>Ga0181593_10004162_pt1 | contig 13168 bp, 13 predicted proteins | sample 071ome_19_FD_133756 | JGI IMG/M metagenome (GOLD analysis project Ga0181593, IMG submission 133756) | Coastal salt marsh microbial communities from the Groves Creek Marsh, Skidaway Island, Georgia - 071413AT metaG (megahit assembly) | ecosystem: Environmental > Aquatic > Marine > Intertidal...
AGGGCGCGAATGGTGTCTAGCCCGGTTTCATTGACGGTAATCTTGATGCGGGCTTTGTATTTGTTGTCGCGTCGTCCCAGCTGGTTGTAGACCGCCAAGATCGCCTCGAGATAGGGCAACAGGTCTGCTTGGGGCAAAAACGGGCGTAGCACTTTGCCCAGCACTGGCGTGCGCCCCAGGCCGCCGCCCACCACCACCTCGAAACCGGGCTGGCCGTTTTCCAGCACCATCCGCAGGCCAATATCATGGGCGCGCGTTACCGCGCGGTCGGTGGGGCTGCCGGTGATGGCTATTTTGAATTTGCGCGGCAAAAACTGAAATTCGGGGTGGTCGGTCGACCATTGGCGGATCAGCTCGGCCACGGGGCGCGGATCGGCGATTTCATCGGCGCTGGCACCGGCAAAATGATCGGCGGTGATATTGCGAATGGTGTTGCCACTGGTTTGGATGGCATGCAGGCCCACTGTGGCCAAGGCATCCAGCATATCGGGGATGTCTTGCAGCGCGGGCCAGTTGAACTGAATGTTCTGGCGCGTGGTGAAATGGCCATAGCCCCGGTCCCAACGTTGGGCCAGATGGGCCAGCATGCGCATCTGCGCGCTGTTCAGCGTGCCATAGGGGATGGCCACGCGCAGCATATAGGCGTGCAGCTGCAGATAGACCCCGTTCATCAGGCGCAGGGGCTTGAATTCGTCTTCACTCAGCGCGCCAGAAATGCGCCGGGCCACTTGCGCGCGAAACTGGGCATTGCGGGCGGCCAAAAAAGCGCGGTCAAACTGGGAATAGCTGTACATGCTGTGCTCCTTAGGGGTGGGGGCGCAGGCCACGCGCGCGGGCCGAGGGCCCAGTGGCGCGAAAGGCTTCGCGAAAATGCAGGGCGCGGGGGCCTGTGGGGCCGGGCTGAACCGGCGCCAGATAGGCGCCCACCAACAGATTGGGCTGCGCCTGCGCGCGGCTAAGGGCGGCATCGGCCTGCGTGGCATCGGTGAACACCTGCGCCTCTGCCAATGCTGGGCCCCATGTGCCGCCTGCGCATAGATACACCACATGGCCGCGCAACAGGTGGTTTGCTGTTAGCACATGCGGGGCAAACTGGGGGGGCTGGGGGCTGTTTGGGCTGGGACATGGGGCACCTTTTGGCGATAATTATGCCGCCATAATAGGAAATTGTTCTGGTATTGCGCCAGATACCCCGATAATTAAGGAACTATATTCTGCAATACCCCCGTGTGGGCAACGTGGTTCTGCAAAACAAGAGGTTGCGAAAATGCCGGTTCGTTTGGACGCGACGGATAGGAAAATTCTGCGCGAGATGCAGCGCGATGCTGGCCAGTCTTTGGATGAAATTGCCCGCAAAGTGGGCTCGTCGAAAACGCCTGTTTGGAACCGGATTCGCAAAATGCGCGAGGCGGGCGTCATGGGGGCGCAGACGGTGATTTTGGACGCCGAAAAGCTGGGGTTTGATGCGTGTTTTTTCGTGCTGATCCGCACGTCGGAACACGAGGCAGACTGGCAGGCGCGGTTCTTACACGCGCTGCAAAACCGCCCCGAGGTGATGGAGGCGCACCGTCTGGCCGGTGATATCGATTATATTCTCAAGGTGCGGGTGGCCAATGCCCGGGCTTATGATGCCTTTTACCAAGCGCTGATTTCCGAGGTCAAAGTGCACAATGTCACGGCGTTGTTGTCGATGGAGGAAATCAAATCCACCACGGAATTGCCGCTGTAAAACGAGAACGGGCGCTGGCCAAGGCGCTGAAAAACAGGCAGAATGCGCGCATGCGGGCAGATCGGTTTTTTCCTCGCGCGGCTTTTGCGCTTTATCTTGTTGTGGTGGCAGGGGCCGCCGCTGCGGTATGGAACTATGGGTATTTGCGCGCGCTTGACCAACTGGCCCAGCGCGGCGAGGCCGATTTGTCATTGGCCGCTGATCGCCTAACAGGCCAGTTACAGCTTTACCAGCAGCTGGCGGTTTTGATGGCCGATCACCCGGCGTTGATGGGCCAGGGGGCGAAGGCCTTGTTGCAGGCGGCGGCCGATAAAACCGCTGCGCTGGATATGATGTTGGTCAATCGCCAAGGGCGGGTGCTGGCCAGCGCCAATGGGATTATTGGGCCGGATGTGGCGCAGACGCGCTATTTTCAGCGCGCCCTGCAGGGCGCCTTGGGCGAGGCACATGGGGTGATTGCCGATGCCGCCTTGCGCGCCTATTACTTTGCCGCGCCGCGCTTTGACGCCAGTGGCGCGGTGTCTGGGGCGTTGGTTGTTGTGGCCAATATTGACCGGGTCGAGGCCGAATGGCGCGGCGGGCGCCCGGTGGTGTTTTTCACCGACCGCAGCGGCGAGGTGTTTATCTCGAACCGCTCCGAGCTGTTGTTTTGGCGCCAAGAGGGGCAGGGGCTGCGCCCGCACCATGACAGCACGCTAGATTTCGAACTGCGCCAAGTGGGCCCTCATAATATTTGGGTGGAAAACTGGTCGCCCTATGTGCCGGGCCATGCGCTGCATTTGCAACGCGATTTGCCGGTGATTGGGATGGTGGCGCAGGCCTTGGTCGATGTCAGCCCGGCGTGGCGGTTGGCGGCGTTGCAAGCTGCGGCATTGGCGGCACTTTTGGTGGCCTTTGGGGTGTTGCTTTTTTGGTTGACCGGGCGGCGGCGCGTTTTGGCGCAGGCCAATGCCCGGCTCGAGGGGCGGGTGGCCGAACGCACGGCAGAACTGAGCGAAACCAATGCGCAGCTGTTGCGCGAGGTGGCCGAAAGGATCGCCGCCGAAGCGGCGCTGAAAAAGGCGCAAAGCGATTTGGTGCAGGCCGGCAAACTTACGGCGCTTGGGCAAATGAGCGCGGGCATCAGCCATGAATTGAACCAGCCTTTGATGGCCATCCAGCAATATGCCGAAAATGGTGCGATGGTGTTAGAGCGGGGCAAGCCCGAATTGGCTGCTGAAAATTTGGGCCGTATTTCGGCCTTGGCGGCGCGGGCGGCGCGGATCATCAAAAACCTGCGTGCCTTTGCGCGCAACGAGGCCGAACCGATGGGCCGGGTGGATATTGTGGCGGTGGTGGAAACCGCGCTGGATTTGTTGGCGCCACGCCTGCGCCAAGACGCGATCTTGGTCAATTGGCATCGCCCCTCGGGGCCTATATGGGTGCGCGGGGGCGAGGTGCGGCTGGGCCAAGTGCTGGTGAATTTGCTGGGCAATGCCGCCGATGCCATGGCCGATGCCACGCTGCGGCGCATTACCATATCGGTTGTGGATGGCAGCCCCGTGCGGTTGCGTATCGCCGATACGGGCCCGGGTATCGAAGAGCCCGACAAAATCTTTGATCCCTTCTACACCACCAAGGCCGTGGGCGCTGCGCAGGGCATGGGGCTGGGGCTGTCGATCTCTTATGGTTTGGTGCAAAGCTTTGGGGGAAAAATCCGTGGCGCCAACGGCCCTGACGGGGCAGAATTTACCGTAGAGTTAGAGCCATGGAACGAGGAAAAAGCGGCATGAGCCTGCACAAGGTTTTGGTGGTTGATGATGATGCAGCCGTGCGTGCGGCCTTGGTTCAAACGCTGGAATTGGCCAATCTGCAGCCCATTTCCGTGGGCAGTTTCATCGAGGCCAAAGATCATATCTGCGCCAGTTTTGAAGGGGTTATCTTGTCAGATATCCGCATGCCGGGGCGCGATGGGTTTCATTTGTTGGGCTTTGCGCATGGCATCGATTCCGAATTGCCGGTGATCTTGCTGACCGGCGAGGGCGACATTCCCATGGCGGTGCGCGCCATGGGGCAGGGCGCTTTTGGGTTTTTGGAAAAACCATGCCCACCCGCCGACCTGCTGGCCGAGGTCGAGCGGGCGTTGAAAACCCGGGCATTGGTATTGGAAAATCGGCTGTTGAAGGCCCAGCTTGAAGCGGGCGATCCTGCGGCGCGCTTGCTTTTTGGCACCTCCGCACAGGCCGATGCCCTGCGCGCACGGGTGCGTATGGTGGCCCAAACCCAAGCCGAAGTTTTGGTGTGTGGCCCGCCCGGTAGCGGAATTTCGAAAGTGGCCGAGGTGGTGCATCTGTGTTCGGCCTATGCCAAGGGCCCGTTCGTGAAACGCGCCGCCGCCGGGCTTGACCCGGAAACATTTGCAGATGCCTGCCTGCATGCCGCCGGTGGGGCGCTGTTTTTGGATGAATTGGCCAATCTGCCACCTGAAACCCAATTTCACGTGCTTGATCGGCTGGAAACGGGCCTGCCAACCCGGCTGATTGCGGGGGCCAGCACCGATTTGGAACAGGCGGTAGCCGATGGCCGGGTCATGCCCGACCTTTTTTATCGCCTCGATGTGATGCGCGTGCGCATTCCCGCCTTGGCCGAACGGCCCGAAGATATTCCCGTGCTGTTTCGCCATTATGTGGCGCAAGCCTGCGAGCAGGCGGGGCTTCGGGCGCCCGAAATCACGCCGCAGGTGATCGCCGGGCTTATGGCGCGCGATTGGCCTGGCAATGCCCGGGCGCTGATGAGCGCGGCCATGCGCTTTGCCCTTGGGCTGTCGGTCGAGCAAGACCGCGCCGATACCGATCTGGGCTTGGCCGATCAAATGGCGCGGGTTGAACGCTCGCTCTTGATCGCGGCGCTCAGCCGGGCCGAGGGGCGCGCGGCCTTGGCGGCCGAGCGGCTGAAGCTGCCGCGCAAAACATTTTACGATAAATTGGCCCGCTATGGGCTGCGGCCCGATGATTTTCGCTAGGCGCGCGCGGGCATACGCAGATGTCACCAAGGCTGCCCGATATCGTGCTTTTCCACCGCGCGAACATGGGTTAAGCCCAGTGCCATGGAATTAATTGTCCGCGATCTTGCTGTGGCCCGTGGGGGTGTGCCGGTGCTGGAAGGCGTCGGTTTTCAGCTGTCTGCTGGTGCGGCGCTGGTTTTGCGGGGGCCCAATGGGGCGGGCAAAACCACGCTGTTGCGCACCTTAGCCGGGTTGCAGCCGCCCTTGGCGGGCCATATCGGGCTGGACCGCGAAGCCATGGCCTATGCCGGCCATGCCGATGGCATCAAAGCCACGCTAAGCGTGCGGGAAAACCTGGAATTTTGGGCGCGCGTTTTTGGCACCCAAAGGGTAGAGGCGGCTTTAGCGGCCTTCAACCTGCAGCCCTTGGCGGCCCGCGCTGCGGGCAATTTATCGGCCGGGCAAAAGCGGCGGTTAGGGCTGGCGCGTATGGTGGTTACGGGGCGCCCTGTGTGGGTGTTAGACGAACCCACCGTATCGTTAGATGTGGATGCGGTGGCCATGTTTGCCAGTGCCGTTCGGGCGCATCTGGCCCAAGGGGGCATGGCGCTTTTGGCCACGCATATCGATTTGGGCTTGGCCGAAGCGCAGGTGCTGGATGTGGCCCCCTTTCGCGCCCGCCCCCCCAGCCCAGACGATTTTGATGGGGCCTTCTTGTGATTGCTTTACTGATCCGCGATTTGAAACTGGGCACCCGCGCTGGCGGGGGTTTTGGGCTTGGGCTGTCGTTTTTTCTGATCGTGGTTGTGTTGGTGCCCTTTGGCGTTGGCCCCGAGATGGGGCAGCTTTCGGTGATTGCGCCGGGCATTTTATGGGTGGGGGCGCTGCTGGCCTGCCTTTTGTCGCTGGACCGAATTTTTGCGCTGGATTGGGAAGATGGCAGCCTTGATTTGCTGGCCACCAGCCCCCTGCCGATGGAGGGGGTGGCCAGTGTAAAGGCGCTGGCGCATTGGCTGACCACTGGCCTGCCCTTGGTGCTGGCCGCGCCTGTGCTGGGGGTGCTGTTGAACCTGCCGGTATCTGGCATATGGCCGCTGATTTGGTCGCTGGCCTTGGGCACGCCGGCATTGTCGGTGATCGGCACGTTTGGCGCGGCGCTGACCGTTGGGTTAAAGCGCGGCGGTTTGTTGCTGTCGCTTCTGGTTTTACCGCTTTATGTGCCTACATTGATTTTCGGCGCCGAGGTGGCACGCCGGGGGGCTGTGGGTATGGATATGGCAACGCCCCTGCTGATGTTGGCGGGTATCACCTGCGGCACCATCGCGCTTTTGCCTTTTGCATCGGCTGCGGTACTAAGGGTGAACCTGCGCTGAGGGGACGGAAACATCATGCCGCCCGGCATGTTCTGGAGGGAATTTATGGCGTCGATCTGGGAATATGCGAACCCCAAGAAATTTATCGAAACCACCGATAGGCTGCTGCCTTGGTTCAGCGCCTTGGCGTTGCTGTGCTTGGTGGTGGGCTTGGTCTGGGGGTTTTTCTTTACGCCTGATGATTACAAGCAAGGCTCGACCGTGAAGATCATTTACCTGCACGTGCCCTCTGCTTTGATGGCGATCAACGCGTGGATGATGATGCTGGTTGCCTCGTTGATCTGGATCGTGCGGCGCCATCATGTGTCGGCTTTGGCGGCGCGGGCTGCAGCCCCTGTGGGGGCGATGATGACGGTTATTGCGCTGGCGACGGGCGCCATTTGGGGCCAGCCGATGTGGGGCACATGGTGGGCGTGGGACCCGCGGTTGACCTCGTTCTTGATCCTCTTTCTGTTTTATTTGGGCTATATGGCGCTGTGGTCGGCGATCGAAAACGACGATACCGCCGCCGATCTGACCTCGGTTTTATGTATTGTCGGTTCGGTCTTTGCGGTGCTTAGCCGCTATGCGGTGAATTTTTGGAACCAAGGCCTGCATCAGGGCGCCTCGCTGTCGTTGGACAAAGAGGAAAACGTGGCTGATGTGTTTTACCACCCGCTGCTGATGTCGATTGCGGGGTTTGTGTTGTTGTTTGTGGCGCTGGTGTTTTTGCGCACGCAAACGGAAATTCGCGCGCGCCGCATGCGCGCGCTGGTGGCGCGGGAGCGGTTGCAATGATGCCAGATTTGGGGAAATACGCGCAGGCGGTTTTGTCGTCTTATGCGGTGTCGATCACTTTGCTGGTGCTGTTGGTGGGCATATCGGTGTTGCGGGCGCGCAAAGTGCGCCGCGAATTGGCCGAAACCGAACAGCGGGTGCGCCGAAATGGCTAAGTTCAGCCCTTTGATGATGGCCCCGCCGGTAATTTTTGCCGGGCTGGCGCTGATGTTTGGTTTGGCCATGATGCGCGACGACCCAGACGCGCTGCCCACCGCGCTGGCGGGCAAACCCGCGCCCGCCGTGCAGCTGCAGCCCTTGGGCGATACCCCCCCCTTTGAGGATGCCAGCCTGCGCGATGGACAGGTGAAACTGGTAAACTTTTGGGCCAGCTGGTGCGCGCCATGCCGCGTTGAACACCCTAATTTGGAACAAATGGCGCAGGCCGGCATTCCGATTTTGGGGGTGAATTACAAAGACAAACCCGAAGCGGCGCTGAAATTTCTGGCCGAGCTGGGCAACCCATTTGGCGGGGTTGGCGCCGATGCCGAGGGGCGTATGGCCATAAACTGGGGCGTATATGGCGTGCCTGAAACCTATGTGGTGGATGGCAACGGCAATATTATCATGCGCCATGCAGGCCCCATTACCCAGCGCACCATTTCCGAAACATTGCTGCCCGCAATTCAGGCGGCGCAGGCGAAATAACGCCAGCGTCGGCCTTTGCAAGGCACGAAAAAAGGCGCCCTGAGGCGCCTTTTTTATTGTCTGGTTTTGGCCGCTTACGAAGCTTTGGCCAAGTTGCGCAGCACGTAATGCAGCACGCCGCCGTTTTCGATATATTCGATCTCGGGCGCGGTATCGATGCGGCACTTCACATCGATTACCTTGGTGGTGCCATCGGGATAGGTGATGGTGGCCTGTAGCACCTGCAGCGGCGTCACGCTGTCCAGCCCCTCGATGCTGACGGTTTCTGCCCCCGTCAGCCCCAAGGATTTGCGGGTATCACCGCCGGTGAATTCAAAGGGAATAACGCCCATACCCACCAGGTTCGAGCGGTGAATGCGCTCGAACGATTCCGCGATGACCGCTTTCACACCCAGCAGCGCCGTGCCCTTGGCCGCCCAGTCGCGCGACGAGCCTGCGCCATATTCGATGCCTGCAAAAATAACCAATGGGGTGCCATTGGCCTGATGCGCCATCGAGGCATCATAGATCGAGGTTTCTGCGCCATCGGGCCCTTTGGTGTAGCCACCTTCAACCCCATCCAGCATTTCGTTTTTGATGCGGATATTGGCGAATGTGCCGCGCATCATCACGTGATGGTTGCCCCGGCGCGAGCCGTAGCTGTTGAAATCTTGCACCGGCACTTGGCGGTCGGTCAGGTATTTCCCCGCCGGTGTGGTGGCCTTGAACGAGCCCGCAGGCGAGATGTGATCGGTTGTGATCATATCGCCCAAAATTGCCAGAACCTTGGCATCTTTGATGTTGCTGATGGCCCCTTTTTCGGCACCCATGCCCTGGAAATAGGGGGGGTTGGCGATATAGGTCGAGGTGGGCGGCCAATCGTAGGTTTCGCTGTCGGTGGTCTTAACCGCCTGCCAGCGTTCGTCGCCTTTGAACACATCGGCGTATTTCTTCAAAAACGCCTCGCGCGTGACCACGGCATCGACCAGATCGGCAATTTCTTTGTTGGTGGGCCAGATGTCTTTCAGATAGACATCATTGCCGTCTTTGTCGGTGCCAATCGGCTCGGATGTCAGGTCGATATTCATATCGCCTGCAATCGCATAGGCCACCACCAGCGGCGGCGAGGCCAGATAGTTGGCGCGCACGTCGGGGGAAATGCGGCCTTCGAAGTTGCGGTTGCCCGACAGCACAGCCGTGGCCACCAGATCCCCTTCGTTGATCGCAGCCGAGATTTCAGGCTGCAGCGGGCCCGAGTTGCCGATGCAGGTGGTGCAGCCATAGCCCACAAGGTTGAAACCGATGGCGTCTAGGTCTTCTTGCAGGCCCGCCGCTTCCAGATATTCGGTCACAACCTGCGACCCGGGCGCCAGCGATGTTTTCACCCAAGGCTTGCGGTTCAGCCCCAAGGCGCGCGCTTTGCGCGCCACAAGGCCCGCACCGATCAGCACATAGGGGTTCGAGGTGTTGGTGCACGAGGTGATCGACGCGATCACAACCTTGCCCGACGACATGGTATAGTCTTCGCCAGCCACGGGCACTTCTTTGCCTTGCTCGCGCTTGAACGAGGTTTCCATTTCATGGGCAAAGGCCTGCTTGGCGCTGGTCAGGGCCAAATAGTCTTGCGGGCGCTTTGGGCCCGAAATGGCGGGCACGATCGTGGCCATGTCCAGATGCAGCGTCGAGGAATAGATCGGCGCGTAATCGGCGCCGCGCCAGAACCCGTTTTCTTTTGCATAGGCCTCGACCAAGGCCACGCGGGCCTCGTCGCGGCCAGTTTGGCGCAGATAGCGCAGGGTTTCATCGTCGATCGGGAAGAAGCCGCAGGTGGCGCCATATTCGGGGGCCATATTGGCGATGGTGGAACGTTGCGCTAGCGGCAGCTTGTCCAAGCCCTCGCCGTAGAATTCAACGAACTTGCCCACAACGCCATGCTTGCGCAGCATTTCCACAACCTTCAGCACCAAATCTGTGCCGGTCGTGCCCTCGACCATTTCACCGGTCAGCTCAAAGCCCACGACTTCGGGAATCAGCATCGAAATCGGCTGGCCCAGCATGGCGGCCTCGGCCTCGATCCCGCCTACGCCCCAGCCCAGCACGGCCAAACCGTTGACCATGGTTGTGTGGCTATCTGTGCCCACCAGCGTATCGGGGTAGGCCACGGTGTCACCGTTTTGGTCGGTATCGCTCCACACGGTTTGGGCCAGATATTCCACGTTCACTTGGTGGCAAATGCCGGTGCCCGGGGGCACAACGCGGAAGTTGTTAAAGGCGTTTTGGCCCCATTTCAGGAACTGGTAGCGTTCCATGTTGCGCTGGTATTCCAGATCGACGTTTTTCTGAAACGCGCGTGGGTTGCCGAATTCATCGATCATGACCGAATGGTCGATCACCAGATCTACCGGCACCAAGGGGTTGATTTGCTTGGGGTTTCCCCCCAGCGCCTTGATGCCATCACGCATCGCGGCCAGATCAACCACCGCAGGCACACCGGTGAAATCTTGCATCAAAACGCGGGCGGGGCGATAGGCGATCTCGCGCGGGTTTTTGCCGCCCTGCTTGGCCCATTCGCCAAAGGCTTTGATATCTTCAACCGATACCGAGAACCCGCCATCTTCGAAACGCAGCAGGTTTTCCAACACCACTTTCAGCGCGGCCGGCAGGCGGCTGAAATCGCCAAGCCCTGCGGCTTGGGCGGCGGGAATCGAATAATAGGAAACGCTTTGATCGCCAACTTGCAGGGTTTTGCGGGTTTTGGCGGTGTCCTGTCCGACTGTAATGGGCATAGGGGCCTCCGTGATGCGCGGATGTGGATTTCTGGCCTGCTTCTGCCGTATCCTGACACGGCGATCAAGGGGGGAGGTGTTAAATTGTATACCGTTGCACACAAAAAATGCAGCAACTTGTCTTCATCACCCTGTCTCGCAATTCCTTGATTGGTTATTTCAGCCCGCAGGCCGTACACCTGTTGGGCAAGATTCGATCAGAAAGGCCAAAATGCGTTTGCTCAAAGCCCTTGTTACAGCTGCTGCCGTGCTGGGCGGTTCTGCGGCCACAGCGCAACAGATGCCTGTGGTGGTGGAACTGTTTACCTCGCAGGGGTGCTCGGCCTGCCCACCTGCCGATGCGTTCATGCAAGATCTGGTCAAAGAGCCGGGCGTTTTGGCTTTGGCGCTGCATGTGGATTACTGGGATTATATCGGCTGGAAAGACCAATTCGCCCAGCCGCAATTCACCGCGCGGCAAAAGGCCTATGCGCGCGCTGCGGGCCAGCGCAGCGTGTACACCCCACAGATGATCGTAGATGGCCAAGACCACGTTGTGGGCACCCATATTGCCGATGTGGTGCGCCTGCTGCGCAGCCATGCCGAGCGCCCGCGCAACCTGGCCCTAAGCGTGGCGCGCCAAGGCGGTGATCTGCAGATCGAGCTGCGCCCAACGGACCCGCTGTCTGGGGCCATGGCCGTGCAGCTGGTGCGCTATCGCCCCGATGCGGTGGTTGATATTGCCCGCGGCGAGAACGCGGGCAAGCGGGTGCATTATGTGAATATCGTCAGCGACTGGACGCTGCTGAGCGAGTGGGATGGGCGCGCGCCCTTGGCGATCTCGCAGCCGATATCGGGCGATTTGCCTGCGGCGGTCATCGTGCAAAGCATCACGGCCAAGGGCCCGGGGCGGATCGAGGCGGCGGCGCTTTTGCCTTAGCGCACGTTTTTCCAACGGCGATGGATCCAAAACCACTGGCCCATGTGCTGGCGCACCAAGCTTTCTAGCTGGGCATTTACCGCCTGTGTCATGGTGACCGGGTCGCTATGGGGCACAGGCGGTTCCAGGCGGATCACAAAATCTAGCCCGTTGTCTTGGCGGATGGCAAAGGTGGGTATCAACACCGCGTCGTATTTCAATGCCATTTCCGCCGTGGCCAGTGATGTCATGGCGGGTTTGCCAAAAAATGGCATGGCCACGCCATTGCCGAAATAGACATCGCTTAAAATGCCCAACACGCCACCGGCGCGCAGGTGTTTGACCATTTGCACCGTGCCCCGGCGGCCCTGTTCGAACAGCGGCTGGCCGATTTTGCCGATCGAGCGCACGTAATGGGGGTTGAAATAGGGGTTGTTCATCCGCCGATAAAGCGCGCCCATGTTGTGGCCACGCGCGCTGAGGGCTGCGCGGGCCACGTCGTAATTTCCAAAATGCGCGGTGACCAATATGACGGGGCGGCCTTGGGCGCGGGCCTGTTCCAAGGCGGCCATGCCGGGGCCTTCGATGGGGCTGTCTTTGACGCGCGATACGAAATCGCTGCCCGAATAAATCTCGATCAAGGTGCGGCCGGCATTGTTGGGAACGGCGCGCGCCAGTTTTTCCACCTCGGTCTTGGGCAGCTCGGGGCACACATGCGCCAGATTGGCCCGCACGCGCGCTCGCCAGCCCGCAACCGGCGCGATCACTTGCGCGGCCAGCCAGCCCATCAAGGCCACACGCCGGGGATAGGGCAGGGCAAACAGCAGGGCAAAAATGCTGCGCAGCGCAAGGTTTTCCAAGAAATACCGCGCGTTTCTGCGGGCTTTGACCAAGGCGGAGGGCTGTTTCTTCATTCGGTTTTGTGCTGCGCTTTGCCAAATGTTTCGCGATGCCAGACATAAATGCCTGCCACCACGATCACAAGCGCCCCTATGATTGTCCAAAAATCTGGAAACTCGTTAAAGAAAAGAATGCCCCAAAGCGTGGCAAAAATAAGCCCAGTATAGGCAAAAGGCGCCAGCATGCCGGCCTCGCCCAAGGCAAGCGCTTTGATCAGGCACAATTGCGACGTGGTGCCAAACAACGCCAAAAGCGCCATAAGCTCCCAGCCCTTTGGCCCCGGAGGCACCCAGAAAAACGGCACGATACACGAAAACACCACAGCCCCAAACAGCGCGGTATAAAGCAGCGATGTCCACGGGTCTTCGTTACGCCCGACAAAGCGCGTGGCGATATTATAGGCCGAATAGCTAAGCGCGGCGATCAGGGGCAGCAGGGCATAGGTGGAAAACACCGCCGATCCGGGGCGAATGATGATAAGCGCCCCGATTAACGAGGCGCCAATGGCAAATGCCCGGCGTGGGCCAATCCGCTCGCCCAGAAACAGCGCCGCCCCCAATGTGATCAAGACCGGGTTGATATCCATGATGGCAGTGGCTTCGGCCAGGCCAATATTGGCCACGCCAAAGAAAAAGAAGGTGGTGCCGAACATCAAGAAAATCGAGCGGGCCAATTGCAGCTTGGGATAACGCGTGCGCGCCACCTGCCGCAGCCGTGGTGCCACGATCGCCAGCACCACCAGCGATTGCCCGGCATAACGCGCCCATATCGCAGGCACGGTGCCCACGACCTGTGCCATTTCCTTGGCGGTGGCATCCATGGCGCTGAACAGCACCATTGCGCAGATCATCAGCATGATAGCCTGGCCTTTTTGGGACAGACGGCTCATCGTGATGGGGTGGGGAAAGGATATATCATGCCCCCGGTTTAGGCCGATGTGCTGGCCCTGTCTATATGGCTTGGCCGGGCTTAGGGCTGTGCCAGTTCGGGGGGGTGCAGGGCTATTTCGCCCCCTTCTTCCAATTGCCGGGTGGCCCCGATGATGGCATTTTGCGC
>Ga0181593_10004166_pt1 | contig 13159 bp, 9 predicted proteins | sample 071ome_19_FD_133756 | JGI IMG/M metagenome (GOLD analysis project Ga0181593, IMG submission 133756) | Coastal salt marsh microbial communities from the Groves Creek Marsh, Skidaway Island, Georgia - 071413AT metaG (megahit assembly) | ecosystem: Environmental > Aquatic > Marine > Intertidal zone...
ACCAGCGTCTTGGGGTCGGCCATGGCATAGCCATATTCGAAGCCGAGGACCCCATATTCACTCAGGGGACTGTCGTAGACCTCGAACGTGCCGTGCGGCACTTCGTTTAGCGGCACGTAACGGCGCTCGTCGCGCTGGTCGAGCCAGACGGCATGGCGCTGGCTGAAAGTGCCGCGACCCGAGTCCTGGCCCGATAGCCGCACCGAGTATCCCTCCGACAGCAGCGAGCCGAAGGCCAGCGCCTCGCCGGTCGCCCAGTCAAATCCATCGCCATCGTCGAACATCTTGGCCTTGGCGTCGATGACGCGGGTCAGCGTCTTGTGGATACGGAGGTCCTCGGGAACAGTGGTCAGGGTCTGTCCGAGACTGTCGAACAGCTTGGCCTCGATGCCGGTCGGCACATTGCGGCGCGCGGTTTCCGGATCGACCGGCTTGTTGAAGCCGCTCCAGCGCCCGGCAAACCAGTCTGCCTCATTGGCCTGGTAGCTCTTGCCAGCTTCGAAATGCTCGTCGAGCGTCGCGACGAACTCGGCGCGGAGTTCCTTGGCGAGGTCCGGCTCGATCACGCCCTCATCGGCGAGGCGCTGCGCATAAACTTCGCTGACCTTCGGATGCTTGCGGATCTGCGCGTACATCAGCGGCTGGGTGAAACTCGGCTCGTCGCCCTCGTTGTGGCCGAAGCGGCGATAGCACCACATGTCGATCACCACGTCCTTGTCGAACTTCTGCCGGTATTCGATGGCCAGTTTGCAACAGAAGGTCACGGCCTCGGGATCGTCGCCGTTGACGTGGAACACCGGGGCCTGGACGCCCTTCACGACATCGGAAGGGTAGGGTGAATTGCGCGCGAACTGCGGGCTGGTGGTGAAGCCGATCTGATTGTTGATGATGAAATGGATGCAGCCGCCGGTGGCATAGCCGCGAATACCCTGGAACCCGAGCGTTTCCCAGACGATACCCTGTCCGGCAAAGGCGGCGTCACCGTGGATCAACACGGGCAGCACTTCGTCCATCTCGGTCAGGTCATCGCGCATCTGCAATGTAGCGCGCACCTTGCCGAGCACGACCGGATCGACCGTTTCGAGGTGGCTGGGATTGGGCACCAGGCTCATGTGCACCGAAATCCCGTCGAACTCGCGGTCGGTCGATGTGCCGAGGTGATACTTGACGTCGCCCGAACCGCCGACATCGTCGGGATTGGCGCTGCCGCCCGAAAATTCGTGGAAGATCACCTTGTACGGCTTGGCCATCACGTTGGCGAGCACGTTGAGGCGGCCGCGATGGGCCATGCCGAAGACGATTTCCTTCACGCCGAGTTGGCCGCCGCGCTTGATTACCGATTCGAGCGCCGGGATCATCGCTTCGCCGCCGTCGAGGCCGAAGCGCTTCGTGCCGACATATTTGCGGCCGAGATAGCTTTCGTATTCCTCGCCACGGATGACGGCGGAAAGGATCGCCTTCTTGCCCAGCAGCGTGAAGTCGATCTTCTTGTCGGCGCCTTCGATTCGCTCCTGCAACCAGCGCCGTTCGGCGACATCGGCGATATACATGTATTCGAAGCCGACATTGCCGCAGTAGTTGGCACGCAGGATCTCGACCAGGTCGCGCACGCTGACCCATTCGAGGCCGAGGTTTCCGCCGACATAGACCTGGTCGTCAAGCTTTTCCTCGGTGAAGCCGTGGAACTCCGGCGTCAGGTCGCGCGGCAACTTTGACTGATGCAGGCCTAGCGGATCGAGATTGGCCGCCAGATGGCCGCGACCGCGATAGGTGCGTATCAACATCATGGCGCGAACCGAATCGGCGGCAGCCTGTTCGATGCGCGATTCGTCGATGGGCGCGCCGGGCTTCTTGACCGCCTCTGCAATGGCTGCGCTGAGGGTCGTCGGATCGAGCGCCTGGGTCAGCTCGTCCTCGTCCGCGCCGCCGACCAGCGGCCAGCCCGCACGCTGCCATGACGGACCAGGCTGTGGCCCCTGATCTTCGGAGTCCGGAAGGAATTCGAGATTTTCGTTGCCCATCGGAATCGCCTTTCCGCACCGGAAATGGTCCAGCGCCAGTCAGTCAAACTGTTCAGGGCTTTGCGGGTTGCCAGAGGGCCGACCCATGCCCTTGTTATGGTTTACCGCCGCCGGGCGGCACTCTCAGGCAATTTCCTTGAGCAGCGCGTCGAGCGTCGTGCCCAGCTCGCTCGGCGAAGGCGAGACGCGGATGCCCGCGCTCTCCATCGCCTCGATCTTGTCGTCGGCGCCGCCCTGTCCGCCCGAGACGATCGCTCCGGCGTGGCCCATGCGGCGGCCCGGAGGCGCGGTGCGCCCGGCGATGAAGCCGACCATCGGCTTCTTCCGGCCGGCTTTCGCTTCGTCCTTGATGAACTGCGCGGCTTCTTCCTCGGCAGAGCCGCCGATCTCACCGATCATGATGATCGACTTGGTGGCATCGTCGGCCATGAACAGTTCGAGCACGTCGATGAAATTGGTGCCGTTGACCGGATCGCCGCCGATACCGACAGCGGTCGTCTGGCCAAGACCTGCATTGGTAGTCTGGAACACGGCTTCATAGGTCAGCGTGCCCGAGCGCGAGACGACGCCGACCGAACCCCTGGAAAAGATCGAGCCGGGCATGATGCCGATCTTGCACTCGTCGGGGGTCAGCACGCCGGGGCAGTTGGGGCCGATCAGCCGCGACTTCGAACCGGAAAGCGCGCGCTTGACCGGGATCATGTCGAGCACCGGGATGCCTTCGGTGATGCAGACGATCAGCTCGATTTCGGCGTCGATCGCTTCCATGATCGCGTCGGCGGCGAAGGGCGGCGGGACGTAAACGCACGAAGCGGTTGCGCCTGTCGCGGCCTTGGCCTCGGCGACGGTGTTGAATTGCGGCAGCCCGAGAAATTCGGTCCCGCCTTTGCCGGGGGTTACGCCCGCGACCATCTGTGTGCCGTAATCGAGCGCGGCCTGGGTGTGGAACGAGCCGGTATTGCCGGTCATGCCCTGGGTGATGACCTTGGTGTTCTTGTCGACGAGGATGGACATATTCGCTTTTCCGTTAGTGCGCTCCTGCAAAGGCAGGAGCCTCTTGCAACAGGTCCCTGCCTGCGCAGGGACTCACAAATCACTTCAAGCTTGGATCGATCTTCTTGCAGGCCACCAGCAGTTCCTTGACCGCGTTGACCGAGACATCGAAGCCCTTCTTCGCCCTGGCGTTCAGCTTGATCTCGACGACCTTCTCGACGCCGCCCGCGCCAATGATGCAGGGCACGCCGACGTAGAGGTTCTTCACGCCATACTGGCCGGTCAGGTGAGTGGCGCAAGGCAGCAGGCGGCGCTGATCCTTGAGATAGCTTTCGGCCATCTCGATCGCGCTGGTTCCGGGCGCATAATAGGCCGAGCCTGTCTTGAGCAGACCAACGATCTCGCCGCCGCCGTTGCGGGTGCGATCGACGATGGCGTCGATGTTCTTCTTGGTTGACCAGCCCATCTTGATGAGATCGGGCACGGGAATCCCGGCGACGGTCGAATATTCGACCACCGGCACCATGGTATCGCCGTGGCCGCCGAGCACGAAGGCGTTGACGTCGCGCACCGAAACCTGGAACTCCTCGGCAAGGAAGGTGCGGAAGCGGGAGCTATCGAGCACGCCCGCCATGCCGACCACCATCTTGTGCGGCAGGCCGGAAAACTCGCGCAGCGCCCAGACCATCGCGTCGAGCGGGTTGGTGATGCAGATCACGAAGGCCTTGGGGGCATACTTCTTGATGCCTTCGCCGACTGCCTTCATCACCTTCAGGTTGATGCCGAGTAGGTCGTCGCGGCTCATGCCCGGCTTGCGTGGCACGCCGGCGGTGACGATGCACACGTCCGCACCCTTGATGTCGCGATAGCTCGAAGTGCCCTTCAGATTGACGTCGAAGCCCTCGACCGGGCCGCACTGCGACAGGTCCAGCGCCTTGCCCTGCGGTACGCCGTCAACGATGTCGAACAGAACGACATCGCCTAGTTCCTTTTGCGCGGCGAGGTGGGCCAGGGTGCCGCCGATCATTCCGGCGCCGATAAGGGCAATCTTCTTGCGAGCCATTGACGAGCAGTTCCTTCACGTCGCGGGGACAACCGACGGACGACAGGCGCTGTGCGGTCCCCGCAAGATCCGAAACGCGCCTTTCGATTAGCAGTGCCCTAAGAGGCGCGAGATTATATTGCAACCGCGAAAAGGACGCTTTGCCCATCTTCGATGGCGGCTTAAAATATAATGGTTCGCAATAGCGATAACTGGCTATAGTCTTGGGCCATGCAGTGCGAATGGCTTAGATGTTGTTGGCGAATTCCTGCGCCAGCCGGTTAGCAAGCCGCCGGTCGAGCATCCGGCAGATCGACAGCCAACTCTCGCAGCCGGTTGCGTCGCCCATCTCATACGCAGTTCTGGCGGTCTGCGCAGCCAGTTCCGCCGCGCGCAACCCGTGGGCGCCGAAATGGCGTAGCGCTTCCGTAAGCAATGCCTCGTCGTTGGCTGGCGGCGGACCATTGTCGTTGGCGAAGTTCGGAATCTCCCGCCTGCGCGGTGTCCGGATCACTATACCAGCGATCGGGCTTGTCTGGCTGGCGGACGCGAAGCGGATGGTCATACAGGTAATATTCCTCACAGGAGACAGGCGCTTGATATAGTCCAGGACATGCAAGGAAGCGTGTGGGAGCATGGTTGCCGCAAGGTAACCGGCGAGATCAGGGCAGCTTCTAGATTCCCGGCTTCGCGATCCACTTGCCCGAATTCCGGAACGCTTCCTTGATCCCCGAGGAATCCGGCAATTTCTCGCCGCGATAGAGTGTATCACCGCCGCGCTGCTGTAATTCCTGCGTATAGGTCGGCGCGGGCGCAACCTTTTTGGACGCTAGCACATCGCCTGTCGCCGAAGCCGCCTGCGCCTCGCGAAAACCTGTGTCATAGGCTTGCTGCAGCTTCGCCGGATTGAGATCGGCGCTGCTCTCGCGCGCAAGGGCTGAGGTCCGGAGGCTGATTGCATCTGGTTCGCGCGCCGCAAAGGCGAAGTGGAAGGTGCCGCTTTTTCCGGCGCGGCCCTTGAAGGTGTAGAAGCGGTGCGCGCCGATCGTCCCGAGGTAATTGAGGCTGGGCGCCCAGTACGGATAGATCTGGACCGTGTGGTAATGCGTCGCAAGGCCTGCTGGCCGATGGACATAGCCGCCGAGCGCCGCCAGCGCGACGTGCCGCGCGCGTTGCCAGAACATCGCGCTGGGCCGCCGCGCCAGCGATCCGTCGCATGTGAAGGAGAATTGGCAGCCCGTCTTGCGCTGCGATCCCTGATAGACAACGCCGCACACCGAGCCGGGATAGGCCGGATGCGCCACGCGGTTGAGCACGACCTGAGCGACGGCGCGCTGGCCTATGTCGGGCTCGCTGCGGGCTTCGTAGTAGACTGCCGCGGTCATGCAATCGAGCGCGCGGGTGCGGTCGACGCCGCTTTTGTCGAGCCGCATCGAGCGCGCCGAGGGTCCGGGATCGAGCACGCCGTCGTGCTTGATGCTGTCGCCGTCTGAGCGGATGCCTTCGCCGAAGCCGGGTTCGGACCCGGGGCTCATGTCGAGATAGTAGAACGCCGAGCCGGGAAAGCTGCTGCCTGCTTTCTCGAATGGCATTGGCGCGATGACCACTTCGTCCTCGCTCGCCGGGACGATTTCGAGCAGGTCCCAGTTGGTGGTGGTCGCGGCAAATGCGGGGATCGTAACCGCGCCGAAGGCGAGCGCAAGCATGCCCTGTCGCGAGGCGAGCCACGCGCGCATTGCCGCCCGCCGCGCCAGGCGGCGCTCGCGCTGCCTGGCCGCCCGTGTCGGGTGGTGGCGCAGGGTCGCGACGGAGGCAGGGCTGGACGGGTTCATGTCGCTCCTTGCTTACGCGCGTTCGCGCGTAACCCACCGGCAGGCGCGATGCAGCCGCGCAAATCCAAGCGTCCCGCAGCGGCACAGGCGCGTTCGATAGCATGAAGGTCCGGCCCGCGGGTTAAGGCGGGTGGCTAATTCGTTAGGTTGTGCCGACGAAATTGGTCCTATGGGCGGCGAAGCGGACCCCTCAATCGAACCGCACGTAGAGGTGATCGGTCCAGCGCAGCACCGAGCCGCGAGCCGCCGGAGGAGGGTAGTCAGGATCGAGCCGCAGGTTCGGCAGACGATCGAGCATCGCATTGAGCGCTCGCGTCATTTCCAACCGCGCCACGTGCTTGCCGACGCAGATATGCGGGCCTGCGAGGAAACCAAGTTGTTGGTTGAGGTTCTCACGCATGATGTCGAACCGGTCGGGATCGGGGAACCGGCGGGGATCGCGGTTCGCCATGCCGGTCATCACGTAGGCGATAGCCCCGGCCGGGATGTTTACCCCGCCTACGGTCGTGTCGCGCATCGCCCAGCGTGAGGCCTGGAACTGCGGGCCGTCCCAGCGCAGTGCCTCGTCGATCGCGCGGTTGACCAGCGAGCGGTCGGCGCGAATCATCTCGAGCTGGTCGGGGCGATCGCGCAGCAGCCCGATCATCATCGTCGCCGTGGCGCGATAGGTCGTGTCTCCAGCGGCGCTCTGGAGCATGCGGAAGAAATTGACGACGATCTCCTCGGGCAGCCGTTCGCCATCGACTTCCGCCCCCGCGATCAGGCTGACAAGGTCCTGCCCATTGCCGTCGCGGCGCTCGCGCACGATCTTTTCATAGAACACGCGCAGCTCTTCGCCTGCAGCGACCGCTTGTTCCGGGTTGGTCTGAAACGATTTGACCGCGCTCGACAGGTAGCGCAGCTGCCGGGTCATTTCCGGCGGGAGCTCGAGCTGGCGGTAAATGACGTCGAAGGGGTAGGGTTTGATGAATGCGGTAAGCAGATCGCAGCGACCGGTGCCGGCGATCTCGTCCAGCAGTTCATCGATGACGGGCTGGACGTAGCGGCTTGCCCAACCCGCGATGGCCGACGGGAGCAGCGCTTTCTGGATCACGCGGCGATACCGCGTGTGTTCGGGCGGGTCCATCGTCAGCAAGTTGTGGCCGAACGAGGTGCGCAAGCCGCGATAGGTCTCGTTTGAGAAGGTCAGCGGATCGGACAGGACCTGTCGCGAGTCGTCGTACCCCATCACCAGGAAGCCAGGAGCATCCGGATCGAGGGTCGGGTCGGAGCCGAGGCCTGCCAGTTCTCGCGGCTTGCCCTCCTGCACATAGCCGCCGCGCTCGACCAACCCGCGAAACAGCGCGTGCGGATCGACCATGTCGCCGAAGAACGGCGCTTCGTCGAACACGGCTGTGTCGTTCAGATCGAGTTTGCTGTTGAGCATGGCCTGTCTCTCCCGGCACCCGGTAGTGCCGCGGTCGAAAGCTACGCAGCTCGTGTCGCGTCTGCAACCAGCGCAGCTGCTGTCGCTCCACAGCAAGTCCGCCTGCCGAACATTCGTCGCTGAGGGGGCTATCCGGCATTTGCGAGGGCAGGAAGCGGGCCGTAAAGGCCGTTGTAGTCCGGGAGACAAGGTATGGCCCAGTCAATCGACGCGCTCAATCTGCTCGACTTGCCGATCGAGGACCGTTCCTTCGCCAGCGACCCCGAGCCGTGGTTCGTGCAAGCGAGATCGCAGCATCCCTGGCTCGCGCGGATATCTCACGGTTACCTGGTGCATGGCCATCGCGAGATTCGCGACCTGGTCCAGATGGATGACAAGCTGCACATCGCGTCGGGCGACGTGGTCGAGATCATGGGGGCTGCAGGGACGCCGTGGGGCGACTTCATGCAGAACATGATGATCAGCAAGCACGGCGCGGAGCACAAGCGGATCCGCGACGCGTTGAAGCCGTTCTTCAAGCCCCGGCGCATCGCCGACCATGTCGAGCTGATCCGGGAAACGGTGTCGGACCTGCTCGACGATTGGGCGCCCAGAGGCGAGTTCGATTTTGCCGAGTTCGCCTCGAACTTCCCGATCTCGGTCATGTTTGCGCTGATTGGCGCCGATCTCGCCGACCTGCCGAAGATCAAATGGGCGCTTGAACTCCAGGGGCTGAGCTACAGTCTCGATCGCTCGCTCCTGCCGGACATGGAACGAGCCCATGCCATGATGATGGAGTTCAATTCCGGGTTGGTATCCAGCCGCAGGGCGAGCGGTGAAGTGCGAGAAGACCTTCTGCAGGAACTGATCGTGGCGGAGGACGCCGGCACATTGTCGCATCAAGAAGTCTGCGAACAGCTCTTCTTCCTGTTTGCAGCCGGCTACGACACCTCGAAGAACCAGCTTGGTATGACGGCGCGCCTGCTGTTCGAACAGCCCGATTTGTGGGAACGCTGCGGACAAGATCGGGCATTCTGCACGCTGGCAATTGAGGAAGGGCTGCGCCATTCGAGCCCGAGCAGCCCGCCGCGCATTGCGCTCGAGGACTTTGTCTACGGCGATGTGCTGATCCCGAAGGGGACGCATCTCATGTTCGCGCTCAGCATCTCGGGGCGGGACCCCAGAGCGTTCGACGATCCCATGGCATTCCGCCCGGGACGCGAGTCGGCCAAACATCACCTCGCTTTCGGCAAGGGTGCGCATATCTGCCTTGGCCTGCATCTCGCGCGGTTCCAGCTGGAAGAGGGTCTTCATCTGATCGCCCAGCGGCTCAAGGACCCGACCATTGCGGGCGAAGTGACCTGGCGGCGCTTTCCCGGTGTCTGGGGGCTGGAGCAGATGCCGATCCGCTTTACGCCCGCGTAGCGCTGCTTGCCACCTCTGGCTCCGCGCAGTATTGCGCGCCCACGTCACGGGTTCTTCGTCGTGAGGCGAAGCGAAGAGGGAAGCGGGTGAGGGGAGCAATGCTCCAATTCCCGCGCTGCCCCCGCAACTGTGACCGGGGAGTGAACCCCACACGCCACTGAAGCAGCGATGCTTCGGGAAGGCGGGGCGAGCAACGATCCGGGAGCCAGGAGACCTGCCCGAGACGGTCGTTCCGCGCCGGGCGGGGTGTACCGGAATGCAGCGTGGACCGCGCGAAACTGTCGTGCGCGGGCCTCTCGCCATGAACGGCATCACGTTCATGAGTGTGGAGGTTTTATGCGTAAATTTCTGTTTTTGATAAGTAGTTTCTCGCTTTCGACGCCTGCCGTGGCGCAAGATCCGGCCATCACCGTGCTCGGCACTGGCAGCATGCAGCCTGTCGAGGACGCGGGCCAATCGATCAGCGTGATCGGGGCGGACGAGCTGGACTCCATCCGGTCGCCCGATCTTGCCACCGTCTTGCAGCGCCTTCCCGGTGTTTCCCTGAGCCGCAACGGCAGTGCAGGCGCCTTCACCGGGCTGTTCGTGCGCGGGGCAAGTTCGCAACAAGTTTTGGCCATGGTCGACGGCATCCGCGTCGCCGATGTCGCCTCACCGAGCGGTGGCACCGATCTCGGCACGCTCTCGGCCAGTGGGCTGGGCAAGGTCGAGCTCTTGCGTGGCTCCAACTCGGTTGTCTGGGGCTCGGATGCGATCGGCGGCGTCCTGGCGGTTACCACCCGCGCCTTCGACGATGGAGCGACAGCAAGCCTTGAATATGGCGCCCGCAATTCGCTCAATGCTGAGGCGGGCTTCGGCATGCAGGAAAGCAGCTATGAGCTCGCGGTGGCGGCAGGCTATTCCGACACCGACGGTTTTTCTTCCGCAGCGGGCGGAACGGAACCGGATGGCTTCCGCCAGTGGCGCGCGCAGGGCAGGGCGCGGATCGGGATCGCGCAGAACCTTGGCGTGACTCTGGCTGGCCGTTGGGCCGACAGCCGCGTCGCGTTCGATGGCTTCTCCTTTTCGCCGCCATTCGGCCTGATCGACAGGCCTGAATATTCGGACGTGACCGAATGGTCGGCGCGCGGTGGCGTGGAATATGTCGGCAGCGATCTGCGGCTCGAAGCGGCCTATGCGTTTCACGATCTGAGGCGCGACAATTTCAACCCGGACTTCGGGCCCGACCCCACGTTTGCGGCAAAGGGACGAGACCAGCGGGCCGAGCTGAAGGGAAACTATACCCTGTCGCCAGACCTGAGCCTTACCTTCGGCGCGGATCATGCGTGGGAGCGCTTCTCCACCACGTTCGATACGCGCAAGAAAGCCAGCAATAGCAGCGCCCATGCGCTGCTCGGTTGGCAAGGGGAGCGACTCAAGCTCGCTGCCGGGGCCCGGATCGACGACCATTCGGGATTCGGCAGCCACTGGACGTTCGGTGCGAACGGCTCGTTCCGGCTCGGAGATGGTTGGCGCGTGCGTGCAAGCTATGGCGAGGGGTTCAAGGCACCGACGCTGTATCAATTGCACTCTGATTTCGGTAACGCGGCGCTCGTGCCCGAGCGCAGCCGGAGCTATGACGTGGGCATCGAAAAGGGCGACCGCAACGGTCCGCTCTTCCTCGCGCTCACCCTTTTCCGGCGCGACAGCCGCAACCTGATCGACTTTGCCGCCTGTTCCGGCGACGTTTGCATCAACCGTCCGTTCGGCCGCTACGAGAATGTCGGCAGGGCACGGGCGCAGGGATTCGAGCTGGAACTGGGCGCGCAGGTGTCGGAAAGGTTCCACGCTCAGGCGGCCTATACCTACCTTGAAGCCAAGGACCGCACAGCGGGCGGCTTCAATCTGGGTAACGATCTCGCCCGTCGCCCGCGCCATGCCGTGACTGTAAGCCTAGATTGGGATACGCCTGTTGCCGGGCTGGCCTTGGGGGGAGACCTGCGGATGGCGGGCAAGAGCTTTGACGATGCGGGCAATTTCACCCGGCTGGAAAGCTATGCGCTCGCCACGCTGCGTGCCGCACTGCCGCTGACCGAACGGATCGAGCTTTTCGGTCGCTTGGAGAACGTGACTGACGCACAATATGAAACGGCGGCTGGTTATGCGACGGCCGGGCGATCGGCCTATTTCGGGGCGAGGGCGCGGTTCTGATGCGGCTGACCGCCGCCTTGCTGGCGTGTTTGGCGGGGGGCTGTGCTCCCGCCACACCTGCGCCAGAGGCGGCGAGAGTTCACCCCACAATCGTTTCGCTCAATCCGTGCAGCGATGCAGTGCTGGCCGAAGTGGCTGCGCCCGGCCAGTTGCTCGCGATCTCGCATTACAGCCAGGACGCAGCGAGCTCCTCGATGGATCTGGAGAAGGCGAATGAGTTTCGTGCTGTCTCGGGCTCCGCCGAGGAAGTGCTGGCGCTGCGCCCCGATGTCTTGGTGGCGGACCCGTTCCTCGCGCCTGCAACGCGCTCAGCACTCGAAAAAGGCGGCGTCCGGGTCGTAAGCCTGCCGATCGCGCGCAATGTCGACGAAAGCCGCGTACAGGTGCTCAAACTGGCCCGGCTGGCGGGTGACGAGAACCCCGGCGTGCTGCTCAATGCCCATATCGATGCCGCGCTGGCCCGTGCTGCCGCGCCCAAGGCCAATGCGCCGATCCCGGCGGTGGTCTGGCAGGCCGGCGGGATTGGTCCGGGCCGCGACACTTGGGTTCCCGACCTGCTGGCGCGCACTGGCTTTATCCTGACGAGCGCGGCGCGGGGCATGGGGCAGGCCGACCATCTGCCGCTTGAGGCCTTGCTGGCCGATCCGCCAGACGTCCTGTTTATCGCTGCCGATACACGCGCTCGGGAGAACCGGGCACTCGCTCACCCCGCGCTGGACGTTATGGCCGGAACGCGGCGCGCTAGCTTCGACGCCTCGCTGCTGTGGTGCGGCGGGCCAACGATTGTTCGTGCGGTGGAGCGGCTTGCCGAAGTCAGGAGGAGCCGGTGAGCGGGCGGGCCATCGCGCTGTTGCTCGCGGCCATAGTGGTCGCCTTGCCGCTGTCGTTGCTGGCGGGGCGCGTCTGGCTCGATCCGTTCGACCCGCATCTGCGCAATGCCGCCGTGATCCTCATCGAACTGCGCCTGCCCCGCGCCGTGCTGGCGCTGACCGTGGGAGCAGGGTTGGGTGCGGCTGGAGCGGCGATGCAGGGATACTTGCGCAATCCGCTCGCCGATCCGGGGCTGTTCGGGATCGCTCCCGGTGCAGCGCTGGGCGCGGTGCTGAGCTTCTGGACCGGCTGGGCGGCGACCGGCTGGGCCTTGCCCATGTTCGCCTTGGTCGGCGCGGGCGGAGCCATGGCCTTGCTGGCGCTGATCGCTGGCAGGAGCGGGGGGGTCGCGCTGTTCACGCTCGCGGGCCTGATGATAGCGAGCTTGGCTGGCGCGCTGATGAGTCTGGCCATCAGCCTGTCGCCCACGCCCTTTGCGATGAGTGAAATCGTGGTGTGGCTGATGGGCGCGGTGGCCGACCGCTCTTGGCGCGAAGTGTGGATCGCCTTGCCGCTCACGTTCGCCGGGATTGTGCTATTGATCGCAGCGGGCCGGTCGCTCGATGCCCTCACGCTGGGCGAGGCGGCAGCACGTTCGCTCGGCGTTGAGCCGCGCGCGCTTCAGGTGCTGCTCATCGGCGGGATCGGTCTGACGGTCGGCGCGGGTGTGGCGGTGGCCGGGATCATCGGCTTCGTCGGCCTGATCGTGCCGCACCTTGTGCGCCCGCTGACCGACCGCAAGCCCAGTTCGCTGATCGCTCCGAGCGCGCTGGCCGGCGCGCTGCTTCTGCTCCTCGCCGACGTGCTGTGCCGCCTGTTGCCGCTGTCAGGCGGCGAATTGCGGCTCGGCATTGCGCTCAGCCTGATCGGCGCGCCGTTCTTCCTCGCGCTGCTACTGAAGATGAGGCGCGAGCTGGCATGACCCTTTCCACCGATAACCTGAGCCTGACGCGCGGGCGCAGCCTCGTGCTCGACCGCGTCACCGCAACGCTCGAAGAAGGCTCCGTCACCGCGATTTGCGGGCCCAACGGAGCTGGCAAGTCGAGCCTGCTCTCGGCTCTAGCGGGGTTGCTGCGGCCCGCTGCGGGAACTGTCGAACTCGATGGCGCCTCACTCGCCAGCCTGCATCCCCGCCAGCGCGCCAAGGCCATCGGCTACCTGCCCCAGATGCCGGAAATTGCCTGGGATCTGTCGGTCGCGAACCTTGTCGCGCTCGGCCGCCTGCCGCATCGCGACGCCGGAGAGGAGGCCGTGGCCCGTGCTCTGGCCGCTGCCGTTCTCGGCGACCTGGCCAGTCGCCCGGTCTCGACCCTCTCGGGCGGAGAGAAAGCCCGCGCCCTGCTCGCCAGGGTGCTGGCCGGGGAGCCGCGCTGGATCCTCG
>Ga0181593_10004172_pt1 | contig 13150 bp, 12 predicted proteins | sample 071ome_19_FD_133756 | JGI IMG/M metagenome (GOLD analysis project Ga0181593, IMG submission 133756) | Coastal salt marsh microbial communities from the Groves Creek Marsh, Skidaway Island, Georgia - 071413AT metaG (megahit assembly) | ecosystem: Environmental > Aquatic > Marine > Intertidal...
GCCTTCTTCGCGGGCGCCTTCTTCGCGGGCGCCTTCTTCGCGGGCGCCTTCTTCGCGGGCGCCTTCTTCGCGGGCGCCTTCTTCGCGGCCGCCTTCTTCGCGGGCGCCTTCTTCGCCGGCGCCTTCTTCGCGGGCGCCTTCTTCGCCACCTTCTTCGCGGACGCGACCTTGCCCTGCGTCGTCTTCTTCGCCTTCGTTGCAGTTGTTGCCATTGTGAAGAGGGGCACCTTTCCCTGGAGAACTCCCGTAAGAGCCACGACAAGAGCCCGAGTCAAGCCGAATGGGGCTCGTCGGGCGTACCCCAAGTGTGCCACGCCCCGCCTAGGGACCGGTGAGGACCCCTAGTGCCGACCCGACCGGGACCTGCCACCCCACCTCCTGGCGGACTGCCTCGTGAACGGGAAACGGGCCCAGGCCATCGACGGTGTACATCCCCAGCCAGGTCGCCCGGACTGCAATCTCATGCCTGCCAGCAGCGGTGAAGGCCTGCCGGATCCCCGATCCGGGATAGACCTCGCCCGGGTAATCCACACGCTGTACCCACGACCCGGCAGACCTCCCAGATATCGGAATCCGTTGGCGGAAGGTCCACTCCCAGGTCGCGCGCGCTGTGGTGGTCACGCTGTATCCGGCGAGTTGGTTGGTCCAGGCCTGGCGGGCCGATCGCTGGCCGGAGCGACAATGCATCTCGATGCCGACGACTACCCCGCGCTCGGGAGCGCACTGGGGTTGCAGACGGGGTACGCGGTTGGCCATGTCGCCTCTGACCCGGTTATTCATGTCCGAAACCGACGTGACCTCGCCATCGTGGGGACAGAACAGGCCTACCGGCTCGAAATCTCCGCCAGGCCGGGCTAACCACGCCCGGCCGATCTCCCGGCCCTGCGGGCAACCCAGAACCGTGCCTCGACAGCCAGCATCACCGTGCTGGTCATCCCGCAGACAGGGTGCAGTGACTTTCCATCGGCACCCGTAGCACGTAACCGCCTCGGTGCGAATGGAAGTGGCGACCGTGGCGGGCAGAAAAACAGCGCCTGTTCCGGCAAAGCGGTCCTGTTCATCGTCTCCGATGACTTCGACCGACATCGCGGGTACCGGATAAACGGCAGGCACCAGTGTCGTGAACGCAGCCAACGCCCCCAATATCAGCAGCCAGATGCCCACTGTTTTGGTGACAGACATGGGGCGAACGTATGTCGTTTACGACCGGTGCAGGAAGGTCCTAATCCGTGCTGTGGATAACCGACGGCGGCATGGCCTCCGGTGGAACATCCAGACCGCAATCCACGAGTGCCCGCGCAATTCGATCGGTGACGGTTTGCAGGACTTTGACGCGCGCGAACCGCTTGTCCTCCGCCTCGATGACGTTCCATGGAGCGAACGATGTATCGGTGCGTTCAATCATTTCGTTGACCGCGTCTTCGTATTCAGACCACTTGTGCCGGTTACGCCAATCCTCGTCGGTCAACTTCCATCGCTTGAGGACACTTTTCTCTCGAGCGTGGAAGCGTCGCAACTGCTCCTCGGGGCTGATGTGCATCCAGAATTTGATGATCACCATGCCTTCATCGCTCAGCGTTCGCTCGAAGGCCTGAATTTCGTCGTAGGCACGCTTCCATTGTTCCTCGGTTGCGAATCCCTCCACCCGTTCGACCAGGACGCGTCCGTACCAACTGCGATCCAGCACCGCCATGCCACCCCAGCCGGGAAGCAGGGGCCAGAATCGTGACAGAAAGTGATGCCGCATCTCGTCAGGGGTTGGCGCAGCAACCGAGGCAACACGAACGTGTCGAGGATCCAGCGGGGCTACAAGGCGACGTATCGCACCACCTTTTCCGGAAGCGTCCCAGCCTTCGAACACCACGCAAATCGGTGGACCCAACAGACCTGAACCATCGAAGATGCCACCGTCGACCAGTCGGAGCAGGAGCAGCCGACGCTGCTCGTCATTCAGAAGCTCTGTTTCTTGCGCCTTCGACAACCGGTGGGAGAGGTCGTAGTTCGACAACACGTCCTCGATCGTGGCACACGACCGGCGACGTTTTCTGGCTGAACATGAAAACGGCCTAGATTCCAGCCGTATTACGAGCCCGCACTGCCTCGATGATCGGAGCGGACGCGTGCAAGAGCATGTTCGATGAACGCGCCCACCTGCTCGTCCTCGACCAAAAAGCCGTCATGGCCGTACGGGGATCGAAGGATGTGTAGCTCATCTGCGCCAGGGGTCAACTCTGCGAGTTCGGCCTGAAGGCGAAGCGGAAACAGCCGGTCACTGTCGATGCCCACAACGGTCAAGGGCGCATGAATCGTTGACAGCGCGCTCGCTACTCCCCCACGGCCTCGCCCGATGTCGAACAAGCTCATGGCCTCGGTGAGTTTGATGTAGGTATTGGCATCGAACCGCCGTGCGAGCTTGTCCGCGTGATGATCGAGGTAGGACTCGACTGCGAATCGCCCACGGCTGCCATCGGCGTCGAATTGGTAAGGGTCCTCCTCAGTCTGCGGCCCTCGGCCAAAACGCAGGTCGAGTTCGGTCTCGCTTCGGTACGTGAGATGGGCGATCCGGCGTGCAATGCCCATACCGCGGTGTGGCCCGTCCCCGGGTGCAGCCGCGTAGTAGTCGCCGCTACGGAATCGAGGGTCCGACCGGATGGCTTCGATCTGCGCCAGGTGGGTACCGATTTGGTCTGCGGTTACCGACGCGGTGGAACCGAGCACCAGACCGCCGCGAACGCGGTCCGGGTAGCGAACGAGCCATTCGAGTACCCGCATGCCTCCCAGGGAAGGCCCCAGCATCATTGCCCAATCCGAAATGCCGAGGTAGTCGGTGAGTTTGCGTTCCACCTCGACCATGTCTGCAACGGTCACCGATGGAAATCGGCTTCCCCACGGCCGGGAGTCGGACGCAGTGCTGGCCGGGCCCGTGGTGCCCTGACAACCACCAAGGACGTTGGCGCAGACAACAAACCACTGGTCGGTGTCGATGGGACGGCCCGGTCCCACGAGACCGGACCACCAGCCGCCGGTCACGTGGCCGGGACCGGCCGGACCGGTCACATGCGAATCGCCGGTCAGTGCGTGGCATACGTAGATCGCATTACGACCGTCGCTTGCCAGCTCGCCCCACGTTTCGTAGGCGACGGTGACGTCGGGAATCACGACCCCGGACTCAGTTGTGATGTCACCGATGGAGGCAAACAGGCGATCGCCGACTGGGTCTCCCTCCCGCCAGGCGGCGCTGGCGGGAGGAAGACCGGAGTAGTCGATCGATCCGTCGGACAAGGTCAGGCCTGCTTAGCCGATCGGAAACCGGCATCGAGGTCAGCCAGGATGTCCTCCAGGGCCTCCAGGCCCACAGCGAGGCGAACCAAGCCGGGTGTCACTCCGGCAGCCAGCTGCTGCTCGGGGGTGAGCTGCGAATGCGTGGTCGAAGCCGGATGGATCACCAACGAGCGCACGTCGCCGATGTTCGCCACGTGGCTGTGCAGTTCGAGACCTTCCACGAACTTCTGCCCGGCCTCGATGCCTCCGGCGATCTCGAAACTGAGAACACCTCCGGTGCCGTTCGGTGCGTACTTCTGAGCGAGGCTGTGCCACGGGCTCGATTCCAGGCCGGCGTAGTTGACCGACAGCACCTCATCACGATCCTCGAGCCAGCGGGCGACCGCCAGGGCGTTATCGGCGTGACGCTGGACGCGAAGGCTCAACGTTTCAAGACCCTGGGACAGCAAGAAGGCGTTGAACGGCGCAGCAGCCGCGCCAAGGTCGCGCAGCAGTTGCACCCGAGCCTTCATGATGAAGGAAACATTGACCCCGAACAGGCCGTCAGGACCGAGATCACGCGCGTACACCAGGCCGTTGTACGAGTCATCAGGTGTGTTGAACCCGGGGAAGCGATCGGGATACTGACTGTAATCGAAGCTGCCGCCGTCGATGATCGCCCCAGCGATCGCCGTTCCATGACCACCGATGTACTTCGTGGCGCTGTGGACCACCACGTCGGCTCCCCACTCGAGGGGTCGAATCAAGTAGGGAGTCGCGACGGTGTTATCGATGATGAGTGGAACACCCACCTCATGCGCGACGCCCGCGATTCCCTCGATGTCCAAGATCTCGCTCAGCGGATTGGCGATGGACTCACCGAAGAAGGCCTTCGTATTCGGACGCACGGCGGCGCGCCACGATTCAAGATCGTTGGCGTCCTCGACGAACGTCACCTCGATACCGAACTTGGGCAGCGTGTGCTGGAACAAGTTCACGGTCCCGCCGTACAGACTGGGACTGGCCACGACGTGCGAACCCACCTCTGCGATGTTGGCGATTGCGAGAAACTCCGCAGATTGACCGCTCGAGACCAGCAAGCCGCCCACGCCGCCTTCGAGCGCGGCAATGCGGTCCTCCACGACGGCTTGCGTGGGATTCATGATCCGGGTGTAGATGTTTCCTAGCTCCTTCAGGGCGAACAAGTTCGCCGCGTGGGTGGTGTCGTTGAAGGTGTAGGAGGTTGTCTGATAAATCGGCAGTGCACGAGCATTTGTCGCAGCATCCGGCGCTTGTCCAGCGTGAATCTGCTTTGTTTCGAAGGACCAGCCCTCGCTCATCTCTGTCTCCTTGTTCATTCGATAGTTATGGGGTCATTCAGGTTTCACGAATTACTGTCGACAGCCATCGTTTCCGCCGCGATGCGACCTTTGACGGTTGCCGGACTGCGCCGTGCCGAGCGATGCCCGTAGGCATCGCCCGGAGTCAGCACATGAAACGGGTACAGCGCATAACAGACCTCGCATCCATCCCGGGGCCTTGCCCTGCGCAAGACCCGCGCTTGCCCGAAATCGGGCCAGGTCTCCACCGGAGCACCCCACCGCGGTTGGAGGGTTGCCGTCCAGCAAGCCGGGGCTTGACGCTGGATCTCTTGACCTACGCCGGACTATAGCGTCCGACGAAGACTTCGTCCACGACACCCTCGGGTAGTTCCAGGACCTCGACCGGCACATCGGTAAACATCGCTTCCACAGCCGAAGGTGGCACACCCGTGGACAACGCGTCATCGACTAGTCGTCCCAATAGGTGCCGCGGATCGTCTGCCAGACACCGCTCGAGTGCCACGTTGGCTCGCACCCCATCCCCGCTCAACCACGCGACGACAGCCGTTGCGACTGCGAGGTTCGCGCCGTGACCGGATGCCGTAGCAGCAACGGCGCTCACCATGCACTGCAAGAGTTCACGGCGCTCTCGCTGACTCATGCGCGCGCAGCACCACATCACGAGGTCACGTCCATGTGGATCGTCTGCGTTGTCGAACAGGACATCGATTGATGGACGCAAGGGGCGAATCGTCAGCATCTCAGCAAGATCGGCGATATCGAACCTACGTCCGGTGCCTATTCGGTCTGCACTCGACCGGGGCCGGTAATCGAATTCCGCTTGAACCCGGTCCCGGCTCAGCGCCGGTTGACCCGGTGTCGGACCGATACCGAGACTGCCCGCGAGTTGACGATGTTCGGTGCTGATCCACGTCCACGGCCCACCAGACGAATCGCAAGTATCTCCCCTGTCTCGTATCTGCCCGCCGGCCAGGTGCAGATGAGCTCGGAGCCGGACCGGGCATCGCTCTTCGAGTGCCGCCCATAGGGCCTTGTGATCATCTCGATTCTGATTCACCACGATCGCGATGGCTTCATCCGCCGGTATCGACTTTGCGGGTTGAAAGTATGCGTCGACGAATTCATCGGATTGCGTTGGCGGCGGCAGGTCGGCTCGCTGGACCACGACGAGCTCACCTCGACGCAACCACAAGAACACCAGGGACTCGTGCGGATGGAAACCCAGCAGGTGCGGAACCGCGGCTGCGATGGTCGTCGCGGAATCCAGACGCACCGGTGTTTCATCGCATCGGTCAGCGCCGATTCCTCGGCGGTGGTGTCGATCTTCGAATGGATGCATGACGCCACTGTGGGCAGCCGAGAGCGACGGCGAAACCCGCGTTTTGACGTTTGTGGAGAGTGTGTTCAGGGTCTGTGGATGATCCGATAGTCCGGATCTTTTGGAGTGATGCCTTGCCCTGACGTCACGCCGCGAACTCTCCGGCCGATCCAAGGACCCGCGTGGGCCACCAACCAGGTGGCGTCTGCCCGACGACGCTCACGCCATCTGGGTCGGGGCGGGTCGGGAACGGGGCTTCGCCAGTCCTGGTTCCCCAGGCCCAGGGCCTCCATAACGGCCTCGGCCGTCAGTCGATGCCCCATAGGTGAGAGGTGAAGGCGATCCTCCGCCCACAGACGTTCGTCGTCATAGAGGGCGATGCCCCAAAAATCCACCACGGAGCAGCCGTAGACCCTCGCGATTTCTAGCGTCGCCGAACGGTAGGCACGCATCCGGTCACTTATGTTGCCCAGCGCCCGCGATCGGCGCGAGGGATCCCCGAACGCGAAGACCAGGACATGACAGCCAGCTCGGGTCACGTCGCGGACGCTGGATTCCAGTTCCGTCGCCACGGCATCGAGATCGAATCCGCGACGCAGTGCATCGTTGACACCTGCACCAACGGACACCAGATCCGGGCTCAATTCGATCGCACGGGGGACTTGTACCGCGCGCACTTGCGGTGCAAGCCGCCCGCGGACAGCAAGATTCGCGTACTCGATGCGATCGAGTTGCTGGCGAGTAACGAGTAGGTCGGCGACACGGTCCGCCCAGCCGCGGTGTCGACCATCGAATCGGAGTTCGTCATCGAGACCTTCGGTGAAGGAGTCTCCGATAGCGACGAAGCGTCTAAACGGTTGCCGATGATTCACGGTCTTTGCATTTCGTAAACCGGCATTTCGTAAACCGGGGTTTCGTAGACGGTACGTAGAAAAGAAAAGGACCCGGCCGCCGAAGGCTTCCCCTCCCGCGACGACCGGGTCGAGCCAAACACTAGTGCGTCCCTTCCTCACCCTTCGCACCGACACTCCGGGTCGCGAAAGCTTGCCCGGCCCGCCGGTACCACGCGATGAGGGCCACCAGTCCGATGATGATCTGAGGGAAGTACGACGTCGCACGCCAGACGAGATCGGCTGCGGTAGCGGCACCCTTGTCCGTTCCGGAACTCACCAGCAACTGGATCATGAGGGCATCCATGGTGCCCAATCCCCCGGGAGTTATCGGCACCATCAACATGATGTGGCTCACGGCATACGCGCCGAACGCCGCAATCGGATTCGTTCCCGGCTGATCCCATCCCTCTACCCCGCGCAGTGCGGCGTAGAGGATCAGGAATTGCGTGAAGCTGATTCCCACCTGAGCTGCCGTGAGCCACAGCCAGCGGCGCTTCAGGAGGTCGTACATGTCGGTGCGGAACTTGCGAATCGGTGCGGAGACATCGAGATCCTTGAACCGCGCCACGTGATTCGTCAGGGGGCTCAGAAGCCTGTTACCGATGCTGCCGACGCGGTCGGCCAGGGGCGCCGAACGCATGATTCCGACGAACAGAACGATGATCACAACCAAGATCACCAGACCCAACGGCCCCATCCAGGCAACGCTGTCGGCAGTGCCGGTGATGGACAAGGCCACGACCCCCATGATCGGGAATCCCAAGCTGATGAACGTGCTCCAAATGCTGACCGCCGTGATGGCGGCTGTGGCTGCGGTGGGAGGAAGCCGGAAGCTGGTGAGCATCCCGAACTGCACCGCCAGGCCCACGGCGCCACCGGCGGGTACGCCGTTACTGATCGTGAAGGCCGCTTGGTTCACCTGTTGCGACTGGAGATAAGTCAATCGCGGCTCGGCTGCGCGATAAGCGAATCCATAGACGGCCAGGTAGATGACAACGGTCACCCCGATGACAACAAGTGCGCCCCACGTCATCGACTGCAGTGATTCCAGCGCATCGCTGTAACTACCTATCTGCGGGATGACTTTCCAGAAAATCAAGATGATGAACACGATGCCGATCACACCGAGGATCACGGACTTGCGGACATCCAATTTTGCTTGCGGGACCTGTTCTGATTGCGAAGGTTCCACCGCCGCGACCTCATGCTCCTCGGGCATGGGCAGGAGCCTGCCACAACCGGACCCCCCGCGGGCCGAGCGAAAGGCATTGGGCAAGATGCGTCCATGCGGCTCGACCACCTGTCTTACGCCTGCACCACCAGCGAAATCGCCGACGTCGTGCAGCGCATCGGTAGCGACCTCGGCGGGACGTTCGTCGATGGTGGACGCCACCCGTCCTTCGGCACTCGCAACTTCACGCTGCCCCTTGCTGGGGGTGCGTACGTGGAGGTCGTCAGCGCGCTCGATCACCCGGCGGCCTTGAAGGCTCCGTTTGGGCAGGCAGTGCACCGACGCGCCGAAGAAGGCGGGGGCTGGCTGGGCTGGGTTCTGGCAGTCGACGACATCCAACCCGTCGAACAACGCCTGGGACGTCACGCCACTCGGGGACGGCGAATCCGGCCGGACGGTGTCGAGTTGTGCTGGCAACAAATTGGCATCTTGGACACCCTCGATCGGCCCGAGGTTCCGTTCTTCGTCCACTGGGACTGCACCGACACCGAGCATCCGAGTGCAGTCCACAACGGGGAGTCATCGATCTCCATCGAAAACATCGAACTTTCCGGTGATGAGACCTCGGTGGCCGAACTATTGACGGGCGGGATTGACCTAGGCGACATCGCCATCTCCTGGGTAGACGATGACGATCGTGGAGTGTCGGCTGTCACCTTCAACACACCGAGCGGTAGCGTCCGCATCGATTAATTTCCCACTCAGGGAGGTAGACGATGGCCGACGATTCACAGACTTCCGGAGTGCCTGCGACCCTCCAAACACTTGCCGGGATCACCTGGCGTGTTCTCGTCCTTCTCGCCGGGGTTGCCGTCCTCGGGCTAGTCATGAATCAAATCTTTCCCGTCGTCATCGCCCTTTTCCTTGCCATGCTCGTCACGGCGCTGACAACTCCGGTGATGAACTTCCTGCACAGACTGTTGCCCAAGGTCATCGCCATGCTCTTGGCTCTGGCTCTGATCGTTACGGGCATCGTCACCATCTTGTTCATCGTGGTTCGATCGACCATTAACGAGAGCAGCAAACTCGTCGCGAGCCTGGAATCCGGCCTCACCGACATTCGAGAATGGCTCAAGACCGGTCCACTCCAGATGACCGACGACAACATCAACAACGTCATCTCCCAAGCCGAGAGTTGGGGAACTACCGCGGCCAAGGGCTTCGTGGGCGCAGCTGCAGGAGAACTGGGCAATCTCGGCACCATCATCATCGCCGGATCAGTTTTTCTCTTTGGCGTGATCTTCTTTCTGATGACACCGGACAAGATCTGGGGCTGGGTCATCAGTTGGCTACCGAAGTCCGTCGCATCACCGGTGGATACATCCGGTCGGATCGCGTGGTCGTCGATCTCCGGCTACACGCGAGGCATCGTCATCATCGCCCTCGCCGACGCAACTTTGGTCTTCATCGGGCTGACGATCATGCAGGTCCCACTGGCGCCTGCTCTGGCGGCAGTCGTCTTCCTGGGCGCCTTCATCCCAGTGATCGGTGCACCGATCGCAACGTTCTTCGCCGCAGTGGTCGCCTTGGCCGAACGCGGCCCCGTCATCGCCCTGCTCGTGATCTTGTTGACGGTTGTGGTGGGTAGTTTCGATGGGGACGTCCTGCAGCCACTCGTGATGGGCAAGGCCGTCAGCCTGCATCCCCTCGCGATCATCTTGGCCATCGCGGCCGGCAGCATCGCACTCGGAATCGTCGGTGCCCTCATCGCGGTACCGATCGCCGGTGCCGTCTATGGAGTGGCCAAATTCTTGACCGGGCGCGACCCCGACCACCCGTGGCCGCCGCCGGCTCCAGAGCAATCCACCTCCGCGTCCGCCGCCTGAGGTGCTTCAGCAGCAGGCCTGGATATCGATAAGTTCCCGGCCGTCGGGTGAATCGTCGGTGACCGCGTAGGTCTCCCACTCCAGCCCGTCGGGGTCGATCACATAGACCTTGTCCTGTTCGGCATGGCAGCACACCACCGCGTCTTCGCGACGCACCGACAGGCCGGCTTCGGTCAAAGCCGCATCCCGGTCCCCCACATCGCTAGGTGTCGGCACCTCGATTCCGATGTGGTTGAGGGCGTTGTCCTCCCCCTGCTGGCGGTTATCCACTTCGAACAGCACCAACTTCAATGGAGGATCGACGATCTCGAAATTCGCATATCCGGGACGGCGCTTATGCGCAGCGGTACCGAACAAAGCGGAGTAGAACTCCACCGCCGCATCGATATCAGATACGTTCAGGGCTAGTTGAAGCCGAGCCATCGCGTCTCCTTATTCAGATTTCCCTATTCGAATTTCTCTATTCGAAACGCGACTGCTGCCGCCACAGATCGATGCCCCCCTCGAGGGCGAAGCCATCGATGGCAGCCAACTGCGATTCACTGAAGTCCAGGTTCTGGACGGCCGCGGCGGTTTCCCGCAATTGATCCGCTGAACTAGCACCAACGAGGGTCGTGGTCACCCGAGGATCGCGCAGCGTCCACGCGACGGCCATCTGAGCCAGGCTCTGACCGCGCTCCTTGGCAATTGCAGCCAGACCGCGCAGCCGCTCGGCGTTCTCCGGATTCACCCAGTTCGGATCCAAGGACTTGCCCTCGGTCGCCCGGGAACCCTCGGGAATGCCATCGACGTACCTGTCGGTGAGCATTCCCTGGGCCAGTGGGCTGAAGGTGATCGCGCCTGCACCCAACTCTTCCAGAGTGTCGAGAAGTCGATCGTCCTCGATCCACCGATTGAGCATCGAGTACGAAGGCTGGTGGATCAGCAACGGAACACCCATGTCCTTGAGGATCTGCGCCGCACGAATGGTTCGGGCAGGGCCGTAAGACGAGATTCCGACGTAGAGCGCCTTGCCCTGCTGAACGGCAGTAGCGAGGGCGCCCATCGACTCTTCCAGCGGCGTATCGGGATCGGGTCGGTGGTGGTAGAAGATGTCCACGTAATCCAGCCCCAAACGCTGCAAGCTTTGATCCAGGCTCGCCAGGATGTACTTGCGAGATCCCAGATCTCCATAGGGACCGGGCCACATGTCCCAACCGGCCTTGGACGAGATGATCAACTCATCGCGGTAGCGCGCGAAGTCTTCCTTGAGGATCCGACCGGCGTTGATCTCTGCGCTGCCGAACGGAGGGCCGTAGTTGTTGGCAAGGTCGAAGTGCGTGATGCCTAGATCGAATGCCGTGTGCATGATCTCGCGCTGTCCGGCCAGCGGCTTGTCGTCACCGAAGTTGTGCCAAAACCCCAAGGAGATGGCAGGCAGGTCGATTCCGCTACGACCGCATCGTCGGTAGGGCATCCGACCGTCGTATCGACCAGCATCGGGCAAGTAGTGTTCGGCGATATCCATGGCAGGATTCTGGCAGCAACTTCTACTGAAGGAGAACTCGTGTCGAGTATTCCGAGCGTGACGATGAACGACGACCGCTCCATCCCGCAGATCGGCCTGGGCGTGTGGCAGGTGCCCGACGACGTTGCCACCGATGCCTGCCTTACCGCTTTCGAGGCTGGTTACCGTCACATCGACACCGCGGCGCTGTACGGCAATGAGGAGGGCGTGGGTCGGGCGATCCGTGCTTCCGGGCTGTCCCGGGACGAGCTCTTCATCACCACCAAGGTCTGGAACACCGACCAGGGCCGCGAGAAGACCACCGCCGCCATGAACGCCTCTCTCGAGCGCCTCGGCCTGGACTACGTGGACCTCTACCTCATCCACTGGCCTACTCCCGATCGCGGACTGTATGTCGAAACCTGGGAGACGGTGCTGGACCTTAAGAACCAGGGGAAGACGATCTCTGCAGGCGTGTCCAACTTCCACCCTGATCATCTGCGCACGATCATCGACGCTTCGGGGGTGACCCCGACCATCAACCAGGTCGAACTCCACCCGTGGCTGCCGCAGCGTGAGGTCCGGGCGGCGGACGCTGAACTTGGCATCGTCACCGAGGCCTGGTCCCCGTTGGCTTCCGGAGGGCTGCTCGACGACGCGACCCTCGCTCAGATCGGAACCAAGTACGCCAAGAGTGCAGCTCAGGTCATGATCCGCTGGCATCTGCAGATCGGGAACGTGGTGCTCCCCAAGTCTGTTACGCCCGAGCGCATCCGCAGCAATATCGAGGTTTTCGACTTCGAACTCGACGCCGACGATCTCATCGCCATCGAGGGGCTCGAAGACACCTCCAAGCGCACCGGACCGAACCCGGACACTTTCAACGAGGCGTAGTTAGTCCCCAGCGGTGGGCGCTTGCAACGACGTTCGCTACGCCGAGGCGCGAGCGTCCAAGTTCTCTTGGGGGAGCATGTCGCCCGCGGCCTCGCAGCTGCGTTCGATTCGCGCGGAGGACTTTTCGATGCGCGTCATCTGCTTCTTCTTGATGCCGTCGGTTCCTTGCTTCGGCTTGATGCGGCCAAGGTTCTTTTGGATCCGATTGGCATTCACCAGGACGCTCTCGGGTAGATCACCGGAGATGTAGGCCTCTTCGGCATCTAGGACCATTTGGTCCGTCAGTCCCTTGAGTTCAGCGAGCATGTCGCGCTTGGCCTTCTTCTTCGCGTCGGGCGATGCGGCGACCTCGCTCATCTTCAAATCGAAAGCGAAATAGCTCGAGCACGCGGGTATGACCTGGATGGCTTCATCGACCTCGACGTCGAGTGCGTCCGTAGGGGCTTCGCTCGGCGCTGCATCGGCGGCGGCCGGCTCTTCTTCGCCTCCACCGCAAGCCGCCAGGCTCAGGGCCAAGGCGCCGCTTGCCACGACTGCCGCCCACTTGCGAGTTCCGCGCATCCCGTACCTCCCACGACCCCGTGATGTTCTGGTCACGAAAGCGTAACGTGACCGCCCCCTCTAGGTAGGACTTTCTCAAATCCGGCGCGGCGCGGATTGTTGTCGCGGGCCCGCTCGGGGGCAACGTCGATTCCTCGATACGCGCTCCGCAGGACCACCGCCGCCACTACCGTCTGCGCATGGCATCCATAAGGAGCGAAACTGCTTCAGCCAACATTCCCGTTGTAGCCCTCATCGGTACGCGCGATACGAAGGGCGACGAGTTGGCCTGGATCCGTCGCCGCATTGAGGAGCACCAATGCCGAGTTCTGTCGATCGATCCTGGAACCTTCTCGGA
>Ga0181593_10004174_pt1 | contig 13147 bp, 11 predicted proteins | sample 071ome_19_FD_133756 | JGI IMG/M metagenome (GOLD analysis project Ga0181593, IMG submission 133756) | Coastal salt marsh microbial communities from the Groves Creek Marsh, Skidaway Island, Georgia - 071413AT metaG (megahit assembly) | ecosystem: Environmental > Aquatic > Marine > Intertidal...
ATTCATATTCGGCCCTGTGCTGACCGCCTTCATCTCACCAAGCCCACCGACCGTCTCTAGGTTGAGCAGGATGGGCCGCGGGTGCTGTGGCTTCTTGAAGCGTGGCGCGATGATCATCCCACCTTGCGCGGGCACAGGCATCGCCTGAGACCAGGAGAAGGTGTCGTGCTTGTAGGGGATCGTGTAGATCCAGTTGATCTGACGGGTGCTGTGAGGGAGCATCGCGCCTGTGTAATAGACGGACGTCCCACGCACCTCAAGGTCCTCAATATGTTGCCCATGAAGCTCTGGTTGCTTCGCGCCCTCTGGCGTTGGGAAGCGGAGCCCGCCTTGAGGCTGATGAGACATGTCGAGGACCTTGTTAGAGTCATTGCGCAAGGTCATGCGATGGATGACGACGAGCGACTCTTCATCGGGCTCAAGCTCAATGCTACCATGTTGGACGCTCACCCCCTCAAGCCCCTTACTAGGCGGGGTGAGGGTGAGGCTTACGTGGTTCTCAGGCAGGCGCTGTGAGGGGTCAAACTCATCGAGGAGCACATCTTTATCCTCAGTGCTGGGGATCCCCTTCAATGAGAACGGGAACCGGACCCCTTCATAGTCGACGAGGACCTCGTAGCTGATCGACATCTGCACCTCAGGGTTTGAGGGGATCCCAAGGAAGAAGGCCCTCCCTTGCTCGTCGGTCTTCTCATGGTAGTCCCTCACCTTTTGACCCTGCGCGAGGATCCTGAAGGTAACTGGGAGCCCCTTTGGGGCGGTGTTTACGGCCCCGTTAGGTTGCGCGAGATCTACCTTGACCATCACCTCATGCTTTTGCATCGACGCGAGGAAGGGAGGGAGCCCGCCACCTGAGTTGAGGAAGGGCGCTTGGGCGAAGCTAGAGGCTGGAGCCCCTAGGGACGCTAGCGCGAGCACGAGCGAGGAGGTGAGCGACGCGAAGGTCGCTCGCTGATCAAGCAGTCGTCTCATCACGCTCATGAGTCCTCCGGAGCGATGTCATCTTGGGCTACGTCATCCACAGTAGGCTCCTCTGCGGTAGGCTCCTCTGCTGTAGGCTCCTCTGCTGTAGGCTCCTCTGCTGTAGGCTCCTCTGCGGTAGGCTCCTCTGCGGTAGGCTCCTCTGTGCTGGCTTTTTCTGCGCGGGCTTGCTTACGAGCGCGCGCCTCGGCGAGGGTGTCTTGGACCGCGTCATCGATCTGAGCTTGGTACGCGGAGGCTCGATCATCGAGCTGAGCGATCACCGCGAGCGCCTCGGCCTCGTAGCGACTACGTAAGGCCGAGAGATCACGGGCGCCCAGCTTGTTCATCTCCGCTTCAAACTCAAGGTCCTTGAGCTCATCGATGAGCCGGTCGCGTCGATTGATCAAGGCGATCGACTCGTCCTCGATCCGCTCCCACTCCTCGGCGGAGATCTGACCCTCTTCGACGAGTGGCCTCAAGGTGAGGTAAAAGGCGTACATCGAGACGAGGCCAAAGAGCACCGCGAGCGTGAGCGGGAGGTCAAAGCCTGCCTGCAGGAGCTGTCCGCTCATACAGTCCCCTCCGTGCGCGCCATCACCTCGGTAGGGAGCGCGCTCGCCTGCTCTTCGCTCGCCTTTTTTGCGGTCCTCCTGGCGGCCGCGAACACCTGATAGCGGGCCTCTTGTGGCCAGATCGCTACGAAGACCCCAAGGAGCAGGACCGCGCCTCCAATCCACATCCACAAGATCATTGGGTTGAAGTGCGCCATGACCTCAGCGGTCTGGAGGCCGTCATTGAATGAGACGAGGGCGAGGTAGACGTTCCCTTGCCACATAAAGACCTCATCCTTCTCAGTGGTCCAGCGGGACATCTTGACGTTTGCGCCGATGTAGTTACGGCGAGAGGGTCTGACGAGCCCAAGAAACTCACCCTTACTGCCATCTTCATTACGCTGGTGTAGCTCAAACTCCGCGAACCACTCTCGGTACTCACGGGTCATCTCAGGCTTGATCCCCTTAAAGGTTAAGATCTTATCCTCGATGGTTTGGGTCACGCCTACCGCGTTAAAGGCGAGGTCTCGCTCGGTCTTGAGCCCTGTCCCGATGAAGCCCAAGAAAAGCCCCGCGAAGCCTAAGTGGGTGAGGTACCCACCATAGCGTCGGCGGTTCTTGTTCGTGAGGCTGACGACCGCGGTGAGGAGGGGCTCTTTTACAGACCTAGCACGGATACGAGCGCCGTTCACGAACTCCCAGCCCATGGTATAGAAGATGAAGAACACCCCCCAGAACCCGATGAGCGAATAGACCCCAACTAGCTCCGCTTCAAGGAAGAGCTGTCCCCATGAGATCACCCCCTCACGCGCCTCTGCGATCGGGACATAGGTCTTCCCGACGCGCTCCTTGATGTGATACAGGTCACCCATATAAATTAAGGCGGTCGCGGCGCTGCTGATGACGCTTGGGACTAGGAAATTCTTGATTAAGCTCTTCTTCGTCACCTTACGCCAAGGGATCAGCGGGCCGATGCCCATGAGGATCAAGAGGATCAGGCCACCAGGCACCATCCAGGTGTTGAACCAGGGCGCGGTGTACTTCGTCTCTTGCCAAAAATAGGCGCTGATCTTCTCACCGATCGTCCCAAACATGACGACGAAGACACACGCGACGAGGACGATGTTGTTGAGTAAGAACACGCCCTCACGGCTCATCAAATGCTCGACGTCAGACTTGCTCTTGAGAGACCCATCGAGGACACGCCAGAGGATCAAGCCACAGGAGATGATCGCGAGCGCGATGAGGAAGACGATGAAGTAATCACCCACATCGCTCTGCGCGAAGGTGTGCACAGAGTCGATGAGCCCTGAGCGGGTCAGGAACGTCCCGAACACCGTCAAGAAATACGTGATCATCACGAGGGCCATGTTCCAGACCTTGAGCATGTCACGGCGCTCTTGGATCATGACGGAGTGCAGGTACGCAGTGGCCGTAAACCAAGGCATCAGCGAGGCATTCTCGACAGGGTCCCAGCCCCAAAATCCACCCCAACCGAGCTCTTGGTAGGCCCACATCCCTCCAAACAGGTTACCGATGGACAGGAACGCCCATGAGATCAGGGCGTATCCACGCGTAGTGCGGATCCAGGAGTCGTCAAGCTTGCGGTGGACGAGCGCGGCGACCGCGAAGGCGAAGGGGAAGGTAAACCACACATATCCGCTGAGGATGCTCGGCGGGTGGAAGGTCATGGCGGGGTTCTGGAGCAGAGGCTCAAGACCACGACCGTTGACGGGTGGCTCATTAACCCTGAAGGTCTCAAAGGGGTTCGCCTCAAAGACCATCAGCCCCAAAAAGAACACCTGAATCACCATGAGCGTCGCGAGGACGGTCGGTAGCAGGTCACGGTTCTTCTCTTGGTTTTGTCGGATGACGATCCCGGTCCCAACCGCCAGGATCAGCGACCAAAACATCAACGAGCCCGCCTGGCCACCCCAAAAGGAGGCGACGAGGTAATACCATGGCATGTTGTTGTCAGAGTAGTGCGCGACGTATTTGTTGTTGTAGTCGTGGGTGATGAAGGCGCTGATGAGGAGCATCGAGGCCGTGATCACCATCGCTGAGAGCGCGTACCCTGAGCGCTCGCCAGCGAGCATCAGTCGGCCGTTTTGCTTCCAGCGTCCAACCACGCTCGCCACCGCGCAGAACACAGCGGTGACGATGGACACGTGGAGGAGGAGGTCTCCTATGGCGTGAATATCCATTACATCTCCTTTTGATCGAGGCCCATTCGCTCGCGGGCCTCTGGTGAGATCTTGTTTTGCTCATACTTTGATGGGCACTTCGCGGTCACCTCGGTCGCGACGAGCATATCTTCCTCTGCGAAGTGCCCCGTCGCGACGACCTCTCCGCCCTCCTTGAAGACGTCTGGGATCGCGCCCTTATAGTATACTTTTACGCGGTGTTGCTCGCCCTGAACCTCGAAGTGATGCTCGCTAGAGCCCTCTTGGTTCTTGTAGGTACCATGGACCACGTTGCCTTTGATGCGCACCTTACGGGTGGGCTTTAGGTACCCCTTTTGCTGAGCGGCTAACACCTCATCTACTGTGAGGAAGTAAGCGCCTCCATCCATCATGCTGTTCACCATCAAATAGAAGGCGGAAATGAAGAGCAGGAGGCCAATGACAAGGCGCGTCGGCTTGGGGGAGCTTGGGCTCTGTACGGTTGGGTTTGAGTCGCTCATAAGTCACCTCGTTTGTTGTGCGTTCACCGGACCCGCTCAGCTACGTTGAGCATGGCTAGGGTCTAAGGCGCATATACTCTACAGAAAGTCCACCTTCAGGGCTAGTCGGGGGCCTAAACAAATTAAGACATCGCTCTAGTGTATATTCAGCCCCCTAAAGAGGTCATAACGCTGAGCGGAGGGAGCCCTTGGGTCATCAAGTGCTGTGGTCTCTTTCCATAGAGCGCCTCTTCGATGAAAGGTCGCAGGGCGGGGCCATGTAGCCCTGCCCTAAGTGGAGATTTCAGATCAACCTCATGGTCATCGGCGAGGCAGGCTCTCAGCCCCCCTCGGGCGGTCAGACGCGCGCGGTTGCATGTTGAGCAGAAGGCGTCGTCGCTCAGCGGGTCGATAAACCCGACCTGGCCCATGTGGGACGAGAGGTAGCGCGCGGGGCCTCGTTTGAGCTGAGCGCGCTCTGAGGTGGAGCGTAGCCCGAGCGCCTGAGTGAGCGCGTCTCGGACGACCTCATTACTGATCGTGGCGCTCTGGCTCTGGAGCGCCCCGATCGGCATCAGCTCGATCCAGCGAGGCGTCCAGCCCTCTGACCAACAGCGTCGCACAAAGCGCTCCCAGACCGCAGGGCTCTGTGGGAGTTCAGGGGTCAGGACTGCGTTGATCTGGATGTCCTTAAAGCCTACCTCTCGGGCGACCGTGAGCCCTCGGAGGACCCGCTGTAGGTCTCCCCCTCGGGTCACGCGCTCAAAGTGCTCTTCGTCAAAGGTGTCGAGCGAGACGTTGAGCCTCCGTAGCCCAGCGTCATAGAGGGGGTCCGCGAAGCGGTCGAGCAGGTGGGCGTTCGTGGTCATCGCGAGCTCCCTCACCCCATCGAGCCTAGAGACACGGCGGATCAGGTCTGTGAGCCCTCGCCTCAGGAGGGGCTCACCTCCTGTAAACCGGACCCGCTCTACCCCCATGCTCACCATCACCGCGATCACCTCAAACAGCTCCTCTAAGCTCAAGAGCTCGGCGCGCTTTGAGGCGCTCCACCCCTCTACGGGAGCGCAGTACGTACAGGCGTAGTTACATCGGTCGGTCACGGAGACCCTCAGGTAGCTGACCGTGCGCTGCCATCGATCATGGAGCTGTGGAGGGTGGGAAGCGGACAGGCGCTGGGTCATGGGCTCGCTCGCATCAGGGAGGGGTAAGAGGCGCACACCCTATCCTTTTAGAGCCAAGTGCGCTATAGAGCGGAGCATAGAAAGTGCGAGGAGCGTCAAGATGAGTGAGCGTGACCCATGCCCATCCGCCGAGGTGCTCAGCGCGCTTGAGGAGCGACTTCATAGAGAGGCAAAGGAGAGCCTCGCCCGCCCTGACCCTCATGAGCTCGCTCAGGTGAGCGTCGAGGCGACTGAGCGCTACACCCCCCCATGGGTAGACGCGAGGCCGATGATCGAGCGCCCCGCATTTAGAGGTTTTCGTCAGTTTAATCACCCCAGTCTACGCCCGATGGCGGGCGCGCAGGTGCGCCCTCACCCGAGTCGAACTCGTTTTTTTCCGAGCGACGGGATCGCCGACAAGGTCGCCCGTAAGCTCGGAGAGCATAAGCTCCTGAACATCAAAGAGATCACAGAGTCTTTTGAGTTCTTCCAACGCGTTCGTCACCGCGTCAGCCGTGAGGTGGTCGCTGACCTGTGCTGTGGCCATGGCCTCGTTGGGATGCTCTTTGGGCTCTTAGAGCGTCGCGTTGAGCGCGTGATCCTCGTTGACCTTAAATTCCCAAGCTCCTCGCTCAAGCTTCAAGGCGCGCTGTGTGAGCTTGGCCCTTGGCTAGGCCCTAAGGTCACCCGACTCGAGCGTAGCGTGAAAGGGGTTGGCCCGTGGCTACCACACGGCGCGGGCGTCGTCGCTGTACACGCCTGTGGCGCACGGACAGACTGGAGTATACAGGCCTCTCAGCAGGCGGGGGGCCCTCTGGCGGTGATGCCTTGCTGTTATGCCCAGCAGACCTATCGGGGACCAGAGACGATCCGCAGGCAGCTTGGCGCGGGACTCAGCATCGACATCCAGCGGACCTATGATCTTGAGGCGCGTGGCTATCAGGTGAGCTGGCAAGAGGTCCCTCCAGAGGTCACGCCCATGAACCGAGTGATCTCCGCTTCACCACCACGCTCATGATCAGAGAGGTGAGAGGTAGCGTGTACTTTGCATGTGTTTTTTTCTGCAAGCGCTTGCGTTGTGTTTATGGTCTTGACATACAGCGCCCGTTTCTTTGGCCAGCGACCTATAGGTCACGCTACCTGATGACAAACAATGAGGACCACATATGGACATCTTTAAGCTCCTGTCTCCGACTCAACTGATCAATAAAATCCTTGAGAATGAGGCGCTCGCGGACGCCTTACTCAAGGCGCTCTCGGTGTCACTTGAGGCTAAAAAACAGGTCGAGAGCCAGTATGAGCAGACCCTAAGCTCCCTCTCCCTCGCCCCGCTCACTCGGCTCCAGGCCGCAGAGGAGGAGCTCAAGCTCCTTGAGGAGGAGCTCGAGGCCCTCCGTGAGCAGCTCACGAGGCTGTCTACCGAGGCGCGTGAGGGACGAAAGGCATCAGGACAGCTCCGTGACGCCCTCGCTGAAATCGAGCAGCTCAAAGCTCGCTTAAGCGAGGCAGAGGGTCGCGTAGAGCCCGCTAAAAGCTCGAGCGCCACGCAGGTGAGCTGGTCTAAGAAGATGACAAAGGGTCAGCTCTTGAGCCTCGCGCGTGAGAATGGGCTTGAGCTTAAGGGGACAATCAAGAAAGATGAGATGATCGCACAGATCACGGAGGCGATTGGGGCTCCCCAAGACGCCTGACCACCACCCACCTTCTCGCCCACCTTGTTCTCATGTCTAGCGCGCGATTTTACTTAAAGCTTACCCCTGAGCAGCTCCTTGAATACTATCAAGGCTATAAAAAGTACGTCCGCGTGGACACCTTTCAAGGCTACTCGATCCGCTTTCGCGCTGAACACTTGCGTCGATGGGTGACAAAGTCAGGGATTGATGGGGTCTTTGAGATCCGCTTTGATGAGTTCAAGAACTTTAAAGAGCTCGTTCAGGTCACAGGTCCTGGTGGCTCAGGGGGGGGGCCTAAAGGTGGCCCGAGCAGGGGGGTTAGCGCCTCTGCGTGAGGGCCTTGGGTTGGTGAAGGGGTTGAGGACATGGTATGCTCTCGCGTGACCTTAACCTACCTGAGTGAGGAGCAAAGGCGAGCTATGACAACCCCCCCAGAGCGACTTTTTTGTCGAGACACCCACCTCGCTTCAGCGCGTGACGCGACGCGGACTTGGGATATCTTAATCATTGGTGGAGGGGCGACTGGGTTAGGCGCAGCGGTAGACGCCGCGAGCCGTGGCTACAGCGTCTTATTACTCGAGCGAGATGACTTCGCTAAGGGGACCTCTAGCCGGAGCACAAAGCTCGTCCATGGTGGGGTGAGGTACCTTAAGCAAGGGAACATCTCGCTCGTGAATGAGGCGCTCAGGGAGCGTGGTCGCTTGAGAGAAAACGCGCCACACCTCGTTCGCCACCTCTCCTTCATCGTGCCCAATTACGATTGGTGGGAGGGTCCGTTTTATGGTGTTGGGCTTAAGCTCTATGACCTGTTAGCGGGGAAGATGGGCCTTAAGCCCTCACGCTGGCTGTCCAAGGATAAGACGCTCACGAAGCTCCCAAACCTCAACCCCGAGGACCTGCGTGGCGGGGTGATGTATTATGACGGCCAGTTTGATGACGCGCGACTCGCGACCCACCTCGCGATGACGGCGCATGATCACCAGGCGAGCCTCGTCAACTACTGTGAAGCGGTGGAGCTCATGAAAGAAGGCGACCTCACGCGAGGGGTCGTCGCGCTCGATAAGGAGAGCGGGGAGCGCTTTGAGGTGAGAGCGCATGTGATCATCAACGCGACAGGGGTCTTTGTAGATCAGCTGAGGATACAGGATGAGCCAGATCAGGAGCCGATGATCGCGCCCTCACAAGGTGTACACATCGTCTTGCCTGGGCGGTTCCTAAACAGCGACACCGCGATCATGGTGCCTCAGACTGATGACGGCCGAGTCTTGTTCGCGATCCCATGGTACGACAAGCTCGTCGTGGGGACAACAGACACCGCGGTAGAGCACCCAAGCGCTGAGCCTAGGCCTCTCAAAGAGGAGCTAGAGTTTATCCTCACCCACGCCCAAGAGTACCTTGAAGAGGCGCCCACCGAGGCCGATGTCTTAAGCTGTTTTGCGGGCCTCCGTCCCTTGGTGAGCGCGGGTAAGGGGAAGAGAACCGCGTCGCTCTCACGGGACCACACCATCCACGTCAGTCGCTCAGGGCTGATCACGATCACCGGAGGGAAGTGGACCACATACCGCAAGATGGCGGAGGACGTGATCAACGAGGCGATCGGGATCGGTGGGCTTGAAGAGCGCCCGTGCGTGACGATGGAGCTTAAGCTTCACGGCTGGTGCGAGCCCGAGGGAGACCAGATCATTGACTTCCGGTCGGTGTATGGCGCGGACCTCGTCAGGGTCGACGCGCTCTTGAGCGAAGACCCACAGCTCGCGGACGCGCTCCATGAGCGCCTCCCTTATCGTGGCGCCGAGGTGGTGTGGGCTGCGCGCGCAGAGATGGCGAGGACCGTTGAAGATGTGCTCGCTCGACGCACGCGCGCCTTGCTCCTCGACGCCAAGGCGAGCATCGAGGCGGCGCCAAGAGTCGCGGAGCTGATGGCGCGAGAGCTCGGGCGAGATCAGGCTTGGATAGACGAGCAGATCAGCGCTTACCATGAGCTCGCGGAGGGCTATTTATGTACCATCTCTTCTTAGATCTAGACGGGGTGATGGCGGACTTCGATGAGGGGGTCCGGCGCATCACCGGGAGGCACCCTGACCAGCTGAGCCCAAAGCAGCTCTGGGGGAGCGTCGCTCGAGCGAAGGGGGGGTTCTTTGATCAGCTCCCGTGGACCTCTGATGGGCCTCAGCTCTGGGAGGCGACCCGCCACCTTAAACCAACCGTCCTCACAGGGCTCCCTATGGGGAAGTGGGCTGAACCTCAGAAGCGCGCGTGGTGCGCTGAGCGCCTTGGCGCTGAGGTCGAGGTGATCACGTGCCTCGCGCGTCATAAACCTGTGAGGGCTCGGGAGTGGTGTGATCGACACCTCGCTGAGACCGGCGAGCGCCTCACGCCTGTGCTGGTTGATGATCGCCCTAAGTATCGTGAGGCTTGGGAGGAGGCGGGGGGGATCTTTATCACCCACACCTCGGCGCTGAGCTCGATTGAGGCCTTAAGGAGCTTAGGGCTCTTAGAAGCTGAGAGACGCCCCTGCCCCCCACGGGGTCACAGACCAGCGGAGGCGAGTGACCGGTGTCACCGAGGGCTTGAGGTCAGGGTCGAGGGCCACGTCAGGCTCCTTAAACCAGATCCACGCGCTGAGTGAGCCAAGCACCAGGGCGCTCCCCGCGCCGATCCAAAACATGCTACGAGCAGCGCTCGCCTCTGTCTTGAGCTGTTGATACTCAAGTCGCAGGGCGTTGTAGCTCGTGGTCTGCTGAGCGCTGAGCTTCGCGACGTCGAGCTGGACCCGCTTGGCGCCCTCAAGGCTGTCATTGTAGGTCGCCACCTGGTTCAGCGCGAAGAGGGTCGCGCCGAGGGCGCTCAGCCCGCTCAAGCTCCCAAGCGTGACGCGGTGCCGATCCAAGAGGCTCGGGGTGAGGATGGGCACGAGCGAGACGCTCACCTCAAGGCTCCCTTGCTCAGGCTTAAGCGTCACGTCCTCGCTGTAGGTGTGAAAGCCAGGCGCAGAGAACGTCACGCCTGGGTAGCTGTCGGCGATCAGCTCCTTTGTGACCTTCGGGGTCTCCCCCCAGCGGTCACCTTGATAAGAGACGGTGAGCCCAGGCGTGGGGCTTGAGACCTTAAAGGTGACATAACAGCGGGCCCGCTGTTGCTCATAGCGCTCGAGGGCGCTCTGGTGGTACTTACATGCGCGATTACAGCGCTTAAAGAAGCCCCCCCAGGCGTCCAAGGTCGCTCGGCATTGGTCGGGTAGGTACCCATAGGCGGTCGCGATCACGAAGAGGTTCTTGACGTCAGGGATGATCCGGTGGGCCTCTTCATACGCTAAGATCCCACGCTTGTATTCCTTTTGGCGAAAGAGCTCGCTCCCCTCCTCGATTAAGCGCTGAGCTTTAGCGAGCTTGGTCTGTTGGCTTTGCTCAGCATAGGCCTGTGGCGTGCGCACCGCGTAGATCTGTGATGTGAACACAAGGAGCGAGGTGAGGAGCTGTACCCTCAGCGTCATTAGAGAGGCCCTCATAAGCCACCCTCAAAGGGGTCGAGCGGGGTAGCGCTCAGCGAGATGGCCTCACAGCGCGCGTCTCGCTGGTCGTAGCAGACCTTGAGGGTCCCTCTCCCTTTCTTTTTGAAGCGGAAGCGCTGTGCGCCTGACAGCTTAAGGTTTCGCGTGGGCCCCCTCCACTCGATAAAGCTAGGTAGCTTCACATAAAGCCGTCTGACCTTAGGAGGAGGGTGGCTTAAGCGCCAGTGTAGCGTGAGCTCGTCACCTACATCAAAGGCGGGGCGGTTTGGCTTGGAGAGTCGCACGCTGAGCTTTGGGGGAGGGCGCCTCTTGACGCGCTTCTTTTTACGCTTTGGGGGGGGCTCGGGCGTCTTCGTTTCGGAGCGTGACGCTTGAGCTTCAGCCTGGACGCTCATGTCTTCAAGGACGCCTGCGTCAGGTGGCTCCACTTGCGCTTGACCATCTACCCCTGCTGACTCGCTCCCTGCGTCCGTTAAGGAGACTCCCGCGCTCTGCGGATCAAGGGAGCCGAGCTTGAGCGCGTCATCGGCTTGTGTACCTGCGCGCTCTTGCCCTCCGAGGCCAGGGGTGATGTCTACAGGCGCGCCTCCCGTAACGGGCTCGATGGTCGCTGGGGCCCCTTGGCTCACGCCCGCTTGAGGAGACGGGGTAGGTGGAGTGAGCGGGTCACTCGAGTCAAGCGAGGCAGGGGCGCTCGCTGAAGGGGTCGAGGGCTCTTGAGGGCGTCGTAAGGTCAACACGCTTAAGGCGATCAAGGGCCCCGCGACACCGAGGAGCCACGCGTATGGAGGGCTAGGTGAGGCGGGGGGGAGCTGAGCGGGTAGCTCAAGTTGGGTGCTCGATCGGCGCTCATCCTCTTGCCCTTGCCCTTGCCCTTGCCCTGGAGCTTCGGGAGTAAGCTCAGCGTGCGCCTGATCTTGGTCCGATTCCGATGAAAGGGTGGATAAGGTCTCAGGGGTGAGCGAGCGCTCTTTGAGAGAGGGGCCCTGAGGCTCCTCCTTGACGACAGGGAGCGAGAGGTCAGATGGAGGCGAGGGGAGAGAGAGCCCTTGAGGTGTTAGAGGAGCGCTTGAGGAGGCGCGCTCTGAGGAGTCACTTAAGATCGCCTGGAACATCCCCGAGACATGCGCTCCACGAGCGACTGGGTACTGGGCCCAGATCCCCTCGATCATCGCCATCACCTCGGTCGCAGACCCGATCCTCTTCTGGTGGTCTTTGACGGTCATCTGAGTCACGAGGCGCTGTAAGGCGCTGGTGAGCTCAGGGTCAAGCGGAGGATAGATCGACAGCGGGGGCATGGGCGACTGCATATGAAGTCGCATGATCGTGTAATAGCTCTCGTCGTTAAAGGGCACCTTACCAACCAAGGCGTGAAAGAGGACGACACCAAGGCTATAGAGGTCTGTTCGATGATCGACGAGCTTGATGTTGACGATCTGCTGAGGAGACATGTAGTGCGGGGTGCCCATCATCTGCCCAGTGACCGTGTTACTCTTGCCCTCCATCAGCTTCGCGATCCCAAAATCAAGGAGCTTAATACGGCCTGTTGAGGTCGTCGCCTGCTCATTGAGGAAGATGTTCGCGGGCTTAATGTCGCGGTGGACGATCTTAAGCTGATGCGCTTCTTGGAGGACGGCACAGATTTGGTAGGTGACCTCAAGGGCCTCTGAGACGCTCAAGGCCCCCTCACAGAGGCGCTCATGGAGCGACGCCCCTAGCAGGAGCTCTGAGACTAAATAACAGCGCTCGTCTTCTTTGTTTTCTCCAAAGTCATAGATCGTGAGCGCGTTCGGGTGTGTCAGCTTTGAGGCGATGCGCGCCTCTGAGATGAAGCGACGAGCGAGCTCCTCATGCTCTTCACCAGAGAAGCTCAGGATCTTCACGGCGACCTCACGATCTAAGACGAGGTCTGTCGCGTGATAGACGGTCCCGAAGCCCCCATGGCCTAGCTTGTGATTGAGTTGGTAGCGCTGATTGAGTAGCTCTGCCATCGTAGGGCTTTCTAGTTGAATCACAGAGTAGAGAGAGAAGGGATAGCCATCAAAAGAGAGGGAGTGTATCGTCGTTTTGATCTGTTTGAACACAGATTACAAGCGACTTTACCACAGCGATCTCGAAGGCCCTTATGCGCTTTAGTCTACCTCACCTCGCTCCGCTCGCCATGAGCTCCGTACTGTTCACCTTGGTCGGGTGCTTTGAGCCCTTCCCAGACCTCCCTGAGCTCGCGGACCCTCCGAGCCCGATCGTTGACGACGCGACGGTGGACATGGCGCCCACCCCTGACCTCGACGTTGGCGTGATTACAGACATGGAGCCAGATATGGAGCTCGATATGGCGCGGGAGGTCGATATGGGGCCCGCTCTGGATATGGAGCCTGACATGGAGCTCGACATGGAGCCCGATATGGCGCCTCCAGCTCGCTTTGAGGAGCTGACGTCGCTGACCTGTAGCCCAGAGGGAGCCCTGCTCACGAGTGATGGGGAGCCCTTAAGTGACGCGCCTCCATGTGAAGGGTCGCTGAGCGATGAAGGGAGAGAGTGGCTCAGGGTGGATCCGCCTACGGGGGTTGGGTTCAATGTGTCAGGTGAGGTGTCCTTTACACAGCTCTCGCCTGTGAGCGCTCCCG
>Ga0181593_10004175_pt1 | contig 13145 bp, 13 predicted proteins | sample 071ome_19_FD_133756 | JGI IMG/M metagenome (GOLD analysis project Ga0181593, IMG submission 133756) | Coastal salt marsh microbial communities from the Groves Creek Marsh, Skidaway Island, Georgia - 071413AT metaG (megahit assembly) | ecosystem: Environmental > Aquatic > Marine > Intertidal...
TACCGCGGGCGCCGCCATCATAAACATCCCGCACAAACAGCGGCAACAGCACCATGTAAGACGAGGCAAAGAACAGGCCGACCCCGAAAATCAGTATGATCGCCGGACGGATTTCTTCCGTGTGCCAGGCCACCTGCAATCCAGCCTTGATCTCGGACAGCGCCGGGCGGCGTTCACCCTCGTCTGGCGTGGCAGGCATGCGCGGCAATTGCGCTGTGGTAATGGCCGCCCCGAGCATGAATACCGACATGCAGCCGAGCACGATCTCAGGACCGAGCACATCGGCACTGGAGCCAATCGCAAACCCTAGGATCTGAACGCCAAACTGAATCCCAATCACCAGGGTGACCGCCTGCTGCACATGCGCGCCGGCAACGTGATTCAACATCGCATCACGGGCTGGCTGGGCAAAAGCGCCGATACAGCCGACAGAAACCACCCACGCCAACAGCATGAAATAAGTCACATCAGAGAAGTAGAACAGCGCAGCCATGAAGAGCGGCGGCAACACCAGCAGCCCGCTGAGTCTCACCGAGAGATTACGCTGATCAATCCGATCGCCAAGCCAACCGCCAAACAGGATCAGGAACAACATCGGCAGCGGCCCAGCCATCTGGGCGATACCGACACGACTCGGTGACTCCATCAGGTAGACGGCGATAAGCCACGGGAACAACACACTTTGGATACCGCCCGGCACCAGGTAAAACGCCGTGCTGGTGATATACCACTTGAGGGGTGCGGTCAGGTTCATACCGGGTCTTCTGTCGACTGACGGCTGATTGCCTTCAGCTGCCGCTCGAAGTCACGGCGGTTACGCTCATCAATCGGCAACGCGAGGTACCGCTGCAGTTCATCTGCACTCAGCTTTCTCTTCATATCCGCCAGAAAACTCGGCAGCGGAATGCGGTCGTGGGCATACAGCTGCAGTTCAAACTCGTCACCGGCACCGACCGAACCCTCTTTCAGCACCCGGCAATAAGCACCGGATCGACCGATATGCATAAAGCGCTTCGAGAAGCCCTTGATACCGACCCGCGCTTCCAGTGTGTTACAGGGTACCCGGGGAGCCGTAACCTGCAGGACCAGCTGCTCGGACACCAGCTGATCACCGATGCAGAGCGCCGCCAGATCAAGACCGCTGGTGGTGAGGTTTTCGCCGAAAGTGCCAGGCAGAATCGCCTCTGGCAGACCCTCGCTGAGCCTTACATAGTCTTCCCGGCCATAGAGGTACACCGCCTGGTCAGCCCCGCCATGCCACTTGCTGTCGATAATGGTATCGCCCGCCAGCCCCAGCGCCACAACCTCGACGCGATCGGTCGCCGCCGTCTTGTAAATACCGGTTTTATAGCTTCGCCGGCTGGAACTGATTGTCCTACTGGCACCAATGTTGACCTGTTCTATGCGCATGGCAACTCCCTGACGGATGGCATTATCCCGCATTTCCTCTTGGGAATAATTATTGAATCACTGGAATATAACAGTATCCAATTATTCCATTATTGCTGTTTAACCTCGCTGGTAACCTGCGCCTCCACCAATAAGTTCGCAAAGGATCTGATCATGGCTGGTTACCTCCAGGAGATTGAAAAAACAGCTGCGCTCTGCAGCACTCAGGGCGATGCCTGGAACGGTATTAACCCCGAATACGCGGTTCGCATGAAGCTGCAGAACCGCTTCAAGTCCGGCCTGGAGATCGCGCAGTACACTGCCGACATCATGCGCAAGGATATGGCAGATTACGATGCCGATTCCAGCAACTACACCCAGTCGCTAGGCTGCTGGCACGGCTTTGTCGCACAACAGAAGGCGATCGCGATCAAGCGTCACCGCGGCACCCTCAACAAGAAGTACATCTACCTATCGGGTTGGATGGTTGCAGCACTGCGCAGCAAGTTTGGCCCGCTGCCTGACCAGAGCATGCACGAGAAGACCAGCGTACCATCACTGATCAGCGAAATTTACACCTTCCTCAAGCAGGCCGATGCGGTTGAGCTTGAGCGCCTTTTCTCCCAGCTTGACGACGCCCGTGAAAACGGCGGCGACGAAGCGGCCATTATCGACCAGATTGACAGCTTTGAAACCCACGTGGTGCCGATCATTGCCGACATCGACGCGGGTTTTGGTAACGAGGAAGCCACTTACCTGCTGGCGAAGCAGATGATCGAAGCTGGCGCCTGCGCGATCCAGCTGGAAAACCAGGTTTCTGAGGTCAAGCAGTGTGGCCACCAGGCCGGCAAGGTCACCGTACCGCACGAAGTGTTCCTGGCGAAGATTAATGCGGTTCGCTACGCTTTCCTCGAACTGGGTATTGAAAACGGCGTAATCGTCGCACGCACTGACTCTCTCGGTGCTGGCCTGACCCAGGTCGTACCGGTGTCCAAGGAGCCAGGTGACCTCGCCAGCCAGTACAACAGCTTCCTCGAAACCCATGAAGTACACAACGTTAATGAACTGCAGGAGCACGACCAGGTGTTCCATCAGGATGGCAAACTGGTCCAGCCAAATCGACTCGACAACGGTCTTTATTCCTTCCGCGAAGGCACTGGTTTCGACCGCGTGGTTCTTGACTGCATCACCAGCCTGCGTCATGGCGCAGACCTGCTGTGGATCGAAACAGAACGACCTAACGTTGCCCAGATCGCCGAGATGGTAAATGCAGTGCGTGAGGTCATCCCGAATGCCAAGCTGGTTTACAACAATTCACCGTCTTTCAACTGGACGCTGAAGTTCCGCGAACAGGTTTACGAAGAAATGGTTGAAGCGGGCAAAGACATGTCTGCCTACCCAAATCCGGCTGAGGACCCCCTCGGTCTCATGAGCGCTGACCTGGACAACTCCGAACTGGCGCAGCAGGCTGACGCCTACATCCAGTCTTTCCAGGCAGATGCAGCACGCGAAGCCGGCATCTTCCATCACCTGATCACGCTGCCGACCTACCACGAGACGGCACTTGGTGTAGACACCCTGGCTGAAGGGTACTTCGGCGACATGGGTATGCTTGCCTATGTACGCGGCGTCCAAAGACAGGAAATCCGCCGTAACATGAATGTGGTCAAGCACCAGGAAATGGCAGGCACCACCATTGGCGATCACCACAAAGAGTATTTCGCCGGTGAGAATGCCCTGCTTGCAGGCGGAAAAGAGAATACGATGAGTCAGTTCGGATAAGCTGAGCTTTCCCAAACTGGTTCAGAGTAAACCTCGTTTGAGCCAAACCCTTGCAAGGGCGGTACTACTGCTCTTGCAAGGTTCTAGAGTACAATCCCCGCTGCTGCGAATAACCAGGCAAACGTGACACCACTCCATCCCTTCGTTGTATCCCTGTTCGGTGGATTCTGCATCGGCATCGCCGCCGTCCTGATGATGGCGCTGCTCGGTCGCATTGCAGGTATCACTGGCATCCTCATGCAAGGCATGCGGGCGCCTGCCGCTAACCAGTGGGCTATTGCTTTTGTAGCCGGCCTGCCGGCCGGGGCCCTCCTGTTTCATTCGCTCACGGGCACACCGATGCCCCCATTTGATGCACCCCTGCCGATGATCATTGCGGGCGGCTTCACAGTTGGGTTCGGCGCTAGGCTGGGCAGTGGCTGCACATCCGGTCACGGCATCTGCGGTCTTGGCAGGTTTTCGGTGCGCTCGATCATCGCTGTTTGCACTTTCATGCTGTTCGCCTTCCTCACCGTTTTTATGCGTCTGCATGGGGGCGTCGGATGAACCTCGTGGCAGCGCTCGGCTGTGGCATCCTGTTTGGGGTGGGCCTCGCTATGTCAGGCATGACCGACACAGAGAGAGTCATTGGTTTCTTCGACGTTTTCGGCAATTGGGATCCATCGCTCGCGTTTGTCATGGGCGGTGGCCTTCTGATCAGCCTGCCCTTCTTCCAGCTTTTACAGCCAAAGCTCAAAGGTCCGGTTTTCGGTGACGTCTTCCGTGTGCCTGACCGGACCGATATTGATGGCCGGCTAATCGGCGGCGCTGCACTCTTCGGTATTGGCTGGGGGCTGACAGGGCTGTGCCCAGGGCCTGCCGTTGCTGCCCTCGCCCATCTTGATGTCGACATTATCTGGGCGACGCTGGCGATGCTGGCCGGCATGCTGGCGGCTGACCAGATTGACCGCCTGCTGGATGCCGGCAAAACCAGCCGCGCCTAGTAAATCTTCTCAGTCTCAGCAGCACTGAAACCTTCCGATCCGGGCACCGGTGGTTCAGTGAATTCATAGCTGCCGTTGAACACGGTGGTATCTCCACCCGGTGCCCACCAGACCCAGATCGCCTTCACCAGCTCGTTGGTCCGGTTCTCCATCCGGTGCACCTGGCCCGGCTGTGTCAGTATGGTCATGCCCGGCGTTACTTCACGAGTCTCATCACCCACGGTCCAGATCGCATGTCCTTCAAGGATGTAGTAGATTTCCGGGGAATCGTGGCGATGACCCTGATAGGTTGACTTTGGTGCCAGCTGCCAGCTGCCAAACTGAATATCTGCCTCATTCAGCTGGCCGCCCTCGCTGCCGCCGACCAGGGTTTTCCAGCGCGAGGTACTCTGCTCGTTGACCTTCCAACTGATACTGCCCGCATCGAGGAATGCGCTCGGCGCTTCGGCCACAGCGCTGCCAGCGACCAGCAGCGCTGTTCCGATCAGCGCGAGCCTAGATGCGAAGACCGGCATCCAGCTCAATGACTCGGCCACTCAGGTAGTCGTTCTCAAGAATATAGCGAACTGTATGCGCCACCTCTTCCGGCTGACCGAGTCGCTTCAGCGGAATGCCTGCCGCCATTTTTTCAAGAGCTTCCGGCTTCATGCTGGCAACCATTTCGGTTGCGATGAAACCCGGGGCAATCGCCGCCGCACGAATACCGTAGCGGGCCAGCTCTTTTGCCCACACCGTCGCCATGGCGGCCACCCCGGCCTTGGCCGCAGAGTAGTTGGTCTGACCCATGTTACCGGCCTTCGAAATGCTCGAAATATTAATGATGCAGCCCGGAGTACCTTTCTGGATCATGCGGGTAGCAGCCTCACGGCCACACAGGAACACCCCTGTCAGGTTGACATCAATCACCGCCTGCCACTCTGCCAACGACATGCGCTTGTCGATCTCGTCGTCCTTTACCTTGACCAACAGACCGTCGCGCAGGATGCCCGCGTTGTTGACGATGCCATGGACCTCGCCAAAGTCGGCTTCGATCGCATCGAAGGTCGCGACCACGTCCTCCTCTTTTGCCACGTTCGCCATGTAGGGCCTGGCATCGCCACCGGCATCCTTGCAGAGCTGCACGGCTTCAGCGAGCGGCTCTTCATTAAGATCAATCAGCGCGAGGTTAGCGCCGGCGGCCGCCAGCTCTATGGCCATCGCGCGGCCAAGACCCTGGCCGCCACCCGTCACTACAATTGTTTTACCCTTGAGCTCCATACCCGTTTCTCCGGCCTGAAAAATTCGCCCGGCATGATAACGCACCCAAATGATCCAGCCTACCCATCCGACGCATCGAAATTGTGCTGAGTGCTCAACATCAAATCTTAATCAGAGGGCCGCAACACCTTTAAAACCAAGATAAAGACTAAGGTTCACTGAAAAAAGGCGTCTTCTCCAAGTTGGCACAGCGCTTGCTGCCAGCTCTACACAACCTGACGTAAAGGAAATTCTCAATGTCTGAGCTGCGACTAGAAAGTACTGTCACTGAACCTGAGTTTGGCGGGCCTCACACCTGGCAGACTCAACTCTGGGCCAAGCTGGTCCGACGGGGGCTGAGGCACCGTGAATACCTTCGTTGGGTTGACCAATACTGCACATCCGTTTCGGTGAAAGGCCGGGAGCACCTTGAGAGACTGGATGGGCCGGCGATCTTTATCGCCAATCACCAGAGCCACATGGACACCCCGGTGCTCATGTCAGCGATGACCAGGAAAGTGCAGAACAACCTCTACTTCGGTGCCGCTGCAGATCGCTGGTTTGTCAAAGGTAAAAAGAAACTGATTTTACAGCCCTGGTACCAGTCCCTCGCACTGGGCAATTTCCCGATTGTCCGGGGAGGCGGTTCAAAGACCTTGGACTACGCCGGCGGACTGCTCGACAAAGGTTGCAACATCTGCATTTTCCCTGAAGGCACCCGCGCCACAGACAACGCCCTCGGTCAGTTCCGCCATGGTGTCAGCCTGCTGGCCCTGCGCAAGGAAGTGCCGGTCGTGCCCGTCGTATTGAAGGGCCTGCGGGAGCTGCGACCCAAAGGTGCGCGTGCCATCACGCCCGGACCGGTGGGTGTTTCAATTCTTGAGCCAGTAAAGCTCACCGAGGAGTTGGGCGTCTCTGACGCGACTCAGTTGCTCTGGGAAAAAATGAACAATGAGTTTTTCCAAAGACTCAGCTTCCCTGTGCCCGCTGTCAAAGAGGAAACTGAGAAAGCTGCCTGAGGTGCCCGCCCACTCGGGCTTTTCGGCGCAAGCGAATCAGCTCTTCATGGTCAAAGTCACCAGCGCTATCAATCGCATCGTGGTGATAACCCGCTTTCCCAGTGAATTTTGCGGTACAACCCGCTGACGGGTGCGTGTAGGTAGTGAAAAGACGAGTGGTGGTTATTTATGGTAGACCGGCTTGCACCGCGACCTCAATCAGCCGACCTGCCTGGCTCGCGATGGACCCGAGCCTGACGGGGTCATAACCGGTAATTCGTGGTACGTGGATGTGTCCGCTTCGCACATGGCCGCCAAACTTGCTCAGGCGATGAATGACACGATAGGAAATCTCATTACTGAGATAGCCGCCCCCACTGCCATTGACTGCGGTGGCAGCAGTAAGGTCGGCCAGCTGCTGTGCCGCAAGATCGCCAGATTCCAGCGTCGTCACGTTGCGGTTATCCCTCACCGGGTAATCGCCCTCGACCTCCAACATCTCGGTGGCGGGCAGGGAAAATTCAACGAACTCAGGACCTTCAAGCCCGGCGGGAATCAGGGGCCTCGCCGCCGAGCCACCGGCATAACAGCGTTCATTGTCGGGTTGTTCACTGGATCGGCGTCGACCGGGGAACCGCTCGAGATCGAAGCCATCCCGCCCCATGCTGACCGTGATGATCATATCAACGCTCGCTACGAGTTGATCCACCAGTGCTTCTATGAGGCCATCATCGAAGTCCCTGAACCTGACGGGTACGATCAGGCTGCGCAGGTCAGCCCGCCCTCGGGCGCAGTCAATCTTCACGCCGTCATGCTGCAGAGCGATGACACCAGAGGGGTTGCTCTGCTCTATCGCTTCGTCAAGGTGAAACGGATCAAATCCTGTTACCAGCACCCGGTACTGCGCATCGGCATCGAACACCGGATCATAGTTACGACTGCTTCTTTCAAACCCGCGCGCGTCTCGTCCACTTAGCCCAACTATTTGCTCAAGTCGTTGCCAGTAAAGGGTCCGATCGTCCAGTTCACCTGCCTGCACGGCGGTGACGGCCGCCTGCCAGAGCCCAGCGCCACGCTCTACCGCTGTTTCGGCGGTTAGCCCGACGGCGCGATGCCACTTAACTGGGCTGTCAGCGAGCCGGCTTACCTCAGCTGCTGATCCAGTAACCGGGTTCATTCGTCAGATAGCCGAGGGAGGTGTAGGCCGCGTCGACCAGCGACTGGCCACGATTATTAACGAGAATACCAGCACCCAGTTTGTTCATGGCATAGCCGAAACCCATGTGGCACTCGGTATCGGCGAAGCCAAGACTGCCACCGGCGCCAGCATGGCCAAAAGCCTGCTTACCCATGATCACGGTCTCGAGCGCGCCCGTCGGTCGGTGGCGGTTATCCATGCTCAACATAAATCCCAGCGAAAACCGGCTGGGCAGCAGCAGGGTGGCATCCATACCAGACACAGAAGTGGCCGACATGCGCTCCAGCGCGAGTGCGTCAACCAGCTCCCCGCCGCCATTGGCGAGTGGCCGGTACATACCGGCGATGCCATGGGCAGAGGCCAGACCGCCACCGGCGCCAAACTCACAGCGATAGCTTTCCGGCTTATCAGACTTGAAACCACCATGGTTCATGAAAGCGCGGTTCTGGATCGAGCTCTTGTCCTGCAGCAGCGCGTGAGTAAAGTCAGAAACCGGGTCACCTCTCTTCGGTGTCCAGCGCATCGTCCGTGACACGCGGTGGTGCTCGGAATCCGGCAGGCCGATATAGAAGTCAAGATCGAGCGGTTTGGCCACCCGTTGGCTGAAATACTCACCCAACGACATACCAGAGGCGCGTCGCACCAGTTCGCCTACCGTCCAGCCGTAGGTCGACATCTGGTAACCGTGGCGGTCGCCCGGTGTCCAGAAGGCTTCTTCACTCGCAATCCGCTCAACCATGTAGCCCCAGTCATAGTAGGCGCCTTCTTTCAACGGTTCACGAAATGCTGGCATGCCGCAGCTGTGATTCAACATCATGGCCACAGTCGTCTCTTCTTTGCCGGCCTGGCCGTATTCCGGCCAGTAGTCGGTCACCGGTGCATGCAGCGCGAGCTTGCCCTCAGCCAGAAGAATATGCGCGCACAGCGATACCGCCGCCTTTGTCACAGAATGCACGATGCAGAGCGTATCTTGTTCCCAGTCAGCCTCCTGTTTTGGGTGCTGCCGCCCACCCCAGAGCTGAACGACATCCTCGCCCTCGATGTTGATGCTGATCGAGGCACCCACTTCTTCACTATTGAAGTTGGCGACGAAGGCATCCAGCACCGCTTCAAAGCGCTCGTCGCAATAGCCGTGTACGGTTCCTTTGCCTGCTGCGAGGGGGATCTCTACTGACTGAGCCATAACTGAAGTTGTCTTGCGAAAAGCTCGCATCCTAACATAGCTGCGAAATCGCCCGCGTAATCAGCGACGCTGATAGACGCATTACCGTGCCAGGTTTGGCCGGAGCTTCGCGTACAATACCGCGCCTCCTTCCAGCGCAATTCAGCCATGCTGACCTTTCTTTTAAAGAAGTCAGATCCGACCTTCGTGGGTTGGCGCATGGTGGCGGTCGCATTCTTTGTCGACTTTATTGCTGTCGGTTTTTTCTTTTACTCCTATGGCGTATTTTTCAAAGCGATCGCGGCCGAGTTCGGTGATTCCCGGCTGGGCGTTTCGATCGGCACCACTGTCACCATGGGCGCAGGTGCCATCATGGCGCCTTTCATCGGCCGGGCACTCGATGTCTACCCATTAAAGATTGTGATGGCGACCGGTGCTGTCTCAATGGGCCTTGGTTTCCTCCTGCTCGGTTTTGTTGTCACCCCCTGGCAGTTCTACCTCGTGCTTGGCATTTTCATCGGCTTTGGTGCCGGTGCCATGGGCCAATTAGCCACCTCGAAGTTAGTCAGCAACTGGTTTGTCAAGCAGCGCGGAACCGCCCTCGGCATCGCAGCCACCGGTATCTCTGTTTCCGGCGTGATCATGCCCGCCGCCTCGGCCTACATCATCGGTGAGTATGGCTGGCGCAACGGCTTCATCACGTACGGCCTCATAACGCTGCTGGTGGTCGTGCCCGTCGTCCTGCGACTCGTCATTTCGCGACCGGAAGACATCGGGCTCTTGCCCGACGGGGCGGATGAAATCGCAAGTTTGCCCCCTGCCAGGGAAACGCTGCATACCCGAGAGTTTTTGAGGAATCCCAACTTCTGGTACCTCACCCTCACCATCGGGCTGTTGTTCTGCATACAGAGCGCCACCCTGATTCACATGGTGCCGCGACTGACAGACCGCGGCATGGACCTGATAGCGGCCTCCTTTATCGCGTCATCGACCGCATTGTTTGGCGTCTTTGGCAAGCTGATCTACGGTATGCTGGTGGACCGCTGGGACGTCCGCCACGCGCTCTGGCTCGGTATCGCTTTCCAGATCGCCGGACACCTGTTCATGCTGTTTGGTGACGGTTATTTCAGCTTCCTCGCCGGGGCGGCCATGTTCGGGTTTGGCATGGGCGGCATCGTCCCGATGCAGGGCGCCGTCGTCGGTGCCGCTTTCGGCCGGGAGAGTTTTGGCAAGGTCCTTGGTGCGATGCGGCCTGCGATGTCAGTCATTCACCTGCTGGGGGTGCCTTTTGCGGGCTGGTGGTACGACAACAATGGCAGTTACCAGGGTGCCTTTTATGTTTTCCTTGGACTCTACCTGCTGACCTCACTCGTAGTCTACGGCCTACGGGTTGAGACCCGCTCGGCGCGTCTCGCCCCCGTCAGAGCATAGCAGCTAGGGTCATGGCGTAAGCCCACCCGCAACCGAAAGCGCAACGCCAGTGACATTCCTCGCGGTCGCAAGATAAAGCGCCGCTGCCCCCATATCTTCAGCGGTCTGCGGCCGCCCGAGAGGTATCCGCTGCGCCATCACGGCTTCAAAGCCAGCTTCTTTGTCCTGGTCATTCGTGAGGTTTGATGGCATCAGGTGATCAAGCCACATGGCGGTTCCGACAATACCCGGACACAGTGCATTGACGGTGATCTGGTAGGGTGCCAGCTCTTTCGCCAGTGACTGCGTAATACCGACGGCAGCAAACTTTGAGCCGCAGTAGGCCGACATGTTGGCGTTACCCTCTTTGCCGGCAATCGAGGCGGTGTTGACCACGGCACCGGCTTCAGAGCCCTTGAGCGCGGCCAGCGCGGCCTTCGTCATCAGGAAGATGCCCTTTGTGTTGACCGCGAAGATGCGATCCCAGTTATCCTCACTGAAATCCACAATAGGGCCGGTCTCGACCACGCCAGCATTGTTAATCAGGATATCCAGACCACCGAACTTATCGATCGTTGCCGCCACAGCAGCAGCGCAACTGTCAGCATCCGTTACATTGAGCTCACAGCCGGCGACTTCGCCCACCTCAGCTTCGCTGGCAATCGCTTTCTCAATCTGGTCGGTGTCCGACAGGTTGTAATTCCAGTCTCCCGCGGTATGGGCACTGCCGAGATCACCAATCATGACCTTGTGCCCGGCTGCTGCAAATGCATGCACAATGCCAAGCCCAATACCCCGGGCGCCACCCGTGACGAGTACAACTGCCATCGTCAGTATCCTCTAAGCTTCATCAATGAAACCGCCCAGGCGTTCGTGGGCAGCGAGAAAATCTTCCATAAAATCGTAAACCACCTGCCGCGCCGACAGGGACTGGTTCATCAAACCGACACCCTGACCGACCCAGTAGGTTGCCAGCTGTCTTGCGCCTTCATGCCCGCCCTCGGCGAGTTTCATGACCTTCGATAGCGCCGGTTCGCTGACCCGCGACTGCAAAGGCATTGGCAGGGGCGACGGCGCATCGCCGTCTTCCCAGGCATCAGTCCAGGGGGAACGAATCTGCCGCGAGTACTTACCGGTGCGGCTTTTTGAACGCACGGTCTGATTACTGGTCGCCGCCAGGAACTTCTCCTTGATGACCGGGGAGGTCTCCGCCTCCTGGGTCGTCAGCCAGACCGAGCCGGTCCAGGCGCCATGAGCGCCCATGGCCATGGCAGCGGCCATCTGGCGGCCGGTAACAATACCGCCCGCTGCCAGGATAGAGACATCCGGGTAGGCAGCGACCGCTTCAGACACCTCAGGCACCAGCACCATAGTCGACACGTCACCACAGTGGCCGCCAGCTTCACCGCCGGAAACAATTAGTATGTCGACGCCCGCTTCGGCCTGTTTTACCGCGTGATGCTTAGCACCCACCAGAGCACCCGTTGGCACGCCGTGTCCTTTCGCCAGCTCCAGCATATAAGCAGGCGGCACGCCAAGAGCATTCACAATCATCTTGATCGGATGGGCAAAAGCAACATCAAGAATATTCGCCGCACCCTTCTCTCCGAGCATGCCGCTGCCGGCACGGACCCGATCGTCATAAACATCAACCGTATCGATGTTGTGACGGGCGAGAATACCTGCGGCAAAATTTTTCAGGTCATCCGGCACCATGGCAGCCAGTTCTTCCGGTGACATGGAATCATCCTTGTTCACCATGCTGGTGGGTGCGATGAGGTCAACCCCATAAGGTTTACCGTCGATGTGCTCGTCGATCCAAGTGAGTTCAATTTCAAGTTGCTTGGGGCCATAGCCAGCGGCTCCAAGCACGCCCATACCGCCCGCCTTGGAAACCTCGACGACAACATCGCGGCAGTGCGTAAATGCCACCAGCGGAAACTCGATGCCCAGCAGATCACAGATTGGTGATTTCATTGTTTTCCTTCTGTTCTATCTTTCTATTCAACAATATCAGAGAGTGCTTTGGTAAACAGCGCACGATTAACGTTACCGCCGGTCAGCACGATACCTATGCGCTTGCCTTCTATATCCTGATCCTGCAGTGCGGCGGCGAGTGGCGCAGCTCCAGCGCCCTCAGCAACGTTATGGGTATCGGCGAAGTAGCAGCCCATAGCATGCATCACCTGCGCGTCATCAACGGCAGCGATCCTCGACACATGGTCCCTGATGACAGCGAGGGCCTCGGCGGAGGCATTCCTCACCGCTAGACCATCAGCAATGGTGTCAGCACTCTCAGTGCCGACCGGTTCGCCTGCTGCAAAGGAAAGCTGGTACGTGTTGGCATGCGCTGAGACGATACCAACTATCTCTGTATCGAGATTCAGTGCCCGTTTCGCCGCAATCACACCCAGCACACCGGAGCCCAGTCCGATTGGCACGTAGATTCGGTCAAGCGCTGGCGCTGCCTGAAAGAACTCCAGCGCGTAGGTGGCCACACCCGGGATCAGATCCCCATCAATGGAAGGCATGAAATGCAGGTCCTGATCTGCTGCCAGCTGCCGGGCATGCTCAAGTGCAACATCAAAATCCTTACCATACACAATGAGTTCAGCGCCGAACGCCTGCATGGCAGCATTCTTGTCAGGACTGTTGCCTTCCGGCACGACGATCACCACTCGCAAACCATGCAGCGCTCCAGCAAAGGCGGCACTCAGACCGTGGTTGCCACGGGTCGCAGCACAAATACCGGCGATACCCGGCTGTTTTTGAACCAGACGGTTGAGGTAGATTAGCCCGCCCCGCACCTTGAATGCACCCGTTGGATTCTGATTCTCGTGCTTGATCCAGCCCTCGCAGCCGAGGCGCTCATTTAAGAGCGGCCAGCTGAGCTGAGGGCTCGCCTGCATTGACTGGTAAACAAGTTCAGCAGCCGATTCAATCTCGGCGAGATCGGGCAGTTGCATCTCAGTCCGTCGACTGAATCA
>Ga0181593_10004177_pt1 | contig 13136 bp, 11 predicted proteins | sample 071ome_19_FD_133756 | JGI IMG/M metagenome (GOLD analysis project Ga0181593, IMG submission 133756) | Coastal salt marsh microbial communities from the Groves Creek Marsh, Skidaway Island, Georgia - 071413AT metaG (megahit assembly) | ecosystem: Environmental > Aquatic > Marine > Intertidal...
AGCAAGGCTCGATGTTCTCGTGCGAGCAAGGCTCGATGTGTTCTCGTGCGAGCAAGGCTCGACGTGTTGTCAGCGGGACCTGAAGGGTGGGAGTGTGGTGCAGCGGGTTGTAAGTTTGCGAAAACGAATAATTGTGAGGAGTTTCCTATGGCATGCGATCGAAGAGCGTTTATCAAAAAGGGATTAGCGGTAATAGCGGCTGTGCCAGTTGCATCAACGTTAGAAAAAGTATCAGGCGGCTCGATTTTGAAGGCGCGGTATGTGGAGGCGCAAGGTCTTGGCGCTCTCCCTGAGAATCATCCGATGGCTTCAGCGCTTGGATATATGCATGATGCATCAAAGGTAGACACGGCAAAATTTCCGAAGCGTGCCGGTGAAGCCGGAAAAAGCCAGTTCTGTAGCAACTGTCAGTTGCTCGTACAGAGAGATATGGAAGTCGCTGGCAAAGAAGGAAAGTGGGGCAAATGTGCGTTGTTTGCTGACGGCCTGGTAAGTCATCAAGGGTGGTGTAACAGCTGGGTGGCAAAAGCCTCTTAGGAGTCAGATCTCTGAAGGCATCTTTGTTCCTTTGTTGAAGAATGACGGCAAAAAATTGCTGTTGCTCGCAGAGAGAACGCCGAGTCGTTTGAGTAGAGTGGTATAAAAAGAAGAGAATCCTATGTCTCCAATTGAAGAACGAGGGTATGCCTGCCCCGAAATGCTTGTTTCAACGGAATGGGTGGCAAGCCATCGAGAAAATCCAGCGATACGACTCATTGAATCTAATGAGGATCAGTTGCTCTACCGTAGTGGTCATATTGAAAACGCGGTGGAAGTAGATTGGATCAGAGATCTGAACGATCCGGTCTGTCGAGATTACTTGGATGCAACTCACTTTTCTGAGCTTGCCTCTCGGATAGGAATTACTCCTGATACGACTGTTGTATTTTACGGCGATAAGAATAACTGGTGGGCATGTTATGCACTGTGGGTCTTCAGCCTCTTCGGTCATACGAACACCAAAGTTATGGATGGCGGTCGTCTTAAGTGGATGAAGGAAGGGCGTGAGTTAACACGTGAAGTGCCAAATTTTGAGCCGACGGTCTATGGAGTCGTCGAACGAGATGATGCATCTCAGCGCGCTTTTCGAGAACAGGTACTCGCACATCTCAACATGGGCAAATCGCTGGTAGATGTGCGGAGCCCTGAGGAGTTTTCGGGCGAACGACTCCACATGCCAGACTATCCAAATGAGGGGGCCTTGCGCGGCGGGCACATTCCTGGAGCCAAGAGCATTCCATGGGCCAGGGCAATATCTCAAGAGGACGGGACCTTCCTTTCAGCACCGATGCTCAAAGAGATTTACCTCAATGAACAGAACCTGCGGCCTGAAGATCCAACTATTGCGTATTGCCGAATAGGTGAGCGCAGCAGTCACACGTGGTTTGTGCTAAAATACCTGTTGGGTTTTGAGGATGTGAAAAACTACGATGGAAGTTGGACCGAATGGGGAAACTTAGTGGGAGTTCCAATCGAACGCTCATAAGAGCGAGAGGGAAGGAAAGATGGTTCTACCGGAGAAACTTCAAGCGCTTATAGAAGAGCTATCTCTCACGGATGAGGATACGCGAGCTGAGATTCTTATCGAACTCGCAGATGAGTTTGAGCCCGTCACGGCTGATATCGCTACGACCCCGTATCCAGAGGAGAATCGGGTTCCGGGCTGTGAATCTGAGGTCTTCATGTTTGCGAGGGCCCGCGGTGATGGAAGTTATGATTTTCACTATGCGATAGAGAATCCTCAGGGAATATCGGCGATGGCGATGGCCTCGATCATTCAACAAACTCTGAGTGGCCTTCCAGCGGATGAAATCAAATCAATTCCAGTGGACATAGCGTATCAGATTTTTGGAAGAACACTCTCTATGGGAAAGGGTCAAGGGTTGATGGGCATGGTCTCAATGTTGAAGAGCGTTGTCGGCTGAGATGTCTTCACAATTTCTCTCCCCACCTTCTCTGTAGACTAGAGGTAGCGCTCCGCGCTCTAGAGTGTGGCTCTGAGGATGTTCTCCACCGCTAAGCGTCCTGACTGAAGCGCCCCGTTAATACTCCCTTGAAGAGCCCAATCCCCTGCAAGATATACCCCTTTCGGGAGCTCGTCTGATTCAAAATGAGTGTTGTTGGAGGGGAGAGCATACGGAATGGTGTAGGTCTTTAGGTGTGTAGCCTCTTGCATCGCATCGCCAAAAAGTTCGATAAGCTCTTCTTTGATCTCATTCGCTGAAGGAGATGTCCCATTAAAACTTTCATCAAGCGTGATATTTACTGAAAAAAGGCAGTTTTCTGGAGGCGCATACTCAGATGCTACAGCAGAGAGAGGGGCGATATTTGCGATTCCGTTCCTTGATTGTGGAACGAGATGAATGAGAGGAGGCATCTCGTTTCGTTTGGCTCCCGTGAAGTACATACACATAGTGCCCCGTATCTTGGGCTTTTGGTAAGGAGTGCTCTTCGGAAGAAGCTCTAAGGCCGAGGATTGATCAACAGCGAGAATAATATGTGGAGCATAGAGCTCCTCTCCAGTTGCGAGAGTAACTTTCCCTTCAGTCACTGCTTGCACTGTTGCATCTGTCCGAACAGATTCCTCTGGTATGCTCTCTGCAAGTTGTAAAGGGATACTCTCCATGCCCCGAGAAGGAAGAGCTCCCCCTGTGTTTGCAAAGTGAGAAAAATAAAAAGCGAACTCGGAGCTGGAGCGTGACAAGCTCTGTTCGAGGAATACGCCTTTGAGAAAAGGCTGAAAGAAATTTCCTATGATCTTTTCCGAAAAGCTGATTTTTTTTAGGTATTCTTCAGTCGAGAGCTCGGGACGACCTTGGAGGGTGCCTTTTTGACTGCGGAGGCTCAGAGCAATCATTCCGAGCTTATCATTGAGTGAGCCAACAGAAGAGAATAATCCCTTCATGGACTTCCACGGGGCATCCAGTGGGTCTCGGAGTTCCTGCCATCTCTTCTCGAGCCATATTCTCACTCCTGGGGTAAAATACCGCAGATCAAGAGTATGGTAATCGAGAGCATCTTGAGCCTCTTCATATCCAGGAAGCAGGATTTGAAATCCTCGATCAAGCTGAAATCCCGATTCTCTGTCTGTGCGGATTCGACCTCCGAGCGCACCGGTTTTCTCCAGAATCAGAAATTTTTTGTCATTCTCATACAGTTCTTTTGCGGCATTGAGACCACTGATACCGCCGCCAATAATGAGAACATCAAACTCAGACATGCTCAACATCCTACGAAAAGATGAGTCCCCAGAGCTCTTCTAAACGAGAGTCTCTCTTACACGCTTTCCGGTAATACTTGTAGCGGAGTTGGTTCTTCTGAGCATAGTTTTGATGGTATTCCTCAGCCTCGTAAAACTTTGCTCGTTGCAATATTCGGGTAACTACCGTCCCTTTGTCCTCCAGGTCTTTTTGAGTTTTTTGCTTGCTCTCCTCTGCTAGGGTTCTTTCTTCTTCCGTATCAACAAAAATAGCACTGAGATACGGAGTTCCTCGGTCACAAAACTGTCCTTTGTCATCAAGAGGGTCGATATTACGCCAGAAAATTTCAAGGAGCTTCGCGTAAGTAATAATGTTGGGATTGTAGGTAACACGCACTGCTTCATAGTGTCCCGTTGCCTTCCCTGCAACCTCTGCATACGTAGGATCGGGTGTTGTTCCCCCTGTATATCCTGCCGTTGTATCGTGTACCCCGGGGAGAGCGTCAAATGGAGGTTCCATGCACCAAAAGCACCCTCCTGCAAAAATGGCTGTACGTAGGGTATTACTATCAACGAGAATCTGTGTTTGTTGATTGTCTGCTTGATTCGTAAGCTCTGCGTTGCTCGGGTTCTCTGGACGTGGAAGGATTTCCTGAGCAAGTGCGAAACTCGTTACCGCGATGCTGATGATCAGTGATACAACGACTTTAGTTGCCAAAGAAGCGTTCAAAAAACCCTTTGCGCTTTTGACCATTTTTTCTCCTCTGATGAGTGGTTAATGTTTCGTCCTCTGACAATATCACACCTCCGTGCAGAGTGCAGGGGCGTTTTGGGGCAGTGCCTCGTAAGAATAGCTCGTATACCTGTTGATGCTCTGGGCATCTATCGGAAAAGAGTTCTCCAGTTTCACTATCGAGTGCTGAACGGACGATATTTAAAGGCATCAGGGGTTCTATCGAGGCGAGGTAGGGCGAGCTACACTCGATGAATCGTCTCCAGATGGGTGCTGCAGCGCTTCCTCCACTGAGCCGGATGGACGTATTGTCGTCATAACCCACCCAAACTCCTGCTACGATTTGGGGGGCCATTCCTATGAACCAGGCATCTCTCGATTTTTGTGACGTCCCTGTCTTTCCTCCCAGAGGAGCGAGTGTAGTCTGGGGCTGGGCATTTTTCCCAGTTCCACGGGAGATTACCCCCTGAAGTGCATCTTTCAATAAAAAGGTCGCTCCAGGATCAGCAACTGGCTCTCGGTCATACCGATTGCTATAGAGCAAATCTCCATCACCGTCTTCAATCCTGTCGAAAAGACGTGGTCGTACGAGCACTCCGTGGTTAGCAAGTGCCCCGTATGCTGCAGTCAGAGACAAAAGGTTCGTTTCAAGTGTGCCAAGGGCGAGCGAGAGTACTGCCGGCGGGTTTGGATGAAGCTCGAAACGTTGCAAAGTTTTCTGCACAGTCTCAACCCCTACCTGTCGAGTGATATGAATAGGTGGCAGGTTGAGGGAGTGTTCCAATGCATAGCGTAGAGTTACTTTCCCCCGGAATTTTCGATCTGAGTTTGAGGGCTCCCATCGGTCTCCATTGGGAAGTTTCACCGAAATCGGCTGATCGGGAAGGGTGGAGCGAAGCGTAGCAGTCTTATACGTATTCAGTGCTGGATCCAGTGCCGTAAGGTAAATGAATGGCTTTACGGTTGAGCCAATCGGGCGCTTTGCTTGAGAAACATGGTCGAACTGATTCTTTGAGTATTCTCGCCCGCCAATCCATGCCCTGATGAGTCCCGAGGTTGGATCTAATGCGACGAGTCCACCTTGGAGGCTTCTCTCTTTGTTCGGTCGGAGTGTCGGAAAGTTGCGTTCAATTTGCTTCAATCCTTGAGACAATGCCTCTTCACCGCAAAGTTGTAGTTCTCTGGAAAGTCCGGTAACAACCTGAGCTCCTCGTCCTCTGAGTGCTTCGAGGTTTACCTTTTCTGCCAGAGAACGCTCCAGGACAATTTCAAAAAAGGGAGCATATCTTCCGGTGAAAAGAGGCTTGTGGATCGTGGGATTTGTTTTTCTGAGCGCCTCTTCTTCACTTGCGGTGAGATAGTCTTCATCATGAAGGGCTGCCAGGACAATGTTCCGTCGTTGTATGGCCCGTTTTAGGTATCTTCTCGGATTGTAGCTTGATGGTGCTTTAATTATTCCAGCAAGGAGTGCAGCCTCATCTACTGATACCTCTGATGCAGATTTTCTGAAAAAGCTCTGAGCCGCGGCTTCCATCCCATGCAGAGCGGAACGACCCTCTTGTCCGAGATACACTTCATTGAGGTATAAACCAAGAATCTCCTCTTTTGAAAGATGGAGCTCGAGTAAAATAGCGATAAAGAGCTCATGGATTTTGCGAGTTACTGTACGCCGTGGTGAAAGAAAGAGGTTCTTTGCAAGTTGTTGGGTTATGGTACTAGCTCCCTGCACTATGCTGCCGGATCTGATATTTGTGAGCAGGGCTCTTCCTATTCCCCAAACATCTACTCCGATGTGTTCATAAAACCGCCGATCTTCTGTTGTGAGAACCGCTTGAATGATATGTGGGCTAAATTCACCTAACGTTACCTGTGAGTAAGCAGCACGTTTGGTTGGCGATGAGTTTAAAATTGGCAGGGCAGCACGAGTTGTTTTCTCCAATCTGCCCTCAATTCCCAGAACGCCAAAATCTCCCTTTTGTCTATGAGAGAGAAAGGTGAGTACCTGATACTCGGACCACAGGGTAAGGCCTAATAGGGCCGTAAAGAGGAGAAAAATTGCGCCACGAATATATCGTTTCTTCCCGCTCTTTTGCCTTGTTTGACGCTTCTTTGATTGACGGCGAGCGGGCTTCCGACTACTCTTTTTAGAACGCCGTGTCGTTTTAGAGCTTGATTTCTTCCGTCTTGGAGGCACTATTTTTTTCCCTCAGTTGATACTGGTTCGGAGAGCTTTTCTCAGCCTCTGGGGGTTCAGTTTTTCTGCCAGAGAAGGGTATCGTTACTCGATTACGTGCGGTTACACAACGAATCAGCGCTCTTTACTGTATTGAAGAGTTGCTAATAGGAAGGATAGGACGAATGGCGGGTCATTCCAAGTGGTCAAAAATTAAAAGAAAGAAGGCAGCAAACGACGCAAAGCGTGGCGCAAACTTCACAAAATTACTCAAAGAGATACAAGTTGCTGCGAAGATGGGAGGTGCTGATCCAGCCGGCAATCCACGCTTGAAGGTTGCGATACAAATTGCGAAGTCCAGTAGCGTGCCGAACGATAATATTGATCGTGCGATTACGAAGGGCGCTGGAAATCTTGATGGGGTTGATTATGAAGATGTGCTGTATGAGGGATACGGACCGGGCGGAGTCGCCATTCTTGTAAAAACGCTTACCGAGAATCGCAATCGCACAGTAGCTGAGGTGCGACACGCCTTCAATAAGTACGGAGGAAGTCTCGGTAGTACAAACTCAGTCGCTTATCAGTTTACCGATAAGGGAGTATTCACTTTACCGAAGGAATGTGTCGGGGAGGAGCAGCTCTATGAGTGTGCTATTGATGCTGGAGCGGAAGATTTAAAAGACGATGGAGAGTGCTGGGAAGTGATTTGTGAGCCATCGCTTTTCGGTGAAGTAAGGGATGGCTTAGAGAGGTTGCAGGTGGAGCTGGAGGGAGAATTAACGTCTATACCGAACAATACGGTGTCGGTAGCTGGAAAAGAAGCGGAGACATTAATCAAGCTGCTCGAGGTTTTAGAAGATTTAGATGATGTACAGCGTGTTGTAGCGAACTTTGAGCTTGATGAGACGACTCTCGAAAACTTGGATGGATAGCAGCGAGCACAGGTTAGGAAGCGGAGTGTGAAGTAGTATGATAGGACGATTAATTGGAGAGGTTGCTGAGATAGTTGGCTCAAGAGTCCTGGTTGATATCCAGGGGGTTGGTTATGAGGTCTATTGCCCTCGGTCTACTCTCGAAGAGCTATCGGTTGGAAGTTCAGGACGACTCATTGTTCATACAGAAATGAAGGAGTCTGACATTCGACTGTACGGCTTTCATACCATGATAGAAAAGCAGCTCTTTGAATTTCTCATACAAGTGAATGGGGTTGGACCAAAGAGCGCCTTAGAAATACTCTCCTCGTTAGAGTCAGAGGAGCTGATACGTGTAATAGGCAGCGGTGAGGCACAACGATTACAGAAGACCAAGGGGATTGGAAAAAAAACTGCAGAAAGGATCGTCTTAGAACTTCAAGACAAATTGTCGACTTATGCGGTCGAGAGTTCATCACTGAGTGATCAGATTGAGTCCGTGCGAGTAGCAGATAGCTCAGATGACTCAGTATTAGCACTTGTCTCGCTGGGATTCTCTAAAAATCAAGCAGAGCTGGCGGTTCATAAAGCGTTATCGGAAAAGGGACACCTGCAAGATGCTGGGGATATCGTGAAGGCCGCACTTGCGTTCCTTTAAGGTTCTCGATGGAAAAGGCAAGCAAAGAGATGTACTCTGAAAGAGGCAAACGAGGAGAGAAGCAGTGAGTGAAGATGATGGGCTTGAAAAATGGGGCAGCTGGGATATTGGCGACGAGAGCACATCATTTGCCCTCAGGCAATCGAGTGCATCCTCAGAGGACGAGGGGCAACTTGCGACATTACGACCCACGGGATTTAATAATTATATTGGCCAACTTTCTGTAAAGGAGAACCTCCAGATTGCGTGTTCGGCCTCTAAGAAAAGAGGGGATTCCCTCGATCATGTCCTACTACACGGTCCTCCTGGATTAGGAAAGACCTCGCTGGCTCGAATCCTGGCTCAGGAATTGTCGGTCGGATTTAAAGCGACCTCAGGGCCGGTGATTGAAAAGCCTGGTGATCTGGCAGCCATTCTGTCTTCTCTACAGGAGAGAGATCTTTTATTTATTGATGAAATTCATCGACTTCCGCGCGTGGTTGAAGAAGTTTTATACCCAGCGATGGAAGATTTTGAAATCGATATTCTCATCGGACAAGGCCCTTCAGCGAAATCAGTAAGAATTGATCTGAAGCCGTTTACTTTAGTCGGAGCAACAACTCGAACAGGAATGCTCACCTCGCCCCTGCGCGATAGGTTTGGAATGGTTCTCAGGCTTTCTTTCTATGAGCCTCAAGAGCTTGCTGAGATAGTCACTCGCTCTGCAAACATTTTAAATATTCGGCTCGAGCCTGATGCAGCATTGATCATCGGCAGTCGGGCTCGTGGAACCCCGCGGATTGCGAATCGTATGCTAAAGCGGGTGCGGGACTTTGCTGAATTCAAAGGCGAACAGTCTGTGACGACCGATATTGCGGATGATGCCCTTGGGCGGCTGCAAGTGGATCATGCGGGTCTTGATGAAATGGATAGGACCATTCTTTCTCTCATTGCAGAGAAGTTCTCAGGAGGTCCAGTTGGGATAGACACCATTGCTGCTGCGATTGGGGAAGAACGAAATACCATAGAGGATGTTTATGAGCCGTTCTTACTCCAACAGGGTTTTCTTGCGCGTACGAAGCGGGGAAGGGAGGTAACGAAGCTCGGATATGATCATATCGGGATAAAGCCGTCGGCTAGTGCGGCGAAGAATCTAGAGTTATTTTCATGAAACTGGGATCTTTTTTGCGTATATTCTCCTGTTGCTCAGCTCGCAGCCACTCATTGACGTTTAGCGTGCAGCAGTGTTTACGCAGGGGATTAGCGCTTCTCTTGTTCTGTGTCATTCCCTTTTCCCTTGATGCGGTGCCTTTTCGGCTTGAATGGGTTGAGCCGGATCAGTCGGTGATCACGGTGTCTTCATTCTTGGATGCAAAGGACTCTTTAGAGTGTGTTGAGGCAGGGCTGACACTTGAGCATCGCTTCTTGTTTAAGTTTTGTGAAAGAATTAATCGTTTTGGAGTATCTTGTCTTGGCGCGAAGCAAGTCATTCATAATCTGACATATGATGCAGTGCAGGAGGCTTATCGAGTTGATAAAGATCGGCTCGGTGACGACGAAGAGGGCGTACGCATATCGCTCATGAATATTGAGCAAGCTATTGAGGAGGCTACTCTCGTAAAACAGTTATCTCTTTTCTATGTGGGTGGAGAAGAGGCGTATCGACGGTTTCAACAAGATCCGAGTCGATGGCGACTCGGATCTCGGGTGCGAACTATATGTCGAGGACAGATTCCGAAGTTTATCGCTGATCTTTCTTACTATCTCTCCTTCGGTATGGTGAGCTTGTATGGAGATGATAGCGGTTGGGAGTATTTTGACCTGGATGTTGTAAGCCGAGAGCAGGAACCAGAACATGAGTAGAAATTGCTATAGGGAGTCATTCTAATGGTGTCTTCGCGCAGGCGGCTTCTCGTGTGGTGGTTTCGTGCCGGGATTGGGATCCGACTCTTTTTCTTCTTTTTGATCAGCTTTCTCTTGTTTCTGCTGGTGTATTGGCAGAGACCTACGGGTGATGCCGCTAATCTTCCGAGTGTTGTTGTTTGGAGTCTTGTAAATTTTATTGTTGCAGCTCTTCTGATCCTTGTGTTTCTGGTAGCGAGGAATTTCTATCAGCTTCTTTTCGAGCGAAAGAGAAAGACTCATGGTTCGCGTCTTCGGCTGAAGTTGGTAGGAGCTATCGTCGGGCTGACAGCTATTCCAGCAGTTCTTTTGATTTCTGTCTCGAGTGGACTCTTGAGTAAGGCTATTGATGGTTGGTTTAGCTCGCCGGTTGAGGCATCAGTAGAGGCTGCTCGAGAAGTTGCAAAGATGTACTTTGGCTCTTTGAAAAGTCGAGCGGTACAAATCACTCGCGAGTTGAGTGAGGAGCTTCAGTCGCAAGAGTTAGCGCTCGATACTCCTGAGAGCATTCGAAGCCTCTTGGAGCGTAAACGAGTCAATGAAGAGCTTTACGGAATACAGTTGTTCAGTTCGCCGAATGAGTCTGTTGTCCATGTAGAGAACGTTACGGCTTCGATAGATTATTTTTCGCCCCCGCCACTGGACGTGGAGATAGTAAAGAGAGCATTTGATGGCAACAAGGAGGTGATCTTTCAAGAGACTCTCTCAAGTCAGTTCGTTCGATCCTTACGACCAGTGCTGATATCAAATAAAAATCTGGTCTTGTTAGTGACCATTCGAGTTCCAGCATCAATGACACTGGCATTGAACACTATCGGGGACTCCTATAACGATTATCTTCAGCTTCAACATTTTCAGAATCCTTTAAGAAGCACGTATATCGTCTCTCTCTATCTGGTTGCTGCACTTGTTCTCTTTGCGGCAGTCTGGTTGGGAATTCATATTGCTCGACAGCTTACCGTGCCTATTCAACGCCTATCAGAAGCGATGCAGGAAGTAGCGAGTGGGAATTTTGGTCGACAAGTTCACCATAAGGGGGATGATGAGATCGCTTTGCTCACCAGAAGTTTTAACCAGATGACGACTCAGCTAAGGGACTCTACAGCGCAATCCGAAAGGCGTCGAGTATACCTTGAAACGGTCTTAAGCAATCTAGCAGTCGGAGTTGTCGTATTTGATATCGATGGGACGATTACTGCGGTGAATGATGCAGCACTTCGCATCTTGGGGGAAAAGGGAGTCAGTGCTGATTATGAAGGCTCTTTGGGGGGAAGCCTTATTCCCGATGAGATGTGGGAAAAGGTAGGGCATCTATTGACGGAAGAGGCTGTGCGTCAAGATCCGAAGCGAATTCAGGAGCAAGAGGTGTTATTTTCTGTAGACGGCATTGAACGTCGAGTGCTCTGTACCACTGGAGCTTTGACGACCCAGATGCAGCGCTCGATTGGAAATGTGCTCCTGATTGACGACGTAACGGCACTCAGCGAAGCTCAACGTCTGGCAGCTTGGAGAGAGGCTGCTCGACGTATTGCTCATGAGATTAAGAATCCACTGACCCCTATTAAGCTTGCAGCTCAGAGACTGGGCCGAACGTTCCGAGACTCGGAGCCACTTGGACAACAGGTGCTTGAGGCGACGCATACGATCATTGAGCATGTAGACTCAATTAAACGCCTGACCGATGAATTTTCTCGCTTTGCGCGTATGCCAATGCTCAACCTTCAGCAAACTGATTTAACGTTACTCGTTAACGACGTTGTTTTGTCGTACGTTGAAAATGAGAGAGGGATATCATTCCAGGCCATGGTTGGCGAAGGTGTACCAGAGGTGGAGGTTGATGCTGAGCAGATTCGCAGGATGCTTATTAATCTCATTGATAACTCAATTCGAGCTATCCGAGAGGAGAGGGATGAGACGGCAGGTTTGTCGGGCGAAGCAGCCCGAATCCTTGTTAAGCTCTATGTCCAACAGGAGCAGGAAAAGATCACGTTGGAGATCTGCGATACCGGACCGGGTGTTGCTGTAGAAGACCGAGCAAGAGTATTTGAGCCATATTTCACAAGAAGAAGTGGTGGAACTGGTCTTGGATTGGCTATTGTAGCATCAATTGTAGCCGAGCATCACGGAGAGGTTCGGGTAACTGACTTTTCCCCTAGAGGAACTCGAATGATTATTTCATTACCGCTATCGATGCAAAGATCCACTCAGCGAAAGCTGGAGGTTATATGATGAGAGAGTGCGGTGAAGAGAGATCTCTGTCAAAAGGGAGAGCTTGAATGATGTTGAAGATAACAGGATAGACGCCAGATAATTAGGGAGAGAGTTATGACCATTCCAACGGAAACACTATCAAGATATATCCTTAAAAAAGAGGCTGAGCATCCCGAAGCAACAGGAGAGCTCAGTGAGCTGCTCACGGCTATTGGTGTTGGGGTCAAGATGATTGGGCATCTCGTAGCAAGTGCTGGATTTATGGGGGCAAAAGGATATACCGGAAATATCAATGTTCAGGGTGAGCTAACCCATCAATTAGATGAAGATGCCGATGAGATCCTTGTCGAATTGTTGGGGGCCTCGGGCCATTTCGGCTCTCTTGTCTCTGAGGAGCGAGATGGCGCTATTGAGACGGAGGCCATTAATAAGGGCGCAAAGTATGTCGTAGCATTTGATCCACTCGATGGCTCGAGCAACATAGGCTCTAATATTCCGGTAGGGACAATTTTTACTATCTTTCGAATTTGCGATGATGCCGTTGGAGCCAGGGTTGAGGACTTTCTGCAGCCAGGTCGTCAGGTGGTAGCAGCTGGATATTCAGTGTACGGTGCGAAGACCTCTTTCGTATATTCAGCTGGAAATGGGGTTCATGGGTTCACTCTTGATCGGACCATAGGGGAGTTTGTTCTCACCGAAGAGTCTATGCAGATGCCAGCCTCGGGGAATATCTATAGTGTGAATGAGGGATACTGGGAGGGGTGGAGTCCCCAGTTACAGGAGTTTATTACGACACTTCGAACCAGTCAGAACGCTTCTGGCGTACCATTTACTTCGCGTTATGTTGGGTCTCTGGTGGCTGACTTTGATAGAACCTTGCGCAAGGGTGGTCTATTTCTCCATCCAGGAAATGTGACGCGCCCCGAGGGAAAACTCAGACTCCTCTATGAGTGTATTCCACTTGCCTTTATTGCAGAACAGGCCTCTGGTAAAGCAACGAATGGGGAAAAGAATGTCCTTGATATTGAGCCTAAGGCCATTCATGAAAGGAGCCCGTTGATTATCGGAAGTAAACGTGAAGTGGAATGGTTCGAAGAGATGGTAGGGAAATCTCAATAAACGAGTTTCTCTTTCACGGGGGATTCTTTCGCTGGGGGAAGTTCAAGGAGAGAGGCGCACTTTCTTGAACCTGAGTTCGCCTAAATTCCAGATTCCCTAAATTCTAGATTCACTGAATTCTAGGTTCACTGAATTCTAGATTCCCAGCGTGAGACTCTATTCGTTCACATGTTACCAATGGAGGCTCGATCAAGAAGTGCCAAGGGGACTAG
>Ga0181593_10004178_pt1 | contig 13136 bp, 10 predicted proteins | sample 071ome_19_FD_133756 | JGI IMG/M metagenome (GOLD analysis project Ga0181593, IMG submission 133756) | Coastal salt marsh microbial communities from the Groves Creek Marsh, Skidaway Island, Georgia - 071413AT metaG (megahit assembly) | ecosystem: Environmental > Aquatic > Marine > Intertidal...
GTGGTTGAATATATGGACACCGTCCTTTGGGCGCAAAACACGGCAACCACCCGCCAAGGCGACAGGTTGATTGGACAGGCGCAGTTGATCCCAATGACGGAAACGATGGCCGCAATTGACCGATCGCGCCTGCGCATATCAGTGTTGGGGCCGAATACTGTTATCGAACAAATCGGCTGTCACAGCCGCTAGGCTCGGCGCTGTCGGACCCATGTCATAGCCTGTGCGGCATGGGTCGCGATTGTCAAAACAATCACAACCAGAACCGCCCCTAGCAAAAACAAAACCAGCGCAGATCCAGCACCGGACGACAGCCCAAACATATCCGCATATTTTTGGATCACCGCAGGCAGCTGATCAGTCACGATGACTGAACCCAGTGTCGCCGCCAGCCACACCATGATCAGCGCAATGGCCGCCGTGAACATCCGTTTGACCCGAATGTGTTTCGCCGCAGACGCATGACGCAACGCAACAAAGTAGCGTTTCACATCGCTTTGGATCACGATCAGCGACGGCACAACGATCAGCACCAAAATCATGCCATAGCCCAAGCCATAGACCAAGGTCACGACAGTCGGCTTTAGGAACTGTGCTTGGGACGATTGTTCGTACAGCAGCGGCCCCAAGCCAAACACCGTGGTCAATGTCGTCAACATCACAGGCCGCAGCCGATCAGCGGTTGCGTCAATCACGGACGGGATCAATCCACGATCCTTGGCGTATTCATCAATGGTTGTAATCAAAACGATTGAGTCATTGATAATAATCCCTGTCATCCCCAACAGGCCAACGACCGTAAACATCGACATCGGGATTTCCCAAACATAATGGCCCCAGATGGCACCCACCAAACCAAAGGGGATCACCGTCATAATCACGACCGGACGTGTCCAGCTGGCAAAGACCCAGGTGAGCGTCAGATAAATCCCCAACAGAACCAAAATCAGCCCTGTTTTTGCATCGGACAAAAATGCACCCTCTTGTTCGCTTAGCCCTGACATGCGCCATTCCACCTGACGGGTTGACGCAATTTCAGGCAAAATCTCTTCCTCCAACGCGCGCATCACTTCGTTGGCGGCATCTGCGTCATCTTCGGAAATGTCGCCCGTCACCGAAATCAGGCGAATGCCGTTTTCGCGCCGCACCGTCGAAAACCCAGATTTGCGTTCAACACTGACAATATCAGCCAAGGGGACATAGACACCGCTGGGCGCGCGCAGCTGCATGCGATCCAGAAAATCAGAGGTCACTTCGCCATCAGGTAATTCAACGCGAATTTCCGCACTGCGCACACCCATGGGGAATGATGCAGCCTCAATCCCGTTCAAACGATTGCGCAGCACTTGGCCCAACCCATCAATGGTGAACCCCAATGCCTGTCCCTGTGCGGTCAGTTCCAAAACCAGCTCTTCTTTGTCATAGGCCAAATCATCTTCGACCGCGGATACGATTGAAAATTGCGCAACGGCGGTTTTCAAATCTTCGGCCGCACGTTTTAACGTATCAGACGAGGCACCATAGAACTGCACATCCAATGCATCCCCACCTGGGCCCGATCCCCAACGGCGGAAAGAAAAACTCTCTAACAAAGGGTGGTTTTGCACCTCGGCCTGCATATCGCCCAAGAATTTATAACTGGAATAGGGGCGTTCATCTGCCTCGATCAATTCAATTGAAATACCACCGAGCAAGTCGGCAGATTTCGTATCGGCCCCCGACAAACCGCGGCCTGCATTTCCGCCCACCTCGGTCAGAACATAGGTCACGGGGTTACGGCCATATTCGGCCTCATAGCGTGCGCCGACCGTGTCAACAGCGCGCTGCAGTTCGTTTGCCATTTCCACGGAATCGTCCCGTGTCGCCGTGTTCAGCATGGCAAAATTGCCGGTGATCGACGCCTGTTCTGGCGATGAAAAAAACCGCCAATTCACTGCCCCGCTGATCACCAAAACAGCCTGCGATGCCAGCAACACAACCGCCCCCGCAATCATGGCATATCGGGCCTGAACGATCCATCCGATGACATGCTTGAAAATACGATCACGGAACCATTCAAACCCAAGGTTTACATAGTAACTGGGCCGATCATACCATTTGACAGTCGTTCCATCGGAAATTGAATGGGCCATGTGATTGGGCAGGATCAAAAAACATTCTACCAATGACGCACAAAGCACCAAGATCACGGTATAGGGAATATCGGCAATCATATCGCCAAATCGGCCACCAATGGCGGTCAGACCCAAGAATGCGATCACCGTTGTGATTGTAGCAGCCAGAACCGGCATTGCCATGCGCTGCGCAGCGGTTTCTGCGGCAACAATCGGGGGCAAGCCCATTCGCGCACGTTGATCAGCATGTTCGCCCACCACAATGGCATCATCCACCACAATGCCCAGCGTTAATATCAACGCAAATAACGAAATCATATTAAAGGTAATACCCATCACATACATCAATGCGATCGCAGACAGCATCGCTGTCGGAATACCTGCGGCGACCCAAAACGCCGTCCGTGCATTCAGGAATAAAAACAGCAACCCCAATACCAACAATAATCCAGACGCGCCGTTTTGCAGCAAAATATTCAAGCGTCCCGAAATATATTCGGCGCGGGTACGGATCAATTCGACTGTGGTGTTCTGTGGCAGGGTCAGTTCCAGTTTCTGCGCCACCTCTTCGACAATGTGCTGAATGGCGATGGCGTCGCCTTTTTGGGAACGATCCACACGGATCGAAACCGCTGGATTGCCGCGCACGAAATAACTGCGCCCACGGTCCATGCCCAAATCCTGCACTGTTGCAATATCGGATATGGTCAATGTTGATCCATCGGGGCTGGACCCCAAAACAATCTGTTCAATATCCTTGGCGCTGCGTTTTTCAACGCCGGTACGAACGCGCGTGTTGGCACCCGTTACATCGCCCGCGGGATCGGTGTCGACCTCTTGGGCGATGGCGTTTGCGATGTCGCGCATAGTAACATCATACTGGATCAGGTTGACGGTTTGGACTTCGACCAACACTTGGGGGGCTGCCAAACCTTGGATCGTGGTGCGCGTAACACCTTGGTCAAACAGGCGCATGACAAATTCGTCGGCAAATTGGCCCAACTGCTGGATATCAAGCGGCCCTGATATAACAACATCCGTCACACGGTCGCTCCAAGAGGATTGCACGATGGTGGGGTCATCGGCATCTTGGGGCAGGCTGGAAATGGTGTCCAATGCACTTTCGACATCTGCCTTGGCGCGGGACATGTCCCAATCGGGTTCGAATTCTAGGCGAATGCGCGCGCTGCCTTCGCGCGATGTGCTGCTTGCTTCGGTCACGCCCTCGACGGCCAATAATGCAGGCTCTAGCGTCTGGACAATCGCGCTGTCAACGTCTTCGGCACCGGCGCCTTGCCATGTTACACTGATAGAAATAGAATCCGACACAATATCGGGGAAAAATTGCGCCCGCATACGTGGGGTTGCCATCAATCCCGCAACCAACAACACAACCAATAACAAATTGGCCGCCGTGCGGTGCCGCGCAAAGTAGGAAAATAATCCGCCTGCCGATTTTGGAAGATCACGCGCCATGGTTAACTCACATTCTGCTTTCTAAGCGTTCAACGACATCTGTTGGAACTTTTTCTTGATTGAGTTGCGCCAAGATGCGTGTCTTGGCATCCTGCGGCATGCGCGTGTTTCCTTCGACAAAGGCGATCAGTTTCGCACGCCGTTCGGGTGTCAGGGTCACTTCGGCGGGTTCTGGCGCGACCTCAAGTCCATCACCGCGCAACGCTTTGACCTTGATCCCTTTGCCCAGCAATGGGGTTTGCTGCATCACAACATCGCGTCCTGCCAAATCGCGCGAGCGTACGATGACATCATTGCCCTGACGGCGCAGCAAAGTCACAGCCACAGGGTCCAATCGGTTGTCATCCCCAACTGCCAATACGGTTTGATCAGGCGAAAGCGCCGTTGCTGGCAGACGGACAGCATAATTTATTTCGGGCTCTTGTACCGAAACGGTCACAAAATCACCGGGTTTCAGCCCAATGGGGTTTTCGATTCGCGCAAATAACAAACGCCCTGTCTGCCCCTGTGCCACCGATCCGCTATCACGGCTTAGCACCGCGTTTGATACCAAATTGCGCCCCGTTGACGACAATGTAATTTCGACAGGCAATGCCAGCAACTGACCCTGTGGATCCAGCAGGCGACTGTATTGTTCGGTTGAAACGCGGAATGCGACCTCAAGCGCGTTGGGATCAATCAGCTGCCCAATACGTTCATTGACGCTGACCAATCCGCCCTGAACCAATGTCACCCCCGACAAGGTACCCGCAAATTGCGCCGTCAGAACAGTATCACTTACCCGACGCTCGGCATCTTGGGTCGCCAATTCTGCCCGCGCCATTCGGGTTTGGGCCTGTGATTTACGCGCCTGTGATTGATCCACGGCACTGCGTCGCGCCAAAACAGACTGCGCCGCTGACGATGCGGCCAGTTCTGCCGTCTCGACGGCCGCTGCGGTGCCAACACCGCGTTTTTGCAAATCCAGCTGACGGGCCAGTGCCGTTTCGCGCAAACTGGCCTGCGCAAGCGCCGCATCCAATTCATCGGCGGCCAGACGGATGGCGCGCTCGGCCTCGGAAATTTCGGCCTGCGCATCCATCAAATCAGCACGCGCGCGCGCCAGTGCAGATTTTGCATCCGCATCATCCAACCGCACCAGCACTTGGCCCGCTTGAACTTGGCCACCTTCGATAAAGTTGGGTTCCAAGAACACAACCTGCCCTGCTGCGGCCATGCGCAAATCCAAGGTCCGGCGGCTTTGCACCTCGCCGAAGACGTCCAGTGTTGGCGATAATGTTGCAGGATCGGCCCGCATCACATTAACCGTAAACGTACGTTCACGCGGTTGCGGCGCGCGGGTTTCTTGGTTCATACGTTCCGAAATGGCCGTTTTGACCATTTGCGCGGAATAGGCCAATAATCCAAGCGTTACAGAAAACAGGAACAGGCCGATCAGGCTTTTTCTAATAAATCGCATTTAGCGACCTTTCTAAAATATTTCGCACAAAGCTACGAATGGGAATCTAGGCGAAATTCGCCGATTGCCAAGGGGGTCGGACAATTACACGCAGCGCGGCGTTATTTCCGTCGCAGATGTTCGTCCAAACGGGGCAGGATCTGAACAAAGTTACACGGGCGATGGCGGTAATCCAGCTGTTTGACCAAAATTTCATCCCACGCATCCTTACATGCACCCGTGGATCCTGGCAGGGCAAACAAATATGTCCCCCCCGCAACGCCGCCTGTCGCGCGCGATTGAATGGCCGATGTGCCAATTTTTAGCATACTGATGATGGTGAACACGGTGCCAAAGGCGTCAATTTCTTTTTCATAGACATCGCGGTGCGCCTCAACCGTGACATCGCGGCCGGTCAGACCCGTGCCGCCCGTGCTGATGACCACATCCACCGCCGGATCAGCGATCCAGCCGCGCAAGATAGCGGCAATATCGGCCCGATCATCGGTTACAATTTTGCGATCTGCCAAAATATGCCCTGCAGATTTCAATCGATCCACCAATGTCTGACCCGATGTATCTTGGTCCAAGGTCCGCGTGTCTGACACCGTCAACACGGCGATGCGCACAGGGATAAAGGGTTTGGCATCATCAATCTGTGTCATCACATCCCCAATTTCTGTTTTAATGCCAATAAATCTGCCCAAGTTTCACGTTTTGCAATCGGGTTTCGCAACAAATACGCAGGATGCAGCATCGGCAGCACGTCGCAGCCATGCGCCTGCATCCATGTTCCGCGCAATTTGGTGATCCCGCGTTGCCCCAACAATGCCTGCGCGCTGACGTTGCCCATGGCAACAATCACCGCAGGACGTACCAATGCGATGTGACGCTGGACAAAGGGCATCATCATATCAATTTCCATCGCGGACGGGTCACGATTTTGCGGCGGGCGCCAAGGCACGACATTGGTAATATAAATACCGTTCTGCGGCACATCAGCGGTCCGCGACAGGCCAATTGTGGCAAACATTTTATCCAGCATCTGACCCGCACGCCCGACAAAGGGGCGGCCTTGCATGTCTTCGTCGCGGCCGGGGGCCTCGCCTATGATCATCACGCGCGCCTGTGGATTCCCATCGGCAAAGACCAAGGATCGCGCCCCAGGCTTTAGGGGGCAATGTTCAAACTGGGCCATCGCCGCACGCAGATCGTCCAAAGTTTGGGCCTGTTGGGCCAATGATTTGGCAATACCCACTGCATCGGGTTCGGCCGCTACCACGGGCCCTGCCTGCTTTGCGGTGGCTGGTTTGGGCGATTTTTCCGCCAATTCGTAGCGGTTGATCGGCGCATCGCAAATCGCCTCGGTCGCGCCAAGGTCGATGTGCCAGTCCAGTGTTGCGCGCGCAGCGTGCCAATCATCATACGATTCCATGGGGGTACAATAGCTTGCCCACCCACCAAGGGAAAGCAAACAATACCCTTGTGCCATGCGCGCTGTGCGATTAAACCCCTTACAAATCAGCGAGGTCACATATGAGCTTTACGCAAAGACATCTTTTGGGAATTGAACCCCTGCGCCCTGATGCCATTACCGAAATTCTGGATGTGGCAGAAAACTATGTCACATTGAACCGCCAACCCACGAAACATTCGAATGCCTTGGCCGGTTTGACGCAAATCAATATGTTTTTTGAAAATTCAACCCGCACACAGGCCAGTTTCGAATTGGCCGGCAAACGGTTGGGTGCAGATGTGATGAATATGGCCATGCAGGCCAGTTCCATCAAAAAAGGCGAAACCCTGATTGATACAGCCTTGACCCTGAATGCAATGCACCCCGATTTGCTGGTGGTGCGCCACCCGCATTCTGGTGCCGTCGATTTGTTAGCACAGAAAGTGAACTGCGCCGTGTTAAATGCGGGCGATGGCAAACATGAACATCCCACACAGGCATTGCTGGACGCACTGACCATTCGTCGCGCCAAGGGGCGGCTGCACCGTTTGAACATTGCGATTTGCGGCGATATCGCCCACAGCCGCGTGGCGCGATCAAACCTGATTTTGCTGGGCAAAATGGAAAACCGTGTGCGGCTGGTGGGCCCGCCCACGCTGATGCCATCGCAAATTTCCGAACTGGGGGTCGAGGTATACCACGACATGCGCCAAGGGTTGCAGGATGTCGATGTGGTCATGATGTTGCGTTTGCAACGCGAACGCATGGATGGGGGCTTTATCCCATCAGAACGCGAATATTATCACCGCTATGGCTTAGACGCTGAAAAACTGTCCTATGCAAAACCCGATGCAATCGTCATGCACCCCGGTCCGATGAACCGCGGTGTGGAAATCGACGGGGATATTGCAGATGATATCAACCGATCCGTGATCCAAGAACAGGTGGAAATGGGTGTTGCCGTGCGCATGGCCACAATGGATTTGCTGGCCCGCAATATGCGAAACGCACAATCAGGGGCAAAATCAGGGGGACAGGCATGAGCACGATCAAATTTACCAACGCCCATGTGATTGATCCCTTGGACGGGACGGTTTCGCAACGGGACCTGTATGTCGCTGATGGCCGCATCGTCGAAACGGTGGCCAATCCTGACGAAATCGTGGATTGCGGGGGCAAATATTTGGCCCCAGGTATTGTGGATATCGGGGTCAAGGTTGCAGAACCTGGCGAACGCCACAAAGAAAGCTATAAATCCGCAGGCGCCGCCGCCGCTGCGGGTGGTGTTACAACGATTGTCACACGGCCCGACACAAATCCCCCCATCGATACGCCCGAGGCATTGGAATTTATCCGCCGTCGTGCCGCCGATGCGGTTGGCGTCAATGTATTGCACATGGCTGCCCTGACCAAGGGACGCTTGGGTCTGGAAATGACCGAAATCGGGTTTTTACAAGATGCGGGTGCCGCCGCCTTTACCGATGGCGATAATGTGATCAGCAATACCAAAATCCTGTCGCGTGCGCTGACCTATGCCAAATCGCTGGATGCGCTGTGTATGTTGCATCCGCAAGAACCAATTTTATCGGCAGGCGCTGCCGTGACATCAGGCAAATTTGCATCCCTGCGCGGGTTGCCCGCCGTGTCACCTATGGCCGAACGCATGGGGATCGATCGCGATATCGCCATGATTGAAATGACGGGGGCCAAGGTGCATTTTGACCAAATCACCACCGCCCGCGCCCTGCCCGCATTGGAACGGGCCAAGGCCAATGGATTGGACGTGACCGCAGGTACATCGATCCATCACCTGACATTAAACGAATTCGATGTCGCCGATTACCGCAGTTTTTTCAAAGTAAAACCACCGCTGCGATCCGAAGACGACAGATTGGCAACCATCCAAGCCGTTGCCAGCGGATTGATCGATATCATTTCATCCATGCACACCCCCCAAGACGAAGAAAGCAAACGCCTGCCATTCGAAGAGGCCGCGGCAGGTGCGGTCGCCTTGGAAACATTGCTGCCCGCTGCATTGCGGTTGGTGCATGGCAATTATCTGGATTTGCCCACCTTGTTCCGCGCCTTGTCGTTGAACCCAGCAAACCGGTTGGGATTGGATTGCGGCCGCGTGTCGATTGGCGCACCCGCGGATTTGATTGTATTTGATCCAGATGTCCCCTTTGTCCTAGACCGCAAATCCCTGCGATCAAAATCGAAAAACACCCCCTTTGACGGGCAACGGATGCAGGGCAAGGTCATGGCAACCTATGTCGCTGGGCAAAAGGTGTTTGAACAATGACGTTGTTTCCTGAAATCGTAACGCAACCGATGGCATTGGCTCTATGGGCCGCGTTTGGGTACCTGTTGGGGTCTGTCCCCTTTGGCTTGGTCATAGCGCGTCTGTTCGGATTGGGCAATTTGCGCGACATCGGATCAGGCAACATCGGGGCCACCAATGTGTTGCGGACGGGCAATAAATTGGCTGCCTTTCTGACGCTGATCCTAGACAGTGGCAAAGGTGCAATTGCCGTTTTTGTCGCCCGCAGTTTGGCGGCCGAGGATGCCGTGCAACTGGCCGCGCTGGCGGCATTTTTGGGACATTGTTTTCCCGTCTATATCGGGTTTAAGGGCGGCAAAGGCGTTGCCACATTTTTGGGCGTTTTGCTGGCCATTTCGTTCCCCATTGGCTTGGCGACCTGTGGAACATGGTTGGTCACAGCAGTGATCACACGCATATCATCGCTGTCTGCTTTGGTTGCGGCCGGCACATCGGCCCTGTGGGCCTATGGACTGGGTCAGCCACAATTGGCGGGTCTGTGCATTGGATTGGCGGTGCTAATTTTTTATCGCCACAACGCCAATATCAATCGCATTATCGCAGGCACCGAACCCCGCATTGGCAAAAAATAACCGCTAAAGCCCATTCCAGAATTGGCGCACCAAGGCGGCACAGTCGGCCGCATGCGTGATCGGCACCATATGCCCCGCGCCCTGCACCACGATCTGATCACATTGGGGGATGCGACGGGCCAATGCCGCATGGATCGGGTCCATCATAAAATGTGTCTGGTCGCCGCGTACCAACAAAACCGGCATGGGCAGCTGATCCAGACCGCCGTTGGATAACATCGCATGCGGATCAGCATGCAGGGCAACGCCCCCCGCCGCAATCAAATGAATGCGCCGCGTAATCGCCGATTGATGCGCCGCAGGCAAATGATCCCAATCCGTCCCATCGCCCCAACGCTGCATAAAATGACGTGCGGCCGCTGCCAAATCACCCGCCTGCAACAACGCTGCAAATTCCGTATATTCGGCATCATACCGCGGCCGCATGTCAGGAAAATCGGTTGTCCCTGCATAAAAATAAACCGGTTCAAATAACACCAGCGATCGTACCCGCTGCGGATGGGCCAAGGCCAACCGTAAGGCAACCGTCGCACCAAAGGAATGCCCCACCACATCCAGCGGCCGATCCAGATAGCTGGCTGCAATATCAACACAGGCATCTTGGTAATCATGGTCAGGCGTCCAATCTTGGCTATGGCCATGACCCGGCAAATCAAAGGCAAGGACTGAAAAATCAGGGCCCAACTGCCCCGCCAAAGGGGCCCAAGACCGCGCATTTGACAGCGAACAATGCACCATCAAAGCCTGTGCATCACTGGATCCGAATTGAATGTCGTTGATGGAATATCCTGCCCGCATTGTGCGTCCTGCCCTGTCATCTTTAATTTCGTCACAGATAACACACCTAGGCCCAATGTCACGTCGCGCAATACAAACCGTTGCAGTGCGAATTTCGCCCTTGGGTGGAAATGTCGTCGAAATTCTGACGGAAATGCCACTTAAATCAGGCTTTTGGCCGCAGGGGGGCTGCCAATGCTTTGCCTGTGGCTTGGGCCGTGCTAAGCGAAGGTCATTCATGATTCTGTCACAATCACCTGGGGAAAGACCGAACAATGCCTGCAATCGAACCAAAGCTGATTTCCGGTAACGCAAACCTAACACTTGCCAAAGGAATTTCGCGCCGCATGTCTCTGCATCGCGGATTAAGTGTATCATTGGTCAATGCGCGTATCGAACGCTTCAACGACCAAGAAATTTTTGTCGAAGTATATGACAACGTGCGTGGCGAGGATATGTTCATTATTCAGTCCACATCAAACCCAGCCAACGACAACCTGATGGAATTGTTGATCATGACCGATGCGTTGCGCCGGTCGTCCGCGGGGCGGATTACAGCTGTGATCCCCTATTTCGGCTATGCCCGTCAGGACCGCCGCGCCAAGGCACGCACACCGATTTCTGCAAAACTGGTGGCCAACATGCTGGTCGAGGCAGGCGTTGAACGGATCCTGACAATGGACCTGCACGCAGCCCAAATCCAAGGCTTTTTCGATATTCCGGTCGATAACCTTTATGCATCACCCATCTTTGCGCTAGACATTCAAAAACAGTTCGCAGGCCGTATGCAAGATATTATGGTTGTATCCCCTGACGTGGGTGGTGTGGCACGCGCGCGTGAATTGGCTAAACGCATCAACGCGCCCCTGTCCATCGTTGATAAACGCCGCGAAAAACCGGGCGAAATTGCGGAAATGACCGTAATCGGTGAAGTTAAGGACAAAATCTGTATCATCGTTGACGACATGTGCGACACCGCCGGCACATTGTGCAAAGCAGCCGAAGTGTTGATGGACAATGGCGCCGCCGAAGTACACGCCTATATCACCCATGGTGTCATGTCGGGTCCTGCCGTGGAACGTGTGTCAAAATCTGTCATGAAAAATCTGGTCCTGACCGACACGATTGAGGCGACAGAGGCCGTCCGCAATACTGCCAACATTCGCATTTTGCCCACCGCCCCAATGTTCGCACAGTCGATTTTGAACATTTGGAATGGCACATCCGTGTCGTCCCTGTTCGAATTAGAAACACTAGAGCCGATTTACGACGGCCAAATCTAACGCGATTAATCCGTCAGGGCCCAGTGATCTGGGTCCTGACTGAACGCCAGCCAGTCATCATCTTGGGGCAGTTCACCAATCGCCTGCCATGACATTTTCACCTGCGCCAAACGTGTGTCTGACCACGTTTTGAACACCAGCGTAAAGCCCGCGCAGGTCACATCTGTCGCATCGTAAGACATGCGCAGAAAATGATCGGAATGGGAATCCAGCATTGCAATCTGAAGCGTGACCGCCGGTGGCCGCGCAAAGGGTTCGCTGAACATGATGCGTTTTGCGACCTCGCGTTCGCCGGTGTGCGACCACATTGGACCACCTGTGTCATAGTCAGAAAACAAATGCACTGATCCCTGATCAACGCCGACAAAGGCTGATTTTATTTTACGCATTTTCAATCCTGACACCGATCACCGCGATACAAGCACAGTAATCCGCTTTATTGCCAACGTTCAAGCGTGTCTTTCAAATCCTTGATCTTGACAGGCTTGGATAGGTAATCATCCATTCCTGACGCATAGCAGCGTTCTGCTTCGCCAATTTGGGCATTGGCCGTGATGGCAATAATTGGGGTGCGCTTGGATCGGTTTTTCACCTCAAATTCGCGGATTTTTTCGGCCAGTCCAAACCCGTCCAATCGCGGCATATGACAGTCGCATAACACGATATCAAATTCACCTGTCGACCAATGCGTAAATGCCTCGATGCCATCGTCAGTGATGACCGGGTCATACCCTAAATGACGCAATTGTTTTTCGATTACGATTTTATTGATTTCGTTGTCTTCTGCCACCAAAATTCGGGTGGATTTGACCTGATCCATCGGCACCGGCTCGACCGTATCAGCAGTATGACCATCAGACAGTTTATCACCAAATCCGCCCAAATCCGACAAGGTGCGCCAAAATTCAGTGGGCAACAACGGCTTCCACTGCACAACGCGATGATTATCAGATTGCTCAGTACTTAAATCGGTCCGATGCGCGCTAAAGGTGATCATGCGCTGATCGGGGAAATCTTCGTATATTTGGCGCGCAAACTCTTTCATCACAGATGAATTTTCGCCGGCCAATCCGATTAACAAAATACTGTTGTCGGGCGCGTCGGGCAGCAATGCCTTTAATTCCGTGTTTTCCGAAATGGGCATATATTTCGCGCCAGTATGGGAAACATAGTGTTCCAAGGTTTCAGCCGTACGTGGACGCATAACGAACGCATAGACAGTCAGCCCTGTCAGATCGGGCGCATTTGTCATTCCTTTGGGTTCATTCAATGGCAAATCAATGGTGAATTTTGCGCCCTTGCCAATGTCAGAGTCCAGCGAAATTTCGCCCCGCATGCTTTCGACCAATTGGCGTACGATTGTCAGACCCAATCCGGTTCCACCAAAACGCGCCTGTTCCTGTCCCGCGGTTTGCATGAACGGTTGAAATATGCCCGCCTGTTGGTCGGGCGCAATCCCAATACCATTATCGGTCACGATAATTTGAAAACGATCATGGGGCTGTTTTTTCACCTCGATCAAAACGCTCCCGCGTGCACGCGGGTCGTCAGGTGAGGAAAATTTGATACCATTCGACACCAAATTCAACAGGATTTGTCGCAACCGCCCACTGTCACAATTGATCCATTGCGGCAAATTTGGATCAAATCGGAATGATAACAAAACGCGGCGATTATCA
>Ga0181593_10004184_pt1 | contig 13129 bp, 13 predicted proteins | sample 071ome_19_FD_133756 | JGI IMG/M metagenome (GOLD analysis project Ga0181593, IMG submission 133756) | Coastal salt marsh microbial communities from the Groves Creek Marsh, Skidaway Island, Georgia - 071413AT metaG (megahit assembly) | ecosystem: Environmental > Aquatic > Marine > Intertidal...
CGGGTCTTTCGATGTCATGGATTTCTGCCTCATCTTCGTTCCCTTCGGTCTCTACGATGAGCCAGAAATCCTCCCTTACGAAAACTGCCCAATTTGTCCCAGGAACGCTGACGTCAGACAGTTCCGCGTCAATGGAAATGGCGAAGTCGGCGAAGCCGCGACCGGTCTCGCGGGGGGACCAACCGGGCAGTAGGGTTTTTAGTTCATGAAGAACCGCCGGGGCGCCGTTACCGCCAACCGTTATTGAATGACCCAGTCCCTCGAATACCCAACGCGTCGCCTGGTCGGACGCGTCACTGTTCAAGTGCAGAATTTTGGTTGTTTTGGGCAGGATGGACCCATCGCGTGGGCGGAGCGGTCAATGCGAAGCACCGTCGGGGCCATATAGGCGATACCCACGCCCAAACCCAGCTTGGCGAGCGCGGGAGGTTTTAGGCCTGTCGCCGATTCAACAAAGACAGGGCGTCCCCCGCGAATTCCCTGGGATCGGCATCCGCCAGGGCTGGGACACGCGTTACATGATGCGGCGTTCCGAGGGGATACCAATGGCCAGGATCGTTATAGGGACCGAAGACAACGCAGCAGGGCGTGTTCGAAGCGGCGGCGAGATGCATCGGCCCGCCGTCGGTGCCCAGAAACATCTCCGCCTCGGCCATGACGGCGGCGCTTTGTCTCGGCGAGGCCGCGCCGCATAGGTCAAGGGTCGGGCCCCGCCACGCGCGGGCCAGCCGTTCGGAGCGCTCTTGGTCATCCGGCCCGCCAATCATCACCAGGCCGAAGTCGGGAAGTGCTTCACAGAGCGCCCGCAACGCGACCTCCCAAGCTTGCTCGCCCCAATCCTTGGCGGGGATCTTGGCGCCGACGGCGGCGGCCACGAAACGCCGACCCGAAAAGGCCGCCGTGATCTTGTCGCGCGCGAAGTGACGTTCCTCGCTGGTGAAACGAAGATCCCGCGCGTCGGCGCCGTCGATGTCCACTTGGCCCAGAGGCGCCAGGCATCGGGCGAGACGGGCCGCCTCGCTCTCGACCATTCCGTCGGGTCCGATCGGTCGGGGCGCGCGTAGATCCGCTGAAAAAGGCGCGCCAAGGATCCGCCGGGCGCCCGAGGCCCTGAAGAACAGGACATCCCGCGCGAGGCTTGGCGTGCCGCGGTACTCCGATAGATAAATCAGAAGGTCGAGCCGTTCGGCTCGAATGCGCCGCGACAGGTTCAGCAGTGCGCGTGGATCGCGTTCGCCCACATTATACGGGATCACGGCGTCGACCAGATTCATCGGGCTGATCACCGACATGACCGGCGCCTCGCCCTGTCTTGGATGATTGGTTAGAAGGCTAATCCGAGCCTTGGCGAAGTGTTCGCGAAGAAACTTGAAACAAGGCAGGGCGACGGCGGTATCGCCGATGCTGCCGAGCCGGTAGATCAGGACGCGATCCGGTTCCGGCGCGTCGTTTCGCGGTATCACGACAGTCCCGTCTTTCCGGTCTCAGGTCTCGGCTTGAGAGCTGTAGTAATAGTAGTAGGTGTAATCCTGGCCATAGACCATCCGTTGGATGTTCAGATCCACATGGGTCAAGGCGGTGCCGGGGAGCCGCGCGCCGGTTTCCACGATCTCACGGATCGCTCGGTTAACGGATTCACGCGGTGTCTTCTCCCAGCGCACGCAAAACACGGATTGATCGACTCTGGGCAGCAAGACCAGCGCGTCCGGAACCGACAGCACGGGGGGCGTGTCGAAGAGGATTAGATCAAACTGTCGGCTGGCGCGCGCCACGACCTGCGCCATGATATCCGAGGCCAAGAGATCGCCGGCGCTTTCGATTGGCCCGCCGGCCGTGATGTAGTGGATGCCCGACAGCATGTCAAATTCCATGACATCGTCAAACATCGCCTGGCCGGTGAGCAGATCCGACATCCCGACGAGATTGTCGACGCCGAGCTGAGTATGCACGTTCGGCAAGTGCATATCGCAATCCATGACCAGGACCCGGCGACCCGCGCGAATCGAAACGGCGGCCAATCCGAGCGTCATCGACGTCTTGCCCTCGCCTCGGATCGAGGAGGTCACCGCGATATGCCTGGTCGGGCGGTCGCCCGCCGCGATTGATAGCGCGGTTCTGAGCTTGCGAACGGATTCGGCGAGCCGGGCGTGGGGGCGTTCGGAGACGAATCTGAACAGGGGGCGGGTTCGGTTCCGGATCTCGCGTTCCGACGGCACCATCGTCAGCACGGGCAGGCCGGTATCCTGTTCCAACTCATGCAGCGTGCGATAGCCCGGGATCAGATATTCAAGACCGATACCCAGAAGCACCCCGAGAACGATTGAGACCAGAACCGACGCGAAAATCATGATCCGCTTGCGTGGAAAGACCGGGGTCCGCGGCGTGATCGCGCGCGAGATAACCCGAGCTTCGGCTTGCTGGAGGGTTCCGTCCTGGACGTCGGTTTCCTTCAGGCGTTCCAGCAGAACCTCGTAGAGCTGTTTGTTGGCGTTGACCTCGGTCGCGAGGGCGCGAATGGTTACCTCGGCCTCTCGTTCGAAATCGAATTGAACCTCCAGTTCCGCGACCAATGACTTGATCTTGGCGACCTTGGCGTCGGCGATGCGGGCCTCGGTTTCTAGGCGGCCGAGGATCTTCTTGATCTCGGCGGCGATTGTGGCGCGAAGATCGCCCAGCTGGCTGATGGTTTGCGCGACGGTCGGATGTCCATCGCGATAGCGGGCCCGCAACTCCGTCAGTTTATTGCGCAGCTGGGTTTCCTGAAGACGCAGGGTATGGATCAGCGAGGAGTCCAGCACGTTGGCCGCGCTATCTATGCCGCCGGGCTTGTCCACCAGATCGCGCACGCGTTCGTAGCGAGCCCGAAGGTCGGCGCGCTCGGTCTCGGCTTGCAGCAATGTCTGGGAGATCTGCGAAAGTTGCTGGCGCAGCAACGTGGCGTCGCCGATTTCGACGATACCGGCGGTGTTGCGATACTCCTCAAGCTTACGTTGTGAGTCGACGACGAGGTCGCGCATTTCGTCGACCCTTTCGGACAACCAGACCGATGCCCTCTCGGTCGGCTCGACTTTCTGATCCTGCTGTCCTTCGATATAGATCTCCGCCAGCATATTGGCGGCGCGGGCCGCGAGGGCCGGGTCGGTTGAGGAATATTGGATCGTAATCACCCGCGCGAGTGGAGCGGGGATCACAAAGGTACCACCCAGGAATTTGTCCACCGCGCCCTCAAGCAACTCCGCTCGGGTTTTCGGCACGGCGGGCGCCTTGGGCTTGACAACCAAAAGCTTGTCGAGAAACGGCAGGTTGAGCTTGTCGCGCACCCAGGAAATCGCTGGGTCCAGGTATTTGGCGCGTGCTTTCTCGACGGCGGAAGGCGGTTTCTTGGGGGCCAGCGTCGGGTTGAACTCAGGAGTGTCCAGAAGATTGAGGCGCTCCACCGCCTTGATGGCGACTTCGCGCGATCTGATTACCTCGGCTTCCGTCTCCACCGTGCTCAAGTCGAAGGAGATGTCCTTCTGAACCGACTTGATATCGACGATCTGCTCCCGGTTGCCCTCGATCAGGATCCTCGCCGCCGCTTGATATCGCGGAGTGAGGTTAAACACCGCGAAGGTGACGATGACCGGAATGACGGCCATGCAGAACATCACGATGACCTTGCGGCGCCGCAGGACGCCCAGAAGCCATCTAAGGTCGATCTGTCGATCGGTGGTGGCCCGCTGCGGACGGATGACCTGGGCCTGTTCGGCCATCGGCGCGGTCTCCCCGCGAGGCTTGGGGAACTGCATGACGTCGGTCATGTGTCGATCCCTTCCATCCTAGAACCACCGCCGCTGAATCTCGACGACGTCGCCGGGCAGGATGCGGGTGTCCTTGCGTCCGGGAAATGTTCGCTTTTTCCCGAGTATCGGGCGTGTGATCTCTATCGCTTCCTGGGAAGCCCGCCGTGTATAGCCGCCGGCGAGGGCGACGGCCTTGCGAACGTCCATGCCGGCTTTATACTCAAAACTTCCGGGCGATTTCACTTCTCCGGAAACGTAGAACGGGCGGTATTTCAGGATTTCGGCATTTACCTTGGGATTGACGATGAAGTCCTTGTCCAGGGCTTGTGTCACCACGTCGCGAAGGCGAGAGGTGGTAAGGCCGGTGACCTTGATGCGCCCGATCAGGGGCATCTCGATTGTTCCATCATCCGCGACCGCGGTTTCGAGGGACAGATCAGGGTGCCCTAGCGTGTCGATCCGAAGCTGATCCCCTGGCGCGAATTCATAGCTCGAAAGATCGGCGGCATGCACCGGCGCCGCCACTGGACGCGGCTTGGGCGCTTCATCCTTGAAAGAGCAACCGGTCCAGCCGAGAGCGACGAGGGCGACCAAGGCCGCGCGCGCGATTTGCGAGCGCGCACGCTTAACGGAAGACATCCCTGACCCCCTCGGCAAAGGCGTTGACGAGCCCCTTGTCGCCTAAACAACAGTTCTTGACCCCAAATCGAAGAAATAGGGTGGTTTCGTCGTAGCTCTCGCTGGCAATGGTCGAATCGCGGGATTCCAATCCTAGGTCTCCACGAATGAAGTAGCGATCTCCAATAAGATACATCGCTCCCACCGAGGAATGAACCGTATCGTCGTCTCTATTGATGCCTTCGAATTGGTCGCTTCGATATCCCACCGTCGAGGTAAAGATCAGGTGTTCAAACAATTCATAATCCAGGCTCAGATCGACACTGGCGGTGATCTTGCCGCCCCCCGTTTCGCTCTGCGCGTCATCGGTTCGAACAAGCGCGTCGTTACGAACCGTGATCAACGGCGTTGCGTTCCACCACAACTTGCTTTCCAACAGGAGAGAGGTGATGTCGGCATCGTTGGCCCTCTCGAAATCTCGATGGGTAATGCCGATTTTACCGACCGCCGCCGTAAGCGCGCTGGCGTCGACACGCCAACCCAGGGCAAGATTGTAGACGGTTGAATCCGAATTGACGTTCTGGTCGTAGGTCGTCACGGACACGCCGGGCACCGCGAACCAATCGATGGCGCCGCTCGTTGCGAGGGCGGCAATAGCGTCCAAGAAATACTCGTTACTGTCCAACTCGTTCCGGGAAAGCGTGTCGACTTTTTGATAGTCGTAGCGAATCGCTCTGGCGTTGACCCGGAACTTGACGTCGTTTTCCTGACCGCGACTGAACTGAGTTCCCAAAGTGTAGCGGTGGACGACCTGTGGCTCGAAACTTGGTCCCGCGTCGTCCGAGGAGCCTCTTGGCGATTGGACCCGCGCGGCCTCGACATCCCATTGCACGATATCATCGTTGACGAGGTCGTAGTGCCCACCCACGCGAGCGGTGATATCCAGCTTATTCTCACTCGATTCGGACGCGAAGACACGTGCATCCGCCTTGAGCACCAGGTTCATCCCGTGTTTGTCCCAGTCGGTATGAATCGCCATGCGCGGCGTGACGCTGGTGAACGCGGATGCCTTTTCGTTGTCGGCCGTGCGAAGGACGTTTGAGTTATACCCGGCCCCGGCTTCCACTCGGGTATAGACGGTCACTTGATCCGCGGGCTTGCGTGGGCCACTGCGTTCCTTGTCTCCCAAGAACGCGCGGAAGGAGAAGCCGTAGCTTTCGAAATCCAGGCGTGGTCGGGAGCGGACGGATTCATCGACCGCGGTTTGCCCGAAAACCGGCCCGCCAGGCAGGATCGTGACGAGGATAGCCAAGAAAATGATCGATGGAAAACCGCGGCGCCGAAAGGTGACTTGCGGCCAGCGCGTCGGATGCCAGCGGGGACTGAGGTTCGTCATATGTACCCAGCAAGAACTCACCAAGCTAACGTTGTTTCTGAAATTACCATGTTTACCAATTGACAGAAAAGGATTTTTTGGAGCATTGCGTTTCGCGATCGGCAATGCGTCCGTACGGAGCGTGTAAAGTGGGGGGTTTTGAGATTAAATTTTAGGAAAATTGTTTCAAAATTTGTCGCGTTGGTATAGACCGGTTTGTGGGAAATTACGCTTCCGTCGCGCAACTGGCATGATAAAACAATGACATCAAAGGATTTTCGCACCCCGTCCCTAGTGGAGGGTAAGCATGGCGCTTAGCCAGATACAAAATCGCACCAGAGGTCCGAGTCAGGAGTATCTGCTCCTCGACTATATGCAACGCCTTGGCCGCAACATTGATGGCCGCATGGCGGTGCATATTCATTTGTCGCGTCTGCGCCCGCAGAATCGGCAGGACCATCACATCCGAATCGCCGCCGCGACCTTCGAGGGCATGGTGCAGAATTACGAGGGACAGATCTTCACCCTCAGCAATTCCGACCTGTTCTTCATTTGTAAGGACGCCGCGATCGAGGATATCGACGCCGCGATCATGAAGGTCCGCTATCTGTTCAGCGAGGACCCACTCTCCCAGGGCGACGACGAGGAAGATCTGGCCCGGTTCTGCACCTGGTACAACGTCACGACCCAGCACGAGGATTTGCTGGATCTCGTCAAACAGATGCATCGGGAGCGGGAGCGCAAGAACCGTCTCGCGGTCACCCAGGATCGCTCCAATACCCGCACGCGAAGCGGCAAGAAGTCTCTTGATCCGGAGCAACTGGGCAAGCTCGAGTCGTTTTTGATCCGGGCCGACCTTTCCAATCTGATGCGCCGCCAGCCAGTTTGCGCGATCACGCCGACGAACCCGAATCCCCAACCCGTGTTCCGCGAACTGTACATTTCTATCGCGGATCTGCAGCAAACAGTCCTGCCGGAATTCGACTTGTATTCGAATCTCTGGCTATTCCAGCATCTGACACAGACCCTCGATTCACGGATGCTGTCGATGCTGATTCGAAACGATGATTCCTCCATTGCGTCGTCGTTCAGCATCAACTTGAACGTTCAGACCATTCTCTCGCCGCCGTTCCTCAACTTCGATTCAAGCTTGAAGGCGGTGGCGCGAGGCACGGTGGTCATCGAATTGCAGGCGATCGATATCTTCGGCGAAATGGGCGCCTATATGTTCGCCCGGGATTTCATGCGCGAGCGTGGCTATCGGATCTGCCTGGACGGGTTGAATCACCTGACCTTGCAGTTCATCGACCGAGATCGCCTCGGCCTGGATCTACTGAAGTTGATCTGGACGCCGGACATGGCCGATGACGTTACCGGAACCAGGGCGACGGAACTCAAGGAGCATGTTGATCGTTGCGGTCGCTCGCGGATTATCCTGTCGCGTTGTGATTCCGACGAAGCGGTCCGGTTCGGCCAGAGCCTCGGCATCACCATGTACCAGGGTAGATACGTCGATCGATTGCTGGCCAATGAAAGCCGTCTCGACTAGCGATCCGAAACTCTACCGAGACTACCCTCGGGGCGCGTGCTTGTTCAGGATGCGTTGAAGCGTGCGTCGATGCATGCGCAGCCGGCGCGCGGTCTCGGACACATTGCGCCCGCATTGCTCGAACACGCGTTGAATATGCTCCCATTTCACGCGATCCGCCGACATCGGGTTTTCCGGTGGCGGGGGAAGCGCGTCCTCATGGTCGAGCAGGGCCGCGGCCACGGCGTCCGCGTCCGAGGGTTTGGGCAGATAGTCGATCGCGCCGGCTTTGACCGCCGCGACGGCGGTGGCGATATTGCCGTAGCCTGTCAGGACAATGATCCGCGCGTCCGGCCTGGCCTCGCGCAGTTCCCCGACGATATCCAGGCCACTACCATCGGTCAGACGAAGATCGAAAACCGCGTAGGGTGGCTGGTCGCGGCGGGCCAGCTCCACGCCCTCGGCGACTGTCGCCACGGTATTGACCTCGAAACCACGCTTCTCCATCGCCCTGGCCAGGCGTTTGCGAAAGGGTTCGTCATCGTCGACGATTAAAAGCCGGCGATCCTCGCCGCTTTGGCTGGTTTCGACGGAACTCGGGGCGTTGTCCAACATTGGCGCGCCACTCCGGGCGTTGGCGAGATCTCATGGATAGGCACCCACCATAACATGTCGGAAGCCTATTTGTGAGCGTGATAAGTTTCCGTGCCTCGGTGGTCAAGCAACCTATGCCGCGGGCTCCAGTCGGGCGCGCGGCCAACGCGCCTCGGCGCGCGCGCCGCCCTCGGGTCGGTTGCCGAACGAGACTTGGCCGCCAGTGCGTTCAAGTAGTGTGTTGGCAATGAAGATCCCGAGGCCCATATGTCCCGAGCTGCCCCGTCGGGTCGACAGATACGGTTCTCCCAATCTGTCCAGCATCGTCAGCGGGAATCCAGGACCATCATCCTCGATGATCACCGCCAGATCATACTGATCCCAGGCGACCGTAACCTCGACGGTCGTGACGGCGAATTGGACGGCGTTCTGGATTAGCGTGCCGAGCCCATGCAAGATTTCCGGGCTTCTTATCACCAGGGGGTCGCCCGTCGCGTCGGTGACATCGTCGGTCTCTTCCGGTCCATGGCGTTCGACGATGATCTCGATCCCATCGCGCTGATGTGGACTGGCGGCGAGGTCGATCAATGTGCTCATCGCGACTTGGACGTAAGGCGCGCCGCCGCCGATTTCCGGTTGATTGGAAAGCCCGGCGAGGATGGCGCGGCACCGCGCGCTCTCGCTTCTCAGCAGTTCGATATCCTCGGAGAACTCGCTTTCCGCCGGAACGTCTCTGGAAAGATCGGCGGCAATCACCGCGATGGTGCTGAGCGGGCTTCCGAGTTCATGGGCCGCCGCCGCCGCGAGACCTCCCAGGGCTGACAGCTGCTGCTCCCGCGCCAGCGCCATCTGTGTAGCGGCGAGCGCGTCCGACATTCGCCTCGCCTCGTCCGCCACCCGCCAGGTATAGGCGGCGCTGAAAAGGATCGCGATCATCAGCGCGCTCCAGATTCCGAAGATATACAGCTCGGGGAGTTGTAAGCCGGCTTCGCCCCAGGGTAAGGGCTCGTGCTTTAGCATCAGCAGTGTCGCCGTCGCCATCGCCAGCAGACAGAGCCATATCGTCGCCCGCAGAGAGAGGATCGTCGCCGAGATCGTGACCGGCGCCAGCAACAGGAGCGCGAACGGGTTCTCCATCCCACCCGTGACGTAAAGAAGCGCCGCCGATTGTACGATATCGAACCCGAGGGAGATCGCGGCGGCACGATCGCTCAAACGCTGGTTTGATCGGGCCCGCGCCTGCATGGCGAGGTTGACGATCGCGGATGCCGCGATAACTCCGAAACACAACGAAAAAGCCAACGGGAATTCTAGACCGAATCGAACCACCAAAATGGCGACGGCCTGGCCCGCCAGGGCGACCCAGCGGATGGTGATCAGAGTGCGCGCGCTCACCGCGCCGGCGGGCAAGGTGCCGTCCCCCCGCATCGCCGCGCGGCGATGGTCGGTTTGACCGATATGAGGTGAAGGCGTTGCGTCGGCGTCGCTGATCACGTCGCTGGTTCCCAATGTGGCGGAGGCCGGCACTCCCGCCTCGATTGATCCGATTGCAACCATGCTAGCCTGTTTCTCGGTTCCCGGCACGGTTGATATAGTGCCGGGCGAGTCGAGTCGTTCGCGCGCCCGCCGCGAGCAGAAGTCGAAGGTTGGAATTTGGGAGCGTAAAGGTGCATCAATACGCCTATCACCGCGTAAACGCGCCGCCGCTTGAATGGCGCTCCGTCGCGGACGGGATTGTCGGCGCGGTTTCTCTATCGTCGGCTGGAGGAAGTGTTTACGGCGTCTGGCGTAGTCAGATCGGGCGACCGCGCGATGAGTTGAGCGTGATCACCTATTGGGCCGCTGGAATTACCGCCGACGCGGCCGAGACGGCGGTGATGGCGGATGTCGGTTCGGTGACCCGCGTCTCGACGGAACTCATGAGCCCCACCCTTCGTCCGACGGACGCGAATCCACCCAGGCGTCAGGGGAACTACGCGTTTCGTTGGATGTCCACGCCGGCCGAGAACTGGGATGAGCTGCTGGCGCTGTGCGCCGATGCTTGGCCGGGTTTCGAGAGCGCCTATGATTCTCAAGTGATCGGGCTTTGGCGCATGAGCGAGGAGCGCACGAGCGGAGCGCCGGACGAAGCGTCCGGCGTGGGTGTGTCGACGGGCATTCGAAGCTTGTTGTTCACCCGCCGTCCCGACCTCGCGATGTGGGAACGCTCGAAACTGCCGCGCGGCCCAGCCGAGGCCAAGGTCCGCGAAACCTTGAGCCGCCGCTACGACCTCTGCGATTGGACCGCAGTTTGCACCACCACTCTGTTGACCGCCGACGATGCCGAGGACACGGCACGCTGGACCTGAGGGCGCCGGACCTGAACGCGCCGGGTTGCTGGAACCGTGGGTAGGTCATATCTTCGGCCCCCCACAACCTCACGCTTGGAATGCGCATGTCCACGCCCGCGATCGAGGCGCGAAACCTGACCAAGAAATTCGGCGAGATCAGCGCGATCCAGGACGTGTCCTTCTCGGTCGAGGACGGCGGGATCACCGGATTGCTCGGCGGCAACGGGGCGGGCAAGACCACGACGATCTCGATCCTGCTCGGCCTTTTGCTGCCCAGTGGCGGAGAGGTGCGGATTCTCGGATGCGATATGGTCCGAGAGCGTTATCGGGCGCTGCCGCTTATGAATTTCTCCTCCCCCTATGTGGATCTGCCGCATCGGTTGACCGTGCGCGAGAACCTCAGGGTCTATGGCGAGCTTTATTCCGTCGAGCGGCTGGAGACGCGTATCGACGAGCTCGCCGAACGTCTCGACGTGGCCACGCTGCTCGACCGGCGCACGGGCCAGCTTTCCGCCGGTCAGAAAACCCGGGTGGCGCTCGCCAAGGCCCTTATCAACCGGCCGAGGGTGCTTCTGCTGGACGAGCCCACGGCCTCGCTCGACCCGGATACGGCCGATTGGATACGCACTTATCTGGAGGATTACGCGCGCGAGGAAGGCGCGACGATCCTTCTAGCCTCGCACCATATGGGGGAGGTGGAGAGACTCTGCGACCATGTTCTGATGATGCGCGGCGGCGGCATCGTCGATCGTGGCTCGCCGGCGGATCTGTTGGCGCGATATGGGCGTTCGGATCTGGAGGAGGTGTTCCTCGACATCGCCCGTGACCGGGTTTCGACGGTGGCGGCAACATGAGCGGCCGGATCCGGGAACAAGCGCTGCCTTCGGGAGTTTCAAGCCGCCGGATCATGGCCATGGTGCGCCGGCACTACTACCTGCTCCATGGCTCGATCCCGCGCATTCTGGAGATGGCCTATTGGCCGACCGTGCAGATGGTGATCTGGGGTTTCGTGACCCAGTTTTTCATGGGTCATTCCAGTTGGGTCGCCAACGCCGCGGGAGTCCTGATCGGCGCCGTGCTGCTCTGGGATCTGCTGTTCCGTAGCCAGATCGGCTTCTCCATGTGTTTCCTGGAGGAGATGTGGTCGCGCAACCTCGGACATCTATTCGTCAGCCCGCTCAAGCCGAGCGAGTTCGTGATCGCCATGATGACCATGAGCCTGCTGCGTGGGATCATCGGCCTTATGCCGTCCTGGATACTGGCCTATGTGTTCTTCGAGTTCTCGGTGTTCTCCTACGGGCCGGGGATCGTGGCGTTTTTCTCCTGTCTCTTCGTCATGGGCTGGGGCCTCGGCATGGCGGTCATCGCCCTGGTGCTGCGTTTCGGTCTTGGCGCCGAGAGCCTGGCCTGGGTGGCGATCTTCGCCTTCGCGCCGATCAGCGCGGTTTACTATCCCGTCGCCACCTTGCCGGAATGGCTTCAGGTCGTCGCCTGGTGCACGCCGTCCGCCTATGTCTTCGAGGGTATGCGGGCGGTGTTCATTGACGGGGTCTTCCGAACCGACCTGCTGATGGGCGCGATCGGCGTGAACCTGGTCTATCTCGCCATCGGCGCGGGGCTGTTCGCTTGGTCCTTCGCCTCGGCGCGGGAACACGGACGCCTGCTGCAGATGGGTGAATAGGTCATGCAAGCGCCACCGTCGTCGTCCCTACCCAACGCGGCCGAGCGCGCCCTTCTCGAGACCCAACGGGTCGGGCGCCTCGCCACCGTCGACGCGGACGGGATGCCCCATGTGGTGCCGGTGTGCTACGCGCTGGTCGACCGGACGCTCTATGTGGTTCTGGACGAGAAACCCAAGCGTGTGGCGGCACGCGCGCTGAAGCGGGTCCGCAATATCCTGGCCAATCCCAGGGCCGCGTTGGTCGTCGATCACTACGAGGACGCGGACTGGTCCCGGCTCGGCTGGGAGATGGCGCGTGGCCAAGCTGAGATCGTCGAGCCAGGCGAGGAACACGCGGCGGCCTTGCGGGCCTTGCGCGGTCGCTATCCCCAATATCTCTCGATGGATCTGGACCAGAGCCCCATGATCGCGCTACGCATCGAGAAGATAACCCGTTGGGGAAAACCGACCCTTATCGATGAAGACACAGCGATCGGGGCCAAGGGATAAGCGAGGCGCAAGGACATGGACCATCGCGATGACGTCACGCTGTACCAGACGCTGAGAGAAGCGAACGCCGCCGCGCGATCCGATACCTATGCCCGTGGAAAGACCGTCCTGCGCTGGCTGCGCGCGATCGGCGCCTGGATCCTTCGTCGCGTGGTCAAGAACGACCGGGGACAATCTCCCGAGGCGGATTGACCGGTGCCGACTTATAGGGGGCGCCGATGAGCCACGACGACGCGCGTGGGCGGGTTGAAACCGCTTTCACCACATATCACCGCTCGTTTTTTCTAATCGAGTTGCTGGCGCTGGAGATCAGCTATCGTGACGATGCCTGCGTTGTTCGCTTTCCGGTTGACGACTTCCTACGCGATCCCGAGGGAGCTTATCCCGGAGGCCTTCTGGCGACGGTGATGGACGTCGCGATGGCGCATCTCTGTAAGCATTTGAACGGCCATGCCGGGGCGACGATTACCCTGAACACGGAGTTCTTGCAGCCCTTGCTTACGGGCCCGGCGGTTTGCGAGGCGCGTTTCTCAAGACATGGCCGCTCCATCGGTTTCGCCGAGGCCGAGATCCGGGACGGGGAAGAAAGACTCGTCGCCCAGGGGACGGCGGTGTCCGTCGTCAGATTAATTGGGACATGGGCGAGGGTTCCGCAACGGAGGCTCTGGCTCCTTTTGGTTGATGTTACGCGGCTTGACGGGTGTGGGCCAAGCGCCGTTTTCTCATAGTGTC
>Ga0181593_10004188_pt1 | contig 13118 bp, 8 predicted proteins | sample 071ome_19_FD_133756 | JGI IMG/M metagenome (GOLD analysis project Ga0181593, IMG submission 133756) | Coastal salt marsh microbial communities from the Groves Creek Marsh, Skidaway Island, Georgia - 071413AT metaG (megahit assembly) | ecosystem: Environmental > Aquatic > Marine > Intertidal zone...
AACCCAAATAGGACGAGACGAGACAAGGCTTTTAATTAGAACGTACAAATCAAATTCACAAATCCACTTCACTGATCCGATCATCAAAGGCTGCCAGAGTTCCCTCAGCGACGAGAGAGAGAGGGCGCCGCGACCGGGGTCGCTCACTCTGGAGGAGCGACGTACACGGGCAACGCTACCGAATCGGGCGTCTTGATGTAAATGCTCTGTATGTTGCCCCACTTTCGCGGGATTTTGTTCACGGCACCGCCAATCGCCGCCACGGCGTTTTCTACAATCTCTTCCACCTCCATAGTGCTCTTACCAACCTTGACGTTGACGCACGTACCTCCGGCAATGTGAAGGTACGTGGCGCTCACCGCCCTGTGAACCTGCGCGACCCAATCCTTCTTGGTGAGGTCCACCGCAACCGGCTGCTTCTTCTTTTTGAAAAAGTTCTTACCCAAAAGCTTCGGAAGCAACGGAAGCACGCGATCATCCGCCAAGAACATGTCGTACGAATCGCAGAGCTTCCTCTTCTGCTCGTGCGCCTTGTAGTTGGCTCGCAACTTGGAAATCCCTAAAACCTTCGCCACGCCACACTTTGCCATCTCTGCCACCTTTTGTTTCGCTTCCTTGTGTCCCTCACCTTGATGATCCTTCACGATGAGACAGAGTTCCGCGTTCTCCAAGTCGAGGAGCGGGTGCGGAATCGCCACGGGCACGAGTCGCGCGCTCGTCGCCTCTTTCGGCGTTTTCCTCAGCGATATGAGCGCCGAGTACGTCTCCGCCTCGTCATCGAATAGCGCAGCCGTCGACTTTTCATTCGCCACCTTTTCCAAGTGCTTAGCGAGCGCGCTGACCGCGGCGCGAACCTGTTCGACATCGATGCGTTCGCTCACAGCCGCCGCCGCCGCCGCTCCAGAATCGCTCGCTTTCCCGGCGCTCTTCTTAGCCGCCTTGGCCGCCCCGGCGCTGGCACTGGCGCCGGTGGCGGATTTCTTAGACTTGACCGTCTTCGTCGGCGCTTTCGCCATCGATCGCCTTTCGTTAGCGTCGCGTGTCGAGCGTCGCGCGTCGTCGAGTGTGGACGACGACGAAGGACGACAAACGCGAAGACGCCCCGCAGCGTGTTTGTATAAAAAACCGGTGATACGACTGCATTTCTGACTTGAGTAAGTTTCGATTTGTTTTACACACACACACCACAACTCGAACGATCGAGGTTGCGATGATTGGAAAAATTGAGAAAGAACATTCTATTGCTGGCTACAAGTTTGCTGCGTTGCGCGCGGCGTCGACGTCGCAGTAGAGCGCTCCACTGCTCACGCCTTTAAAGCTCATGACGTCGGTGAAGAGCTTGCTCAAGCTTTCATCAAGACTCTTCAGAGAGGCTCCGTTTCTGAGCTCGTTGTCGTCAAAATGTACGGCAAAGTTCATCTTGAAACAATTTTCCGCAATTTTCACCCCAGTGTAGGAGTCGATGTTCGCTCCGCTCGCCGTGATGGCTGAGCTCACTGTGGCGAGAAGGCCCGTTCTATCAGCGGCGATGAGTTCAAACATGCACGCGCAGTATGATACCGTTCGGGGCCCAGGGCCGAGCTTTTCCGGAACCGAGTCTCCACAGAGCGTCAGGGCTTCAATTTGTAGCGACTCTCGGAGCTCTTTGATGTCGCCACTACCGAGACGAGCGAGTTGCTTTTGGATTTTGGCTCTCGCAGATCTCGTCGACGCCGACAAGCGAAAGCCTCGAAGTCGACGCATCAGCATGTGATTCGGTAACTCGCTCGTTTCCGTGAAAATTTCCACAACTTCAGCGTTAGAGAGGACGTAGTCGAAACCCACCTGAACGCCGTTCACCTTGGCATATTTCATCGCGATGCCAGTGTCGGTGTAAAAGGCGTAATCCACGACGGTTGCGCCGTGAGGCAAATTGGTCACTCGACCTTGCGGGGTGAAGACGAACACGCGACGCCCGAGCAAGTCAGAGGTGATGGTATCAACGAATTCGCTCGCGCTGAGCACATCTATAAACTCTGTTTGCCACGCTTGAATATTTTTCAACCAAGCGACTTGTCTCAACGTGGCTTTCGCCGAATCTTCTTGCCCCTTGTCAGCTGCGGCTGCGGCAGCGTCGAGTGCCGCTTCCCTCTCCAGAGCCTTGATGTCAGTTTGTGTTCCATTCTGCGCGGCGGCAAGCATTAACTCTTCGCGGCGGCGAGAACGCAGCATGCGGCTCGTGCGTCGAGCTTCGGCTCGCCACGACTGACGAATCTCGGCGTCCGCAGCGATGCCGTTTTCGGCGAGTATATGCATCGCCTCCGTGCGGATAATAATTTCCATGGGAAACACAGCGCCAGTACCGTCTTCGTTCGCGCCGTTCTGCTGCTCAGATGAATCTTCCGAGTTGATCGGCAAGACAACGGTGTGCAAAGCCTTGTACCCGTTCAATTTTGGCGTCGCAATGTAATCCTTCATGTTGCCCGGAACCGGCGGCCACATGGCATGCACGATGCCCAGGACGTGGTAGCACACGCGACTCGCCTGCAAACGTCTCGCCTCGGCACTAAGCCCCGCCATCGCACCCGTATCATGCAGAATGACTCGCAGTTGGGCCACTTCAAAGATGTCCTCAATCTTTGTCTCTCCATTCTTGGCGAACGCGCTCCCATTCTGTCGCTCGTTGTGTAATTTACGATACAAGCCGTACATTTCCTTGGATTTCGCCTGAATCGTAACCCCGACGGTGTTTCCACGCAGGAAATCGTCCCCTTGCATGGTTTGTTGGAGCGTCATCGCGGCTTGCTGAATGAGTCCCTCCTGCTGCTTGCTGAGTTCGTCGCACCGTCGCGACAAGTCTGCGTAAGCCTCTGGGTTGGCATAACGGAACGCTAAATCCTCGAGCTCGTTCTTCACCTTGTACATGCCCAAAAGCTTTGCCAGAGGAGCAAAGACGAGTAGCGTCTCGTTTGCAATCTTAACTCTCTTTGCCGGTTTCAACCCTTCGAGCGTGCGCATGTTGTGTAATCGATCAGCGAGCTTGACGATGATGATGCGCACCTCCTCTGTCATGGCGAGGAACATTTGCGCGAGATCTTCAGACTTGATGTCCTCCGCCGTCGGGGTCGCCGCCCCGTCGCCAACCTTTGCGCCCACGCCCTCTTTGCTTAGCGAGGAACTCACTTTGCTCACCTTGGTTTCGCCTTCGACAATTCTGCGGACCGCCTTCCCGTAACGCTTCTCCAACGATTCGAACGTCACCGCCTCTGTGTCCTCCACCGTGTCGTGCAATAGCCCGGCGACGAGCGATTCGTGATCCAGTTCCATTTCTGCCAATATCGCCGCGACGGCGACGGGATGCGTAATGTACGGTTCTCCGCTCTTTCTCGCCTGTCCATCGTGCGCGTTAAACGCCACCTCCAGCGCGTCCCTCACCTCGGCCCTCTCAAACTCATCCAAGTATCGCACTCGTCTAGCCAGCTCTGTTTTCCATAGGTAATCCGCCGTGATATGCTCCCATCCCGTCACCTCTGCTTCCAGCGGGTCGTCGCTCGATCTCGGCGCCACCGCCTTTGCGTTCCGCGCCTTCCACCGCCTTCCGTTCGCGTTCGCGCCGTATTTCCACCCCGTCCATCTCGTCGAGCGAGTCGTCGCCGCTCGCGCAGTCGCCGACGAGGACGCCACGGACGAGGACGCGTACCCGACGCGAGGCGTCATCCTCCGTCTAGCCTCTGCTTCCTTCCGCTGTTGTAAGAGAACGCTGACCGGTAGGTTTCTCGCGCGCGCGCGCGCGCGGGCGTCGTATCCAGACGTGGATCACCCACGCCCACCACTCGGTACGTTTACCCGTCGATCGCGCGCGCGAACACGGAACACGGAACACGGAACACGACGACGGGACGGCGCGATCCTCCAATCCTCCAATCCTCCAATCCTCCAACCAACAATCGTTGGAGCGGCGAACGAACGAATCGGACGAACGAATCGGACGAACGAACGAATCGGACGTCGCGCGCGCGACGCGCCGTTCTTCGTTTCGCGACGACCGCGGAGTCCTCGTCCTCGGCGCGACGAGGGATGCCGACGACGACAGAGAACGACGACGACGATCAAATCAAATCAAATCAAAGTAACGTCCCGGGCGAAGCGAAGCGATCGATCGTCGCTCCCGAGAGACACGACGCGTCCACCCGAGAGACGCGACGCGTCGTGCGTGCGTCGACAACGTACGGACGGACGGACTCTCGCCCGTGGGGGAAGGGGGGTGTGGGTGTGGGTGTCAAAATGAATGGCCCGTTGTGTAAAATCAATACTACTGTACGGACCGCGTGGACGACGACGACGAGGATCTGACCGACCGACCGACCGACCGACCGACCGACCGATCGACGTCGTCCGCGCGTGGACCGGGCGTTCGAGACCGAGCGAAGGACGAAGGACGACGACAGAGAACGACGACGTCAGAGAACGACGACGACGCGAGCGCGCGCGGGGTCGAAGAGCGCGGGAGAGGATAAACGATGGCATCGTTCGCGCGCTCGGCGCTCGCGTCGACGTCCGTGAGGACGACGACGACGACGACGACGACGTCGACGACGATTCGAGGAGGTCGCGCGGGCACGTCGTCGACGTCGATGATGCGTGGGACCCCGCGTGGTTACCGCGGAGGATTCGCGGGGAGACTCGGGCGAGGGAACGCGCGGGGGACGAGGACTCGGGCGGTGTCACCACCGAGAGAGTCTTCGTCGTCGTCGTCGTCGACGTCGTCGGGCGGGGAATCGCCCTCGAGCGTGTCCGAGATGAAGAGACAGATGAGCGACGTGCGAAGGCAAATGGAAGAGGATGAAGATTTGAGCATCTTGATGGCGGGACTTCGCGGGAAAAACATTGATGACAGCGATTTCGCCGCGGATGGAGTGACGATGAAGGTGGTTGATTTAGAAAACCTGAAAAACGACGAGCTCGGGGACGAACTTCCGCTGTATTACGCCCCTGAACTCATCTCGGCGTACTGGGAACGACGACCCGCGGCCGTCGCTCAACGCGTGGCGCAGTTGTCCACGATCGGGGGATCCTTCATCACAGGTCTGGTGGCGGATTTCGTGACGAAAAATGTTGAGGAAAACTCGGTGAAGAGGGCGATTCAACTGAGAGAGATTGTCACGTCGCTCGGTCCGGCATACATCAAGCTCGGCCAAGCGTTGAGCATTCGCCCAGACATCTTGTCTCCGGCAGCCATGAACGAGCTGCAAAAGCTCTGCGACAAGGTGCCGAGCTTTGATAACGGATTGGCGTTCGCCACTCTCGAGGCTGAGCTCGGATGTAAGTGGCAAGAGGTGTACAGCGAGCTTGGACCGGATCCGGTCGCAGCGGCTTCGCTGGGTCAGGTGTACAAAGGCGTGCTCAAGGAAAATGGGGAAACTGTCGCCGTCAAGGTGCAGCGACCGGCGGTGCTAGAGACGGTATCCATCGACTTATACGTATTACGTAAAGTGGGCGTGTTCCTCAGGCGATTTCCGGCCATCACCACGGATGTCGTCGGTCTATTGGATGAATGGGCGGCGCGTTTCTTCGAGGAGCTTGACTACAATCGCGAAGGCGAGAACCAGACCAAGTTTGCGGAGAGCATTGCCGATGATTTGCCGCAAGTCGTTGTTCCGAAGACGTACGCCAAGTACACGAGGCGCAAGGTCATCACCTCGGAATGGCTCGAAGGTGAAAAGCTCTCGCAGAGCACGGCGGACGACGTCGGCGACCTTGTCAACATTGGCGTCATTTGCTACTTGAAGCAGTTGCTGGACACGGGCTTCTTCCACGCCGACCCTCACCCTGGTAACCTCATTCGTACGCCCGATGGACGTTTGGCAATCTTAGATTTCGGGTTGATGACTGATATCGACGACAATATCAAGTACGGTATGATTGAGGCCATCTCTCACCTCATCCATCGGGATTACGAAGCCATCGTCAAGGATTTCGTGACGTTGGATTTCATCCCCGAAGGTACCGATTTGAAACCGATCCTCCCCGTGTTAGGTCGTGTCTTCGATACGGCGTTGGAGGGCGGCGGTGCGAAGAATATCAACTTTCAAGAGCTCGCCGCTGACTTGGCTCAAATCACGTTTGATTACCCGTTCCGAATTCCACCTTATTTCGCGCTCATTATTCGCGCCATCGGTGTTCTAGAAGGGATCGCGCTCGTCGGCAACCCCGACTTCGCGCTCGTCGATGAGGCGTATCCGTACATTGCGAAACGCCTACTGACGGATGATTCTCCCCGTTTGCGTGAGGCGCTTCGGTACATGGTCTACGGAAAGAAACAAGTCTTTGACGCGGACAGGATGATTGATCTTCTTGAGGCGTTGGAAACCTTCAGACAAGCGAGCTTGATGTCTCAAGGTGACCCCACAAAGCAAGCTGCCAGTCCACGTTTGGCTCTTGAGTCCAGTCAGCAGAAGTCGGCGGCGCCGAATGAGGAAAAAGCGACACGCGAAGCGCTACAATTCGTGCTGTCCCCAGACGGTTCCTTTTTCCGCGAATTCTTGCTGGATGAGGTCGTCAAGGGAATCGATGCGTTGAGCAGAGATAACGCAGTGCGCCTGCTGACTTCGTTCGGCTTGCAAAATGCGCGCGTGCCAATCTTCTTCCCAGGCTTGCCGAGCTTTGTCCCGCTGTCTCCGAGGATGACGGATGAGGACAAGGCGACACTCGTCAACACCACCAAGCTGCTCAACTTTTTGTTGAGAGGCACGAGAAGCGATGAAATGTCCTTCAATGCCGGTGATTTTGACTTTGCGAACAACTCGCGCATCAACACGCGCGCTTTCAACGAGATTTCTCCGCTTCTCCCCGCTGTGGCGACGGAGATTGTCCCCGAGCTCGTCCAGCGGCTCAGCTCTCGCGTCACCGCTCGAGCCATCAGAGACGTTTTCGGCGCCACGGCCTGAGACACGCGCGATTGCATTAGATAAAATTTCGCTCGAGACGCGTTTTTTCGCCTCGTTCGACGCGCGTCGACGCGCGTGAACCGTCTCCAATTTTAATAGCACGCACAGCAAACAGCAGCATTTTTTTTCATTCCATAAAAAAATAGGGTCTTGCCCGACTCGGCATTTTCACTCATTCCTTGAAGTCGTGCATCACTCGCGCCGCATCCGCCTTTCAGCGACGCGCTTCAGAGAGAATGAAGGGGAACAACCAGTTACCAAACGCGCACTTCAAGAAGGATTGGCAAGGCAACGCCACGCAATGCCGCGTCAAGACTTGGTTGAACCAAGGTACGCATCATCGCCGTTCGCGCGGGGTGTCTCACCGCTAGGTCTTTGCGGATGCATCCTGGAAGACTCTCGCGCTCACGCGGTCGCCGTCCGAGGCGATGCCACGAAGAAACCGGAACAAGATGAACTAACCTATTACGTTTCTTTCTTTTCACGCACACAGCCGGCCGTAAGAAGTCTCGCCGCAACGCCCGCGAAGCCAAGGCGAAGAAGATCTTCCCGCGCCCGGTGGCTGGCGCGCTCCGCCCGGTCGTTCACCCGCCGACGCAGCGCTACAACTTCAAGACCCGCCTCGGCCGTGGTTTCACCCTCGAGGAATTGAAGGTACGAATACTATTCCACTCGTTCACGCCGTCGTCGACGTCGATGCGCACCCGCGGAAGCGTCGACGGCGCCCGTTCCAAATCGGAACTCGATCGGACCCTACTTGGGGCTCTCTCGGTTCATGAACCCAAGACTCAGAATACTGACCTCGGCCCTCTTCTTTCGTCCCACAGGCTGCTGGCATCTCTAAGAAGATGGCCCCGACCATCGGTATCTGCGTCGATCACCGTCGCCGCAACCGCAGCGAGGAATCTTTGGAGGTGCGTATGCTCGTTTCGCGAAGCGCGCGCACTTTGCCTTTTTTGCTTGTTCGACTACGCTAGGGTCAACCTTGAACGCGACGACTGACCACGCTTCACCCTTTTCCACCACGCAGCTCAACTCCAAGCGCCTCAAGGAATACATGGCCAAGTTGATCTTGTTCCCGCGCAAGAACTCCAAGCCGAAGCACGGCGACAGCCCGGCTGAGGACCTCGCCAAGGCGACCCAACACAAGGGTGCCGCCATCATGCCGATCGAGAAGGTTGAGAAGGAAGTGGAGATGGTTGCGGTCACTGATGAAATGAAGAACTTCGGTGCCTACGCCAAGCTTCGTGTCGAGCGCATGAACGAGCGCCAAGTCGGCAACCGCATCAAGGCGGCTATCCAAGCCGAAAAGGATGCGGAAGAGGCTGCGAAGCTCGCCAAGATGTGATTTAACAGTCACGCTGGGTGAGTCCGTATCGAAAAAGCCGGAGGCGAAAGCGTCCTCGGATAGTGTTTCGATAACTTCTTAGACATGATGGGGGTTTGTGTAGCGACTTTCAACGTTCGTTTAGCCACGTTGATTATTCGTGTAATAGCAGAAGGAGCTTCTGTGATTATTTCTCTAAATTTTCTCTCATCTCTCTTCTAAACGTCAACAGTCCTCGTCCAGATATCTTCGTTAGTTTGGAGCGACAAATCCTCAGAACACGACGATACCGCGATCGATATGGCGTCCATCGCGCGCGCGACGAGCGTGAAAACGGTCCAAAAGACCCGTCCGTCTTCTCAATCAAAGGTGAGCCTCATCACGCGGCGCGGGAAAAGCCTCGACCGCCTGGCTCGACGTCTCTCGACTCTTGATTCGATCGTATCTCCCGCAACGACTGACGACTCGCTGTACTTTTATCCGAACGCAGGCGAGACGACACGTCGCCATTCCCCGCGCGACTTCGGAAATCGCCCAAGTCGCCGCAGGCGGTGGCATCACCGCGTTCTTCGCCCTGAGTGCCGTCGCCGTCACCGCCACGGTTGCCTCTTCGAAGGCTATCGAGAAGAGGTTGGAGGACGAAATCGCCTTGGCGAAGAAGAATGGCATCAGCATTGACGATTTGTATTACGATTTCGATCTCCCGGGCGACGCGTACCCGTTCGGTGACGCCGAAGGCATGGATTGGGTGCCGAAGGATTGGAAACCGCCGAAGAAGGGAGACCCGAAGTACTTGCCTTCGCGCATGTTGGGAACGGTGCAAGTGCGAAACAAGATGGCTGATTTGCTCAAGCAGTGCGAAAGCAAGGGCATCGATGTCGCCGATATTTGCGTCCCGTTCGAGGAGTACGAGGGTGAGTTTGACACAAACCAAAAGCGCATGGTTGAGATGAGACGTCGTCTCGGATTGAACACGTAAAAACTTGTAATGATACGAAACTAATTCTACAACACAACACGCGTGGCGTCGCTCGTCTCCACGTAGACGGTTGGCGACGCGGCTGTCGGAGAGGGTCAACGTTTAGCCTCACGCGACACGCTTTCCCATACCCCAGGTCGTCTCATCGCATTTTTATCCGTTCGTGCAGCCTCCAAGCCCTTTATCGCGACAGGGAAAAGTCCGTCACGTCAGTCGACGAGAGAAGAGTTCGTTGGAAGGACGATTGCGCACCTTTCGTTCGCCCGGGGCGATGAGTACCGGGTAGACTGAGCTCGCAACCACGGCGGAAGTGGCGGCGAGAGTAAGCGCAAGGACGACAACTTTACCGTTGGCCGTTTTCGCGGGCGTCATGCGACACGTGCGTTCGCTCTGAAAAGGAAGGTCGCGAGGCGAGTTGTGCCATTTCGCGGGGGAATGGTTTCGTTTGTTGTAACATGAACATTTTAAATCACTCTTCTATTTCGACGACTTTTGTCGAGCTTCTAATATTTCTTCAATCAACTTGGCCTTTGCAACGTTCGATTTGATCACTTCTCCTTGCTCTGCGAGCGCTTTTCTTGCCTTTCTTTCTTCGTCACTGATTGCCGGCTCTTGAGCATTCGCCGAGACGCGGCGACTTCCTACGTAACCAATGTCTTCGTCGTCCTTTTCGGTTGCTACCGCCGCGCGTTCGTTGAGCTCCTCTATCCGTTGACGTAGAAGCGGCAAATCAGCGTTGTATGCCTCCATCTGAGCCTTGAGCAGCTTCTCTGCCTTGGTCAGCGGATGCGGGATGGCTTTCTCTCGCTCCGCGACGTCTCGCAAACGCTCTCGAATCTGTTCGTGCTTTTGCGTCGCCTTTTCAATGCGAGAGACGAGGTCGTTGTGGCGCTCGACGGCATCACCCACGCTCTTCATGAGCGTCATTATTTCTTCTTTCTGCCTTTGGATCTCTGCAGACATGCGTAGCGCCGTCGTGCGAACCTCATCGTGAACGTCTCGAGCATAGTCGACGTAAATTTCCTTGAGCGCACTCGCGCACTTGGCAAGCGCCTCGTTCGCCTGAGGGTCACCCAATTGCATGTTAGCATCAATTCCACATTCACTCATAATTTGAGACACGGACTTGAGCTTGTCGTTGCGTATGCCTTCGGACAGGGCGCGCAGTTCGCTTCTCGAGCTCACTTCAAGTGTCTGAGGCTGCACAGACACTGTGGACGTTGTCTGGAAATCGCTAGATGATTCCGCCACAGCGCTGACTAGGGGAGGAGTTAGTATTCTGTGCGTACCGTCGCTCCTCACGGAGATGACTACGCCCTCTGCGAGAGGATCACCGAGCGGATAGAGACCGATGAATGGAGCCTCGCAGTCGCACATGGCTTGCACTTGCGGCATCGGAAGCGCTCCTTGCGCGTCGTGTTTTTCGTCCACCATATCCTCAGCAGCTGCCTCGAGGACTGGTAACCACGTTAAAACAATCGAATACACTAAACCATTCACGCACAAAAACACTCTTTCGCGCAGAGCTGGATCCCAGTTGACGCTGGCAAACTTGACCTTTGCCAAACTCTGCTCTCCGGGAATTGTGCTCAATTGTATCGTGTCCACAGTGATCAAGGATGGAAGATCACTCACGTTGGCAATCGCATTGGCCATGACGAACGTGTAACCTCGCATATTCTTATGCGGTCCGTCGCACCAGGACGGCTTGAGTTCGCTTGGGATGATGTGGACGTGCATCGCGCTCGCGTGCAAGATGGCGACGACGTTACCAGCACCGCTACCACCCGAAAATGGTGAGATTGCGAGGCAGAGCGCATCTTCACCCTCCCCATTGCGATCTCCTCGCGTGCCGGCGCGCATGGGAATCGGTCCTTGCAGCGCCACGGGCGTGGCTTCGTCTCGCTTTGAGTGCGCAGCCAACATCGGCAGACGCGTGCTGCCCAGTTCTGGGAAGGTTTCGTCCAACCACGTGGCCGCCTCCTCGTTCTCGATGGGGAGATGTTTGAGCGTCACCCTTGGGTACTTTGCACCTCGCGCGACGACCGGACACATAGCGTGAACATCGCCGCTCTTGGCGAGAAAGTACACTGTGAACGCGCCCCAGCCGTTCGCTGGAGCAAATTGAAAGTCCACAACGTCCGGACGCAACGGCGCTGCTTCGGGGAAGGAACCGTCCAGATCGAGCTTCCAGCATCTTTCTACGATGGGTTCGCCTCCAGCGCTAACGTTATCGCAGTTGATGAGGCGAAAGACGCCATCCGTCGTTAACATGGCCAACGTCGCGTCCGCGCTAGGATGCCACGCAACGCGCACAACTCGCACACTGTTCACAGCATCGAACTCTTCCGCACAGATGCTCACCGCGTCGCAACTGTCCTCAACAGTTTCTACGTTGTCACGATTATCGCTCCCAGCGCTAAGGTTGATAACGTAGCACGCAGCGGTCGTTCTCGCGCCGGAACCCTCGTCGCACGTACCGCTCACGCACGCGTGACGACCACTCGGACTCACAGCGATCTGTTCCGCGTCGAACGGTCGCGCATACTTTGGCGTGTGCTTGACGACTTCAAGATCGAGGCTTCCAGCCGAGGCATCGTTCGCGTACCGAACCACGTCGCGACTGAGAGCCGAGCGAATCTCCCCTCGGACGTTTAAAACGTACACGACGCCTCGCTCGTCCTCCGTGACCACGTCGAAGCCCGGGTGCGCCACCGAAGACGACGAAGACGACGCGACGGAAGCGCGCGTGATGTGATCAAACAGGTTCGACATGACGCGCGACCTCGCGAGTCTTTCCGACGCGAGCCGAGTTGTGAGGAGGAAGACGCGACGCAGGAGTTAGTTGGTCTGAGTTTTCAGAGTGGGTCCTCGAGTCATCCGTCTGTTCCGCGAGTTGTCACACAGACGATTTCCAACGACGTGCGACGACGACGACAGAGACGACGATGACTTTGATTCATTCACATTCGCTGCGCGACGGGCGTTCGCAATCACTGGACGACGGGTGATTCGTCAATGTACACCGTGTTGGCCGAGAGCGTTTCGATGTCGTCTTCGATACACTTGAGCTTGCGCTCGTGTTCTTCTTTTCGAGCTTTGCGATTGGGCGTGTCCACGACGAACGGAAGTTTCTGGTACGAAGCGTTGATCTTTTCGTGCTCCCGTCGAAGTGCAGATATCAGCTCCCGTCGACGATCGTCAGCCAATCGACCCGCCGCTTGTCGTTTCAGAATATTTTTAGCAACAGCCGAGCGCTCTCGAGCTTCGCGCTCCTCTCTCGAACGATTCATCTCAATCAAATACGACGGCGTCTTCCCGTACTCTTCGTGTCTGTGCACGCACTCTGGCGTCTCATCGCCGCGACGAACGAGGTGTTTCGATCCTCCTCCTTCGATCGCCGCGCGCGCGTTTTCGACGACCCAGTCTCGCGTCGCTCGTCTCGTTCGTCCCGCGTCGTCGTCATCCATGGACGGTAACGGCGCTTTCCGCGTCTGTCGCTCGAAACGTCCGCGTTGTTCGATCACTCGATCGTACCTCTGCGACAACGCCGCCCCCAACGACGCCGTCACGCCTTCCCGTCCTCGCAAATACTCCCGCCTTCTTCTCGGCGCCCCGTCGTCGTCGTCGTCTTCATCACGCGTCCTCCTCTCTCTCTCCCGCGGCGGATCCCCGAACGTCCGCCTCGTCCCTCGTCGTCTCTCAATAACCGCATCCCGTCGTTCGCGCAGTTCCCGCGTTCTCGTCGTCGTCCGCGCCGTCGACATCATCAACTCTTTCGATGCGCGATGACGCGCGCGACGATTTATCTCCCGACCCCGACCCCGCGCCCCGCCGTCTTCCTCCGCCCGGCCGTCCGTCTCCGTCGCATCGTCACTCTCGCGCG
>Ga0181593_10004197_pt1 | contig 13107 bp, 10 predicted proteins | sample 071ome_19_FD_133756 | JGI IMG/M metagenome (GOLD analysis project Ga0181593, IMG submission 133756) | Coastal salt marsh microbial communities from the Groves Creek Marsh, Skidaway Island, Georgia - 071413AT metaG (megahit assembly) | ecosystem: Environmental > Aquatic > Marine > Intertidal...
TTCCGGCAGCCCGTTAATGACCCAGTTGCAGAGATGAATTGTGTTGAACAGGGTAAAGCCGAGCGCATGGGTGACCAGAAACCTGTTGGTGTTGCCGATCAGCGGGTCATTCCAGTTATAATTGCTGTGAAATGCCAGCGGCTTACCTATTTCCTCCATCAGCCTGTATGTCTTCATATAGGCATTGTCATAAACCGGCTTGTAGCGGACGGAGACCACCATAAAACCGATGACATCGGGATGCCCGCCAAACTCCTTCACTGTCTCATAGGCCGCTTCGGGATCATTGAACGGCACATAGATCATCGTCTTGATGCGCTTTTCCTGCGCGCAAACATTTTCGAGAAGCCAGCGGTTATAGGCCTTGGCAAGACCCGCCTCCACTTCGGGCTGGGGGTGCAATCCCAATACCAGCATCGGACTGGGGAACAGGGTCGCGACATCTACACCCAGCGCATCCATCCAGCGAAGCGACAGATGCACATCGCGATGCGTCCCGTCTGCGGGTGTGGTTTCCGTCTTTCTGAGCGGATAACGGGTGATCCGGCCGGCCACGTCCTGATACCCGACATTGCCCGGCAACATCGGCATTTGCGCCCCGATCCCGCCGGAACTGTAAACCAGGGCGTTCTGCTTCAAGACCGGGTCGTCGACATACTGGATGATTTCCCGGATCGACTCGTTCTCATAGTGGTGAGAGTCGACATCGATAATCGGAAACTCCGTCAGTCCCCGCACATCCCGCTGGCGGGCTGCATTTTTCAGCAGCTTCTCTGTATCAAGCGCCGCAATGGATTGGCGGGTGATATCGCTGGTGGCCAGGTCCATGAGACCGCTCGTCAGGAGGCGGTGTTGATCTCGGGCACCTTGTAGTTCGGGAACCGGTCGGCCACATCCAGACCGAAAAGCTCAATCGCATTGCCGCCAAGAATGCGCTGTTTCTGCGTCTCATTCAGGAATGGCCGGTCATAAATCACACAGGGAAGATCCATATCCCAATGAGGATAATCCGACGCCCACAAGAGCTGCGTGTCGGCATTGATCAGGTCGAATGTCATTTCCAGCACATCTTCCCGGTCCGGAATTTCCATCGGCTGGGAGGTGTAATACATATCGCGCATATACTCGCTGGGCAGTTTCTTGAGCGAGGGCCCCTCGGACCAGCGCATCTTGTAGTCATTGTCGAGGCGCTGCATGATCCAGGGAATCCAGGCAAGGCCTGATTCGATCCAGATCACTTTCAGCTTGGGGAAACGTTCCGGCAGGGCGTTGATGACCCAATTGCAGAGATGCACCGTGTTGAACAGGGTGAAACCCAACGCATGCGTGACGAGGAAACGGTTCGTGTTGCCGACCAGCGGATCGCCCCAGTTGAAACCGGCGTGGAAGCCAAGCGGCTTGCCCATTTCCTCCATCAACGCATAGGTCTTCATATAGGCGTTGTCATAAACCGGCTTATAGCGGACGGAGACCACCATGAAACCGATAACGTCTGGGTGATCGCCGAATTCCTTGACTGTTTCATAGGCCGCTTCCGGATCATTGAACGGCACATAGATCATCGTCTTGATGCGTTTTTCCTTGGACGTGATCTTGTCAAGCAGCCAGCGGTTATAGCCCTTGGCCATCTGGGCCTCGACCTCGTTCTGCGGATGCGTGCCGATGGTCAGCATCGGGGTCGGGAACAGGCAGGAATAATCGACACCCATAGCATCCATCCAGCGTAGCGACAGATGAATATCGCGATGCTTGTCATCGGCCGGCGTGGTTTCGATCTTTCGCAGCGGATAGCGCGTTACCCGGCCCGCGACGTCCTGATAACCGGTGCCACCCGGGACAAAGGGCGATTGCGCGCCCGTGCCGCTGCCGGAATAGACCTTGCCCACCTGCTTGAGCACCGGGTCGTCGAAATACTCGACGATTTCATTGAGGGATTCGTTTTCATAGTGATGGCAATCGACATCGACGATCGGGAACGTGTCGTATTTACGGTCGTCGCGTTGCCGCGCCGCATTTTTCAACAGCTTTTCCGTGTCGAAGGATTCGATCGATTGTTTGTGAATATCGCTGGTTGCTATGTCCATAACGCTTCCCTTCGCTAATCGTTCAGGCGCCCGACCAGGACTGCCACATGCCGAGCTCGAACACTTCCACATTCACCTGGCGCATCATGGCGGTGCACATGATCATCGCCGCCGTCGCCGGCACGACGTTATTGTCGGAGAACGGCTCCCACCGTTCTCCCAACTGGAATTTGGTCGAATACAGCCGCGTCAGCGCTGTAATCCCTTCCTTGACCAGATGGTCGGGAATGGGCTCCCCTTCCGGCAACGCGGCGATCTTGGCGGACCATTCCTTGAGAAGCTTCTCTTCCTCGGGAATGTGGGCGATTACCTCCCCGCCTTCGGGCAGATCGGCCTCGCGCGGGTCTGCGACCCTTTCCTCAGGCGAGGACATAGACCTCGTCTCCCCGAACCTCGACATCATACTTGCGCAACTTCCACTTGGAATCGCCGCAAGCGACGCCGTCATCCATACGGAATTCCCAACCATGCCACGGGCAGACGATATGCATTTCGTCATGATTGAAGCGCATGCCGTGATAGGTCTTTTTCTCTGGGTCGATGACTTCCTCGACCTTGGCCATCAACAACCCTTCACAGGCCGGGCCGCCCTGATGCGGGCACAGATTCTGATAGGCGAACCATTCGCCCTTCACCAGATAGACGCCGATTTCGCTTTTCCCATTGGGAACGATTTTTTTGCCGCCTTCCTCAAATTCGGAAGTCTTGCCGACGAGAATTTCCTTAGCCATTTCCTCTTGCCTTTCTGACCTTTGTTCTTTTCGGGATTATCGGTCCCGATTACCCTGTTTCTATAGAGAACGAAGGCCGGGGTTGCCCCCGGCCTTCGACGAAAGTTGTCCGCTACGCCGCCTTGTAGTCGGGATAGCGGTCCGACACATCCATATTGAACACCTTGATCGCGTTACCGCCGAGGATGTTCCGCTTCGCGGTCTCATCGAGGAACGGCAGATCGTAAATGGTGCTCGGCAAATCCATATCCCAATGCGGATAGTCGGATGCGTAAAGCAGCTGCGTTTCAGCATTGATGAATTTGAACGTCGATTCAAGGAAGCTGTGATCGTTCGGAATTTCCATCGGCTGACTGGTGTAATACATGTCCTTCATGTATTCGCTCGGCAGCTTTTTCAGGGACGGACATTCACTGACCCGCATCTTGTAATCATTGTCGAGACGCTGACCCAGCCACGGCACCCAGGCGAGACCGGATTCGGTCCAGATGACCTTCAGCTTGGGGAAACGCTCATTCAACCCGTTGGTGATCCAGTTGCACATGTGAATCACGTTATAAAGCGTGAAACCAAGCGCATGCGCCGAGATGAAGCGGTTGGTTACCGACATCAGCGGATCGTTCCAGTTTAAACCTGAATGGAAAGTGATGGGCATGCCCATCTCCTCAATCAGCGAATAGGTCTTCATATAGGCATTGTCATGGATCGGCGCATAGCGGGGGCTGGTAACCAGAAAGCCCATGACGCCCTTCTTGTCGCCGAAATCGAGGACCATCTGATAGGCCTCCTCCGGGGTATTGAACGGCAGATAGATAAAGCCCTTCACCCGCGGATCGTGCGGCAGGACCTTTTCGGTCAGCCAGCGTGAATAGGCCCGCGCATAGGCGACTTCGATTTCCTTTTGCGGCATCAGCCCGACCGACAACATGCCTGTCGGGAACAGCCCCATGTAATCCACGCCCATCGCATCCATGTGACGGCGGGCCAAATGGACATCACGGTGAACGCCGTCCGCCGGCGTTTCCTCGATCTTGCGCAGCGGATAACGGGTTACCCGGCCGCCGATCGGCTGATATCCGCCACGTCCGCGGGACATGATGCCCGGGTTGGAGGAAATAAGCTGATGCAGCACATCGTCTTCGATGTAATCGATGATTTCCTGAACAGATTCGCTTTCATATTGATGCGTGTCGGCATCAACGATCGGAAATTCGTGAAAATTGCGGGCATCACGCTGGCGCGCCGCGTTGGTCAACAGCTGCTCCGTATTGAAGCTGTCGATGCTCATCTTGTGATAGCGATCACTTGTCGGTAGTTCCATGTTCTCTCTCCGTGGCGCGGGTTTATGCGTATTTAGATTTTATGAGACCCGTAGTATTCTTGACCTATGTTAATCCGCAAACCCTATTCGGGATAGAGCGGTGTTGAGAATTTTGTGCCCGGTACGATAACCCCGCCCGAAGGCCGGTCATCCGGCCCCAGATGGCCATAGCGGTCGAAATAGGCCTGAGGCAGCGGCCGCCCCCCCGGGGTCGAAAGCCAGAAACGCAGCAGGTTTCGGCGGCGTTCGGGTTCGGGATAATCCTCGAACTCCGTCCGGGAATGGACCGTCACATGATTGTGCAGGAACTGGATATCGCCATGGCGGAAATCCATCGAATAGGCAAGTTCATTGGCAAGTTGCGTGAACAGCTCAATCGCCTGTTTGAGCGCCTCCGAATGCCGTGGCAGCTCTTCAAAACGCTGCGCTGAGCGGATATAGCCGCCCTGCCAACTGACGCTCAGGTAACCCTCATAGAAATTGAATACAGGCAATATAAACCACGGGTCCTTGCCCTCGGGAATTTCATTCCGCCGGTCGCGATAGATCGGCTTGCTCAACTCCGCCGCCAGTTCAGGCGCGCGCTTGAGCATTTCGTTGTAAAGATTGAGCGAACTGGTCAACAGCGATTCACCGCCGCTCTTCGATGGATGCAGGCACAGCAGACTGACGATATCGCAGCTGTCGCAGTGATAAGGCAGCGTTTCATGTGTCTGATACCCGCGATGGGTCGGGTTTTTAAGCGTCGTCCCCCCAAGATCGGCGACATGTCCCAGCAGATGCCCCTTGGCATTCTGCGAAACCGGCTCCCCGATATGCTGCCCTACAATCCAGAAGGCGATCGCCGATTGCAGGCGGCTGTAATCCACCACCGGCACGCCACGGATAACCGCCAGCCCCCTGCCCTCGATAATATCCGCCTTGATCTCCGCCAGACGCGGCGACAGCGTCGGCATGTCATACATATCCGGCGTGATGTCCATCAACTCCACGCCGTCCTTTTCAAGACGCCGGACGGTATCGTCGAGTTCTTTCACCTGCCCCTCTGTCAGCGGATGAACCCAGCCCTGATCCCTGTCGAGATCGTCCTTGGTCCACGCCGCCGGGTCGATAACCGGTTCCTGAGGCTTCGCGGGTTTGCGGGTCGTCAATTCGGTCGCTGTCGCCATGATCAATTTTCCCTGTTTCCGGGCGCGGCGATACATCGCGCTGTGCGCCATCACATTTTTTATGACCGGAAGCCTATCGAAAGGTCTCTTTTTTATCAAATGATTGCCATAGAAAATTATTGTCTCGTTAGAGACGAATATTATCGCTTTTTCCCCGCCAGCCGACCGACCTGGTAAAAGCGCCGCCGGCGAGGTGACAAGCTTCCGGTCCGGCACTAAAGTTTTTGCCAACATCCAACAAGTTCGGAGCCGTGCCCGCGATGGAGTGGGAATTTCAGACCAATCACGAAATCATTGTCCGCGCGCGGCGCAACGCGACCGGGCCGGTATGGGACTATCTCGCCGGCGGCAGCGAGACCGAAACCTCCATGCGGCGAAACAGACACGCGCTGGATTCGCTCGCCTTTATTCCGCGTGTCCTGCGCGACGTGTCGAAGGTCGACATGTCGACAACCATCCTGGGCCACCCGTCATCGATGCCGGTCTTTCTGGCGCCGGTGGCATCCCTGCAAATCGTCACCCCGGCAGGATCATTATGCAGCGACGAAGCGGCGGAAGAACTTGGGCTGATCAACATTCAAAGCGGCCATACACAGCCGAGCCTTGAGGAAATCGGCCTTAACACGCTGCATCCCAAATTCTATCAGATCTATGTGCGGGGCGGGCGCGAATGGATCGAGGAACTGCTCGGCCGGGTCAAGGATCACAATTACAAGGCCCTGGTCGTCACCGTCGACACCTGCGTCTACAGCAACCGCGAACGTCAAAAGATGAATGGCTGGGAACCGCCGACGCGGCGTAACTCCGCCGGACGCGAATATCTCGCCGGGCTGAGCTGGGATATCTGGGACGACATGGTCCGCATCTGGGACGGGCCGATGATCATCAAGGGGATCGGCACCGTCGAGGATGCGTTGATGGCCATCGATCACGGCGCCAGTGCAATCTATGTGTCAAACCATGGCGGCCGCCAGCTGGACCATGACCGCGGCAGTATCGGCGTCTTGCCGGATATCGTCGAGGCGGTCGGCGGAAAGGCGGAAGTCTATGTCGATGGCGGTTTCATGCGGGGAACCGACATCGTCAAGGCGGTCGCGCTCGGCGCCCGGGCCGTTGGGATCGGCAAGTTGCAGGCCTTCGCGCTCGCCGCCGGCGGACAGCAGGCCCTGATGAATTGCCTCGATATCCTGAAGACGGAAATCGAGATCGCGATGGGCTTGCTGGGCGTCACCTCGCTTGACCAGCTGAACCCGTCCTATCTGACCAAGACGCGCCCGGTCGGGCCGAGCCACGAAATGAGCGCCTTTCCGCATATACCCGGCGGCCGGCTGACCTGAGCCGCCTTCTAAGAAATAAGTCAACAGGGAGATACCGATGACCACCCATGCCGATTTTCTGACCATGCACGACATGATCCTGATGGCCCGGCGCAATATGGATCAGGATAACTGGGATTACGTCTGCGGCGCCGCCGAGAGCGAGACCTCTTTACGCCGCAACCGGATGGCGCTGGATTCCCTGGCCTTTCGTCCGCGTATCTGCCGCGATGTCAGCGAAATCGACACCTCCAGCGATTTCTTCGGGCACAAGTTGCGCATGCCGGTGCTGATGGCGCCGATGGGCAGCATCCATCGTTTCTCGCCCAAGGGCGCGCTCGATGTCGACGACGCCGCGGAACAGTTCGGGACGGTCAATTTCCTGTCGACCGTGACCGAGCCCAGCCTCGAGGAAGTCGCCGATAACAGCCCCCATCCGAAAAGCTTCCAGATTTATGTCCGGGGCGATGATGACTGGATCAAGGACCTGGTCAAACGGGTGGTCAAATCGAACTATCACTCCGTGACCCTGACGGTCGACAGCGCGTTCTACGGCAACCGCGAACGGCTCAACCCCTCACAGCTTGCCCTGCGCCGCGTGCCCGCCCGCGACTGGCAGAAAAAGATCACCTGGGACACGGTGAAAATGATCCAGGATGAGATCGGCGACCGGCCGTTTATCGTCAAGGGCATCATGACGGCGGAAGACGCCGCGCTCGCCGTCGAGCACGGGGTCGATGCGATCTATATCTCCAACCATGGCGGGCGGCAGCTCGACCATGTGCTGGGCAATATCCAGACCCTGCCGGAGATTGCCGCGGCGGTGAACGGCAAGGCCAAGATCATTATCGATGGCGGATTCACGCGCGGCACCGACGTCATCAAGGCGATCGCGATGGGCGCCGATTACGCGGCGATCGGCCGGCTTCAGGCCTGGGCGCTGGGCGCCGGGGCATCGGAAGGGCTGGTGAAGTGCCTGGAGTTGATGGAGCGGGAAATCACCACAACGATGGGTCTGCTCGGGGTGACATCGCTCGATCAGTTGGCGCCGGAATATGTCACTGACGCGATGCCGGTGCGCTTGCCGCATGAACATTCGGCCTTCCCGCATCTCGGCCCCAACCCGGTGGCATAGAGAAAATCAAACCAGGCGCCTTGCGCCCTAAACCGAATCCATAAATCCCGTGATTTCGGAAAACAGCCCCTCCGCCAATGGTAGGAGGGGTTTGTTATAGGTGCCGTAATTATCGGGGTTGTAATCGGTCGTCGATTTCAGCACATGGTTCATGTCCTGAATGCGCGCCAGACGAATGCCATCGCGTGATGCGGCCAGACGCTCCGCGTCTTCCATCGAAACCTGTAAATCCAGCGTGCCCTGAACCACCAGCGTCGGGATCTCGACCTTGCCGAGCTCCGCCGCAGGATCATAGGCGAACCAGGAAATCAGATAAGGCTGCACCGACGGACGGAACTGCCCCATCAGCTCCTCGGGGATATCGGGAACCGTCTTGCCGTCTTCCAGCGCCGTCATGATCTCGAAAATCGTTCGCAGATCGTCGGGCGCGAGCGCGACATCGGGACTGTCCAATTGCCGCCGCAAAAGCTGCGCCGGCGGAAACCCGATACCGGCGACCAGAATCAGTGCGTCGGCCTCCAGCCGCTGCGCCGCCAGTGTGGCGACAAGCGCGCCTTCGCTGTGCCCAAGCAGGAAAAGCCGCTTCGGCTTTACCTCGCGTTTCAGCCAGGCGGCCCAGGCACACATATCGTCGACGAAGGTCCCAAAACGGATGGCGGATTCATCGCCCATCGCGTCCTGACTTTCACCGATCCCGCGCTTGTCCGTCCGCAGCACGGCATAACCCGCCCCGCCGAGCGCCTGCGCCAAAATCTTGATGCTGTTATTCTGCAGTCCCGCCGCGTTACCGTCCCGGTCGGTCGGGCCGGAACCCGCCCAGATCAGCACCGCGTCGCCGTTTTCGTTATCTCCCGGCCAGATCAGCGATCCGTAAAGAGGCTCCTCCCCGTCTTCCATACAGACGGGTTTATCGATCATCAGCATGATTATGACCTCAGGCGGCGGCCGCCTTCGCCTCCTGTATCGCCTGCCAGACTTTCGCGGGCGTCGCCGGCATATCGATATGCCGGATGCCGTAAACCGAAAGCGCATCGACCACCGCGTTCATCACGGCGGGCACCGCGCCGACCGTTCCCGCCTCGCCCGCGCCTTTCACGCCCAACGGGTTGGTCGCTGTCGGGCACGGGTTGGACTGGACCTCGATAAAGGAAAGATTATCGGCGCGCGGCATGGCGTAATCCATGAAGGACCCGGAGATCAGCTGTCCGCTATCGCCGTCGAATACGATTTCTTCCAGCAAGGCCTGGCCGACGCCATGGACGACGCCGCCCTGTATCTGCCCCTTCAGGGTCAACGGGTTCAGCACCGTCCCGACATCATCCACCACGTTATAGCGGACGACATCAATCACGCCGGTGTCCTCGTCGATCTCCACCTCACAGATATGACAGCCATTGGGAAAGTTTTCCGCCGTGGCTTCAAAGGTGAATACCGCGTCCAGTCCAGGCTCAATATCAGGCGGCAATGTGCCCGGCTTGTAGGACGCCTTCGCCACTTCGGTCAGACTGATCGTCCGGTCGGTGCCGGCGACAGTGAAAGTGCCTTCCGAAAATTCGATATCGGCTTCGGCGGCTTCCAGCTGATGCGCGGCGATCCTTGTCGCCTTTTCGATGATTTTTTCCGAGCATTTCAGCACGGCGCTGCCGCCGATGGTGGCCGAGCGCGACCCACCCGTGCCGCCGCCAAAAGCCAGCAGTGCGGTATCCCCCTCAGCAAAGCTGACGATATCGGGATCAATACCGAGCGTTTCATTCATGATCTGCTTGTAGATCGTCTCATGCCCCTGCCCCTGCTGGCTGGTGCCGGCATTCAGCTGTACCGTGCCCGAGGAATCGAAACGGATTTGCACCTGTTCCAGGCTCGGCCCCGCCGCGCGCTCGATAGAGTTGGAAATCCCGATGCCGCGCAGCTTGCCGTTCTTTTCCGATTCCGCCTTACGCCCCGCGAACCCGTCATAATCCGCCATCTCCAGCGCCTTTTCGAGATTGTCCCCGAAATTGCCGCTGTCATAGGTAAAGACCAAAGCGGTCTTGTAGGGGATAGCGTCCGGCGCGATCTGGTTGCGACGGCGCAGCTCCGCCGGATCGACGCCCAGCTCATCCGCCGCGAGGTCGATCAGCCGTTCGATCACATAGGAGGCTTCCGGACGCCCGTTGCCCCGGAACGGGCAAATCGGGTTGGTGTTGGTATAGACGCCGGAGACATCACAATGCATCGCCGGAATATCATATGTCCCCGCCATGGTCCCGAGATTGGCGACCGGCGGCAGCGTGCCCTTGGAGGCAAGATAGGCGCCGACGTTGGTCCAGCTTTGCGCCCGCACCCCGAGAAACCTGAAATTCTCATCCAACGCGATCTCGCCTTCCCAATGGACATCGCGCCCGTGATGATCGCTCATGAACCCTTCGGAACGTTCGCATACCCATTTCACCGGCCGCCCGACGCGTTTCGACGCCCACAGCACCAGCACAACTTCCTGATAGGTACCTCCGCGCAGACCGAAACTGCCGCCCATATCGCCGCAGACCACCCGCATCTTGCTTTCCGGAACGTCGAAAATCTTGTTGCAGAGTTCTTCGCGGACCTGCCACGGGTAATGAACCGCGGTATAGAGCGTCCAGAAATCCCGGGCCGCGTCGTAATCGCCGATCGCGCCGCGCGGCTCCATCGTGGCATGCGCGCTGCGGTTCACCGGCAAACGCCCCTTCACCACATGGGCCGCCTTGGCGATCGCCGCGTCGGTGGCTTCCTTGTCGCCCACCAGATGGACGAAACAGATATTATCTTCGGACTCATCCCACACCTTGGGCGCACCGGGTTGCGCCGCCTCATAAGGGGTGGAAACCGCGGGCAGCGGTTCGTAATCGACCTCGATCAGCTCGGCGGCGTCTTTCGCCTGCTCCAGCGTCTCGGCGATCACCATGGCGACGTAATCGCCTACCATCTTGACCTCGTCCAGCACCAGGACGCGGCGGGCGGGCTCATACATCGGGGTACCGTCACGGCGCTTGCGTTTTGGGGTACATTCCAGAATGCCGTACCCGTCATCGACATAATCCTGACCGGTCAGTACCTCGATCACCCCGGGGGCCGCCTTGGCCGCTGAAATGTCCATGGAACGGATCTTCGCGTGCGCAAAGGGAGAGCGCAGAATATAGGCGCGCGTCTGACGCGGCAGCGTATTGTCGTCCATATACCGTCCGCCGCCGGTCAACAGGCGCGGGTCTTCATAACGGGGAACGGGCTGTCCGATGCCGAATTTCTGAACCATTTTGGGGGAATCTCCCTGAGCAAGAATTCTTTGTCCCCTTATAGCGTTCCCCCCACCGACTATGCAAAGGCGGGACGGAAAAATCCCATCGTCCAGGTTGGCCCCAAGGCGTTTTGCTTGATAGACTCACGTCCAACGACAAACCCTCCAGACACAGGAAAGCTTCATGTCCGAAGACCAGTTTATCCGCAAGGCCAATACACGCTATCAGTCAGACATCATCGTCGATCTGATCAAGGCATACGATTTTCCGGCGATCCCGCTGAACCCCGGCGCGAGCTATCGCGGGCTGCATGACAGCCTGGTGAATTACGGCGAGGACGACCCGCCGATGATCCTGTGCAACCACGAAAAGCTGGCGGTACAAATCGCGCACGGCTACGCCAAGGCGATCGGCAAGCCGATGCCCGCCATCGTCCATAACGTGGTCGGACTGCTGCACGCGCCCTTGGCCGTTTATTACGCCTATATCGACCGCTGCCCGATTTTCCTGATGGGCGCGACGGGCCCGATGGATGAAAAACTCCGCCGGCCCTTTATCGACTGGATTCACACCGCCTTCGCGCAGGGGTCCGCCATCCGCGATTACACCAAGTGGGATTATCAGCCCGGCACCATTCATGGCGTGCCGGACAGTTTCGCCCGCGCCTATTCCATCATGATGACCGAACCGCAGGGTCCGGTTTACATGGTCTATGACGCCGGGCTGCAGGAAGGCGAACTGACCGAGGAGATCGAAATTCCGCCGCCCGAGGCAATCAAGGTGCCGCCGCGTCTCGCCGCCGATCCCAAGCTGATCGGAGAGGCCGCGGATATGTTGCTGGCCGCCGACTATCCGATCCTGCTCACGGAATATGCCGCCCGTGCGCCGATCGGGTTCGACGATACGGTGGAACTGGCTGAAACACTCGGCTGCGGCGTATTCGATATCAATAAGCGCCTCGGCTTCCCCAACAAGCATCCGCTCAGCGTTTCCATGCATGGTGATGCATTCAAGGGCGCGGATGTGGTCTGCGCGCTGGACGTGGTGGACTGGACCCGGGGGTCGCACAAGCCCAACTGGGAAACCCGCCAAGTGGAGGCGATTACCACGCCGGACTGCAAATGGATCGATATCGGATTTGCCGATATCGAAATTTCCAAGTGGGCGACCGATTACAACAAGCATCATAACTGGGATATGCGGATTCTGTCCGACACCGCGAACGCCATCCCGGCCCTGACCGAAGCCTGCAAGGAAAAGATCGCGGGCGATGCGGCGCTGCAGCAGAAGATCGCGGACCGCACAAAAACCGTCAGCGACAAGCACCACGCCCAGTGGGACAAGTGGCAGGAGGACGTGAAAAAATTCTGGGATCACGACCCGATGCACGAAGCCCGCATGGCCGCCGAAATATGGGAGGTCATCAAGGACGAGGACTGGGTGCTGTCCGCCGGGACTTTGAAGGACTGGGTCCGCAAGATATGGGATTTCGACAAGCCCTACCGTCATCCGGGACGCGAGCTCGGCACGGCGACGCAGTTCGGCATGTCGCTTGGCGTGGCGCTGGCCTACAAGGACACCGACAAGGTGGTGGTCAATCTCCAGCCCGACGGCGATCTGATGTTTGATCTCGGTGGATTGTGGATCGCCGCCAAGTACGAAATCCCCATGCTGTGCCTGATGTACAACAACCGCGCCTATTACAATGACTGGGCGCATCAGATCTCGGTCGCCAACAAGCGAGGCACCGATCCGGAACGCGCCTATATCGGCATGGATCTGGAAGGCCCGGCGCCCGACTTCGCCCATATCGCCCGCGGCATGGACTGGTGGGCCGAAGGGCCGATCATGAACCCCGCCGATATCCAGCCGGCTGTCCGCGAAGCGCTCAAGGTTGTGAAATCCGGCAAACCGGCGCTGGTCGATATCATCACCTGGCGCAGGGGTGAAGCGGCCTAAGGAAGAACAGAGAGTCTGGACCCCGGCCCCCGAGCCGGCGTCCAGTCATAAGGAAATATGCCCGGGCACGTCCCGGGCATTCAGTTTTGCGCCCACCCTTTCCGCCCTCACGCCCGCCTGCTAAATTTCCGGCACCAA
>Ga0181593_10004202_pt1 | contig 13099 bp, 4 predicted proteins | sample 071ome_19_FD_133756 | JGI IMG/M metagenome (GOLD analysis project Ga0181593, IMG submission 133756) | Coastal salt marsh microbial communities from the Groves Creek Marsh, Skidaway Island, Georgia - 071413AT metaG (megahit assembly) | ecosystem: Environmental > Aquatic > Marine > Intertidal zone...
ATCAATCGTGTAGTTCGACGAGTCCGCAGCCGTACCCGCATTGCCCGCAGCGTCTGTAAGACCAGTGCCAACACTGATCACATTACTGGTATCTTCAACATCCTCGGTCGGCGTATACGTTCCAATCCACGTAATATTATCGGAGGAAGTCAGCGTCGTTAGTGTACCGTTCGCAACCGTCACATCGTCATTGCTAAAGCCCGTCACCGCCTCACTAAAGACAATCGTGACCGTCGCCGTATCGCCAATCTTTAACGCACCGTCACTTAAGGTGATCGTGGGAGTCGGAGATGTGGTCTCAATCTCATAGTTTGGAGATTCGGCCGTTCCGCCCGCATTTCCAGCAGCGTCATTATAATTCGTACTAAGAGTAATAACGTTTGTCGTATCTTCAACATTCGCCGTCGGCGTAAACGTCCCAATCCACGTGATGCCCCCGTCCGTTGTCCTCATTGTCCCGTAAGAACCCGATGGAGGAATGGTGCCGTTTTCAGCCGTGAGGTCCGCGGCGCTAAAGTTGCTAACCGCCTCACTAAACACAATCGTGATTGTCGATTTTTCACCAACCAGTAGACTTCTATCAGACAGCGAAATATTGGCCGTCGGGGCGGTGCTATCAATGGTATAGTTGTCTGAAGTTGCCGCACTACCGGTATTTCCGGCAACATCCGTGTAGGTTGTCTCCACCGAAATTCGATTTGTGGTATCGCTAACATCGGCCGTTGGGGTAAAGGTACCTGTCCACGTAATATTATCTGACGAGGTCAGCGTCGTTAGTGTACCGTTCGCAACCGTCACATCGTCATTGCTAAAGCCCGTCACCGCCTCACTAAAGACAATCGTGACATCAGACGTATCTCCCACCGCTAGGGCGGAATCCGAGAGCGAAATCGTCGCAGTTGGCGCGGTTGTATCCACGGCGTAATTTGCACTGGTTCCGGAAGCCCCCGCATTTCCAAGAGTATCGGTATAGCTGGTGGCGATGGTAATCACATTCGTTGAATCTTCGACACTCGAGGTCGGAGTAAAGGTGCCTGTCCAGGTCAGATTGTCTGAGGAAGTGAGCGTCGAGAGAGTTCCATTCGCGACCGTCACATCTCCATTACTGAAACCGGCCACAGCCTCACTAAAGACAATGGTAAGCGTCGACGTATCATTTGTTATTAGAGCCGTATCACTTAAGGAGATTGAAGATACCGAGGGTGCAAGCGTGTCTACCACATAAGCGCTACTCGAAACTCCAGTCCCTGTGTTACCGACAGCATCGGAATAGTCCGTCCCGATCGCTATCGTATTCCCTGACGATTCACTGCTCACTATTGGAGTAAACGTCCCACTCCAAACAATATTATCACTCGTTGACAGGGTGGAGAGCGTGCCTCCAGAAACCGTCAGGTCATCGTTACTAAAATCGGCAACGGCTTCATTAAACGTAACCGTTACCGTCGCCGTTTCGCCGGACACAAGAGAACTGTCACTGAGAGACAGGGATCCAGTCGGCGCCGTATTATCCAGGACATACCCGGTCAGTGTAAAAATAGATTCCGTATCAAGGGCTTCGGTGGTCTGAGACCCAATAATGGTGTTGCCATCCAAGTTAATCGAACTGATTGTTATAGCACTTGAATCACCGGCTGGTGCTGTCATCTGAAGGGTTAACGTCCCTGCATCTCCATCGACTGCTGTCAGTGCTGCCTCAACGGTAGTCGATGCACTCCCAAAGTCAAAGGTAACGGTCGGATTGCCCCCATTATCTGTATAAGCAAACGCCTCAGAGATTGTGACAACCGCTGTAAGGGTGTCACCAGACTTACCAAGGGCCGCATTACCCGAGCTGTCGGCAATAGAAAATTGAGATACTACAGGAGCGCTGATGGCCCGGAGAGAGAAGCTAACCGCGTCTGATAATGCACCATCACTTGCCGTAACTGTCAGCGTTTCCGATGAAGTCGTCGCAGTCGCAACACCAGAGATCACGCCATCGTTAAACGTCAACCCGGAGGGCAATGACCCTGTCAATTGGTAGGTCAGTTCAGCCCCTGTGTCAGGATCCGAGAAATAAGTTTTTAGGTCCAGAGTGAACGATTCACCGGTAACAACTGATTGTCCCTGTATGAAGGATCCAACAGGAGCCTCGTTGACATCCTCAATCGAAATCTGCAGTTCTTGGGATGTGATATTCCCCGCAAGGTCGGTCGCCGTAATATTGGCTGTCAAGCTATTTGATCCCGCCTCGTAATTTGGGGCTGAGTCTATGGTCAGCACACCATCAGAACTCAATGAGAACAGGCTTGTGTTTCCGCCTGAGCCCAGACCCCAAACGACGGTTTCACTGGAGGCCAGGGTGCCAACCGCTGTCGTATTCTCATCAAAGGAGAAACTTGTGACCGACACCGTTGCCGCAGTCGTATCTATTTTATAGGTGCTATTCGCCTCCAAAGCGGTGGATGTGATCACCGCATTGTTTCCGGCGTAATCAGCGATTGTGGATCCACTTGCCATATTGATAGCATTGGCACCAATGACGACACCATCGACGTCTGTGACACCACTGCCCACGGTATAGGTGAAAGTCAGTGCCGAGCTCCCTGAACCCGAACTATAGGATGCTGCAACGTCACCGCTATCGGCCGTAAGTACCAAAGTAACGCCTTCTCCCGTTCCAACATAAACCGTGTCGTCAAAATTGGCCTTGATTGTGATGACATCGCCTTCGTTCAAGAGAGCATAATCAGACTCGTTGTGGCCTATTAACGAAATGCTCTCCAAAGACGGTGCCGTCGAGTCAATGGTCACAGTTTTGTTGGATGAAGCGCTCGAGTAATTCCCCGCGGCATCTTGGGCCTTGGCCGTAAAAACGTGCTCACCCGAAGATAGGGTTGCAGTCGTCAGCACATATTTATTTAGCGTGTTATCGGTGCTGTGCGTGACTTTGCTTCCATCGGAATTTCTCGCGACCGAAACCGTACCGCTGATCAATTCGTCTCCATCATAAAAGGTAACTGTCGTGCCTTTTTCGGCAAAAACAGAAAGCTGCAACTCAGTGTCTGAGGTCAGATTATCTGTGGAGGACTGGCCCCGATCCTCGCTAATGCCGAGTCCTGTGGGCGCAGAGGGTGGTGTTAAATCAAGCTTAAACGACCCCGTTCTACTCACGCTGTTCCCGGCGCTGTCCTGTGCCTGGAGAATGATCGTGACATCACCATCTGCCAACCCAACAAGATCGATCGCGACCGTCTGAGCCGAACCCGTCCCCGTCACTGTCGTTTGTTGAGTGCCACCAACAGTCACAGAGACTGAGCTCCCCGACTCCGCGGTAAATGTGATCGATTGGTTATCGGCGGCGCCGACAAACGATTTCGACACCGTAAAGGGCGTCAAGACGGGCGGCTTTGTATCGATGGACAATGTTGCGGAAGCGCTATCACTGGTATTACCCGCTGAGTCGATAGCCACTGCGGATACCGATGTGCTTCCCTCTCCGAGAGCTTTAACCTCTGAAGCGCTTAAAGAGTAGGTAAAGCTTCCACCGGCATTAGCTTGACCCTTTACGACCTTGGATCCAAGGGTTAGTTGGATGAGCGCATTAGCCTCTGTGGTCAGGGTAATAGTGGCTGTATTGGCACTGACCGCAGATTTTCCGATGGTTATCGTTGAGGACGCGAACGTCGGTGCGTCGGGAGCCGTCGTGTCAACACTGACCGTCCCCGTCCCATCTGCACTTCTGTTGCCAGCAGCATCGGTTGCCCGCGCGGTTAATGTGCCCGTGAGGTTTGCCAGATCAGCCGAAACGAGAGTGTAACTCCATGTTGAGTTAGCGCCGACAGAAACTTCTTTGTTTAGCTCCACCAGCGCAATGGTTGCTCCGGCTTCAGCCACACCGGTGATCACCACGCCAGCCGCCACATCGGCTGCATTGATCGATCCATCTCCACCGATCGTGTTTATGATGGGCGCTTCTGGCGCTGTCGTATCAACAACTATAGAAACAGCTGATCCTTTGGCACCTTGATTGCCCCCAGCATTTTCTACTAAGGCCGCTACTGAGTGAGAGCCCTCCGAAAGCGCAGATGAAACAGCAATGCTCCAAGACGTCTCGGTAACCGTGGCGTATCCAATTGATGTTCCATCGACATATACCCGAACTTTCTCAGTTGTCAGAGCCTCGGACACAGAACCTGTAATGGTTGGCGTGGTATCACTGGTGGCGGTCGCTGAATTCACAGAGGCTGTTTGGCTCGGAATATCAGCAGCAACAGTGATCGAGAACTCATCACTAGCGGGAGCAACATTGCCAGCCGAATCCCATACTTTGGCAACAAACGCATGGCTACCGTTAGAGAGACCCGCAGACTCGTAGGACCAATCTGTTCCATTAAGCACCCCGAAACCAAGGAGCGTGGAATTGTCATAAATAGCAACACGCTCACCCGCCACCGACGCAGACACCGTGCCAAAGAACTTAAGCCCGTTATCGTTCGACGTGTCTCCTGATGAGAGATCCCCTGTCGCAGGTGCCACATCATCAACAGCCCGAGCGATTACCGCGGTCGTCGTCGGGGCGGCCGTATCCACGGTGATTGACTGGCTTCTCTCCAAACCTTGGTTCCCAGCAGCATCAGTGGCTTTGGCAGTGATGACCTCCGCTCCCTCGCCCATCGCTGTAACATCGGCACTGGTCAACGTGTAACTCCAGGTCCCATCATTGCCGACTGAAACAGTTTTTGTCAGTCCCCCGAGACCGAGAGTAATAGTCGCCCCAACTTCTCCAAGGCCGGTGATCGATGAAGTTGTCTCACTTCCGGAAATGATATCGTCATCGGATATGGTATTAAAAAAGGGCTTGGCGGGGGCTTTGCTGTCAAATGAAACAATCAGTGAATCCGAAGCAGTGGAGAGGTTTCCGGCCTTGTCAACTATTTGCGCGACAAGAGTGTGCGATCCTTCCGCAACGGTATCACTCAAGTTTAATGCAACGTATCCGTTGTCAACATCTGTCGAAGAAACCTCAGACACCGCCAAGGCAACAGGGGAGCCATCAACCGAGAGTAGCACAGTATCCCCAGCAACCACCCCAGTACCATCCGTACTCGTCACATCAATGGCCAAACGGATGGCGCCGCCGCTGTAGGGATTAATAACAGAAGATGCCGTCAACGTTGGTTTAGAAGGAGCAAGGCTGTCCAACGACAAACTTTGTTGGAGGGTAATGGCCGACAAGGAGCCAGCCGCCGCGATGCTCTCGCTCGCATCTGCGATCGAGCTTAGGAGAGAGGCATCATCAACCTGAACGACGGAGGCCAAAGTGGCCGCGTTACTCAGGTCAATCGAGAGTGCTTGCGTATCACTCGACTGAACTTGAGTGACGAGATTATCGACAACTGAATCGGCATTGGCGCTTCCTGCCAGACTCGTAATTGTTGCGATCTGTGCCGCCACCTTCTGAGCTGCCGTATCCGAATTTGCAATTGGGTCATAATCACTCAATGACTGTCCCGCTTCTGTGTTAACCCCAAACACAGCGGCAACTTGACTATTCGCAACAGAGGCCTCCGTGCCACCCTCCACAAGCTTCTGCACCAACGTGGTCAGAGGGTTAACAACGGTTGCACCCGCAGGCGCCTTCAAAGAAATCGTGTTTGGAAGACCGGTGTCGATATTTACACCACCAATGGCGACAATACCCCCAGAGGACAAATACTGAGAGGGCAAAAAGAAGTTACCTTGGGCATCAGTCGTGATCCCCAAATCCAAATCAGCAGTTCCATCACCATTCGTGTCCAGCCAAATCTGGGCCCCCTTGATGTAACCATCAGCCAATTTCCCTTGGGCAAAACCCGTTGCATCATTGCCGAACGCATCTTGGATGGCATTGGCATCATCCAAACCGGAAGGATCGGAGTATGAAACTTGAAGAGAATCACCAGCAACCAATCCTGTGGCTAGCGTCAATTCCAGTTTGGCACTATTGCTTCCATTGAGCGCCAAGCTACTGACCACTGCCGCCACCCCATTTACTTTTACTGAGAAGTCTCCTGTCGCGGGTAAGTTGTCGCCATCAAGCGCCTCACTGAAGGTAAGGGTTACCAGTGCGCCCGAGGCATCCATCCGGGTGAGAGCAGGACTTGCGGTATCAACTGCATAATTTGCAGTTGCGGCGGCGGTTCCGGTGTTCCCACTTGCATCGGTGTAGGTGGTGGCAAGGTTTATAACATTGGTTGAGTCTTCGACATTTGCCGTCGGCGTAAATGTCCCCGTCCAGGTAATATTATCGGCGGAGCTCATGGTTCCAATTGAACCACTCGGGGCCGTCAAATCTGCAACCGAAAAATTACTAACCGCTTCACTGAATACGACTGTCACCGTAGAGGTATCACCGGACTTCAAAGCCGTATCCGACATCGTTATCGTCGCTGTCGGCGCCGTCGTATCGGCAGGTGCGGAACTGGAGGAACCGGACGAGCTAGAAAATTGATTGGATATAACTATCCCCGCCAGCGGCGCGAAGAACCAGGTCCAAACGGGTATCTCTTTACCGAAGAACCAGAACTGATCTTCTAGCTGCGCTTCGCTGACTTGGCTGGCAGGAGGTGCGACAGGGCCACTCCCTGAATTGGCGGCTACGATGATGGGTTCAAAGAAATAAGGATCATAGTTCGAATGGATGGATTGCAAACTTTTTGTGTATCCAAGCCCTGGGATCGGACCTGAATTAGAAAACCAGGGATTGAGATCCTCATTTGGGAAAGGCACATCTTTTTGAGGGCTTTCCTTTGGATTATGTTTCGGATCCGTCTGACCCATTTCTTGCAGGCCTCGAAAAGACTGACCTTGCTTCGTTACCTCGCGCGCAGAAAGCCACGCCAAAGATCCGTCCCTACCCTCTATAGGCATCAGAACAGATCGATCGATCTCTGGCTTCTTTAAACTTTGATGGGAATGCAGCCGGCCAAAGCCCTCTGCAACCCATGCCTTTAAAAAATCGAACACAAGGTTCAGACCTCAGATTAAATTTTAAAATTGCCCGTTAGTACCTATATCCGATTCCATTTATACAATTTTATTTTTATTGTATAAAGATTGTAATTAAATTTTTATTTACTTTGATTACATATAATTTTTTAAACATATATTTGATATTTATTTTATATACATAAAATAAATATTCATTTTATATAATTAAAATATGTGCATTTTATGGAGCCTATTTTGCCGCAGACGAAACAAATCGCAGGATATGTAGCCTTGTGTGCAGGATTAATTTTCTTAGGGGTATCCCCCTCCCTGGGTGGCGGTTTGCTAGATGAATTATTTGCCCAAGCGCAGAACCATCCGAGTGTACTTGTCGCACAAAAAAATCAACGGGCCTCGGAACATGACCTAACTGCCGCGTTATGGCTTCAGTTCCCGAGCTTGTCAGTAGAAGCGAAGAAAAAATTTTCAACGCCTGATCAGCTGGCTCTCCAGATAGAACAACCGCTGTGGGATGGCGGCTTTATCTCGAATTCGATCAAAGAAGCAAAAATTAATTTGGATATTGCGGATCTAACGGTTCAAGAGCAGATCCTGAAAATAAAAAAATCAATAGCTGAGGGCTACCTCAATGTGCTCAAATCCCAGGAACTCATCTTTATTTCGGAGCAAAATCGTCGTTCTCTGAAACGACTTCTGGAAACACTTAATCTGAGAGTCGAGCAAAAAATAAGCCCACGCTCAGAGCTGGCAATAGTCCAAGCCCGCTTAAGCCAGGCTCAGTCTGAAAATTTTCGTCTTTCTGGTGAGTTAAGAAAATCGCAAGAACAAGTGACCGAAGCCAGCGGTCGAACAATTAAAAAGGCCCACACCCTTACTTGTAAGATACCCCTTGGCATTGTTTTGAGTGACTACGCATGGATAGCGGAAACCAAAGCCCTAATACTGAAACGCCTGGACGCAGAAAAAGAAAAGACCAGGAACGAAATAGAGAAAATAAAGGCCAACATATTTCCAAAATTCTCCGTGGGCTATGAAAATGTACGAGAGTCAGGATTCCACTCGTCTCCGTCCTCAAGCGTTTTTTTCTCCTTTAAGTATCAACTCTCCAACGGCCTCTCTCTATTTCCAAAAATAGAATCTGCGGGAGCGCAACTGCTCAGATCGGAGAACACTATTCAAGAACAAAAAGCAATTTTAAGGAAAGAGGTAAATTCCCTAATCGCACAATATATCTCAGCACAAAATATGGTTTCCCCTCTGCAAAACCTGATCAAAACAAATTCAGAACAAATTCGATCCTATCTCAAACAATATAGCGTAGGGAGAAAGTCGTGGCTGGATGTCATCAATGCCCAACGAGATTTTGTGCAAGCGAAAATTTCGCTAGTGGAAGCGGAGAATACGTGTTGCAGAGCCGCTCTAAACCTGCAGTTACTCACCGATATAAAAATGGTCGATGAAGAGGAAGCAAAGCAACATGAGCCCTGAGGGTAGCACAGAAAATTTAAGTGTCTCGACCGGAAAGCTCCAAGAGGTTAAGCAGTGGTCTGCGGTGCTCAGTCGATATGCGGCGTTGCTCGGAGAATCTGTAACTGACTTCACCTTCGAAAATATCGACACCAGTGCTGATGGTATCGCCACGGACAATATTTCCCCGGTTCTAAGGGTCCTCGAAGTTTGGCGGGCCCGGTTTCCAGCAGCGCAAATAGATTTCATTTCGCCCGAAAAGCTAAATTCTGACAGTTTTCCGCTCCTTCTTTTTAATGAATCAAATCTCAATATTTTTTTAATACGAGGACGTGCTGGACCAAGCTCCTTGCTATGCGAAACGCAAAACGGCGAAGCCATTGAAAAGTCTTGGTCTGAAATAGGGAATGAAAATTATTCAGTTTTTTCCCTCTCAAAGGCACAGAAGTTTTATGCGCGAGACCAGTCTGATCTGAGTGCATCCGAATGGTTTTCGGCTGCTATCGTCGCTCATAGGGGGCTATTTGCAGAAGCCATTTTTGCCACCCTGATTGTAAGTCTAATCGGCCTCGGGTCAGCGATGTACACAATGCAAGTATATGACCGAGTGGTACCTACGCAGGGTTATTCAACGCTGGTGGTACTTCTTGTGGGGGTATTAATCGCAGTAATCCTGGAGCTGACCTTGAAACAAATGCGTGCGAGAATTGTTGATCGCGCATGCAAGTCGATTGATGAGAGTTTAAGCTCAATTTTCTTTGGAAAGGCATTGGATATTCGGCTGGATGCCCGTCCAAAACTCGTCGGAACGTTTGCATCTCAGATAAGGCATTTTGAATCCGTCCGAAATTTCATGACATCCTCAACACTTTTCATTTTTGCTGACGCGCCGTTTGCAATCTTTTTCATTGGCGTTATCGCAACGATTGGTGGTGCGGTTGCAATCGTCCCGCTCATAATCTTTCCAATGGCTATATTTCTAGGGCTCGCATTTCGAAAGCCAATCCAAAAATACACCGAACTTCATATGACGGAGTCGAATAAGAAGAATGGCCTTCTCATTGAAGCGGTTGATGGAATTGAGTCCCTTAAAGCTGTCAATGCTGATTGGAAGCTAATGAACAGCTGGAATAAATTGACGAGAATTATCGCCGAAGGTGAGCTCAAGATGAGATCACTATCCACGATGTCGACAAATTTGACCCAAACTATACAGCAACTAAGCTATATAGGGATGATATCGCTCGGAGCATATCTGATCACCCAGGGGGACCTTACCATGGGAGCCCTTATAGCGTGCTCCATCGTCGGGGGAAGAGCCCTGGCCCCCCTAGCCCAAATCCCGAGCCTCATTGTCCAATGGAAGCAGGCCAAAATTGCCCTGGATATTCTCGACAACATTATGCGCTTACCGGGAGAACGTCCTTCCAACTTGAACATGATTGTTCCAACAATTTGTCATGGGCATATAGGGCTGGAAAAAATCCAATTCAGCTACGAGAAAGAGGTTGTCTGTATCGAATGCCCGGCCCTGAAAATCGAGCCTGGAGAGAGGATTGCAATTGTCGGGGCGATCGGCGCCGGTAAGAGCACACTTCTCAAAATTTTATCGGGTCTGCTTCAATCACAGGATGGCTCGATGACTATCGATGGTATCGATTTGCGCCAAATCTCGCCGGAGTTTGTTCGACAGAATTTTGGATATCTCCCACAAGACGTAAGGTTATTTAGTGGCACTTTGAGGGACAACTTACTTCTAGGACTTCCAATAATATCCGATGGCGAAATCATAAAAGCCTGCGAAGCTACAGGTCTGAATAAAATCATTAGCGCTCACCCGCTGGGCTTGGACCTAGAGATTGCAGAGGGTGGCAAGGGGCTCTCAGGTGGGCAACGACAGTTAGTTGGATTGACAAGATTACTGCTTGCAAAACCAAAGGTGCTTCTGATGGATGAGCCGACAGCATCTATGGATGTAAAAAGCGAGCAACTTGTAATGCAGCATCTTTTTAACGAGATACCGAAAAACCATACTGTGATTGTCGTGACCCACAAAGTGACAATTCTTCCACATGTAGACAGGATAATCATAGTCGACAATGGAAAAATCATCGCCGACGGCCCCCGTAATAAAATAATTGCTGCCCTCAAAGCGAAAAACGATACCCAAAATAATCAGCGAACAGGATTTTAAGATAATTCAATGAGATGGATCTGGTTTTTTAATTCCAAGAATGACTATTTTGATCACTCCGATGTACGACAGGATTTAAATGGGAGTAAATGGTTAATTAGGTTCGTTGCCCTCTGCATAATCTGTTTTTTAGCTTGGGCGAACTGGGCAGAGCTCGAACAAATCACTAGAGCCCCAGGAACGGTGGTCGCGAACTCTAAAACTCAAATACTTCAGTCTGAGGATGGAGGATCAATCAAATCAATTTTTGTTCAAGAGGGTGATAGGGTCCGGCGCGGAGATACTCTGCTCGAACTAGACCAAACAGAGGCAGACGCCGATCTCGAGGATACTCTCTCAAAAAAAGCAAGCCTGCAGGCAAATTTGAGGAGACTCGAAGCGGAAGTCTTTGATTTGAAAAAAATAGATATGGGGGGGTTAGATAAGAAATACTCAGTCTTTTACGATAACCAGAAAATTCTCTACCAAAAAAGAAAACAAAAACTCAATGACGAGATCGCGGCGATAGATCAGATAGCGAATCTTGTGGATAAAGAATTGAGACTTAACCGCCCGCTTCTATCTGGTGGCCACGTAAGTGAGACGGACATTTTAAAACTTGAGCGGCAACTTGCGGAATTGAATGCTAAAAAAACCAATCTAAGAAACCAGTTTTTTGAGAAGGCTCAGGAAGAAATGAGCAAATTGCAATCAGAACTGGCCTCTGTCGAACAGGTACAAATAAAGAAGAAACGGAAACTCTCTCTCAACAATCTCAAATCTCCTGCAGACGGAATTATTAAAAACATAAAATTCAATAATATTGGCGGCGTTATACGTGCCGGTGAGGAGGTCTTGCATATCGTTCCGGTAGATGACTCGCTGATCATAGAGGCCAAAGTCTCTCCGAAAGACATCGCCTTTCTTGAGGTAGGACAGGAGGTAACGGTCAAAATTGACGCTTATGATTACACTGTCTTTGGCGACCTTCAGGGTCAGCTAATCTATATCAGTGCGGATACGCTACAGAACCAAAAACAACAAAACGAAGAAACATTCTATAAGATAAAAATAAAGACTATTGGAAATAGATTATCCAAAATAGAGAAAAAGAAACTAACCATTATCCCAGGCATGACTACCACGGTGGAAATCATTACCGGTAAAAACACTGTTCTGAGCTACCTTACAAAGCCGGTAACTAAAACTCTGTCCGAGTCTTTAGGTGAAAGATAATAAACAAATTATTATCTGTTCACATTTTTAGTTGGTTGGCTCAGCCTCGGACAAATCTTTTCCTGTTGTTATCTCCTTTTTTTCTGGAGAGGACGCGGCTTTTTCCTTCATCTCCGCGATAGCCTTAGAAGATTGCTCAGCGAGTGCTGCCAGGGCATCAAGTGGCATCGCAATTCGATAAGAGGGTGACAATTTAAGGGTGTTATCTTCAGTATTGATTTGGTCAACCCGCGCAAAATCCAAACGGGCGACACCCTGTAAAACACTAATATTCACCATACGATCTACAAAAATATCGTTCATAAAAGTTCCTCTCTATTGTTAGTCAATATAGCTGATGTAATATATGGCCAATGTTATAAATTTATTTACAACAAAATAATGTATATATTTTATATGTATTTTTTGGTATGTTTTTGAATATATATTGATGTCACGCGAATATATTTTCTACTTGAAACCATTATTATTTATTTTCGATATATAAGTACTAAATTGTTCTGAACGCAATCGTTGTTTGACATCGCAGAGGTGTTGGCTACTTTTTTGAAAGGCGAGCGTATCTTTTTCGTCTTAGAATACTAACACAAAAGCTAGCTTCGAGCGTAGAATCTAAGCTGTGTCGCAACTGGCCGCTGGCAGGAACCTGAGCGAACCAAGTGTGGTTCTATTAAAAAGAGGGCAGTAACACTTTACGCTCAGATTGGGCGTTGCATCTTCTGAACAAATGGCACAGGCATTGCACAAAACCGCTAGAGCGGCCGATATAATAGAACAACTAGAGCGCGAGCTAGAAGCGAGTACTCCGGCCACACTGAGTCTCTACTACAGGCTGAAGTTACGGGAGATCGCGATGCGTTTGGTGAGCACAGCTGATAAGTCGCCAGCAGCAGAAAGAAGCCTGGATATGCAGGCGACCCTTGATGTTTTAACGGACTTTCGATCAAACCTTTCCCGCCGCAGAAAAAATAATGATGAGCTCACAGCCGATCGGCTATCAGCGCTTCCTGAGCCCTCTCGGTCAATCGTCTTCAGTCAGATTGCCTATACGTTCCGCGACGCGATTGATGATTTTACTCAGATCGATTTTTCCAACAAAGAGCACGTTGAATTCCTTAAACTTGCCCTAGATCATTGCGTGCTCCACCTTGGGAAAGAGGCGGGACGTCCGATCAATGAACCTCTCGACCGCTTCTTTCATGATCTGACCGATCTGTACAAAGCCGTAACGGGAACCCAGGCGGTTGC
>Ga0181593_10004203_pt1 | contig 13098 bp, 9 predicted proteins | sample 071ome_19_FD_133756 | JGI IMG/M metagenome (GOLD analysis project Ga0181593, IMG submission 133756) | Coastal salt marsh microbial communities from the Groves Creek Marsh, Skidaway Island, Georgia - 071413AT metaG (megahit assembly) | ecosystem: Environmental > Aquatic > Marine > Intertidal zone...
CAAGTAAGGTATTCGATGTTCGATCCGCGAACGCGAGGCTGGGCGCGCTCAATCGCCTTTTCTTCTCCCCGCGCCCTGTTGACCAGGGATCCGTCGGGCGATGATTTCCAACGCGGTTTATCCTAATTCCGGTTCCAGGAATTATCAATCTGATTCAATTGACTTAACCCGATGATCAATCAATAACATTAGATATTAATACTAATATTTTGTTTTTATTTACTTTTCAAAAATCATCTTTGACGGACAAGGACGCGGCCGACATTTCCACGATAACCCGAGCGGCTCCAGCCTTGGCCAAGCCTCGGTGCGCGGCTGGGCGAGCTCTACGAAGGCCGCTGCGTATCCCATCCAATGGCCGCGACAGGGATGGAAAACATGGCGCCTGGGACAATCCAGGCCATGAGTGGATTCCCACACCGACCTAAAATCACCTATTTGGCCAACGAATCGATAACCAAACAGCGACGGCAAGCCCGTTCAGGAGCCGATTCCATCGGCGATTCGCGAGAAAACGTTCTCCCAAGGAGCTAACCGCTCCTCTAAATTCTCGGGCCAATACAAGTGACTATCTGGAAGCCAGCACGACGCTGATCGATCTCGGAGAAATCGCCAATCCTCCTGATAGCGCCGCAAGGCGACATGGCACGAGCGACCCAACCCGTGGCACAAGGCGACATTCACGTTCGCTATGGAAATCACATGATCCAGAACCGACATCAACGCGGCGAGTCCATCAATATCGTTGAAAGGGTCCAAGTCTTCGAAACACGCGAGCCGGACGCCGAACTGCTCACGCATCCATTCCATCTCGGATCGTGTCGCATCATATTGCAGGTTCACGAAAACGGCGTTTTCAATCTCGAAGATCGGGCGCCAGTACCTCAGCGCCGCCTCGAAGGATTGGCTTGAGACCGGCTTGCGACTACGCCAGGAGACCCCAATCGTCCGCCCCGCCCCCATCGCCGAGAGACGCGCGCGATACACCGCCGCGCGTGCGTCGTCCGCGACGAGATATCCCCTCGGCGCCGGCGTGGCCGAGCCCTGGGAACGGGTGTTGGCCAGTAGCGGGAGACTCCCGGCCGCGATTTGTCGCCCCGCCCCACCCGTCGCGGCATGTGGCGGATCGGTCCGAGGCACCACGGACGACGCCAGACCGGATCTCTCGAACAAGGTCACCAGACGTGGGTCGCATTCCAGGATCGTCGGATAGTCGGCGAACAGACGCGGCGCGTATCCGGCGAACCAGATCTCGTCGCCGATACCTTGCTCGCCCCAGATCAGCAGCGGTTCGCGATCTGGACCCGGCGCGGCATCCTCCCACGGCGGCTGCGCGAAACTGGGATCCGGCGCGGCGCGCCTGTGCGAGTGTCCCCGCCCCGCCCACCACCGTTCCTCGTACAGCGGCAAGCCGGCCTCGCCCCCCCCCGTGGCGAGTAGCACGTGACCGAGATTGTATTGAAAGATCCGATCGCGCGGCGAAATCGTCAGCGCTCGCCGGAACCACCGCCGCGCCCTTTCAAAATCTCCCGCGTATCGCGCTCGCACGCCGACATTGAAGATAGCGGCCGAAAAACCGGGATTGAGAATCGCCGCCCTTTCATGACACTCGAGCGCCGCCTCGTCCCGGCCGAAGGCCTCGTGGGCCACGCCGGCGCTGTTTTGAACCACCGGATCAAGAGGCAAGGCCAGACAAAGCCGCGTCAGGATACTCTTGATCCAGTCGAACTCCGCCAAATCCCGAAGATCCGGAGTGCGCGCCAACTCACGGGCCGCCTGGCGATTATCCGGCATCGCGCATAAAATCCGGCGGATCATCGACAGTTGGGCTCCCTCGCCGCCAATACGCCGCGCGGCGCCGAGCAGATCAACACAATCGCGACCCGCCCGGACGGTCGCGCGAAACCCTTGGTTCAATAGCCGCGTCGCGCGATCCGCCTCTCCCAATTCGTCGGCAAGCACGGCGCGCTCAATCAAACCGGCCGCCTCATCGTTCGATCCAACACTGATCAGCCATCCCGCGACCCGATCCGCGCCGGCGATATCTCCAGAAGCCTTGAGAATCAGAAGCAACCGCTCGATCGCGGCCAACAGAGCCGGCTCAAGACACAAAGCACGCCTCAACGGACGATCGGGGTTCCCCGCCACGCCAGTGGATAGCCGGAGATTAGCCTGGTTAACCAACAGCCTCGCCTCGCCGGGCGCGATCATCACGGCGCGATGCAACGCGCGAGCCGCGTGATCGGCTTGTCCCCGAGCACGGAACCCCCCGGCGATGCGCGCGTATCCACCAAATAGATCCGGCGCCGCCAAAACACCCTTATGGGTTGCCCCGTCCGGCGGTCCCGGAAGACCGGGCCCGCGCGGAGATCCGGAAACGGCCGGGCTCATCTGTTCGCTTGGCGTCGCATCGCCCCGGATCAAACGCCCAACCGGCTGGACTCCGGTCGATCCGCGAGTTGCACCCACCCTCCGGTTTCCATGCTCGCGTAAATGGCATGCAGAAAGCCGAGGGTTTTCAGGCCCTCCTCGACGCCCACCGCCACGTCCCGGCGCCCCTCGTCCAAACAACGCAGCACATCGCGGATATAGGGACCGTGGCTCAGCCCGTAGCCGGTCGGCACATCCTGGGAATGACGCTCCTTCACGGTGTCGTCGCCCGCCTGCGGCGTCACCGGCGCCCAGGTCTCGATATTGTTCATCGCCACGCCGCCGACCTTGGCCAAGGCCTTTTCACCGACCAGATGCAAGGAGGCCTCGAAATCCCTCGGGCGGGCCGAGGTGGTCGCCTCGATGGTGCCGAGCGCGCCGCTTTGGAAGCGCACGACCGCGACCGCCGTATCCTCGGCCTCCAGCTTGTTAAGTACCGCCTGACCACTGGCGCAGACCGCCTCGACCGGACCGCCGAGCCAGCGCAGGGCGTCGAGGTGGTGGATCGCCTGTTGCGAGAGCACGCCGCCATCCATGGCCCAACGGCCATGCCATTCGTCGTTGTAATAAGCCTGCTCGCGGCACCAATGCACCCGGACGCCGGCCGTTACCATGCGCCCAAACCGGTCACCGTCCACCGCGCCGCGGAGGAATTGCAAGGCAGGGTTGAAGCGATTCTGCTTGATCTCGGCGCAGATCAATCCCCGCTTCTCGGCTTCCTCTCCGAGCTTTTCGGCGTCGGCTATCCTGAGCGCGATCGGCTTCTCGACGATGATATTGATACCGGCCTTGAGCAGCGCTAGCGCGTGCTCGGCGTGATTACCGGACTCGGTCAGGATGCAGACGATGTCGGGCTTTGACTTGATCAGCCCGTCAATGCCGTCCACCGCCTCGGTCTCCAGCGCTCCGGCCAATTGCTCGCGCTTTCCCGCGACCTTGTCGGCGACCACGACGACGCTCGCGACATCGGTCAACTCGTCGCGAAAGACCTCCAGATAACGCGCCGAGACCCGGCCGCACCCCAAAATTCCTACACGCGCGCGATTTGATGACACGGTTTTCTCCCCAGTTTTGCCCCAGCGGGTTTGCCCAAAGTCCATGCCGGCCGGGCGATGGCGCGCCCGAACCGTCTCACAGGCTCCAATATCGGATCGAACCCGGCAGGGCGCCAGGATCAAATGCCGACTTCACATCCACCAAAACCCCGCCATCCCTCATCAAGCCGACGAGATTGTCCAGCGGCATCTCGGTATAGTCCCGATGCGGGACCGTCACCACCAGGGCGTCCAGATCGCCCAACGCGCTCCAGTCACTGATTTCGACACCGGTTTCCGCCATGAGCGCCTCGGGTTCGGCATAGGGATCATGGGCGAGAACCTCCGCGCCGAAACGGCCCAGTTCCAGAACAATCGCCGGCGATTGGCTGTTACGGAAATCCGAAACGTTTTCCTTGAAGGTCAGTCCGAGCACGCCGATCCGGGCATCGCCAATGGACCGGCCGGACTGCATCACCAGGTCCATGGTGCGCTGCGCCACATGGTCGGCCAACCCCGAGTTCAACCGTCGGGCGGCCCGGATGAGCTCCGGATAGTATCCAAGCCCCTCGGCGCGCGAGATCAGGTAATACGGGTCGACCCCGATGCAATGCCCGCCCACGAGGCCCGGGGTAAAGCGCTGAAAGTTCCATTTCGTCGCCGCTGCGTCGATGACGTCGGAGGTACGGATACCCATCCGGTCAAAGATCATCGCCAATTCGTTCATCAGGGCGATATTCATGTCGCGCTGGACATTCTCGACGACCTTGGCGGCCTCGGCGACCTGAATGGATCCGGCGCGGAATAATCCGGCCTCGATCGCCGGACCATAGATCGCTGCCACCCGCTCCAGGGTCGCCTCGTCCTGACCGGCGACGATCTTGACCACCGATTCGATCGTGTTCAGCGTATCGCCCGGGTTGATGCGTTCCGGCGAATAGCCGAGGCTGAAATCAACGCCCTGGCGCAATCCCGACACCTCGGCGATCAGGGGGCCGCAGACCTCTTCGGTGACGCCGGGATAGACGGTGGATTCAAGCACCACCAGACCGCCCTTGGAAATCACCTCGCCGATGTCACGGCAGGCGCCCCGCACCGGGCTCAGATCCGGGCGGCGATCCGAGTCGATCGGCGTCGGCACCGTAATGATAAAGGCGCTGGCCCGCGCCAGATCCGCCTTGTCGGAGGTAAAGACCAGGTTTTCCGGCGCGTTCAACGGCGCCCCACCGGTCTCGTTCCGGTCAAAACCCGCCCTCAGCCCCTCGGTTCTGGAAGCATCGACGTCATAGGCAATCACCTCGCGATGGTGCCGCCCAAGGGCGAGCGCGAGGGGCAGGCCGACATACCCGACCCCAATTACGGCGATGGCGGTTTCCGGCATGGCTTCTAATCAGTCTTCACTGAGCGGACACTGGACATCGCCGGGCGTTTAGGCTTGGGGCCGGCAAATGTCAATCGCGGTTGGAGTTGGGTGTGCAAAATCAGCGGAAGGTTTGCCTGAAACACCAATTCCGCTAAGAAGGGCCGGTTTTAGACTGATGACGTCCCTTGAAATTCCAAACCTTCGTCCATCAATTGCGCTTCAAGTAACGCGGCAAGGTAATCTTCCATGTCGGTGAAATCGAGATGACCGTCATCCCAAGCTTTATCTGATGCGAGCAGCGCGGCTTCATACCCATCTCTGTTATCCCTTATACGTTCAGGGACAATTCGCCTGCCAGGCAAAAGCGCTCCGGAACGGACGCAAAGCAAAAAATAGCATGCGGCGCGCGCCGTTCGGCCATTGCCCTCAATGAAAGGGTGGATCCAGTTAAGCCGCCACAAACCGTAGGCCGCCAATTCGGTGGGTGTCCAGATGTACCAGTTCTCTTGGACCGTGGATATGAAACGGTCCATCCAATCGTCGACATCGTTAAAATGCGGTGGTTTGTGCCCACCGACATATATCGGCTCCCGACGGAATCTCCCGCCAAACTGTGATATATTCGCAACAGCGACGTGATTTAGAGCCCACAAAAGGTACTTATCGAAGGCCACGGGACCTTTCAGCAAACCAATTTCTATACAATTTGTCAGAAGTTCCTACTGGCGATTCAGGTTTTGTTCCTGAATGCGGTCATAAAGCTCCTGGTTCTCTTCCTCCAGGACGAACATTTCTGTTCTTTCTCTATCTTAAGCAGGAACCTTCAATGTTGCGTTGTGACCACGCGAATTCGTTTTACAGACGCTCTTGCTGACTCTTTCGTTATACGAGAGCCTTTCGGAGCATTGCCATAAACGAAACTCGCGCGTTGTTCCAAAAGCATATCGTCCGTTAGATTGACCGTTTTCGCGCGCTCTAGAAGTGCGTCCAACGTGGGACGTTCGGGCGCGCGTTTGAGGGCTGATTTTCTTTCCACCACGACGATTCTCCCCTCAAGTCTGGAAACGAACCAAATCAGTCTATCGCATCGTGATTCCTAACCCTAGGACATAAGTGTCACGGCTTCCAAAATTTCCACCAGCACTGTTCAATTACGGCTCAACGGCCGTAGCTGTTGTTTGTCCAAGGGAGGAACTGGTTGTCATCAGGTACTTTGGACTAGGAGTGATAAAGCTCAATTCGCGGATTTCGCGACATTGCCCGTATGTGATGTTTTGATTTTTGCCTGCCGCAATGATACCAGCATCGCCGTCGATAGCGGTCCTGTCAGGCATTGGTGGAACGTTCGCCAGAACCGCTAGTATTTGGAGGAATCATGCGCATCGGTAACCTGGACAGCGACGAGCGGGTCATCGTCATCGCCGAGATCGGCAATAATCACGAGGGATCCTTCGACGTCGCGCTCGAGATGGTCGACCGTGCCGCCGAGGCCGGCGTCGACGCGGTCAAGTTCCAGACCTTCAAGACCGAGACATTCGTCGCCCCGAGTCAGGTGGAGCGCTTTGAGCGCATGAAGGGCTTCGAGCTTACCCAGGATCAGTTCGCCGCCCTGGCCGAGCGGGCCAAGGGGGCTGGAATCAAATTCATCTCCACGCCGCTGGACATGCCGAGCGCGATCTTCCTCGACGGCATCGTCGATGCCCTCAAGGTCGCGTCCGGAGACAATACCTTTTATCCGCTGATCGACTTCGTCGCCGGAACCGACAAGCCGGTGATCATCTCCACCGGTTTCGCGAACGAGCAAGAGATCGCCTTGGCCGCGGCTCTGGTCGAGAAGGCCCGCGCGGGCCGCCCGAACGGCGCGGAACTGGCGCTGCTGCACTGTGTCTCGGCCTATCCGGTCGAGCCCGGCGACGCGAATCTTGCCGCCGTGCATCGCCTCGCCAATCGCTTTGGCGATATCGCATCGATTGGATATTCCGACCACACGCTCGGCACCCAGGCCGCGACATTGGCGATCGGGGCCGGCGCCCGGATCATCGAGAAGCACTTCACTCTTGATCGGAACTATTCCGACTTCCGCGATCATCAACTCTCGGCCGATCCGGCCATGATGGCGGATCTGGTGAAAGCGATCCGCGAGGCCGAGACATTGATGGGCGACGGAGATCTCGCCCCCCGCCAGGTGGAACGCGACAGCGAGGTGCCGGTGCGCCGCTCGATCGCGGCGGCGCGGGATCTGCAAGCCGGCCAGGCCGTAGGCCCTGGGGACATCATGTGGATCCGGCCCGGCGAGGCATTCGCCCCGGGGCGAGAGGCCGAGGTGCTGGGCCGCAAGCTCGCCAAACCGGTGGGCGCCGGCGAATTGTTCCGGAAAGCCGACTTCAGCGCCTGACAACCAGGAGACCGTGGCCGGCCCGATCGCCTTTCGGGTCCATGGCTCTCGGTCTTTCAGATAGAGATCGAATCCATGTGTGGCATTGCCGGGGCCATCGGCCCAAGAGAGATATCACCCGACCGGATCGAACGCGCCTGGCATCTGATGCGCCACCGCGGCCCGGACGGGACCGCCAAGCATGTCGAGCGGGTGGCGGGAAGCACCGTCACCCTCCTCTTCGCGCGACTGGCGATCATCGACACCGACCCCCGCGCGATGCAGCCGTTTCACGGCGACGGCTTGGTGATCGTCAGCAATGGCGAGCTCTATAACTACCTGGAGCTGCGTGAGGAACTGCGCGGCCTAGGCCATGTCTTCAAGACCGAGGCGGATACCGAGGTCATGCTGGCGGCCTGGCGGGAATGGGGCGAGGACGCGCTGGATCGCATGGAGGGCATGTGGGCTTTCGCCCTGATCGACCGGCACGAGGACCGGGTGGTCCTGTGCCGCGACCGCTTCGGCGAGAAGCCGCTTTATCTTTGGCGGCGCGGCGACACGCTGTATTTCGGCTCCGAGCCCAAGTTCCTGGCGGCGCTGGCCGGCGCCAAGCCGGATGTGAACCTGGAGCAGATCCAGCGCTTCCTGGTGAACGGTTACAAGTCGCTCTACAAACAGCCCCGCACCTATTTCAAGGACGTCATGGAGGTTCCGGCGGCGCATTACATCGCGCTGCGGGGACCTGGCCCGATAGAGCCGAAAGCCTATTGGACGCTTTCCCACAACCCGACCGCGATGACGGCGGAACAGGCGCTCGATGGCGCGCGGGAACGGCTCGAGACGGCGATGAAGATCCGCCTGCGCGCGGATGTGCCGGTCGCCTTCTGTCTATCCGGCGGGATCGACTCGACGACGCTGTCGGGATTGGCGGTCAAGCGTTTCGGCCATGATCTGCACGCCTTCTCGATCATCGACGATGACGAGCGCTATGACGAGCTCGACAATATCGACGCCCAGGTCGCGTTTCTCGGCTGCGCCAGCCACAAGGTGCATACCAGCACCGAGGGATTTTTCGAGCGCATGCGGGATCTGGTCGGCTATCACGACATGCCGATCGCGACCCTGACCTATTACCTGCATTCCTTCCTGTCCGAGGCTATCTCCAAGGCCGGATATCGCGTGGCGATCTCGGGCTCGGCCGCGGATGAGCTGTTCACCGGCTATTACGATCACTATGCGTTCTGGCTGGCGGAGATGAGCACCCGGCCCGAGTTTCCTCGGCTGGTCGAGGATTGGCGCGGCAGCTATGGCGCCTATGTTCAGAACCCCGTGCTCCAGGACCCGCTGGTCTTCGCCAAGACCCCGAACGAGCGCGGCCACATCTATCTTAACGCCGAGCTGTTCCAGCAATGGCTGACCGAACCCTTCACCGAGGCGTTCGAGGAAACCCGCTACGGCGACAACATGCTGCGCAACCGCATGCAAAACGAGCTGTTTCGCGAGACCGTTCCCGTGATCCTGCACGAGGATGATCGCAACTCCATGCGTTACTCGGTGGAGAACCGCTCGCCCTATCTGGACCGCAACCTGGCAGAGTTCATGTTCCAGGTCCCGGGCGAGCATCTGATCAAGGACGGCTACGCCAAGTATCTGCTGCGCGCGTCCGGCAAGGGGGTGGTGGCCGATTCGGTGCGCCTCGATAAACGCAAGCGCGGGTTCAACGCGCCGATCGACAGTCTCGTGGATCGCTCTGATCCGGATACCCGCGAGCAATTGCTCTCGGACGGTCCGATTTTCGACATCGTCAAACGCGAGGCGATCGAAAGCTTCATCGATGGTAGCATGGCGGATAACAGCTTCTCGAAGAACCTGTTCAGCTTCATCTCCTCGAAGCTGTTCCTTGAACACCACCGGGATTGGCAACCTTGAAATACTGTGTCCGCTGCATCCTGCCCGACACCCGGCCCGGAATTTTCCTGGACGAAGAGGGTGTTTGCTCCGGCTGTCGGGGGCATGACGACAAGGAGCGACACATCGATTGGCCGGCCCGCGCCAAGGCCTTCGACACCGTTGTCGCCGAGGCCAAGGCTCGCTCCAGTGGCTATGACTGCATCGTGCCGGTCAGTGGCGGCAAGGACAGCTGGTACCAGATCATTACCTGTCAGAAGCACGGCCTCAAGGTGCTGGGTGTCACCTGGAGGACGCCGGGCCGCACCGAGATCGGCCAACGCAATGTCGAGCGGATGATCGAGAAACTCGGCATTGACCATATCGATTTCACCATCAACCCGGATGTCGAGCGCCGTTTCATGATCGCCGCCTATGAACGCAAGGGCGCGACGGCTATACCGATGCACATGGCGCTGTTCGCCATTCCGACGCGTCTCGCGGTTCAGATGCGCGTGCCGCTGGTGGTCTGGGGCGAGAACCCACAGCTCGAATTCGGCGGCGACGAAGCCGATCGGCTCGCCACCGAGCTGGATCTCGACTGGATCGCCAAGCACGGGGTGACCAACCAGACCAGCCGCGAGGACTGGATCGGCGCCGAGGGGCTGAGCGACACGGATCTCGCCGCCTATCGACTGCCGCCCGCCGAGGATTTCGAGGCCTTCGCGCCGAAATCGATCTTTCTCGGCTCGTTCTTCAAGTGGAACTCCTTCGACAATGCCAGGATCTCCGGCGAGCACGGCTTTGAAAGCGGGGCCGGGCATCTGAAAACCGGGGTGTGGAGCTTCGCCGATATCGACTGCCATTTCATCGCGCTGCATCACTTTCTGAAGTGGTACAAGTTCGGCATCCTCAGGAGCTTCGATAATCTCTCGGTCCAGATCCGCTATGGACTGACCAGTCGGGACGAGGCGATCAAGACCTTGCGCGACGGAGGCTTCCAGATCCCCAGCGAGGATATCGCCCGGTTCTGTAGCTTCGTCGGCAAACCCGAGAGCTGGTTCTGGGAAATCGCCGAGAGCTTTCGCGACCAGACCATCTGGCGCCGCGACGGGGATATCTGGAAAATCCCCGGATTTCTGATCGAGGATTGGGAGTGGACGGCGGCATGACCGAGCAAGCGCCGCCCTGCCGGTTCTGCGCCGGGGATCACGACAGGATCGCCGGCTACGACGCGCCGCCCGAAGGCGAGACCGATTTCGGCATCACGCCGTATCGCCGTGTCCTCTGGCAATGTCGGCGCTGCGGCCATGTGATCAACACCCATGGCTTCGATCTCGAGGCCAGCCTCTATCAGGGCGCCTATGCCGAGGCGACCTATGGCGAGAAGATGCGCGCCACCTTCGCCAAGATCATGAGCCTGCCGCCCGAGCGATCCGACAACCGGCTACGGGTCACGCGGATGAACCTGCTCGCCGATGCATTGGGATGGGAGGGACCGAGAACCTGTCTCGATGTCGGAAGCGGCCTTGGGGTATTCCCCGCCGCCATGCGCGAGACCGGCTGGGATTGCACCGCGCTGGACCCGGACCCGGCGGCGACCAAGATGATCGGCGAGCTTGCCCAAGTGGACACGCTCACCGGCGACTTCATGGTTGTCGACGCGCCCCGGCGCTATGATCTGGTGAGCTTCAACAAGGTTCTGGAACATGTGCGCGAGCCGGTCGACATGCTGGGCCGCACGGCCGATTTCCTGACGCCGCGAGGCGCGGTCTATGTGGAATTGCCGGATGGCGAAGTGGCCCTCGCCGATGCCGGGCCGGACCGCGAGGAGTTTTTCGTCGAGCATTTCGACGCCTATTCCGCCGCCTCGATCGCGCTGCTGATCCGCGCCGCCGGTTTCGATACCCTATCCGTGGAACGGATTCGCGAGCCCAGCGGCAAATATACCTTGCGCGCCTTCGCCATACCCATGAACCGGGGGGCGCGGTAATCATGGTCACCATGACCCACCAGCCCTTCGACAGCGAGATTCTCGGCGGCTCTGTGTATCGCGCCAAACTGGAAGAGGTTGTGCAGATCCCCTTGCTGGAGGCGTTTATTCCCGATGACGCGATCCTGGTCTCGGCGCGGGTACGACCGGACTGGGTGAATGTCATGGCGGTGACCAGCTTTCGCGAGATCGAGCGCCTGGTCAGTTTCGAGCGTCCGCTCACCGCCGCCGACGGCGAGTCCTTGCCGGAAGGCATCCGGCTCGGCGGGGCCGGTGACGCCGAGGCCTGCGCCGAGATCGCCGGACGATGTTTCAGCCACGACCGTTATCACGCCGACCCGATACTGGACAATGCCGCCGCCGACGAGAGTAAGCGGGCCTGGGCGCGCAACAACCTGACCGGACGCGGCGACGCGAGTTTCATCGCGGAGTTCCGCGGCGAGGTCATGGGCTTTAACCTCTGCCGCAAGGGCGAGGACTGGGCGCTCATCGACCTGATCGCCGTGGCGCCGGAGGCTCAGGGCCTCGGCATCGGCAAATCCCTGGTGCAAGCCGCGATCCGCCACTATGCCGGGAGGGTCCCGGTTTTGCGGGTCGGCACCCAGACGACGAACGAGGCATCCATGGCGATTTACGCGGCCAACGGCTTTACCAAGACCGAAGAGATGGTGACCTTTCACTGGACGCCGTCCAACCGACCTCCGGCGGCGGCCAACGAGGACCATCAGAACGGGGAACGGCGATGAGCGCGCGCCTGCGCGCCGGTGTCGTCGGCCTCGGTGTCGGCGAACAGCATCTGCTCGGCTATAACGCCATCGAAGGCGTCGAGGTCACGGATATCTGCGACGTTGATCCCGACAAGCTGCGCGAGGTGGGGGATCGCAACGATGTCGCCGGACGCCATGCGGATTATCGGCGTGTCACCGAAAACCCCGATATAGACGTGGTCAGCATCGCCAGCCATGACGATCACCACGTGGAACAGGCGATCAGCGCCTTTCGCCATGGCAAGCACGTGATGCTGGAAAAGCCGGTCGCGCTGAACCGCCCCGACGCCGAGCGTCTGCTGCGCGCCCAGCAGGACAGCGGCAAGCTGATGACATCGAACCTGATCCTGCGCCGCTCGCCCCGCTTCAAGGAGTTGAAACAGTGGATCGACGCCGGTGACTTCGGCGAGATCGTCGCGATCGAAGGAGACTATATCCACCAGATCCTCTGGAAACTGACCGAGGGCTGGCGGGGGAAGATGGATTTTTATTGCGTCACCTATGGCGGCGGCATCCATCTGATCGACCTGATGCGCTGGCTGATCGGCCAGGAAGTGACCGAGGTGACGGGAATGGGCAACAAGATCCTCACCCGCGGCTCGGACTACAAATACGACGACGTAATCATGAACCTGCTTCGCTTCGAGGGCGGCGCGCTGGGCCGGACCATGTCCAATCTCGGCCCCCAGCGCACCCAGATACACGCGCTCGCGATCTACGGCACCAAGCGGACCTTCGTGAACGACAAACCACACGCCAAGCTATTCGACGGCGACCAGGACGAGAACGAACGGGCGGTCGAGACGCCCTACCCGGCGATCGAGAAATTCGATCTCCTTCCCGACTTCATCGCCGCGATCCGCGAGGACCGGGAGCCGAATGTTTCCGTGCGCGATATTTTCCGGGTGATGGATGTCTGTTTCGCCTGCCACGACTCCCTTGAGGCGCGGCGGACGGTGCCGGTGTGTTATTTGATCTAAGGGCGTGTGAATGGTCGTTGAGGAGCCTCCTTGGCGACAACGGGAATGAAAACCAACCGAGGAAACCATGAGTGACGAGATGATCCCCTTCGGCAGACCTCTGCTGGACCAGAGCGAGATCGACGCGGTTCTGAAGGTCCTGTCCGGACCGATCCTGGCGCATGGCCCGGTTTGCGTTGAGTTCGAGCAGGCCTTCGCCGAACGCGCCGGGGCCGAGCACGCGATCACCGTCTCCTCGGGGACCGCCGGCCTGCATCTCTGTCTGTTCGC
>Ga0181593_10004206_pt1 | contig 13094 bp, 9 predicted proteins | sample 071ome_19_FD_133756 | JGI IMG/M metagenome (GOLD analysis project Ga0181593, IMG submission 133756) | Coastal salt marsh microbial communities from the Groves Creek Marsh, Skidaway Island, Georgia - 071413AT metaG (megahit assembly) | ecosystem: Environmental > Aquatic > Marine > Intertidal zone...
GCATTGAGAGCAGATGTTAAGAGCATGCTTTCATTAAGAAAGGCTCACACGGAAATACGTCATGCAGATGTTCAGACAGTGTTTGCAGGCGGTGACGTTCTAGTACTTCAAAAGGGCTCGGTCATTCTTGCCGTCAATCGAGGTAATTCAGGTCAAACCATGCCCCTACTGCCCGATGGTGAATGGGTGACCGTTTTGGGATCACACAGCGATGAAGTGACGTTACCAGCGAAATCTTATCGATTCATGGTGAACGACGGTTAGCGTCTGACAATCTCGCCCCCCAACATTGCGCGCGAGCGTCCCACGTTGGCGCTCCCCGACAGCACAATCTTACCGCCAAGTGCGTTCAAGTCTGCTGTTTCCGTCGCGCGAACCTCGACAGTTGCTTCGCTTCTGGCATCCGCGTCTGCTGTAACGCATTCCATCCCAGCGGTACCAATTGTCCCGCCAGAATCCGCTGCGGCGCGAATTCGATTGCAGACACCATAAAGGGTCACGGACCCCTCACCACTCGCCTGAACCGAGATATCCGATCCGTATATTTCGCTGATCAAAAGATTACTGCCATCATGAGCGGCAACTGACAAGCTACCGTGCAAACCACTCACAACCTCAAGCGAGGCTTCATGATCTGTCGTCACACTGCGAATTTCCGATGCCCAGATTGTCACTTGATATCGGTTATTTATCCAAGGCCCCAAGATGCCCTTTGCCTCTTTCACAGAGATCGCAAGCGTATTGCCCCGCTTTTCGACAATCAGATCATCGATTTCTCCGCGTAAAGCACGTGCCTGAATGCCGCCTTCTTGACCGGTATAGACCTTTACCCACACTCCGTTCGAAACTTCAATGTTCGAGAAGCCCGTCATCGGATAGTCTTTATCCGGTTTTCCAGTTGGCAAAACAAAGTACCAGGCCCCGTAAAGGCCGAGGATTGCCGCGATCAAGGCAAAGGCGCGTAGCATATAAAACTCCGTTCAACTCGTGCTTGAACGTGCAATGAGTGTGCCAAACCTACTCGGCCGCGACCTTTCCGCCAAAAAGCATGGGTTTAAGGTACCTTCCAGTATGACTGCGCTCGACCTGAGCGACCTCTTCTGGCGTACCCTCGGCCACGATCATTCCACCACCGTCGCCTCCTTCAGGGCCTATATCGATCAGCCAATCGGCAGTTTTGACCACGTCCAAATTGTGCTCGATCACCACAACGGTGTTGCCCTGATCTACCAGCTCGTGCAGCACTTCAAGAAGCTTGCGAACGTCTTCAAAGTGCAAACCGGTGGTCGGTTCGTCCAGAATATAGAGCGTGCGCCCTGTTGATCGCTTCGCCAGTTCTTTAGAAAGCTTCACGCGCTGCGCTTCCCCCCCCGACAGCGTCGTCGCCTGTTGGCCTACTTTTATATAGCCCAGTCCGACGCGTGCCAGTGCATCCATTTTATCGCGGATGCTGGGAACGGCCTTGAAGAAGTCCTGCGCGTCTTCAACTGTCATGTCCAGAACGTCGGCAATCGACTTGCCTTTGAACTTAATCTCAAGCGTCTCGCGATTATAGCGCGCACCCTGACAGGTTTCGCAGGTTACATAAACGTCCGGCAAGAAATGCATCTCAATCTTAATGACACCGTCACCCTGACAGGCCTCGCACCGACCGCCTTTGACATTAAAGCTGAAGCGCCCTGGCTTGTAGCCGCGCGCTTTGGCTTCAGGTAGACCGGCAAACCAGTCACGGATCGGTGTGAAGGCCCCTGTATAAGTCGCCGGATTTGAACGCGGTGTGCGGCCAATTGGCCGCTGGTCGATGTCGATGACCTTATCAAGGTGTTCCAGCCCCTTAATGGTTTCGCAAGGTGCAGGAGTTTGCTTTGCTCCGTTCAAACGCATTGACGCGGTTTTGAATAATGTTTCATTCGTCAGGTTGGATTTACCGCCCCCAGAAACTCCTGTGACACAGACAAACTTGCCTAGCGGGAAATCAGCAGTAACCTCTCTCAGATTGTTGCCCGTGGCCTTTACAACTGACAGTTTTTTCTTGTTCCCTTTACGCCGTTCCGCGGGGATCGAAATTTCCCGAGTTCCAGACAGATACTGGCCAGTAACCGATGCCGGATCAGCGCATATAGCGGCAGGCACTCCGTGACTGACCACTTGCCCGCCATGCACCCCAGCCCCTGGGCCGATATCGAACACGTAGTCCGCTTCGCGGATCGCTTCTTCGTCATGTTCAACGACGATCACGGTGTTACCCTGATCGCGCAGGTTTTTAAGCGTAGTAAGCAAGCGATCGTTATCGCGTTGATGCAGACCGATAGAGGGTTCGTCCAGAACATAAAGCACGCCTGTCAGACCTGAACCAATCTGGCTGGCCAGACGAATACGTTGACTTTCACCACCTGAAAGAGTTCCGGCATTGCGCGAAAGCGTCAGATACTCAAGCCCGACGTTATTCAGAAAACCAAGACGCTCGCGGATTTCTTTCAGAATCGCACGGGCAATTTCATTTTTCTGAGCCGTCAAATGATCCGGAACCGTTTTACACCAGTCGAATGCCTCGCGGATCGACATTTTAACAACCTGCCCAACGTGCAGACCGCCGATTTTGACGGCCAATGCTTCATCGCGCAATCGGTAGCCCCCACACGCACCGCAAGGTCGGTTATTCTGATAATTCTCGAACTCTTCACGTATCCAGTTGCTGTCGGTTTCACGGTAGCGGCGTTCCATATTGGGTATGACGCCCTCGAACGTGCGCTGCACCTGATAAACCCGCCCTCCTTCGTCATATCGAAACTGGATTTCTTCTTCGCCAGAACCGTAAAGGAAGACCTTCTGAACTTTCTCGGGCAGGTCTTTCCACTTGGTGTTCTGGTTAAACTGGTAATGCTTTGCGATAGCTTCGATGGTTTGAAGAAAGTACGGTGACTTTCCCTTGCGCCAAGGGGCCAACGCCCCGTCCGATATTTTTAGGGTCTGATCTGGCACGACAAGCCGTTCGTCGAAAAACAGCTCCATCCCCAAACCGTCACAAGTCGGACAGGCACCGAAGGGAGCGTTAAAGGAGAACAGGCGCGGCTCGATCTCTGGAATCGTGAACCCGCTGACGGGGCAGGCAAAATTTTCGCTGAAGGTAATCCGTTCGGGTTCTTCATCCTTTGGCGCAGTTTCCAGAATGGCGATGCCATCGGCCAAATCCAAAGCGGTGCGGAAACTGTCGGCCAGACGGGTTTCCATGCCTTCACGCACCACAATGCGATCTACGACCACGTCGATGTCGTGGCGGAATTTCTTGTCCAGTGTCGGGGGTTCATCAAGATCATAAAACTGACCGTCTACCTTGACCCGCTGGAACCCCTGCTTGCGAAGTTCCAGAAATTCTTTGCGATATTCGCCTTTGCGGTCACGTACAATGGGGGCCAGAAGATAGGCGCGCGTACCATCCTCCATTCCCATAACCCGGTCGACCATATCCTGAACCTGCTGAGCTTCGATCGGCAGGCCTGTGGCTGGGCTGTAAGGCGTTCCGACGCGCGCGAACAGAAGGCGCATGTAATCGTAGATTTCCGTTACAGTGCCCACGGTCGAACGGGGGTTCTTGCTGGTGGTTTTCTGTTCGATAGAAATAGCAGGGGATAAGCCGTTGATGTGATCTACGTCCGGCTTTTCCATCATGTCCAGAAACTGACGCGCATAGGCCGACAAACTTTCGACATAGCGGCGCTGTCCTTCGGCGTAGATGGTGTCGAACGCCAGTGACGATTTACCCGAACCCGATAGTCCGGTGATAACCACAAGCTGATCGCGCGGAATATCCACATCGATGTTCTTGAGGTTATGTTCCCGCGCGCCGCGGACTTCGATGAACTTCTGCTCAGCCATAATACACCCAAACTGCCAACTCGACACGAGATAGCGGAAATGTACTGAGTCTCCAATCAAAAAACGAGAACAAAAGGGGAACTGAAGGAATCGCTGATTCTGACGGCCGTCAAAGCCCGATTAACTAAATACTTTAGTATTAGTTTTATCGCATTTAGAACAACTATTATAATCACAATATGTTTTTATTAGCCCCGTGCGCACAACATATTCCAAAATTTTAAGGTAAATTGGTGACAACTCCAAAAAAGGAAAACGCCATGACCATTCACTTCAACGCCCCCAAAATTCCAAACGTAATTTCAGCGAAAAGTGCTATCGAAGCCTCAGCTTATGGTGACGCAGTTATCATCGACGTGCGCAATGAAGACGAAGCGCGCAAAACAGGCACGGCACGCGGTGCAATGGTTATGCCTCTTGGGAAACTGCGTCAAAAAGCTGAGACCGGTGATCTTGAAAAAGTTCTAAAAGGTCGCCCAGTCGTTCTAATGTGCGCCGGAGGCCAGAAAGCCCAATTTGCAGCATTCACTTTGGCCCAGAACGGGATTGAAAATGTTTCGTTCACTTCTGGTGGACTTATGGAGTGGGTAAACAACGGTGGACCGGTTTCGGCTTACCCGCGTATCAGCCTGCCTACATTCATCCAGCAACCACGCCCTGCGGGCTTCGGTTTTGCCCACGTGTAAAAATTCATATTCCATTTTCAGAATTTTTCTGCTATCAGGGTCTTGAACTCCCGGTTTTGATCTCCATCTGATCAAACAAGCGATAGCCGGAAAGGACAGGACTATGACAGCGATGGCGCAAAAAGATACCCGCACACTCACTTATCAGGACGTGATTGAACAAGTTGCAGAAGGCGAGATGACTTTGGTCGATGTACGCGACCACTCCGAAGTCTCTATGACGGGCAAGGCAAAAGGTGCAGAACACATTCCCTTGATGCAGCTTTCATACAAAGCGGACCCGAACCATCCCGAGTTCCACAACGGTCTCTATCAGAATAAACCGATAGCGGTTTACTGCGCATCTGGCGGGCGTTCGGGTATGGCCGTGAATATTTTGAACCAGCTTGGATACGAAACCACCATTAACATTGGCGGCTTCGGTCACTGGGTTCAGGCCGGCGGACCGGTCGACAGATAATCAAGGATTTTGCTTCTTTTCTCTCCCGACTCCCTCCCTCCCCTGAAGGAAGCAAAAAGCCCCCGCGCCAAAATGGCCGGGGGCTTCTTTAATTGTAAAAGGAAATCCTTAGATGTGGATCGCACGTCCGTAGGCGTCTAGCACGCTTTCATGCATCATCTCAGACAACGTCGGGTGCGGGAAGACCGTTTCCATCAGATCTTCCTCGGTGGTTTCAAGCTTGCGACCAACCACATAGCCTTGGATCATCTCGGTCACTTCTGCACCAACCATGTGGGCACCCAAAAGCTCGCCAGTTTTGGCGTCGAACACAGTTTTTACCATGCCTTCAGGTTCCCCCAATGCAATCGCTTTGCCGTTGCCGATGAACGGGAAGCGGCCCACTTTGACGTCATGTCCCAGCTCTTTGGCTTTCGCTTCGGTATAACCGACGCTCGCCACCTGCGGATGGCAATAGGTGCAACCCGCGATGCTTTCCGGGCGAACAGAGTGAACCTTCATGCCTTTGATATGTTCGGCCACCATAACGCCTTCGTGGCTAGCTTTGTGCGCCAACCAAGGTGCGCCCGCAATGTCACCAATTGCATAAAGACCTTCAACGCCAGTGCGGCAGTATTCATCGACAACAACGTGCGTGCGGTCGATCTTCACGCCCAACGCTTCCAGTCCCAGGTTTTCGACATTTCCAACGATGCCAACTGCCGAGATGACTGTATCGAAGTCTTCAGTTGTAACTTTGCCGTTCGCTTCAATGTGAGCGGTCACCTTGCCGTTTCCACGATCCAGCTTTTTGACCATGGTTTTTTCCATGATCTTCATGCCCTGCTTGACAAACTGCTTTTTGGCGAACGCGCTGATTTCGGCGTCTTCAACCGGAAGAACGCGGTCCATCACCTCGACCACGGTCGTGTCTGCACCAAGGGTGTTGTAGAAGCTGGCGAATTCAATGCCGATCGCACCGGAACCGATGACCAGCAATTTCTTTGGCATCCGCTTGGGCGTTAGCGCGTGCTTATAGGTCCAAACCAGATCGCCATCAGCTTCCAGACCTGGAAGTTCACGGGCACGGGCACCTGTAGCCAGAACAATATTCTTAGCAGTCAGCTCTTCAATGCCTTTGTCGGTTTTAACCGAGACTTTACCTTTAGCTGGAATGGTTGCCTCGCCCATGAAGGTGGTGATTTTGTTTTTCTTCATCAGATGGCCGATGCCCTGATTAAGCTGCTTTGATACGCCGCGTGAACGGGCCACAACCGCATCCAGATCGTATCCAATGTTTTCTGCCTTAAGACCAAAGTCCTTTGCACGTTCCATCAGGTGAAACACTTCCGATGAACGCAAAAGGGCCTTAGTTGGAATACAACCCCAGTTCAGGCAGATACCGCCCATATGTTCGCGTTCGATGATAGCGACATTTAAGCCAAGTTGTGCGCCACGAATTGCGGCCACGTAGCCGCCGGGGCCGGCGCCGATTACGATCATGTCAAAAGATTTTGCAGCCATGTGGCTCCCTCCGATTCCAAATTAGTTTGACGTTAAACTATTTTTCGAATCCGAGCAATTCTCTGGGTGCATAGCCGCTATACCAAAAGAATAACCCCGCCTTAGCGGGGTTCAATCAGCGATTTAGGTTATGCCTAGACTGCGACCGCCTGCAGCTCTCTGACTGTTTGGCCGTATCCGCCCGCCGCAATGTATGCAGTTTCGTTTGTACTATTTGAACGCGACAGTGCCTCGTTCCGATACGGAAAGCGTCCGAACTGGCGGATGACCTCTCGGTGCGCTTTTGCGTGCAGCAAGTTTGACGCCCCAGATTCCGGCATACGTTCAAGCATCATGCGAACGCAACGCTCCTGATCGCAAAGGTTTTCCGAATGCATCAAAGGCAGATAAAAGAACTGCCTTGCCGGTTCATCAATCTTCATATCCCACTTCTTATCTATCGCGCACTTTGCGACCGCCAGGGCATGTCTATCCGTAGCAAAGGATTTACCTTCACCCCGGAACATGTTCCTCGGGAACTGATCGGTCAGAAGGATATAGGCCAACGCACCACTGGGATAAGTAAGCCAAAGGCCAAGCTTTCCATCAAGCGCAGTTTCCCATGTCGATTGAAATCTGTTGCGGATTTCCGCGTCAAGCTCTTCCGAGCTTACATACCAGTCAGACGGCTTTAGCTCGTCCAACCAGAAACCTAGCACTTCCTCTGGGCGTACCACTGCTGCCACTCCTCAAATCAGCAATATTTCCTGCCTCAAGGTAAGCGTTACACGCTTGTTTCAATTTGAAAAGTCAAGAAATGCAACAAATTCAATTTTTGTTCACATTTGTGCAGCGCGCTCTTCTTCTTCCTCGGCCATAGCCTCTTCGATCGCGTATTCTTGCGCAAATTCGACCGCCAAAGGCGATGCACCCGGGTAGACTGGGGCATATGATCCGGTGTCATCGACAGACGGAGCAGATCTCTGCGTCATCCGATAGGCCGCGTATCCAGTCAGAGACAGCATTAGTATTCCAATGAATAGGAAGTACCCCGGAGGTCCGAACACCCCCATAATCCAACCAGCTAGAACTGGGCCCGAGATTGCCCCTAAGCCGTTGATAAATACCATCCCGCCAGAAGCTGCCGCCATGTCGTCGTAATCAAGAAAGTCATTCGTGTAGGCGATGAGAAGTGAATATAATGGATTTGACATGCCACCGATCAAAAACGCTGAAACCAGTAGAAATTCAAAGTAACTGCCCACGATAATGGCCAATAGCGCCCCAGCCGAGCCGACAGCCGAGGCTAGCATAATCAACACACGGCGATCCATGCGGTCTGATAACCACCCCAGCGGATATTGTACAATAAGCGCACCCACATAGAATGCCGATACAAAAAGGGATATCTGACCAATCGTCAGCCCCGCCTCAGAACCGTAAACCGCAGCCATTCCGAATTGCGCTGAAAACACTCCCCCCAGCAAGAACATGCCGATCACGCCGAGCGGTGAAATCCTGTAGAGTTCCTTCAAACTCATTGGTTTGGTCGTGTCGAAGGCCGGTGTTGGACTGATCGATAAAAGAATTGGGGCAAATGATATTGAAACTGCTACAGAGGCAATGACAAAAAGTTCGTAGCCAGAGGGATCGGCTAGAACAAGAATACCTTGTGCCCCAACGATACCGATCATCTGAACTATCATATAAAGCGAAAGCGATTTACCACGGTTCTCATTTGTGGCTGCATTGTTTAGCCAACTTTCGGCCGTCACATACACGCCCGAAAAGCAAAACCCGATAATTGCTCGCCCCAAAAACCAAGTGAATGTATTCGGAAGAGCTGGATACAATATCAGCACGGCCGAGATAAATGACGCAAGCGCCGCGAAGACCCGCACATGTCCAACGCGGCGGATCATCTCGGGTGCCATGCGGGACCCTCCAAGAAAGCCAACGAAATACGCGGACATAACCAATGACATCTGGAAGGTCGTAAATCCCTCTATGTCGCCACGGACACCCAAAAGCGTTCCCTGCAAGCCGTTGCCGACCATCAAAAGCATCATTCCGAGCATCAAAGCCCATGACGAGGAAATTACTGAAATCATTACTTTCTCCAGTGGTCTTTGATGTCAACTACATCCAATATCGCCGAAACGCAGGTCATGAACCGACACTTCCTGATGCGTCTACGGTTGCATGTCACTTTTTTGGAAGCAACAGCGACGCATCCCCATAGCTAAAGAACCGGTAGTTATTCGCAACAGCATGTTGATAGACCTGCTTGATCCGGTCATGCCCCAACAAAGCCGAAACAAGCATCATCAGCGTCGACTGAGGTAGATGAAAATTTGTCATCAAGCCATCAGCTATATTAAACTTGAAGCCGGGATAAATGAATATATCCGTCTTGCCTGTCCATGGCGCTATATGCCCTCCGCCGTCACGGGCCGCTGTTTCGATCAGTCTGAGAGACGTTGTACCCACAGGAATGATGCGCCCGCCCGCCGCTTTGGTGGCTGCGATCTCAGACGCCGCAGTTTCGGTCACCTGTCCCCATTCGGCATGCATTTTGTGCTCGGTCACGTTCTCTACTTTGACCGGAAGGAACGTCCCTGCCCCAACGTGCAGGGTTACCTGAGTGAATTCGACACCACGCTGCCGCAGGTTCTCTAACAGTTCTTCATCAAAATGCAGGCTGGCTGTCGGAGCCGCGACCGCCCCCGAGTTCTTGGCCCAAACGGTTTGATAATCCCGGTGATCCTGCGCATCGGCCGCCCGTTTCGCCGCAATATAAGGCGGTAACGGCATATTGCCGACATCAGCCAACGCAGCATCAAAATCAGCCCCCGCGCAATTGAAGAACAATAGCCCCTGCCCCTCGCGCTTTTCGCGCAAAGTCGCCGTCAGTTTCTCGGAAAAGTCGATCACTTCGCCTTCCCGGATTTTCTTGAGGGGTCTTAGCATTGCCATCCACCCGCCATCCGCACGTGGCTCCAGCAAGGTGACTTCGATCTTTGCCGAAGTCGCCCCGTCAGCGCCTTGCCTGTTCCGTTGTCCGTACAAACGCGCCGGAATCACCTTGGTGTTATTCAAAACAAGACGATCACCCGGACGCAGCCAGTCAACAAGATCACCAACAATCGCATCCGTAATTTCGTCATCTTTGGCCACAAGCAGTCTGGCAGAACTGCGTGGCTTGGCTGGACGGGTTGCGATCAGCCTGTCTGGCAAGTCAAAATCAAAATCGGACAGTTTCATTCGGGAACCTTAGGCGAGGGTTTTCGGAACAATTCACGGAAGATCGACGGGGTCAACGCCGACAAAGGGTTAACGGATATCTTGGGATTTTCTGAGCTACCGGTCACCGTGAAGTTAAACCCAATCACGCCTTCACCCCTTCGGGTAAATATCTCTCCGATGCCATTTACCAGATAGATCGGCGTCAAAACTCCCTGAAGCTCCAGTTGGTCGTTTTCGAAATCATATGTTCCTTCCAGCGACAAGCCCATAGACGGACCCGTTGCACTTGCCCGAGAGAGGATAAATTCGGACTCGGTAAAGTAAAATTCACCTTCAACTTCCGAAAAGCCTATTCCATCGAAAGTCAGCTGATCAAACAGACCGACAATGCTGACAGCGTTCAGCAAGTCAGCCAAAAGGGGCATGTCCAACAAACGCACATCGCGAGCCACAAAGCGCCCGCCGTACCCTTGTGATTTCTCTGTGAGCTCAGTGTAGATAGACCCCTTAGAGGCCTTATCCAGCAAACCCAGCGCCGACAAAACGGCACCGGCATCATCAGCAGTCGCAGAAATAAGCCGTCTTCCATCTGCATCCGAGGAGATGGTGCCTCCGATATCTACGGTATCATTCAATCGCCCCGAGAACTGCCCTTGCATGTTCCGCCCCAAGTCAAACTCTCCCGAGAAATCTGACATACTTAGGAAGTCCGAAACAAAAAGCTGGTCGATATCTGTGAAAATGCGTCCCTGAACTTGTTTACCTGACGAACCACCTATACCGCCCGTTGCTTCGGTCAAAGATTGCACATCAACAACACCGCCATTGATATAGATATCCGCAGGTTGTCCGGCACCATTCCCCTGAATGCGCACAGGTGCGTTTAACCAAGTTCCCAGCCGCAAGTTCGAAAATTCAACCGCATCAAGCGATCCGTCCTCATTCACCAAAACCTGCCCCTTTGCCTCGAATCCCGATGCCTTGATTTCCAGCAAATCAATCGCCGTCGGATTTCCCAAGCTCCCGGATGCCCGCAGATCGCCCTTAGTGTTTGCTTTCTTGTGCCACCCGACAAAATCCAGATTTAAGCCCACTCCGTCCAGATTGGAAATCAACTCGAACCGCGGCGCCTCACCTTTGGGCAAATCAACAAAGAGAATTCCGATACCATGTCCAGTCACGGTTCCGTCAGGCAGGCCGATACCGAATTGAGAGACAAATTCTTGTGAAAGCTCAATTTCACCGGTCAATGTGCTTGCGTTGCCACCATCACCTGATGAAATCGATGTCCATATTGCATCCAGATCAACGCCGCCTATCTGCGCACTTCCGTGTACGTCAATGCCTTCATTCGAAGCAGAAACGTCTAGGATATCCGCAGTGACCACCTGCCCCGGAACCAACGTGTCACTAGAAACGTCCGTTACAGTTCCCTTTACATCGTATACGTATTCACTCGCCTCGGGCTTTCGCGCGATTGGGAATGCAAGCGTGCCCGCAATGTCAGCTTCGCCTTCCCCCATGGTGCGCAAGTCCGTTTCATCTGCTTCTAAGACCGGAATCTGCTCTAGCAGGTGTAGGACCGTCGACAGAGAGCCACGACCATAGAGTTCAACGTTTGCCCAACCATCCTTATCCGAAACATCCGGGACAACAAAGCGCGTCCCCTTTACATCGATCCCGTGGGGGCCCTCAGTAAAGATTATGCCACTTTCGACTTCGGCCGCAAAGCTGGTGTTATCCAGAAACAGTTTACCCGACACCTGGCGCGCAGGGCTCATCATCGGGGCATAAGTGATAACTGCGTTGCTTACATCCGCCTCGACCGACAAAGACGCCTGTTGCGATGGCTTTGCTTCAAGACTGAGTTTCGCTCCTGAATAACTTGCCTCGCGTACATTAGTATCGAGCCACGACCGAGTTTTTGCCGCAGTTACCACTGGCCACAAGCCCATTAATTGCTGGTGATCCATGTCGGATGTATATGCCCCTAGCAAAACTGCCCATCCAGCCGGCCCAGCCGAAACAGAACCCGACGCCGAAAGCTTCGCATTTTGATTGCTTATCGTGGCATCCCGTAACAGCACACGAAACGGCTGCACCTGCATATCAAAGGCCAAACGATTATCCGTAAAAACAATCTTGCGCTGCCAAGGTCCGCTTTCTGTCGAAGAAAATTGAGGCGCATCAATTTCAACGCTGAATTCATTTGGGAGCCCGTTGGAACCCAATTCAAGCGATGCGTGTCCACTTGCGCTTCCCGAAATCCAGTCACTATCGATCGATATTTGATCAAACCGGATATCTTCCAAGCGCGGGCTATAGCTGAAATAACTCTCCATTGAGCGGAATGGAATGGGGCGCGTTGCATCTGTGGGCCTGAGCACGCCTTCGCCAATTTTTAAGGCCGCGGCGATGGGTAATGGATTGCCGTTGTCGTCAAATCCTCCACGTATCGACCCGCTAATTTGCGCATCTAACAATGCAAGCCAAACAAGTGAAGCTTGCTGGCTTGCCAGATCCCCAGCTGGCATTTCATCAAAACTGATCCCGAACTGGACCGCCGGAGTTGTCCGGCTGACGCGCGCGTTGGCTTCCAGCGTTGCAGCAGATGCGCCTCCGGCTAGCAAGGCCAGATCGCCGAAAAGATCGATTTCATCTTCCTTCACCGCCATGCGGAAACGACCGCCATCAATTGTCCAGCTTCGTTGAGCACGCAGATCGTCATACTGTAGCGTAATCTCTTCGACAGACAGCGTTTCCAACGACGATAACGCCGGCTGTTCAAAAGCTCTGAGATACGAGGCCAAGGTGCTTTCTTTCGTCGTATCTAACGATGACGTGGCCCCTGCCAGCGATACCCCTAGACCGCCATCGGCATCCCGTTTTAAATCTAGAAACAGACCAGACAGACCGATAGATTTCGGGCGCACCTCGCCCAACAACAAGCTTCCAAGGGATAAGGTGCTTTCCAGTTCTGATAGCTCAAGTATCGGTGATTGGTCCAAATCCAGTACAACAGCATTCCGTAAAGACACAACAGGACGCCCATCGGTTCCAAGACTCCAACGCAATCCTTCGAACCGGACTAACCGCCCCGGCAGCGCCCTTTCGACCGATACTGTGATCCTGTCCTTGACCCAAACAGGGGCTTCGAAAGGACCGCGCAAAAATACTTCCGCAGCGATCACTATTACCAAAATAATTAACAAAGTGGCTGAAGCAACCATCACCCCCAGTCGACGAAACGCCGGAGGTTTTGCGGCCCTTTTGCGCTTGTGTTTGTTGACCCGCTCTTTCACTTGGATGTATTCGCCCTACACTGGTGGCAATGGCAATTCAGA
>Ga0181593_10004208_pt1 | contig 13092 bp, 11 predicted proteins | sample 071ome_19_FD_133756 | JGI IMG/M metagenome (GOLD analysis project Ga0181593, IMG submission 133756) | Coastal salt marsh microbial communities from the Groves Creek Marsh, Skidaway Island, Georgia - 071413AT metaG (megahit assembly) | ecosystem: Environmental > Aquatic > Marine > Intertidal...
GCTTCGGCTACTCGCTCGACTAATTTTTCACGAGTTCGGCGGTAACGGATCAGTTCTTCAATCGAAATGATTTCGAGGCCGTGCTCACGGGCAAGCGCGATAAGCGTTTCTCGGTCCGCGCGATTTCCTTCTGCGTTGAGAATCTCACAGAGGACACCCGCAGGCTGCATGCCGGCAAGACGGGCCAGGTCGACTGTGGCCTCGGTATGACCAGCACGCCGTAGCACGCCGCCCTCCTTCGCAACCAGCGGAAAGAGATGACCGGGCCGGACAAAATCTTGTGGCCGGCTTTCTGGATCGAGGAGCGCGGCAATGGCAGTAGCCCGTTCTGCGGCGGTGATGCCGGTGCGGGCTGAGATATGATCGACCGGTACCGTAAAGGCTGTCCCGAGTGGGGTGGAGTTGGCCTCAACCATCATTGGCAGTTCCAGCCGACTGGCAACGTCGGGAAGAACCGCCATGCAGACCTGCCCTCGGCCGTGCGTGATCATGAAGTTCACCGCCTCAGGGCTGGCATGTTCGGCGGCGCAAATAAAGTCGCCCTCGTTTTCCCGATCCTCTGCATCGACAACGATTACGATCTGACCTGCTTGAAAGGCTTCGATGGCGGCATCAATCGAGCTGAAATCAGACTGCATCGCGTCCTATCGGATGGCTTTTGACACCCGAAACTCCTGTGGCTGGTGACTTTTCGACAATCAATTATAGATTGCGGATCGTGGCGACCACGAGAAGTCGCCAGAAAACGACCGGTAACAGCCAAAACGGTGGGGGATCGGACCATGCTGGACCGTGAAGAATATATCGAGCAGGCCTACCTGTTCCGGACACTCGGCGAGCGAATACTCGATGGTGTTGCCATGCAAGAGGCTCTGGTCCACCTGGGGCATGAGATACTGGCAACAACCAAACTGCCCCTGGCCATTGACTACCTCATCAGTGATCTGCGGCTGGTTGGCACCATGGCTTCGGCTATGGGTCGGATGAGCCATTACTTCACCCCCTTCCAGACTTTTGTTGTCGCGGAGGCGGAAGACGAAGAAGGCCGCTTCGACCTGCGAACTGCGCTCACGATCCTTGAGCGTGAGGCCGCCTATCGTGCTGAAAACGCCACGCCGCAGGGACTCTTCTTTTTTCGTTTCGAATGCCTCTCGCGGAACCGCCTCGACTACATGCATGGCCTGACCGCCACCGCGAACGACGACATTTTTAATGCGGACTGGAAAGACTGGATCAAGATGGTCTCTCGGCAGGTCGGGCTGGTCGATCTCGCCGACCTTGTCTATGTCCGCAGTGACGAACTCTTGCGGCGGCAGCAACGACGACATCCAGCGGACCGGACGACAGACAACGCACCGGCAACCACCGAGAGCCACATGCTGTTTGGCGAGAAAGAAGGCCGCATCGCCTGGGCGAACCGTGGCAAAGACCCCCTCTACCTGTTTGCTGCCTTACAACGACAACTCGGCTACCCAGCGGTACCACGACCAAAGCGGCCCAAGCCACAGATCGACTCGCCCACGCTCTTAGCCCGTCGCATCGACAGGCTCGAACTTCGCGTCAAACTCCTTGAGCAAGAGAACAAGGGGGGCATCGACCTCAACCAGTTTGACCCCAAAAATCCACAGACCGAATAGCGGCTGTCACCCGATCAACACCGGCCCTGATGACTGACTCCTCCGCCATCCCATTTGGAACAGGCTCACGCCAGCGGCAGCATCTCGCAGAAATTGTCGCAGCTGCAACCGCAGCGGTCGCTCCCAAAACCCTTCTGGCAAATCGGCTGTCGATCTTGCCCCCCGGTGAACGACTCCTCTTCGACGGGCATCCATTTCCTTCAACTGACTGCCCACTCGACCTGAAAACAGTTGAAAAAATAGTGGTCGTTGGAGGCGGCAAGGCTGCCGCAGGGCTGGCCGCCGGCATCGAGCAACTACTGGGACCAGCGCGTCTAAAAGCCCATCGGGTGAAGGGCCTCGTCAGTGTGCCGGCCGGCTGCCAGCTGCCGCTGAAGCAGATTGAGGTTCGCGAAACCCGGCCCACCGGCATCAATCTGCCAACACCCGCAGTTGTCGATGCCACATCTGAAATGCTCGCCATGCTCAGCCAACTCGGGCCCCACGATCTCGCCATCGTGCTGCTCACTGGCGGCGGCTCAGCCCTCCTCGAAGCACCTGCCGCCGGCATCACACTTGAGTTTGTCAGCGACATCACCCAGCGGCTCTCTGCTCAAGGGGCGGACATCACCTCGCTCAACACCATTCGCCAACTGCTCAGCCGGGTGAAGGCTGGCCGCCTGGCCGCCGCCACAACAGCCGGACGAATGCTGGCGCTGGTGCTTTCTGATGTTATCGGCGACCCGCTACCAATGATTGCCTCAGGCCCTTGCCTGCCGTCGACGAACAGCCTGGCTGCCATCACCACTATTCTCAATCGCCACGATCTTTCTGAAGGCAGCCGTGCTGCTGTTCTCAGCCTCGTTCAGACAGAGGCCCTCGAGTTGCTTTCACCGCCAACCGCTGCAGGCCGTTGGCTTACCCCTCAAGGCTGTCAGGTGGATCATCTGGTGCTGGGTTCAAACGCCACTGCAATCACGGCGGCATCTGCTGCTGCCGCTCATTGTGGCTATGAAGTTGTTGCTGCCATAACTGACAAAAGCAGCACACCAGCCGAAGAGGTTGGCTACCGCCTGGCTGACCGGGGGCTTGAACTGCTGGCTACCGCCTGCCAACTGGGCCGGCCCCTGGCAATGATTGAGGGGGGTGAGGCAACCGTTCACGTCCCCAGCGACCATGGACGCGGTGGCCGTAACCAACAAACGGTGCTCGCCGCAGCCGAGCGGTCCGCTGGGAGAGCCTGGCCGGCGGGCCTACTAGTGGCAAGTTTTGGGACAGACGGCGAAGACGGGCCGACCCCGGCCGCCGGAGGCGTCATCGACCAGATGACGGCAGCCGCCCTGTCGCGGAACCGGGACCAACTCCTCACTGCTCTCAGGCGGTGTGACGCCTACCCCCTGCTCGACCGCTGCGACGGCCTCATCGAAACCGGCCCAACTGGCACGAACGTTGCCGACCTGCGGCTGGTGCTTGCCCACCCAAACCCAACAACGTAACCACGAGCTTCCGCATGAAGGGCGGATCGTTGATTTCCTCTGACTCATCGAGTTCGCCTCGGCTCAAAATCCCTGCCGTATGGATGTGGGCAAGAATGTCTTGGAATGCTTCAGGCAGACAGCCCCTCGCCTTGCGGCCGGCAGTTGCTTCTGCAACAACACTCGGATTCACGCACCCACTTTGCTCCTGGAGAGTTGCCCGATGCCCTCCCTAAAACGCATTCTCGTCACCGGCGGTGCCGGCTTCCTTGGCAGTCACCTCTGCGAACGGCTGGTCGAGCAAGGACATGATGTCATCTGTGCTGACAACTTCTTTACCAGCCAGAAGACAAACGTTGCCCACCTGCTTGGCTGCGGAAACTTTGAACTGCTCCGGCACGACATCATTCATCCGCTCTGGCTCGAGGTTGATGAAATCTACAATCTCGCCTGTCCGGCTGCTCCAGGGCACTATCAATACAATCCCATCAAGACCATGAAGACCTCTGTCACCGGGGCCATCAACATGCTCGGCATGGCCAAGCGGTGTCAGGCCAAGGTGCTCCAGGCCTCGACCAGTGAGGTCTATGGAGACCCCGAGGTGCACCCGCAACCAGAGAGTTACCGGGGCGCGGTCAACCCAATTGGCCCCCGGGCCTGCTACGACGAGGGCAAGCGGGCTGCCGAAACACTATTCATGGATTACCACCGGGCCCACGGCCTCAACATTCGCATCGTGCGGATCTTCAATACCTATGGCCCCCGGATGCACCCTTATGATGGTCGGGTGGTATCAAACTTCATCCGGCAGGCTCTCGCCGGCGAACCGATCACGATTTTTGGAGACGGCTCACAGACCCGCAGTTTCTGTTATCGAGATGATCTGGTCAGTGGGATCATTGCCATGATGAATGCCGCAGACGATTTTGTCGGCCCGGTGAACCTCGGCAACCCAGGGGAATTCACGATCAGACAACTGGCCGAACTGACTCTTGAATTGACCGGGGCAAACTCAAACCTGATTGAGAAGCCCCTGCCTGTCGATGACCCGGAACGCCGCCGGCCCGATATCAGCCTGGCAAAAGAAAAACTCAACTGGGAGCCCACTGTCCCGCTGCAGGAGGGACTGGCAAAAACGATTGACTGGTTCCGCTCAGTGAATCTTGACGATTTTCGGGCGCCGACACCGAACTATTAGCCTTCGCGGCCACCGGCACCGAGAGAGCCCGAGCAGGTACGCCACGGCCGCCGGCAGCGGCGTTCCGTCTGCTGAAAGAGCGGAAAACGGCCTCTGTTTCCCCAGCCGGAAACACCCCTATTTTGCCCTTCGCCCCGGGCTGTTCATTCGCTAGGGTCTGCCCCCCGTGAGCGGTTGCCGCCAGTAGGCAACCTGCAACACGTCGTGTTCCCGCACCCTTGAGGAGCCATTTCATCATGGAACGCAGTGAGTTGTCGGCAATCGTTCTCGACCTGCTCGAGAAAGAAACCGGCGAAACCTATGACACCCTCGATGACGCGACCACGCTCACCGAAGGGCTCGGCCTCGATTCACTCGATATGGCCGGTCTCGTCCTGCACATCGAAAGCCACTTCGGAATCCAAATCGAGACCGAGTTGCTTGACCAGATCAAAACCGTTGGCCAGATGCTCGATACCCTCGAAGAAAAACTGGTTGCGAAAGAGGCCAACAAGAAGGCCGCCTGAAACACCCTCTGATCGTCTGTCTGCCCACGGTCACGCTGGGCCGGTGAACCGGTGTCAGCCGACTGCGTCCTCTCGTTTTATGGTCCCGGTTATGCTCCTCGACCCAACCGCATCTGGTGCACCCACGGGTGCCTGCACGATTCGGGGGGCAGCGGTTGTCACCGCCCGGCTATCTGAAGTCACGACACTGGCCCGACAGCCTGCTCCTGCCGGTGGGCCCACGATTCCGCCACGGTTCCTCCGGCATGCAGACGAACAAACTGTTGTCGGTCTTCATGCAGTCTTGCAACTCCTGGCTGCAGCGGGTGGCGAACCACCTGACCTCTCTCGCGATGCCGTCATTGGAGCCAGCTGCCGCGCCGGTCAGCCGACAGCAGCTCGAACAATGGTTGGTCTGGAACAACAAGGAACTGTTGGTGTCACTCCCCATGTGGTACCGCAGTGCTCACTGCATTCGCTCGCCTCAGCGGTAAGCGTGGCACTCGGCATGCACGGCCCGAATATCGGCGTTGCCGGCGGCCCGCAGGCAGCGTCCGAAGGGCTGCTCGCCGCTGCAACCCTGGCGCCGACACTGCCTGCCTCTGCTCACCTCTGGCTTGTCGTGACCGGTTGGGATCTGCAGCCCGAACTTGAGTCTGACGGCACCGCAGGCAACGACCCGACCTGCCGTAGCCTGGCTGTTTGCCTCCAGCCAGCCGAGGCTCATCGTCACCAGCCAACAACCGTTCCCACCCTGCAGATCACGCCCGGCGCCAGCCCAACCTGCACGCCGACAGAGACCGCCGAACTGCCACTCTGGGAACTCTGCGAACGCCTCAACCAAGGACGAGAAACGACGCTGGCCTGCGGCCTCGGCCTGCAGGCCACACTTCGCCCAGGAGAAAACGGCTTTGGGCTCCCAGCTTTCACCGGCAGACGGGAGGCTGCCTGATGACCAGCACCCCTGCGCCGGTCGTCATCACCGGCATTGGCATGGCCACCCCGCTCGGGCATTCCTTTGCCACCGTTGCCGATGCGCTCCTTGCGGGGCTGTCAGGCGTGGGCCGGTATGACGCCGGCACGTTTGGACGACCCCAGGAATATCCGGCTGCGACTGTCAGCGACATTCCTGCCCCACCCCCGACTTTGACTAGCTTGGACAACGCCTCGTTTCGGAACCTCAGCCGGCTTGAGCAACTCGCCATAAGCCCGGCCGCCTGGGCCTGTGCTGACGCCGGGCTGCATGAAGCCACCATCGATCTTTCCCCCGATCGCATCGGAGTGGTCGCTGGCATCGGTGCCGAGCAACTCAAGCATTGGGAGCAGGACTACCTTGCAGGCAGCCGTGATGTCTTTGCTCCGGCGGCCAGGCCAACGCTTGTGCAACGTCTGGCCGCCACACTCAGGTTGACCGGCCCCACAACGACGGTTGCTGCCGCCTGTGCCTCCAGCGGATACGCACTTGGTATGGCTCGGTCCTGGCTTCAGGCTGGTTGGGTCGATGCCTGCGTGGTCGGCGGCTGTGACATTCTCAGCCCCACCGCCCTTGCCGCCTTCCACAACCTCAGGGCACTCTCCCGCCGAGACGATGCCCCTGAATCGGCCTCTCGGCCTTTTGATCGTGACCGTGATGGCTTCGTCATGGGCGAGGGGGGTGTCTTTTTCGTGCTTGAACGGGCAGCTGATGCCAAGCGTCGGAAGCAGCGGTGCTACGGGGAAGTCGCTGGTGTTGGAATGACCAGTGACGCCAGTCACATGGTCAGCCCCTGTAGCGACCCGGAACAGGCCTCACGGGCGATTACCCAAGCCATCCTTGACGCCGGGCTCACGCCTGACTCGATCGATTATGTCAATGCCCATGCTGCTGGCACACCCGTTGGCGATGCCGCAGAGGCGGCAGCAATCGGTCGAGCCCTGCATGACGCTGCCGAACGAGTGCCGGTCAGTTCCACCAAAAGCATGTCAGGACATTTGATCAGTGCCGCGGCAGCCTTCGAGGCGGTTGCCTGTCTGGCCGCCATCGACCGTGGCGCTGTTCCTCCAACAATCAATCTCGATACACCCGATGAGTCCTGCCCGCTCAACCATGTGGCCCATCACGCCCGGCCTGCCCGCGTCGATGTCGCCGCCAGTAACTCGTTTGGGTTTGGTGGCGCTAACCTTTGCCTCGTGCTGAGACGGGCGGCCTAATGGCGGCCCGTCGCATCCTTCCAACCAACACAGACCAATTCACCTCAAGCCTTCGTTCACTTTTCTCAGGAGAGCATTTAATGTCCGGCACCACCACCCTGCCCACGCTGACACTTCCACACATTGCCGCTGCCACTGACAGCCTGCTGGAAACGCTCGTTGCCCATTGGCATGAGGTTGAGCCAGCCCACACTGAAACCGGCCTGACCGGAAAGATTTGTGATCTCCATCGGTTCAACTTCCTCCTCTGGCATGAGGAAGACATTGCCCGTTCTCCCGATGTCACCGACACCAAGATTGCAGCCGTCAAGCGGGCCATCGACGGTTACAATCAGGCCCGTAACGACGCCATTGAAAAGGTTGATGACTGGCTGATTGAGGAACTCAGCCGTCAAGGCATCACCGCTGCCGCCGATGCCCCAGCTGCGACCGAAACCCCCGGCGCCGCCATCGACCGGCTCAGCATTCTCGAACTTCGTCGCTTTCACATGCGTGAGCAGCTTGAGCGAGAAGATGCTTCGCAGGAGCACCGCGAAAAGGTGGCTGCAAAAATGATCGTCCTCGATCAGCAGCGGGATCACCTCGTTACGGCGCTAAATCGTCTGCTCGAAGAAATCTTCGCTGGCCAACGGCCACTGCGGGTCTTCCGCCAGATGAAGATGTACAACGACCCGACGATGAACCCTTACCTGTACAAGTCGGCTGCAAAACAGGCCGCCTAACGAGTCGGTTCATCACGCCATGATCGCCTCCACCAGTTCACCATGCACATCGGTCAGCCGATAGTCTCGGCCCTGATGGCGAAAGGTCAGCCGGGTGTGCTCCAGCCCCAGCAGGTGCAGGATCGTCGCATTCAGGTCGTGCACATGCATGGGGCTTTCGGTGATGGAAAACCCAAGTTCATCGGTTGCCCCGTAGATCATGCCCGGCCGGGTGCCACCACCGGCCAGCCACATGGTGAAGGCATCCTTGTGATGGTCGCGTCCGGCCTTGGTCTGCTTACCCTCTGAGTTTGCACTCTGGGCCAGTGGGGTACGGCCAAATTCTCCCCCCCAGACCACCAGTGTTTCATCAAGTAGCCCCCGCCGTCGGAGGTCGGTTACCAATGCCGCCATTCCCTGATCGACGTCGCGACACTTTGACGGCAGCCGGCTGGCGAGCCCACCGTGATGATCCCAGTCTGAGTCAAAAAGCTGGATGAACCGGACTCCCCGCTCGACCAGCCGCCGAGCCAGAAGGCAGTTGGCAGCAAACGACGGTTTGCCGGGAGTCACTCCGTAGAGTGCGAGCGTTTCGGCTGTCTCAGTTGAGAGATCACTCAACTCAGGGACGCTCGCCTGCATCCGAAACGCCATCTCATACTGCCCGATCCGGGCAGCAATTTCCGGGTCTGCTGTCCGGGCAAGCTCGATGGCGTTGAGTCCATTGACCGCGTCGAGCAACCGTCGCGTATCGTGGCGGGAGCGACCGGCAGGATTACTCAGGTAAAGCACCGGATCACCAGCAGAGCGAAACCGGACACCCTGATAGATGCTCGGTAGGAAGCCGTTCGACCAGAGTTGGGAACCGGCTCCACCAGCGGGGCCCGAGAGCAGCACGACATAGGCAGGCAGGTCTTCGTTTTCGCTTCCAAGTCCGTAGGTTGCCCAGGCTCCAAGGGTTGGCCGGCCGCCACGGCCAAAGCCGCTGTGCATGAACATCTGAGCGGGTGCATGGTTGATCTCGTCAGTATGCAGGCTCCGAATCACACAGAGTTCGTCAGCGACCGTTGCCAAGTGCGGCAGCAACTCGACCATGTCGAGTCCTGACTGCCCCTGCCGGGAAAAGCGAAATGGCGATCCCGCTAGCACCTTCTTGTCACCGATGAAGGCCAGCTTCAGGTTTTTTGTCAGTTCCGCCGGGCAGGTCTCTCCGTGTCGCTGGTTCAGCAGCGGCTTGGGATCGAGCAGGTCAAGCTGCGACGGCGCCCCAACCATGTGCAGATGAATCACCGCTTTTGCCCGTGGGGCAAAGTGCGGCGGACGGGCTGCCAAGGGGTTGACCGAGCTCGCGGCCACTGCCGGCAGATCGCGGGCAAGCAGCGTTGCCAGCCCAGCCGCAGAGAGCCCGATCCCCTGGCTGAAGAACTCCCGCCGGGAAACATCCAGAAACGTCGGCCCGCTGGCCGGCTGCCCGATGGCTCGGCTCATTGCGTCGTCACCTCAGTTTTTTGTGATTGTCTCGTCAAGGTTGAGGATTGCCGCTGCGACAGCATACCACGCCACTACCTCGGCGGTGGCAACGCCCTCACCCAGCTCGATTGTCGGGTGGTCCGCAAGCACTTCAGCCATCCGCTTGGGATCTGCCGCCAGCAGTTGCTCTTCGGTCTCAACGAGTGTTCGCAGCAAGGCAATCTCAGCCTGCTTCGGTTGCCTGGCTAGCGCAAGCTCAAAGGCATACCGAATCCGTTCGTCGGCGGTGGCCGCCGGCTGCTCCGTCACCAGCCGCCGGGCAAAACCGAGTGCAGCCTCTGTGTAGACCGGGTCATTGAGCAGCACGAGGGCCTGCAGCGGCGTGTTTGACCGGGATCGCTTCACGACGCAGGTCATCCGATCCGTCGCATCAAAGGCCGTAAGGCTGGGGTACGGGCTGCCACGCTTGAGGATGACGTAGAGCCCACGTCGATACCGCTGCTCTCCAGAACTCACCTGATAGAGATATTTCTTCCCGCCAAGTTTTGCCCAGAGACCATCGGGCTGTGGCGGACGGATCGATCCACCGCCTTGCTCGTGGCTGAGCAGGCCCGCAATCGCCAGTGCGTTGTCACGAATCGCCTCAGCATCAAGCCGAAACCGAGGGCCGCGGGCGAGCCAGCGGTTATCTGGGTCGCAAGCTCGCAGGTCCGCCGACACCTGCGAGGTCTGCCGGTAGGTGCGGCTGGTGACAATCCGGCGGATCAGCCGCTTGATACTCCAGCCATCATCCATGAATGCAACCGCCAGACTGTCGAGCAGCGCTGGGTGTGTCGGAGGGTCGCCTTTGATGCCAAAATCCTCGAGAGTTGCCACCAGTCCCCGGCCAAAAATCTCAAACCAGATGCGATTGACCAGCACCCGGGCGGTCAGCGGGTTGTCTCGATCCACCAGCCAGCGGGCAAGGGTAAGCCGGTTGGGAGGTCCATCTGGGGTGCCGCCGAGGATGGCGGGAGTGCCGGCGACCACTGGCTGGCCAGGATTTGTAAAGTCGCCGCGCTTAAATAGAAATGTCTGACGAGGTGTAGCCAGTTCTTGCATGACGAGCGTTTCAGCTCGAGGTAGTTCAGCTAGATTTTTTTTGAGGCTTCTGACTCTCTTTTGCATGCTTTCAATTTTCGTGCTGTTGTCTGGGTTGTCCGAAGCCGCAGTGAAAGCTTCCTCGCCACCACAGGTCACGCCTTCCTCACCAGGAGTAACTGCGGGCACAGGAAGTGGGGTCGATGCTGTCAGCTGGAGGGACTCAAGCTCCTCCTCAGCTCTCTGAATGAGCTGGGACGCTCGCTGCCGGTCAGCAGCCCAGGGATCACCTGTGAGCGTCATGGACGGCCCGACGAATGTAATCGAGCTGGGCACCTTGGGATTCGCCCGCTTCACTTCAGTTTCAGTTGAATTGAAATAGGCGGCCATCCGGTAGTAGTCCACCTGCGGGAACGGGTCATACTTGTGGTCATGACATTGCGCACATTCCAGCGTCGTGCCCAGCCAGACTGCTCCGGTTGTATTGACCCGATCAAGCACCTGGCCGATCCGGCTTTCCTCTGGATCGGTGCCGGCCTCGACATTGGTCGGTGCACAGCGATGGAAGCCGGTGGCGATCCGAGTCGATTCATCGGCGTCGGGCAGCAGGTCGCCGGCTACCTGCTCGATGGTGAACCGGTCGAACGGCATATCAGCATTCAGGGCAGCGACCACCCAATCACGGTAGGCCCAGAGACTCCGAAGGTCATCCCGCTGATAGCCATGCGAATCAGCATAGCGGGCTAGGTCAAGCCACATGCGGGCCCAGCGGACACCAAATGCCTCGCTCTCGAGCAGCCTGTCGACCAGTTGCTCGTAGGCATCGGGGCGACTGTCTGCCAAGAAAAAAGCCTGCTCATCAACACTCGGAGGCAACCCCGTGAGGTCAAAACTAACCCGCCGCAGAAGCATCGTTCGTTCGGCTTTGTCTGCAAAGCCGAGTCCCTCACGGGCATGCGCTACTGCGACCCAGCCATCGATGAGTTCGTCCCCTCTTCCCTCAATATCCTCTGGGAACTCTGGGGGGAGCTCGAATACAGGCAACCGGTAGGCCCAATGCTTCTCAAACTCGACATCCTCTGGCCAGTCTGCCCCTTTGACAATCCATCTCTCGACCTGCTCTTGCTCATGTGGCGTAAGCCCCAATCCTCGTGGGGGCATCGCCTCCTCATCATCACGAGGCAGCCTTGCTCGACGGAGGAGTTCGCTCTCTCCAGGCTTACCGGGTACAAAAGCTGGCCCCGAATAGCCACCCGTGAGAGCTGCCGCACGATCATCAAACCGTAGGCCTCCCTCCTGATTTTGAGGCCCATGGCACTCGAAGCAGTGCCGACGAAGAATCGGCAGCACATCACCGGCAAAATCAGGGTGTCGGGGAGAATCCTTTTGAGCAGGCTGCTCCGCCGCAGCTACCACCACTGCCTCAAAAATCAATATGACGGTGACGATCCGCCTCAATCCCGCCATCGGCATTACCAGGGCCCAGCTAACTAAATCATGTCTCGCAAACAGCTGCTTCACACTTGCAATCAAATCACACCTGCAGTCAATCGGATAGCCGATTCCCCGGTTATCTGAAAGTCTCTTCGGCCAGCTTTCGCAGATCGCCATCTGAGTTCAAAATCCCGTAATAAAATCGGTTTTAGTGATAAAATTAATGTCACCAAAACGAACCGATGACATCCGTGAGCAGAAAAGCACAAAGGTAATTCTGTTTACACAGTTAAGGACATTCTTACCTTGACCAACGATGAGACGTCCACAACCAAAAAGTTTCTTTCAACTTTTCTACCTTGCTCTCATCGGTGGCTCCAATTTTTAGACAAGAAAAACCACACCGCCCCTGACATGACAGACCTCTTCGCAATCACCGTCTCGCTAACGACACTCGTCGCTTCCGTTGCACACGCTGCAGAACAGCCCAATCTTCTCTTTCTCTTTGCTGACGACTGGGGCCGCTGTGCATCCTTGCTCGCGGAGTGTGATGGCCCAAGCGGCCTCCACGACGTCGTCAAGACGCCCCACATCGATGCCCTTGCTCAACGCGGCGTCTTTTTTCGCAACGCCCATGTCAGTGCTCCCTCGTGTACCCCCTGCCGCAGTGCCCTGCTCACCGGCCGCCACTTCTGGCAAACCGGCACCGGCTCGATTCTCCGTGGCGCTGTCTACGACGACACCATCCCCAGTTTCCCACCGCTCCTCCGTGAGGCTGGGTATTTCCTCGGCTATTCGCACAAGGTCTGGGGCCCTGGCCGGCCAGCAAATGCTCCGTACACCAAGCAAGATGCCTTTCATCGGCATGGGACTGCAATCAACCAATTCTCCCAGGCCGTCACAAAACTGGTCGCCGAAGGCACTGCTCGCGAGCCGGCGAAACAGAAGATCCTCGACCAGGTTCGTGGCAACTTCCGCGACCTGCTGGCCGCCCGGCCCGCCGGCAAGCCATTCTGCTATTGGTTCGGCCCAACCAACACCCACCGCAAATGGATCAAGGGAAGCGGCAAGGCACTCTGGGACATCGACCCCGACGATCTCAAGGGAAAACTTCCGGCCTTCCTCCCGGATGTGCCAGAAGTGCGGCAAGATCTGGCTGACTATTTCGGCGAAGTCGCCGCCTGGGATGCCGCCGTTGGGACCCTGCTCGAGGAACTTGATCGAGCCGGGCTGACCGACAACACACTCATCGTCATCAGTGGTGACCATGGTCCCCCGGGCTTCCCCCACGGCAAGTGCAGCCTGTACAGATTCGGCACCGGTGTCTGCCTGGCGATCACCGGACCCGGCGTTCATGGTGGCCGGGTAGTTGATGACATGGTCAGCCTGATTGATCTGGCGCCGACCTTTCTTGAGGCGGCTGGTGTTACCCCACCTGCAACC
>Ga0181593_10004209_pt1 | contig 13090 bp, 17 predicted proteins | sample 071ome_19_FD_133756 | JGI IMG/M metagenome (GOLD analysis project Ga0181593, IMG submission 133756) | Coastal salt marsh microbial communities from the Groves Creek Marsh, Skidaway Island, Georgia - 071413AT metaG (megahit assembly) | ecosystem: Environmental > Aquatic > Marine > Intertidal...
CAGGTCGGCAACTCTGAGCACGGCAACATCAAGATCGGTAAGGCGGGTCGCTCCCGCTGGTTGGGTAACCGCCCAGCGGTCCGCGGTGTCGCGATGAACCCAGTAGACCACCCCCACGGTGGTGGTGAGGGCCGCACATCTGGTGGCCGTCACCCTGTCACCCCATGGGGTGTCCCCACCAAGGGTAAGAAGACCCGTAAGAACAAGCGCACCGATGGCTTCATCGTTCGCCGTCGCAACACTAAGTAAGAGGACATAGACCTATGCCACGTTCACTGCGCAAAGGCCCTTTCGTTGACCACCACCTCCTCAAGAAGGTGGACGCGGTCAAGGCCTCCGGCGAGCACACCGTCATCAAGACCTGGTCTCGCCGCTCAACGATCCTTGAGGAGTTCGTTGGGCTTCACTTCGCCGTTCACAACGGCAAGAAGTTCATCCCTGTCCACGTCCGCTCAACCGACATGATCGGGCACAAGCTCGGCGAGTTCGCTCCTACGCGTAACTTCAAGAGCCACATCGCTGACAAGAAAGGTAAGAAGAAGTAATGAAAGCTACGCTTCGATTCCTTCGTGTCTCACCACGCAAGACACGCCTCGTCGTCGATCTCGTCCGTGGTAAGGCGGTCAATGAGGCCGTCTACTCACTCATGGTCACTCGCCGTGCGGCGAGCGAGCCGATCCGCAAGCTCATCGACAGCGCGGTCGCGAACGCGATCCGCGAGGCTGAGGAGAAAAATGAGGATCTGACCGCGGACGACTTGAAGGTCCAAGAGATTTATGTCAATGAGGGCCCCACGCTTAAGCGCTTCCGCCCTCGCGCGATGGGCCGAGCCACTCGCATTAATAAGCGTACCAGCCACGTGACCTGCGTCCTGGCTAAGCGATAAGAGAGGAAACAGTGGGACAGAAAACTAACCCAATCGGTTTTAGGCTCGGTGTCATCCGCACTTGGAGCTCCAAGTGGTACGCGGAGAAGAACTACGCGAAGTGGTTGCACGAGGATATTAAGATCCGCGCCTACATCAAGAAAAAACTCTATAAGACGGGTGTCTCACGTGTTGAGATCTCACGTCTCTCATACGGTGATAAGATCAAGATTGAGATCTACAGCGCCCGCCCTGGCCAGATCGTTGGCGCAGACGGCAAACACCACAAGGAGCTCCGTGAGCAGCTCGCAAAGATGACCAACAACGAGGTTTTCCTCTTTGTTGAGGAGGTCCGCAAGGTTGACCTTGACGCCGTCCTCGTCGCCGAGAACATCGCCGCCCAGCTCGAGAACCGCACCGCGTTCCGTCGCGCCCTCAAGCGCACCATGCAGAACTGCATGAAGGCGGGCGCTAAGGGGATCCGCGTCGCGGCCTCTGGTCGCCTCGGTGGCGCAGAGATGGGTCGCTATGAGTGGTATCTCGACGGTCGAGTTCCGTTGCACACCCTCCGCGCTGACATCGACTACGGGACCGCGCTCGCGCGCACCACGTACGGCGTCATCGGGATCAAGTGCTGGATCTTCAAGGGCGAGATCACCGACCCTCACGCTGAGCCAACCGTCCGCTGAGCCGGTCTAATAGAGGTTAATTATGTTATCTCCAAAGAAAACTAAATTCCGTAAGCAGCAGAAGGGGCGCCTCCGTGGCGTCGCGAAGGGCGGCTTTGACGTCACCTTTGGTGAGTTCGGGCTCCAGGCGCTGAGCAGCGCCTACCTCACCGCTCGCCAGATCGAGGCGGCTCGTATCGCGATGACTCGCTACACGAAGCGCCAAGGTAAGATCTGGATCCGCGTCTTCCCTGACAAGCCCATCACAAAGCGCCCCGCTGAGACCCGCATGGGTAAAGGTAAGGGTGGCGTTGAGCTGTGGGCATGCCCAGTGCGTCGCGGGCGCGTCCTCTATGAGATGGACGGCGTCGCAGAGCCGATCGCGCGTGAGGCCTTCCGCCTCGCGGCCCACAAGCTCCCTATCAAGACACGCTTCCTAAAGCGAGGTGAGTGAGATGAAGTCACTTAAGAGCAATGAGCTACGTCAGATGAAGACGGAGGAGCTCGAGGCGCTCCGCAATGAGCGCCGCCGTGCGATCTTTGACCTCCGCTTCCAACACTACACGGGCCAGCCGATTGACACGGCTTCGATGAGCGGCAACCGTCGTGATATCGCCCGTATCGAGACCATCTTGCGCGAGCGTGAGCTCGCCGCACAGGGATAAGCCATGAGCGAAGAGAACAACACAAAGGTGCGCCAGCGCAAGAGCCGCACAGGGGTCGTCGTCAGCGATCGTATGGAGAAGACCATCGTCGTCCAGATCGACACACGCGTAATGCACCCCGTCTACAAGAAGTACGTGCGCAAGCGCGTCAAGTATAAGGCACATGACGAGACCAACAACGCCAAGATGGGTGACACTGTCCTCATCGAGGAGTGCCGTCCCCTCAGCCGTGAGAAGCGTTGGCGTCTCAAGGACATCATCGAGCGCGCTCCTGCGCTCTAAGGAAAGAGGTGTAGCATGATCCAGATGCAGTCAATCCTGACCGCCGCTGATAACTCAGGCGCAAAGAAGCTCATGTGCATCAAGGTGCTCGGCGGATCAAAGCGTAAGTACGCTTCCGTCGGAGACATCATCGTCGTGAGCGTCCGTGAGGCGCTCCCTAACTCTCGCGTCAAAAAAGGCTCTGTGCGTCGCGCTGTCGTGGTGCGCACCGCTAAAGAGATCCGTCGAATCGACGGCTCTTACATCAAGTTTGACGTTAACTCTGCGGTCCTGATCAACGACGCCAATGAGCCGGTCGGTACCCGCGTCTTCGGTCCAGTCGCTCGTGAGCTCCGTGGTAAGGGCTTCATGAAGATCGTCTCACTGGCGCCCGAAGTAATTTAAGAGGTTACAGCAATGAACATCCAAACTGGAGACCTAGTCGAGATCATCGCCGGTAAGGACAAGGGCCAAACTGGCCGTGTCAGCCGCGTTGACGCTCGTCGTGACCGTGTCGTGGTCGAGGGCTTAAACCTCGTCACACGTAACCAAAAGCCAAACCAGATCAGCGAGGGTGGGCGGTTCTCTAAGCCTGCACCTCTCCACGTCTCTAATGTCCGCCTCTTTAGTGAGGAGGACGGTCGTGGCTACCGTGTAGGGTACCGCTTTGAGGGCCAGGACGGCTCTCTCTTTGGTACTCGCCATGAGGCGGCCTCTACCTTCGCTGAGACACCTGCTCGCGTAAACAAGGTCCGCGTCTTCCTCAAGAAGGGCGGCGAGGTTGCGCGCGTCCCTGCACCAGAGAGGGGTGAGGCATGAGCAAGCCACGTCTACAAGAGCGCTTTAACAGCGAGATTAAGAGCACCCTCAAAGAGGAGTTCGGCTACAGCAACGTCAACCAGATCCCGAAGATCACTAAGGTGGTCCTCAACATGGGTCTTGGGGCGGCCGTGCAGAACCCAAAGATCGTCGAGAGCGCCCAAGAGGAGCTCACTACGATCGCGGGTCAGCGCGCGGTTGTCACTCGCGCGAAGAAGTCGATCGCGACCTTCAAGCTCCGTGAGAACATGCCCATTGGCTGCGCTGTAACGCTCCGCCGTGACAAGATGTGGGAGTTCCTTGATCGCCTCATGAGCGTCGCGCTCCCACGCGTCCGTGACTTCCGTGGCGTCAGCCCCAAGGGCTTTGATGGCCGTGGTAACTTCACCATGGGCGTCCGTGAGCACACGATCTTCCCTGAGATCAACTTCGACAAGGTCGATCGCATCAAGGGCTTGAACGTCACGATCGTCACCACCGCCAAGACAGACGACGAGGCTCGCTCTCTCCTGAAGCACCTCGGTATGCCATTCGCTAAGAGCGGAAAGCAGCGCTGAGTCGCCTTGCGGCTCGCGTAAGGCCAACACCACATCTGGGGACCGAGGCGTCTCCGCCCGTAGACCCCACTAGATTGAGGAAATACCCATGGGAATGACAGACCCCATCTCCGATCTCCTGACACGTATCCGCAACGCGCTAGCGATGACGCATGATACTGTCCACGTGCCCGCGTCGAACTTGAAGCTCCGTATCCTATACGTGCTCAAGAACGAGGGCTTTATCCGTAACTTTAAGGTCATCCAGGACGACAAGCAGGACGTGATCTGCGTCTATCTTAAGTACGCTGATGACAAGTCTCCCGCGATCATGCAGCTCGAGCGCGCCTCAAAGCCAGGCCGACGTACCTACGTCAAGTCTAACGCGCTCCCTCGCGTTCGTAACCGCCTCGGTGTCGCGATCATCTCAACCTCACAGGGCGTGATGACTGGCACCCAAGCCGAGAGCCTCGGCATTGGTGGCGAGCACATCTGTAACGTCTGGTGATCAGGGAATAAGGAAGAAATACTATGTCTCGTATTGGTAAGCTCCCCGTCGCGATCCCATCAGGGGTGAGCGTTGAGCTCTCAGAGGGCGCCGTCAACGCTAAGGGCCCTAAGGGTAGCCTCAGCTGCGCGATCCCTCCTCGTGTCAGCGTCGCCATCGACGGTGACTCGATCCTTGTCACTCGCGACAATGATGAGCAACAGTCCCGCGCGATGCACGGGCTCGCTCGCACACTCATTAACAACCTGATCCATGGCGTCAACGCTGGGTACACGCGCGACATTGAGATCAATGGCGTTGGGTACTCAGTTGAGCAGAAGGGCGAGTACCTCGTCTTCGCGCTCGGCTACAGCCACCCGATCTACTACGAGCTCCCAGAGGGCGTCACCGCAGAGATCGCTAAGACCAAGACCAAGCTCACCCTCAGCTGCGTCAGCCGTGAGGTCCTCGGGGCCTCGGCTGCGAAGATCCGCTCTTTCCGCCCACCTGAGCCTTACAAGGGCAAGGGCGTGAAGTACGCTGACGAGGTGATCCGCCGTAAGGAAGGCAAGTCCAAGGGACGCTAAGAGGAGAACGTTATGTCAGATAAGATTCGCAACGCAAACCGCGCCCGCCGTAAACGCTCTATCCGTAAGCGCCTCAGCGGCACTACTGTGCGCCCACGCCTCAGCGTCTACCGCTCTAGCAAGCACATCTATGCTCAGGTCATCGACGACTCGACCGGCTCAACCTTGGTCGCTGCGTCTACCAAGAGCCCTGAGCTCCGTGGTGAGCTCGAGGGCAAGCAGAAGACTGAGCACGCCTCTCTCGTCGGCAAGCTGATCGCAGAGAAGAGCATGAAGGCTGAGATTAAAGAGGTCGTCTTCGACCGTAACGGCTTCATCTACCATGGCCGTGTTAAGGCGGTCGCCGAGGCCGCTCGTGAGGCTGGCCTAGTCTTCTAAGACGAAGCGCAGGGCTCATCGCCTTACTAGGTAGCTCAAGCCTCGCTTCTCGTACTGAGAGCGAGGCTTGTTAGTTTTTGAAGGACGTCGTATGGTGTCCTCCCCCCCTGCCTTAGGAACGCGCTGAATGATAAAGAGGACAGAGTTAAGCAAGCAGAGCGGGACGATCTCACAGGAGCTGATCCGTCACGCGCTCCCACCCGCCGTCCTGTTTTTGCTCTCCTCACTCCCACTGCTGTGGGATGAAGGGCTCCGCACGCTTGTCATCTTGGTTGGGCCGACGCTCAAGGAGCTCTTAAGAGACGCGGTCGCGGTCACCGTCTGGATCACGGGCGCGTGGCTGATGAGCAGGGTCTTTGATATCCTGCTGTGGGAGGGGCTCTTCCATCGCAAATTGGAGCTACACGCGCCTCAGCTGTTGAAGGTGATGCTCCGTGGCCTCTTGGTGCTCTTATCACTGATGGGCATCATGAGCGGGGTCTTCGACCTGCCTCTAACGGGGATCTGGGCTACGTCTGGCGCGGTAGGCTTGGTGATTGGCCTCGCGCTCCAGCGGATCATCACTGACGCCTTCTCTGGGCTCGCGATGAACCTCGATCACGCGTTCTCGATCGGTGACTGGTTGATGATTAACCAGCGTGGGCTCCCGACCTATATTGGCCGAGTCGAGGAGATCACCTGGCGGACGACGCGGATCTTGACCAAGGACAACACCACCATCGTCTTGCCCAACAGCCTCATCTCACAGATCTCCTTGATCAACCTGAGCCGGCCTGAGCCGGCCAGCCGCTTCAAGCTCACCTTGCTCTTACCTCATCATGTCCCTACTGAACGGGCGCTCCGCGCCCTCGAGGTCGCGCTCCACTCTACCGACGGGCTGATGACCGACCCGCTCCCCAAGGTGAGGGTGAAGGGGATCAGCGAGCGAGGCGTGAAGTATGAGCTTCGGTATTGGCATGACCCGAGGAGCCTCTCTCCAAGCAAGGCGCGCTCGCGGATCTTCAGCAGGTCCCTCGTGACCTTGGGCCACGCGGGGATTAACCCAGTGGTTCCGATCTTTATTGATGACGAGCTGGACCACATGAGGCCCCCTGTCAGCTGGGATGAGGACCCAGAGCGTAAGCTCGTGTCGGCGAGCCTCTTTGGCGCGCTCCCGAGCGACAGCCAAGAGACCATCGCTGATCAGCTCATTCGTCACACGCTGACCCCTGGCGTGCCCATTGTGGTTGAGGGTGAGATCGGGAGCTCGATGTTTATGATCGCGGAGGGCTCGGTCTCGGTCACCGTCCGTCAGGGTGAGCGAGCGCTGAGGGTAGCGACCTTAAGCACGGGTGATTTCTTTGGTGAGTCGAGCTTGTTAATGGGGGAGGCGCGGACGGCGACGGTGAGCGCGCTGACGACAGGCCTCTGCTTCGAGCTACGGAGGGAGGCGGTCGCGGACCTGCTTGAGTCAAGGCCTGAGCTCGTCGCGACCCTCACTCAGGCGCTCGAGCGTCGTTTAAACGACACCTCAGAGCGTAAGACGAAGCACGCCGAGAGCCAGCAGGCTGAGGAGGCGCGTCGCGGGGAGTTATTGGGTCGCTTCAGGGCCCTGTTTGGCCTCTAATTGATCGACAGCGCTTAGCAGGTTGAGGGGTCAGCGAGAGGCGCGACCGACGCGCTCCTCATGAAGGCGCTCCTCAATCTGTATCAAAGGCACGAGCGGGGCGCCCTCAGCGTCGACCCCCTCACAGACGCGCCCCACCTCAGCCCAGCGATCAGGGCTCTTTAGGGTAGAGGGCCACCACGGGAAGGTCCTACACTGCCTAGGCCTCCCCTCATACACCTGACAACGGCGATCCTTGAGGAAGCTACAGTCTCCGGTCTGTGGGTCTTCTCTCAGCGCCCAGCGCCCCTCAACTCGCTCTACCGAGCGCTCAACAAGCTCATGAGGGGAGAGCTCGAGCGCCTCAGCGAGGGTGACGATGTCACGCTCACTCAGCCAGACGCGACCTTTACCGCTACAGCAGACCCCACAGCCTGTGCACATAAACCGAAGGCCTCCTCGATACCAAGGGCCTTGAGGAGTGGATGAGGGAGAAGAGGAGCGCATGTCTCTGCTCACAGGGGCTGTGAATCACCCTTTGAGCATAGCGCGTCTTGCTCTGAGTCGCTATAAGCACCTTGCCCTTTGACCACCGACGCCCTGTGAGCTCAGCCCGTGACGACCCTCAGCGACGACGCCCTCTTACGCCTAAGTGACGCTCCGCGCACGCTTCAGCCAGCGCTTGACGACGTAAGAGAGGAGCTGACCGCCCTCGACTCGCTCGCTCAGGCTCGGCCAGGGGAGGTCTCACGTCAGCTTATGAGGGCTGTACAGCCCGCGACCCGAGCGCTCACGGAGCTCGAAGCGCACCTCCGCTCAGGGCTAGAGCTCCCGCTGACGGTCGCGCTGATGGGCGGGACCAACACTGGGAAGTCTACGACCTTAAACCTCATCGCGGGGCGGGAGGTGTCCCGAGAGAAAGTCACCGCCAACGCGACCAAGCGCCCGTTGATCTACGCACACGCGCGGTGGCGTGAGGCCCTGCTCAGCGCTCAGCGACCATGGCCACGCCCTGAGCTGAGTGAGGACAGCGGGGCGCCCGTCACCCAAGAGGCCTCCCTTACGCCCCTCTTGAGGCTCCATGAAGATGAGAGGCTCCGCGAGCTGATCCTCATTGACTGCCCAGACCTCGACTCTACAGAGACGATGAACCTGCACAGCGCTACGGACATCACACGCTGGGCTGACCGGGCGCTCTTCCTAGTGACCCCTCAAAAGTATAAAGATGAGCTCTTGGTGCAGGCGCTTCACAGCCTTGTAGAGCGAGGGCAACGCGTCCACGTCCTGTTTAACCTCATCACCGAGCGTCATGAACGTCAGGAGATGTGTGAAGACCTTGAGCAGTCCTTATCTCTCACAGGCGCTGAGCGCGTCTTGCTCACCTTTGAGGAGCCCCTTGAGCGCCTCCCTCGAGAGCGAGAGGCATCACAGAGAGACGCCCTTCAGACGCGCCTGCTCCGCCCGCTCCTTGAGCAAGATCATCAGGGAGAGCGACGAGCCCTCCTCGCGTTAAGAGCCTCTAGGGCGCTCATCGCGATTGAGCAGGCCCTCGAGGGAGTCACGCTTGCTGAGGAGGCCTTAGAGGAGCTCGGGGGAGCGCTTGAGGGCTTCCTCAGACGGGCGACCCGGGCGATGACAGACGCCCTCGAGGAGGTGGGCGACGCTCACTCTGCTAGGGTGGAGGCCACCCTCCATGCGCTCTCTCTCCCTACGCTGATCGATCAGCTCAGCGCCGTGATCCCCATCGCTCAGAGGCGCCCCGCTCGCGAGGGGACCCCCGTAGCGCTCGTGGTCGCGCTCAGGGCGCTCAAGGAGCTCACAAAGGGCGCATTGAGCTGGGTGAGCGCTCAGCTTATCATGGACGCTACTCGACGCTTGGGTGGAGGCGCAGGGGGGTGGGGGACAGGTGAGGCGCGGAGCGTGCTGATGAGCGCGCTCCACGCACAGCTCCAGGAGCTCAGCGCTACGTTAGAGCGCTACGCCCGGCCTCAAGGGGAGGGAGCTGAGGAGGGGCAGGTCTTCACGTTAAAGAGCCCGCCTCCCAGCGCTCAAGACGGAGCGCGATTTAGCTCTGATGACCCGGCTGAGTTGGGGGCTTTGAGGGCGCCTCTAAGCGAGCTCGCCTTGAGAGAGCTGACTACCTTAATCGCGTCACCGACCACGCTCGAGGCGACCTTAGACGCTCAGCAAATGCGCTCGGTGGAGGGCGACTCAATAAGCGCCACAAAGCGCGCTCAAATGCTCGCGCTTAAGGGGCTCTGTGGCGTGAGTTTGGCGTACCTGACCTTGGGTTTGGGCGCTTGGGACTTCGTATGGTCACCGCTTGGGTTTGAGCTTGGGAGTTACCTCATCGCGTGGCGACTAGGGCAGGAGCGAGCTCAGGGGGGCGGGGAGGCCTCAGGTCCGCGAGCTGAGTCTGAGCAGGTAGAGCGCGCGCTGATCCGTGGGGTGGTCGCGCCTGTCGGGCGTGAGGCGGAGCTTAAGCTGTGGCCTGTGGGAGACCTTAAACAGCGCCGAGTGGCCTTAGCTCGCGCGCGCGCCTCGCTCGTAGAGGGGCTCTCATGAGCGCTCAAGGTCAAGCGTTGAGCGAGCGCTTAGGGGCGCTGTGTGAGCGGGCGGGCGAGGCCTTGTCTACGCCGAGCATCTTAGAGGGGGCTTGGTCGACGTTAGCGAGCGCGCGCGCCCAAGAGCTCATGGGGCTCCGTGAGGCCCTTGAGCGCTCGAGGAGGCCACTGACCATCCTGATGTTGGGTGGGACGGGGGTGGGGAAGTCAACGCTCTTGAACGCCTTGGCTGGTACAGAGCTCTCGAGCGCCTCGAGCGGTCGTAGAGCGTTTACGTCTACCTTACATATCTACCATCATACGGAGACCTCGGTCAGCTACCTCGAGGGGCTCTCGGCGCCCGTCTGTGTCTCACACAGCGCCCCTCAGCTCTTAGATAAGGTGATCATCGACGCGCCAGACATCGACTCAACAGAGCGTGAGCATCATGAGCTGGTTTGGAGGGCGCTCGAGCACGTAGATGTCATCTTATATGTCACGACTTGGCAAAAGTATCGGAACCGAGTCATCACTCAGGCGCTCAGCCGTTACCTGGGTAGCCACAGCGTGCTCTGTGCCCTGAACCAAGCGGATGAGCTGAGCGCGCAGGAGCTTGAGGAGGTCTGTGCGGACGTACACCTCTCGCTAGAGGAGCTTGGCTTACGGGCGAGCGTGGTCCTGCCGATCTCCGCCTTGAGCGCGCGAAGAGCTCAAGCTGGAGCCGAGGTGAGTGACGCGAACCTAGAGGGGGTTGAGACCTTGAGCCACCTCTTACGAGAGGAGCTCACGATGAGCGAGGTGAGGAGCCTCACTCAGCTGAGCGCGACGCGACGCGCCCTGCGCGCGGTGGCGTTAATCCCTCAAGCGATGGGCTGGTCGGAGGGCTTTGAGGAGGTCTTGACCCGCTTAGCCGACGCCCAACAGCGCCTCGCTCACCAGTTGACCGCTCTCACCGAAGAGGGCCAGCGCTCGCTCAACGCCTCACTATGGGAGGAGCGGGTCGCGCGCTCGAGAGCGCGAGATGAGGCGGTTGGGGGCCCATACGGGCTCTATTTAGCGAGTCAGCGCTGGCTGAGCCGTCAGGGCGATAGGGCTGAGCGTCCAGCTAAGGGTGACCCCGACGCTCAAGCTCGTTGGTTAGACGCTCAGCTGAGCGCGCTGTACAGCTTGAGCGTGCAGTTTGATGCTTTAGCGCGTAGGGGAGGCTGGCGGGCAGAGGCGCACGAGCGCGCAGGGCAACGTGAGTGGATCACGCCTCAAGATCGAGAGCGGGTGATCATGGAGCTCAGGGATCGATTAAGTACGCGTGAGCTCCCGTCCGTTAAGGAGCGAGACACGCTCACCTTGAACGTCGCGCCTTGGGCGACGGTCGCCTTGATCGGGTATTGGCTCCTCGAGCGAGTGATCGAGGGCCCTGAGCCGGGCTTAGTGTCTCTCCTCTTTGGGCTCGTGGTGATCTATGGGGTCTGCGCTGGGCAAGAGAGGCTGTTCGGTCACCTTGATCGCAAGCTCAGCGCTACGTTACTCACGCCAGGTCAGCTCTTCGAGTGGGTCTACGATGAGCTTACGGCGTACAGGAGGCTCAAGGAACTTGAGCGTGCGCTTCATACGAGCCAAGCGCAGCTTAAGGAGCTCCTCGCTATCGGCCAAGAGCTCGCGACCTTACACAACCAGCTCAATGAGGCGATGCGCGCCCCTGAAGCTCAGCGCTCACCGCTGCTTGACGCGCTCTATCGGAGCGCTGATGTACGGAGATAGCGCCTGTGCCTTATGAGAGGAGCGCAGGTCACCTTGAGGCTGAGGTGTCAGCGCGCCCAAGGTCGGCGGAGTGGCCCCTTGATCCGATAAAGCGACCGACCCACGCGCTCTAGCGCCTCGACCCTCCTCAACCAGGCCTTAAACGCGCGGGGTGGGAGCTCCTCACCCCAGAGCTGGTTATAGAGGAGGCGAGCGTGACGGTGGCGGAAGGGGCTCCCGAGGAGCGAGAGGGGGGCGGGGTCGTGCGTAGATCTGGCGCGTAGCTGAGCGAGCGCCTGAGAGATGATCTGCTCATGGTCGAAGGCGAGCGTGAGTTCAGGGAGCGCCGAGATCGGCCACCAGCGCGCCTCACGCGCGTCGTCTCCAGCGAGGGTGTCGGGTAGCTGAGCGCCTGAGCTCCCTTGGGGCAGGGGCACGAGGGCGAGCATGGCGACCGTGACTACCCATGACCTAGGGTCACGGCCGGGCGCCCCAAAGCAGCCGACCTCAATCAGGTCATCGACAGACAGGGAGAGCCCTGTCTCTTCGAGGAGCTCGCGCGTAGCGGCGGACTGTGGGGACTCGCCTTGGTCTACGAAACCACCAGGGAGCGCCCAGCAGTCTTTAAAGGGCTCCGAGGCGCGACGGATCAACAGGAGCTTGAGGGTGTTGTTGTGGAAGCAAAGCGCGACCATGTCTGCTGTGAGGGCAGGTCGAGGGTAATCATAGCTGTGCATGGGGGCTAACTTCATGTTGTGCTCAGATGATTAGATCATTTGAAGCGCGGTGGTAGATGTAGTAATTTCTCTCAACTGAGCGTTGTAAGAGAGACGAGCGGGTCAAGTGAACATCACTCTCCTGCCACGAGACAAAGAGAGACGCAGAGTCTAACTTGAGCGAGCACTTTACACAACATCGCCTGTCCCCGGAGACGATCCCGCATGACGTGAGGGCGTTGAGCCACGCGAGGCAGCTACTCGAGAGTCAATCACCTGCGAATCTCGCTCAGGCGATCGAGGAGGCCGCTCACTCACCGCGTGTCGCGAGCGCTTGGGGGCTAGCGCTCCTCGAGCATCAACGCTGGGACCTCTTAGTTGGGGTGTGCATACGTTCACTTGAGCATGACCAAGGTCATGTAGGGTTGATGCTGCTCTTATCATTAGGGCTCTCTGGGATTGGGGAGAGCACAGAGGCGCTGATCGTCCTCGAGCGGGTGTTTGAGCTCATAGAGCATGAGGGTCACTACTATCAGCTGAGCGTTGAGCTCGCTGAGGCCTACCAGCACCGACTTGAGCGTGGGAACCTCTCCCTAACTGAGCTCCCGACCTTTAACATGTCTACCCCTGATGAGTTGGTTGACCTGACTGACACCTCTCTGTCGATCAGCATGGTGAGGGAGTGGCTGGAGCTCCCAGAGGCCCTTCAGCAGGTGGGAGAGCCTGACCTAGATGGCCCTACTCAGAACCTCACCCAAGGGGACATGAGGCGCTTATTGAGCGACGCGGGGGTTGAGCTCTCAGAGCTCGGGCCGCAGGTAAAGGTGGAGGAGTCACCACTGTGGCCAGAGCCCCCCCAAAATCAGCCATCGCGCTCCCTCGGAGCGATGGAGGAGCCCGCAGAGGGGCATGAGTCTATCGTGGCGCTCGAGTCTGTTGTGGAGCTTGAGTCGGTCTCGGAGCTTGAGTCCGTCTCAGAGCGCTCTAGCCTAGACATCTCCTCATGGGAGATGTCTATGGCGGAGCATGAGCTTGTGTCTCGATCAGGTGATGAGCCCGACACCTTGAGTGTCCCAGATGGCAAAGGGCTCCTCAGCGCTCACGCGCTCACGAGCGTCCTTGAGGGGTCGGAGCTGACGAGCGTCTCGGGTGGCGAGGTGATGACGAGCGTCTCGGGTGGCGAGGTGATGACGAGCGTCTCGGGTGGCGAGGTGATGACGAGCGTCTCGGGTGGGAGCGTCGC
>Ga0181593_10004210_pt1 | contig 13090 bp, 11 predicted proteins | sample 071ome_19_FD_133756 | JGI IMG/M metagenome (GOLD analysis project Ga0181593, IMG submission 133756) | Coastal salt marsh microbial communities from the Groves Creek Marsh, Skidaway Island, Georgia - 071413AT metaG (megahit assembly) | ecosystem: Environmental > Aquatic > Marine > Intertidal...
AGGTCATGCTCACAGCTTCACCTGCAGCACGGGCCAGCCCCTGTTTGATCTCTGGCAAATGACGGTGACCAGAAACAGCATAGGCCATCATGCTTTCGCTGGCTTCACATAATAAACTGCCAACTTTCGCCCCACGGCCTGCACCACTCACACCAGACTTACAGTCAGCGATGATGCCCTGATGCTCAATCAGACCTTTTTCCAGCAATGGAATCAGACCCAACTGGACCGAAGTCGGATAACAGCCTGGCACAGCAATCAGGCGTGCCTGTTTAATTTGTTCACGGTTCACTTCCGGTAAGCCATAAACCGCTTCCGGTAATAATGCTTTGGCACCGTGTGGCTGGTTGTACCATTTCTCCCATTCGTCAGCATCCTGCAAACGGAAGTCAGCACTCAGATCGATGACCTTAGTGCCACGGTCAATAATGTCCTGCGCCAGACCATGAGCAACACCGTGTGGGGTCGCAAAGAACACCACATCACACTGAGCTAGGGTATCGGCATCCGGCACGGTGAAACAAAGATCAATATGACCACGCAGGTTCGGATACATATCGTCTACGCGCACACCTTCTTCACTACGGGAAGTAATCACACTGACTTCCGCATTCGGGTGCTGACTCAATAACCTTAATAATTCGACGCCGGTATAACCTGTACCACCGACAATACCTACTTTGATCACAGTTTGACCTATTTATGCTGTTGTTCCCGTTAAGAATTCTTGCAGGAACGGATACACTTGGGAATAAAGAAGCTTATAATAATGCTTCTTTGCAGAATTGTTAGCTCAGAAACCAAATTTCTTCATGCTTTTGCCTAATGCAAAGTTAATTCTTATCGTTTAATCAATGGAGCCTGCCCCGTGCTACAGAGAATAGTGGATTTTCTCAATCAGCCGAACAAAAGGCAGCCCGGGCTAAGTCGCGACAGTTTAATTTCTCTTTCTTTGCTTGCAACCATGGCAGGTTTATTAAGTGCCGGGGTTATCACCCTGTTCCGCCTGATGATTGAAGTGCCCCTCAGCCATTGGTTGCCCGCGGGCCATGCGGAAGGTTTTGAGTCATTATCCCCCGGCCTCAGAGCAGGCATAATTCTGCTCAGTACCGCCATTCTGATTCTGGTATTCCACCGTTTGAAAGCTGACCACAGAGCATTAGGGGTTGGCCATGTATTGCAGCGTATGGAACAGCATCAGGGTTACCTGATGAAACGCAATCTGTTCGCCCAGTTCTTTGGTGCTGTGGTGGCTTTATTAGGTGGTCATAGTGTTGGCCGTGAAGGCCCAGCAGTGCATTTAGGGGCCGCCACCGCCAGTCAGTTTGGCCAGTCTCTGAAAGTGCCTCACCACAGATTACGCATTCTTGCAGCCTGCGGTGTGGCCAGTGCAATCTCTGCTTCTTTCAATACTCCTATGGCCGGGGTTATTTTCGCCATGGAAGTAGTACTGATGGAATACAGCATCGCTGGTTTTATTCCTATCATTCTGGCTTCAGTTACCGGTGCCATCGTCACCCGCGCTGTGTTTGGTCATGAAGCGGCGTTTATCGTGCCGCAATTTGAAATCGGTTCACTGGCTGAAATCCCCTACATTCTGGCATTAGCTGTTGTCTGCGGCATTTTGGGCAGTGCTTATACCGCCACCGTGAATGGCTTGCAGCAGTGGAAGCAAAAACCGGTTTGGATTACCTGGGGTATCTTAGGTATCGCTACTGCCATCATCAGTGTGCCATTGCCTGAGGTGATGGGAGTGGGTTATGACAGTGTGAATGCCTGGTTCAGCGGCGAAGTGGTTATTGGCACTGCTATCGCATTATTGATTGGTAAGTTGCTATTAAGTGGCTGGGCATCGGCGATGGGTTTCCCCGGCGGTTTAATCGGACCTACGCTATTTATCGGGGCTTCTGCGGGAGCCATTATGGGTCAACTATCTGCTTATCTGTTACCGGAATACCCTACCAATATCGGCTTCTACTCCATGCTCGGCATGGGCGCCATGATGGCTGCGGTTTTACGGGCACCATTAGCGGCATTAATGGCGTTATTAGAACTCACCGCCAACCCTAATATTATTATGCCAGGCATGTTAGCCATCGTGATTGCCTCACTAACCGTGAGTGAGGTGTTCCATTTACCTTCGGTATTCAGAGTTCAGACTCGTTTGAATCTGGAAGCAAATCCAGTCAACCGTATGTTACGTAATACCTGGGTGGCTGAGATTATGGATCAGAGTTATGCCTTGTGTGAGCGTCATTTACATCCGGAAGCGGCGCAGTTAATTCTGCAGGATGGCCCTGAGTGGATCATCATCAATGAAGAGATCAAATTCATTATGCCGGCGGCGGAATTGGCCAAACTGCTGGCAGCCCATGAGAATGACGATGAAGAATTAGACCTGTTGTTATTACCGGCACCACGTCAGGATAGTGCACCGATCAGTCTGCAGGCCAACTTACAAAACGCTTTAGACCGAATGCAATCCGCTGATTTAGAATGGTTGGTTGTGCACCGCGATGAAAAAATGAATAAAATCGTCGGTCTGGTTAGCCGCCAGATGATTGAGCAGCATTATTCTTATAAACCTGCCAGCGCCTGATTAACCTTGATTCAAACAGAGATTAGATAACCATGCTTTGGGTAAAAGCTTTCCACATTATTTCCGTCGTTACCTGGTTTGCGGCTTTGTTCTATCTGCCACGTTTATACGTTTATCACGCGAGCGCAGAAGATCAGGTGAGCAAAGACAGATTCAAGATCATGGAGCGTAAGTTATACCGCGGTATCATGACGCCTTCTATGATTGCGGTAATTGCCCTTGGTGGCTGGTTATTAAGCTTTAACCCGGACTATTATTTCTCCAGCGCTTGGATGCATGCCAAGCTGACGCTAGTTGCACTGTTAGTGATTTACCATTTCATCTGCGGTCGTATGCTGAAAACGTTTGCCGCCGATGAAAATACCAAAAGCCATGTGTATTACCGCTGGTTTAACGAAGTGCCCGTGCTGTTTTTAATCGGCATTGTAATTCTGGTGATTGTGCGTCCGTTTTAATTTTTACGGCGTTCAAGAGTGTAAATAAAGACCGCGGAAGAAAACCAGTGCCACTACCGCTTTTGCGGGACGCCGTACATACGGTCCCTGTAGGCTCGACGATAGCATCCATGCTATCGACGCCCTTAAAGGGTAATAGCACTTCTTTTCCAGCACACTGGGTAAGATTGAAATACACATGTCGCGGAAAGTTTTAGCAAGCTAAACAAGTTTTTCAGAGCAGTGATGGTAAATTGTTTATGAGGCAGTGGGCAGCAGGGAAGCTGTCCCCTAGCGTATAGGGACAAAACTTCAGGATAGAAGTTTTGCACAGCGAAGCTGCCCGAAGGGCGAGGTACATGGATGTACCGAGTGATCATATTCACAGCGGGCCGACAAACAAAATACCATCGCTGCAGGTTAGAATTAAAGAAGATTAACGAGATAAAACCATGTCCTATAACATCAACCACTCACAAGAATTATTCGAACGCGCCCAGCAATATATCCCGGGTGGTGTGAACTCACCGGTACGTGCTTTTAAAGGGGTGGGTGGTACACCGATCTTCTTCGAACGTGGTGAAGGCGCACGCGTTTATGACGCCGACGATAACAGCTACATTGATTATGTAGGCTCATGGGGCCCAATGATTCTGGGTCACGCCCGTGGTGATGTGATCGATGCGGTTAAAAATCGTCTCGATCAAGGCCTGAGCTTCGGTGCTCCAACCGAGATCGAAATCGAAATGGCAAAAACCGTGTGCGACATCATGCCGGGCATGGATATGGTACGTATGGTGAACTCAGGTACTGAAGCTACCATGAGTGCAATTCGTCTGGCCCGTGGCTTTACCGGCCGTGACAAGATGGTGAAATTCGAAGGTTGTTACCACGGCCACGCCGATTCTCTGTTAGTAAAAGCAGGCTCCGGCGCGCTGACGTTAGGTGTTCCTTCTTCTCCGGGTGTACCTGAAGGTGTTGCTGCAGACACAGTCACTCTGACTTACAACGACATCGAAGGTGTTAAACAATACTTCGCTGAAAACGGTGACAAGGTTGCTTGTATTATCGTTGAGCCAGTTGCCGGCAATATGAACTGCATTCCACCGATTCCGGGCTTCCTAGAGTGCCTGCGTGAAGTATGTGACCAAAGTGGCGCAGTATTAATCTTCGACGAAGTGATGACGGGTTTCCGTGTTTCTTTAACCGGCGTACAAGGTCACTTTGGTGTACAACCTGACCTGACCACTTTGGGTAAAGTCATCGGTGGCGGTCTGCCAGTAGGTGCTTTCGGCGGTAAACGTGAAATCATGGAATATCTGGCACCAATTGGTCCGGTTTATCAGGCTGGAACTCTGTCTGGTAACCCTCTGGCCATGGCTGCGGGTTTAGCCATGATGAACTCCATTCAGCAAGATGGTCTGTACGAGCAATTAAGCGCCCGTATTCAACAACTGGTGACTGGCTTACAAGCAGCTGCGGATAAACACGGTATTCCGTTCACTACCAACTCAGCAGGTTCTATGTTTGGTTTCTTCTTCACCGAAGAAAAACAAGTCAGCACCTTTGCTCAGGTTTGTGCTTGTGATCAGGAACGCTTTAAAGCTTTCTTCCACGCCATGTTAGAAGAGGGTGTGTATCTGGCACCATCTGCATTTGAAGCTGGCTTTATGTCTGCAGCACACACAGAACAGGATGTTGCCGATACTATCGCCGCCGCTGATCGTGTATTTGCCAAATTCGCCGCTGCTTAATTTATGGAAATCATCTCCCTGCTCACCAGTATCGGGCTGCTGATTATCAGCGCGCTGATGCTGAAGTCCTGGTTGCCTAGACAAACCGCTCCGGGCTGGTACAGCGCAGTATTCTGCGCAGCCCTGCTAATGGGCTGTTACAGCATCAGTGACCTGAGCCAGCAGTTATTGCAGATCGATTTGGCCGCCAGCTGGTTACAGCAACTGGCCTGGTATGCCGGCGCTCCACTATTGGCCTTTGTCAGTCTGGCCTTGGCCTTCAATATCGATTGGCCGAAAGAAGCCTGGGGGCGCATTTTATTAGGTGTGTGCGGTATTTATTGGTTAGCGCAGCAAGGGCAGGTATTGGAATATCTGTTACCTGCGGCCTTTGGCCTTTGTCTGGCCGCTCAGCTGAAATCACAAAGCAGCAGGCTGACAGACCCACTGGAATTATACGTTCTGATCCTGATGCTATCAGCTCTGGTCATTTCCATTCCCGGCACAGCATTCTCAATGCCTGCCGTGGCCATATTAGCTGGCTTCATTGGCTGCCACTTAGGCTTCACTAAACAAGCGAAATCCCTATCCTGATCTAGACTTTAAAGCAGATTAATCTGTTTTAAAGTCCACAGGAGTTAGCGATGACTCAAACCCGCATCGATTTCTATTCTCAGGCAAACACCTTTTTCATGGGTGTTGTCTGGGCCTTGTTTGTTTTTTCATTATTGTTGGCCAGCTGGTATGACACCTGGGCAGAAGCTCTAATAATCGGACTACCAGCAGCCCTGATTCCAACTTTATTGGCCAAAGCATCCGCTACTGCCAACTCTACTCGCATCGCTTTTGGTGTGTCTCTGATGGTCTTTGCCGCACTGAATATTCAGCAAGCTCACGGCATGTTAGAACTCCATTTTGGCATTTTCGTAGGTCTGGCTATGCTGCTTTATTACCGCGATTGGAAACCTGTGGTTGCCGCTGCCGCCGTCATTGCAGTTCATCATCTGAGCTTCAGTTATCTGCAGGCTCAGAATACTGGTTTCTATGTTTTCGAAGACCGTAATAACTTTTCTATCGTGATGATTCATGCCGCTTACGTGGTGGTGGAAACCGGCCTGCTGGTTTATTTATGTCAAAAGTCTTTCAAAGAGTTCCAGCAAAACGAAGAGTTGAGTGAAATCGGCAATCATATTTCTCAGCAAGGGGAAATTGACTTACGTTTCCGGGTTGATAATGCCAAAGGTGGATTTACCCAGGGTTTTAACGACTTTTTCTGTCAACTGGATGAACTGGTAACCAAAGCAAACGACCTAGCAACCCAATTAAATACCACAGGTGAATCGTTTAATCAGACAACTCAGGCCATGGCTTCAGGTGCTCAGACGCAATTACATGAGACCGACATGATTGCCACCGCCACCAATGAAATGACCGCAGCCATGCAGGAAGTGAATCAGCACGCCACCGATGCCGCGGGAGCTGCAGGTAATGCAGACGAAGCGGCTAAAGACAGTGAAAACCGTATTGAACAGGCACAAACCACGATTAAAGATCTGGCCCAGCATATCGATCGTGCTTATGACGTTATCCAGAATCTGGATGAAGAAAGTAACAATATTGGCTCGGTATTAACGGTTATTCGTGGCATCGCCGAACAGACCAATTTATTAGCTTTGAATGCCGCTATTGAAGCTGCGCGGGCTGGTGAACAAGGTCGTGGCTTTGCGGTGGTTGCCGATGAGGTACGTACTCTGGCTTCCCGCACTCAGCAAAGTACTGAAGAAATTCAGCAGATGATTGAGAAGTTGCAGAAAGGTAGTCAGGACGCTGTTACCGCAATGGATACCAGTAAACAAAGTGCTGAATCCAGTGTCGAACAGACCGAGCAAACCAAAGAACGCTTGCTGGCAATGAAAGATAATGTTGAGACCATTCATTCCATGAACCAGCAGATTGCTCAGGCTGTGTCCGAGCAGCATCAGGTGGTGAGTGAAGTGAACAGCAATATCACCAGCATTAAAGACATCAGTCAGGAAACCAATGACAGAGCCGAGTCAGCAGCCCACGATGGTGAAAAACTGATTGCGATGGCATCGGATCTGCGTGGCATTCTGACCCACTTTAAAACCAGCTGATCCTTTCCTTCATTTCCAACTGCACAAAAAAACAGGGGCTTTATAGCCCCTGTTTTCGTTTGATCTGCTCGCTTAAATAATCCAGCCGTTGTTGCAGCACTTTATCCCCACGCATAAAAACCTGAGCACGACGAATAAACTGATCGGCTTGGTTTAAATCCCCACGGAGATATTCAACCCAGGCAATGCGATAAAAAATCTGCGGGTTTCTTGGTTGAATCTGACGGGCCTGATCCAGATAGCTGATCGCTCTATTTAAGTTATCGGCCTGACGCTGCTCTTCTGCCAGCACGAATAACTGAGCCACTGCAGGGTGGTGCTGTCCCTGGCTCAGAGAAGCCAGAACATTTTGCAGGGACTGAGCACGGCTTTCCGCCTGCGTCTGATTATACTCGGAAGATTCCGGCGCTAACGGACGACTACTACAACCCGCCAATACCAGAGAAATTAAAATAACCAGTCTAACCATGAACTACCACTGTCTTCTTTATCACTGTTTTCAAAATCCCGCTCAGTATCGACCGACAGTTGATTCTGACTACTGTCTTCACAACTGATTTTCTGTTGCTGCAACCGCTGAGGCACAAAAGGTAAACGGCGCACGGCATCACAATCTTCATCAACGACCTGACCATTACGGTTCACCCAAGCCCATTCTAACTCAGCTAATGGCGAAAGTGGTTCCACCCCAACCTGCTGGAAGATATTTTCCCAAATAGGCAATGCACCACTAGCCCCAGTTAAGCGGGTGGCTTCATTATCATCCCGGCCAACCCAAATCACCCCTAAATGACGATCATCAAAACCGGCAAACCAAGCATCACGCTGATCATTACTGGTGCCGGTTTTTGCTGCAATACCATGGGTATCAAAAGTATTTCCTAAACGTCGGGCCGTACCTTTCACTACGACCTGCTGCATGCCATAACGTAAGTTTTCAATTTTCTGGGGAGAAAATTCCTGCTTGGTTTGTAAAGCGTATGAAGTCAGCACCTGACCATCAGGCGTAGTGACTGACTGAATCGCTCTGGGCTTCATATAAAATCCGCCGGAGGCATAAGTCTGAAACATCTGACAGACCTGCAATGGTGTCATAGCCACAGCCCCTAACAGAATCGATGGATAAGGAGGGACAGAACCTGCGCCTAATTTTTCAAAGGTGCGGGCCACTTGCCCCAATCCAACCTTCATGCCCAAACGTGCAGTGGCTTGATTCAAAGACAGTGCTAAGGCATCCGCCATAAACACTGGGCCATGATCTTTTTTGTCGTAATTTAATGGCTGCCATAAGCTGCCATCCTGACCTGCTACGCGCACTTTTTTATCTTCAATAATGGAAGCCCAATCATAACGACCAGAATTTAGTGCGGTTAAATACACTGCAGGTTTGGCTAATGAGCCAATCGGGCGCTTGGCTTTTAGCGCGCGGTTGAATCCAAAAAAATGAACTTTTCGGGAACCGACTAAAGCACGAATTTCCGCCCCATCCACACTACTGACTACAGCGGCAGATTCGAATACCGGTTTCTTATAACCATAGCGACGCTCCAGATTCGCTAAATGATTCTGAATCGATTTTTCTGTGGCGTGCTGTAACCAAGGGTCTAACGTTGTGTAGATTCGCAGACCTTCGTTTTGCAAATCTTCTAAGCGGTAATCCTGCTGTAATTGTTTTTTTACCAGCTGAATAAAAGCCGGGTATTCCCTTTGCCCCGCACGACCCGACGCCGAAACCTTTAAGGATTTGCCCTGAGCGCGAATACGTTGTGCTTCGGAAATAATATTCAGCTGCTGCATCACATTTAATACAACATTTCGGCGCTGTTTTGCTCTTTCTGGATTACGGAACGGGTTGTAATAGGATGGTCCTTTAATCATGCCCACCAGCAAGGCAATTTCATCTAACTGCAGTTGCTCAACATTCTTGGCAAAATAGAAACGACTGGCGAGAGCAATACCATGAATAGAACGACGGCCCGACTGCCCCACATAAACTTCATTCAGATAAGCTTCGAGAATTTCTTCTTTGCTGTAATGAAACTCCAATAACAGAGCCATAAAGGCTTCGCGAATTTTACGCTGCAAAGATCTTTCATTAGTGAGGAAGAAGTTTTTCACCAACTGCTGAGTCAGAGTAGAGCCACCTTGCACTGTTCGACCAGCAGCGATATTCGCTTTCAATGCCCGCAAAATGCCTCTGAGAGAAACCCCATAGTGTTCGAAGAAAGCTCTATCTTCGACGGCAATCAGAGCAGCCACTAAAGCCGGGGGCACATCTTTCAGGGCAATCAGGTCTCTGTCTTCATGATGAGCAGGAAAAATTCCACCAATGTATTGAGGCTCTATTCGGGCCAAAGGCTGGCTACTGCCATTCACCGCCAGTTCTGAGATGCGATTGTATTTAAAGCTAAGGCGAATCCGTACCGCAGGTTCGGCTTTATCATAAAAATTAAATGCCCGACGATAAATAATCCAGTCATCACCATCTCGGCCAAAAGTACCCGGACTATCCACATGGCTCACCGCCTGATAGTCATTCCACTTCAGTTCGGCTTTAAGCTGTTGCTCGGTAATCAACAACCCCGGATATAACATTAACGGTCGGGCATAGACCTTGGCAGGCAAGGCCCATTTATTACCATCAAACTGCGAACGCAGTTGGGCATCGAGATAAACCAACCAGCTGGACAGCGCCACTAGCCCAATGAAAAACAGCCGCCAGAACCAACTCAGCCAAGCAGGACGAGTCTTACTACCCGCTTTGTGGCCTTTCTTTGCAGATTTAGCCTTGCGCTTAGTCTCGGGTTTATTTTTACCTTGGCGTGAGGTCATGGAATTACAACTGAAAAAAGGAAGCAGTATAGCGTGAGCCACGAGGATACACTAAACTGCGTCCATTACATTTATATAACTGTTTCAAGAGTGATGATTCATGGCTAAGTATCATATATATGGCATCGGCAACGCGCTGGTCGATAAAGAGTTTGAAATTGACGACCGCTTCTTCGACGATCTGAGCATCGAAAAAGGCATCATGACCCTGATCGATGAAAATGAGCTGGCCCAACGTCTAGAAGTGCTGAACGATCGCTATGGCCTGAAAAAGCGTGCTTGTGGTGGTAGTGCAGCCAATACCATTATCGGTGCTAGCTACTTCGGTGCGAAGACTTTCTACAGCTGTAATGTCGCTAACGATGAAGCCGGCGACTTCTATATGCAGGATATGGCCGCGGCCGGTGTTGATACCAATCTGGGCGACGATCGTGATGAAGGCATCACAGGTAAATGTCTGGTTATGGTGACGCCGGATGCAGAACGCACCATGAACACCTATCTGGGCATTACCAGCAATCTGGAAGATAAGCACATTGATGAAGCGGCATTAGCGGATTCTGAGTACGCTTATATCGAAGGTTATCTGGTGACCTCCGATAACTCCCGTGCCGCTGCGATCAAAGTTCGTGAACTGGCAGAACAGAAAGGCATCAAAACCGCACTGACTTTCTCCGACCCTGCGATGGTGCAATTCTTCAAAGAAGGCCTGCAGGAAATGATTGGTGATGGCGTCGACATCTTGTTCTGCAACGAAGAAGAAGCGCTGTTGTTCGCTGATACGGATTCTTTAGAAGACGCCATGCGTTTTATCCAAAGCAAAGCAAAAGCATTTGCCATTACTCTGGGTAGCAAAGGAGCGATCGCCTTTGATGGCACCACTATGCACGTGATCGAACCAAACGAAGTCACCGCCATTGACACTAATGGTGCCGGTGATATGTTCGCAGGTGCTTTCCTGTATGCCATCACCCATGGTCATGATTTCTCTGCCGCGGGCCGTTTAGCCAGCGCAGCATCAGCTAAGGTAGTTAGTCAGTTTGGTCCTCGCCTGGATGCTGAACAGCACGCTCCACTGAAAGACGTTCTGTAATTTTCAGCGGGACAAAATTGCAGTAGCCAGCAAGGATGCTGGCTATAAATTATTGGAAGGAGCGTCCTTTCATACGGAAATCCCGGATTGAGTGATAGGTTATCTCTCCACGCATATTCACCCGGCACTGTGCCCAGCCATCTTGCTTCTCATCGTACAAATGAAAATAGATATCGTAGTGCTCTACGGTTTCCCGAGTAGATTTTTCATCCACGAAGACCTGCACATCCTCTGTTAACAAATGCTCCATAAAAGCCTGACAGTGCTCCATAGCATCACCCATGCCGCTTACTTCAGCCTTCATATTGAAGCGTTCAAATATTTCCGTACAAGCGCTAAGAGATAACAGAGTACATAATACAAATGGCAGAACGAAGGTTTGGCTCATACGGACCACCTTTGCAAAGAGATCTCTGCAAAGTATAGCCCAGAGCTTCAGAAACCGGCGAAAGAACGGGATTTCTGACGGAAATCGCGCAGTACGTAATAGGTGATTTTGCCTTGCATATCGACAGTGCATTGACCATAACCCGTCTGCTTACTGTCCGACAAATCAAGATAAATATCGTAGTAATCTGCTGTGGCACGACTGGATAGGGTATCAATGGATACCTGAGTACCATGCAGAGTCAGGTGCTTCATCAGACCTCGGCAGTGCTCCATAGCATCACCTATACCACCAGCTATGCCCTGCATATTGTATTCCGCCTTCTGACAGCCACTGAGCAGAGCCAAACTCATCCATGTTGTCAGTACCATATGCTTCACTATCGTTCTCCTCGGGGGGCTGAACCTCAGTACCAGTTCGAAGATGATATACAAAGTTTAGGAGAACATCCGTTAAGGTGTTAATAAAGAATGTAACCCTTTGAAGTAAGTGTGTGACTATAGTAACAAGTCACTCAAAATGGGATGAAACTGGTCAGCGGCATTGACCAGAGAGGTGGCGGTCAGCTCTGATACCCCATAAACCTCACACTGCGCACCAAAGCGACTGCGCACCGCTTTCAATAACAAATCAAAATCGCCATCACCGGACAGCAGGATGACTTTATCGACCTGCTCAGCCTGTTCCAGTACATCAATAGTGATGCCAACATCCCAGTCCCCTTTGGCGGAACCGTCTTTACGCTGAATATAAGGTTTGAGTTTTACCTCAAAGCCGATATGGCGCAGGGCGTCCTGAAACTTCTTTTGCTGATCATCGTTGCGAGATATCGCATAAGCGTTGGCAACGACTATTTCCCCTTCGGAAGATATCTGCTGCCAAAACTTACGATAATTAAACTGCCGGCCAAAGGCCTGACGGGTAGTGTAATAGATGTTTTGAACATCGATGAAGATAGCGATTTTTTGCATTAAAACTGATACTTAGCGCCTATATTGATCGAACGGGATTTGCCCGGACGGAAACCATAAGGTTTCACAGACACAGCGTATTCATTAGCTAATAAATTATCAATGGATGAATACAGCTGTAATGCTGGTAACAACTGATAATTAGCGGTCAGGTCCAATACCATATAGGCATCGATCTTATCCTGCTCGGCGATGCTGCCTTTGCCCGGAATATTACGCATCTCACTCTGATACAAAGCAGACAGATTCAACTGCCACTGATTTTTCTCTAATCCTAATTGCAGGTTAAGGCGATGTTCCGGCAAATAACCGATTTCGAAACCTTCTTCAATTTGCTGCTCCGCTTCACCGAACACACCCGTGGTGTCTTCAAAGTCTTCACCGAACTCACCTTTACTCAGGGTATAAGTCACGCTGGCTGGAAAGATAAAGCCCGCCAGATGTGATTCTTTCGACCAGCTGGCTTCCAGACCATAAACCATAGCACTACCGGCATTCTGTTGCTCACCGGCACTTGAACCATCACAACCATTTGCCACACTGCAGGTGCCGGCAAATTCACTATAGTCATTCAGGAAAGCAATCAGTTCTGCCTGGCCAAAACCGGAATAACGGGTACCTAATTCAAAGTTGGTGCTTTCTTCCGGTTTAACATCACCACCACTAGGAGCCGCGGCGGTAAAACCTTTATAAACGCCGGCTAATACCCCCACAGAATCTGTCAGCTGAGAATAAACACCAATGCCCGGCAAAGTCACCGACTGCTTCAGTTCATCGTCACCCAGCTTCACACCACTCAGCTTGCCATAAATGGTTTTGGTTGAAGTAATTTGCTCATGACGAACACCCACTGTCACAGTGGTTTCATCAATAGAAATTTCATCCTGAATATACAACGCAATGGC
>Ga0181593_10004213_pt1 | contig 13088 bp, 9 predicted proteins | sample 071ome_19_FD_133756 | JGI IMG/M metagenome (GOLD analysis project Ga0181593, IMG submission 133756) | Coastal salt marsh microbial communities from the Groves Creek Marsh, Skidaway Island, Georgia - 071413AT metaG (megahit assembly) | ecosystem: Environmental > Aquatic > Marine > Intertidal zone...
AAAACGGGATAATAAACATCCCTGTCCGGAACATCTTCAGGCTCACCATCTTCATCACGTAAAAGCCGGAATCCTTCAGGCAAGCCTTCAAATCGTTCATTTCGAGGTACAACCAGATCATACTCCAACGACGTCGTTTCCAGGCCCGGTAAAGGATCATCCCAGAGATAGCTGTCCATGAACTCCTGATCAATATCCTGACCCACTGCATCATTCCTGATCTGGTTCAGGGTACGAAAAATCTCATCAAGTACCGGGTTGGGATAAGCTTCGGGAGGGTTTAACACCGAGAGCAGTGTTTCGCTGCCCTCATCTACCTGTACACTGAGATCGAGGTGATCCATATGCACGGAGTGCTGGAACAGCACGGTAGTGATAATGGCGCTCGCCACAAGAATCAGGACAAGCAAAATGTTATACATTTTGCCGGAGCCTGGCTTTGCAGAGTCAGAAACGGAACTGGTTTTTTCTTGTTCTGGTCCAGTCATGAAGTAAACAGCTTTACAGGTTCCTATCCGGACTTACGTAATAAATCCAAAAATTACACAATAAACAATCTGAAAAGATCCGTGCCAGATCTTCTCGCCCGCTAAAAAAGGAATTCCTTTCCCAAGTATGAATACGGCATTTTAACCTGAACACTTGAAAAATATTCAACGGAGAACGGCAATCCCGATGCGCCTGCCGCGAATCGATTTGCATTGCACTGTATTTTTGGGCGTCCTGTCCACCCTGCAGGGAAAATCAGGAGAAACTCATATACCCGGGTGTGAGACTCGAAATTTGCAGAGCAAGCCCGGGACTAGGCAGAACTACCTGTCTGAAAGCTCATTATACAAGGCCGGCAAAAAACGCCCTGGATCCCCCCATGTGCCATCAAACTCACTTGTGGGTGCCGCAGATAACACCTCTTCCAGGGATTTACCCTGCCTGATCAAACCGGCAACGCGATTTTTAACCGTATTAACCATCGCCAGATAGGCCCGTACGTCTTCAGGCCCAGTCACTACGCCATTGCCGGCAATAAAGCGGGTATTTGCATCCGCCTCTGAGAGCGCCGCTTCATTGGCGGCAATAAAACCGTCTATGCTGCCGCCCGCCATCACCGGATAACGCTCAGGACTGTACAGATCCCCCATGTGAATTACATTGGCCTGCTCATAGATCACCATGACATTGCCCGGTGAATGCGCCGCAGGCATATGCCTGACCCGTACGGCTTCTTCATCGAAATACAGGACCAGCTCCCCGTTATCGGGAATGGTGAGAACGGGAAGTGCGGCCTCGGGGGCGGGAGGCCCACCCCGTTGCCCGGCCATCAGCACTCTTCTCACTTCCTCATGGGCAATGATGATCGCCCCTGCCTGCCCAAACCCTTCATTGCCTTCGGTATGATCGGGATGGACATGACCATTAATCAGGTAAGCCACATCACCCCCTGATAACTCGCGAGCCATGGCCCTGATTTCCTCACCGTGGGCTGCACGCTTGCTGTCCACCAGCAGGGCCTTTCCTTCGCCTGCAAGCAGGCTGACATTGGCATATCCGCCGCCACTGACCATCCAGACCTTGCCGCTCACCTGTTCGAGTTCCAACCCGGACTGGGCGATAGCCAGAGGGGCTGCAAACAGAGCAAAAAAAAGGACGGCCAAAAGCCGTCCTTTAGCAATACCTTCTATTTTTTTCATAGTATCCCTGCCGTTTTATTTATGGCTTGCATCAGACATCCAGCCTGCCATTGCTGTTTCCAAAACTGTCACGATGGATCCCCAGCTTGTCCAGCAATCCGAGGTACAGGTTTGCCAGCGGCGTATGAGGATCAAACTGCAGGTGTCGCCCACCATCAATCAGGCCATTGGCGCCACCCATTAACAATACCGGCAGCGGATCAAAATTATGCTCGTTGGCGTCACTCATGCTGCTGCCGTACAGGATCAGGGAATGATCCAGCAGACTACCATCACCATCGGGGGTGGCGGCGAGCTTATCGAAAAAGCCTTTGAGCACCGTGATGTGATAATTATTCAGTACAGCAAACTGGTCCTTGTTTTTCTGTTCATTGGAATGGTGGGAAGCATTGTGGAAGCCTTCGCTGACCCCACTGCGCGGGAAGCGTACATTGCTGCCCTCCCCCGCCATCATCAAGGTGGATATACGGGTGATGTCGGATTTGTAGGCCAGCACCTGCAAATCAAACATCAGGTTGATGTGGTTTTCAAAACCGTTCGGGATGCCGCGCGGCGCGTCCGGCACTTCAAGAGATTCGGCTGATAACTTGGCATCCACCAGGGCAACCCGCCGCTCAATCTCCCGCACTTCTTCCAGGTATTCATTCAGCCTGGATTTGTCAGCATTGGGCAGTTTCAGATTCAGGCTGGCGACGTCTTCACGGATGGAATCCAGCAGACTGGCCGACTGACGGCGACGCTCCCGGCGCTGCTCATCCGTTGCCCCATCACCGAACAGACGTTCAAAGACCAACTGGGGATTGTTCTCCATCGGCAAGCCCAGCGTCGGTGTTTTCCAGGACAGGGTGCTGCGGTAGGAACAGGTAAAGGCGGCGTCACCACAGGTATTGTTGGAAGGTTCAATGGCCAGCTCAACAGATGGCAGCGGTGTATCCTGCCCGAGTTCTTCAGCCACGACCTGGTCAAAGGACTTGCCTACAAAGGCACGATCACCCTTGACGGGATGTGCCGCGGTAAGGAAGGCTGCCGCTGCCCGTTCATGATTTTGTGCTCCACCACTGTCCTCGCCTTTTTCCGGTCCCACCGGGGCATTGGCCAAGCCACTGATGACAGTAAGATAGTCACGATACTGTTCCAGCGGCTTCAGGATCGGTGTGAATTCAAAATGACGACCGGTTTTTTCCGGTGTCCAGTAAGCCATGGTGGCGCCATGGGGAATATAGATGCAACCCAATCTTGGCATTGCCGGACTGGCAGCCGTCTGTGCCATCGCTGTGCCTGCAGGAATCATGGATTCCAGCAAAGGCAGGGCAACAGCAGTACCTGCACCTCGCAGCAGGGTGCGTCGGGATAAATGTTTCTTGCTCAAAAACATGGCTCTCTCCTGAATCTGTCGATTCCGGGCATTGTTCCCTTACCAATCTACCTGAATAAAAAACGATTCCTTCAGGTTTGTTTTATACAGCTCCTGACAGTGGGGCCTTTTAGCACACACCTGCCAGCTTAACGACTTGCGGTCTCTGCTGCGTCTGCTTTCATCCGATGCGTAAAGGTGTTGCTCAGGGCAATTTCCCTGACCAGGGCACTGAAACGATAATCCTCGTCTTCGGTTGCACGGACCACCGCCCGGACAACGGGCATATCATAGTATTCCACTTTACGCCCGAGGCTGTATGTCATCAATTTTTCGATGAAATTCTCGACAAACAGGTCGCTGCGCGCCATCAGGATCTCGTACAGTCCCGAAGGACCAGCAAAATCGGATCCATCCCAGAATACACCACTGGCATCCACCCTGCCCCCATCGGTTTGTTCACGATATTTGCCAACGGGATCGAAATTTTCCAGGGCAAAGCCGATGGGATCCATCATGTTATGGCACGCTGAACACGAAGGGTCAACACGATGCTGCTCCAGGCGCTGGCGCATGGTGGGCGGTGCCTCACCCGGAGCCGGCCTGGTATCCAGATTAATCTCAACCCCGGGCGGTGGTGGCGGAGGTGGTGTTCCCAGCAGGTGATCCATGATCCATGCACCGCGAATAACCGGGGACGTCCTGTTTGGTGCCGACGTTATGGTCAGGATGCTGCCATGGCCCAACAGGCCATGACGACTGGTGTTGCTCATGTCCACTTTACGGAAATGGCTGCCCCGGATATTGGGAATCCCGTAATGCCTGGCCAGGCGCTCATTCACAAACGTGTAGTCCGCCGTCAGCAACTCAAGGATTGGACGGTCCTCCAGAATCACGGATTCAAGCAGCAGTTCGGTTTCCCGGCGCATGGCCTCCTTAAGGCTGCCATCGAATTCCTCGGAAACCGGATTTACATTATCCAGTTGCTTGAGGGACAACCAGGAGGATGCAAAATTTTTCACCAGGGCTTCAGCCCTGGCATCCTGCAGCATGCGCTGGATCTGCTGTTCCAGAACGCGGGGAGATGAAAGCTTGCCGGTTTCAGCAAGACCGAGAAGTTCATCGTCCGGAATGGAGCTCCAGATAAAAAATGACAGTCGTGACGCCAGTTCAAAGTCGTTCAACGCAAAACTGGAGCCGCTTCCCGTTTGTTCCGGCTCTTCCTCAAAACGGAAAATAAACCGGGGATCCACCAGTATCCTGGCCAGACCATACTGGATGCCTGTATCAAAATCCCGCAACTCACGACCATCCCTGTAAAAGGTCATCAGGGTATCCATGGCTTTTTCGGTCACCGGCCGGCGATAGGCCCGGTAAGCCAGGTTTTTCAGGATGTCATAAGCGCAAATTTCCTCGCTGTCTGTTTGCATAGGTGAGCAGATAAAAATTTTATTCCGGCTTGGTGTGACACCCGGGCCTGTGGGGTTGACGGGGCCATTAATGGCCACGGAGCGCAGCATCGTACTGTTGGACCAGACATTATGCAGGTCATCCACTCCCAGAGGTGACTGGGTTTTGACAAAAGCGGCCTCAACCACATGGGGGCCAGCGGATATTGAAAGCGTTGTTCTTGCAGGCGCTCCTGCCGGGAACAAGGCAACGCGTTCACCGTCAATGACCAGTTCCACGGGATCCTCAATGCCGACCGGATCCAGGGAGAACGCCGCGTTGGCCCCTGTTCTGGCAATCGTAAATTCGTAGTCGGCATCCAGGGGAAAGACATGTTCGAAGGTGACACCGCCTCGGGTACCCAGCGTCATGCCGTCAAGATGGAAAGACTGGTCCTGCTGCCCGGCACGAAACGTATTGGTTGTCATGCTGGTGGTCATATCACCCACCGCAAGACGGCTGACTTTATTGGCGGCTGAAATATAGGCCTGCATCAGGGCTGGCGACACACTTAACACGCTGGCCATGTTGTCAAAACCTTCGCTGGAACTGTCCGGCGGAAACATCTGGGCCGCATTGACAGGCAAATCCAGCAGGTCGCGAATGGCATTCTGGTACTCGACCCGGTTCATACGATGCAGTAATGGAGCTCCCACATCAGGCTGCCCTTTCCAGGCAGCATCGATACTGCTGCCCAGGTCGCTGACAAAACTGTGCAGTTGATTTTCATCAGGTCGATCCTTGCCCAGGGGCGGCATCATCCCTGCCTTGAGTTTGAGCAGGACCTTTTCCCAGGTTTCGGCATCTGTCAGCAGATTTCCGGTGTCGAGCAGCTCGAAAGCCAGGCCGCCGGAAAAGTCCTCGAAGTTATGGCACTCACTGCAATACTGGTCGAGCAGCTCTATGTGACTATCCTTGATTGCCGCACCCTGTGCCTGGAGCAGACAGGGAATGGCCAGGGCAACGCCAGCAACAAGAGCATTCACCCTCCGACCTATCGCCTTCCTGCCTGAAGGACGGCGTCCGGCACGATTATTCATACGCAATACCCTTCTCATCCATCAGGGACTTCAATAACGCAATGGTTTCCGGTTTTTGTTCAGCGCCAACAGCTGCCAGGAAAACCCCTTCTGCCCAGCGCAAAGGAGTGCGTCCGACAGCATCTTCCACGTCCAGTCTGGCACCCTGGGATACCAGGTAGCGGATGATGTGATTGGCTCCCCGATTGGCTGCGCCCAGCAGCGGGGTCAGCCCCATGGAGTTCGTGGCATTGATATCCTGCCCCAGGGCCAGATTCATCTTGACGGCTTCAAGCAGTGCTTCTTCAGAAACCGTATAGGTTTGTGCAACAGTCCAGTTGACCCCTGCGGCCGCCATCAGGGCCGAGGTGCCTTCATAGGTGGTGATATTGGGGTCGGCACCTGCTTCCAGCAGCATATTCATGACAGGAATATCGCCGGCGGCGGAAGCACGGATAAAAGGCGTCTGTCCTGTCATATCTACCCAGGACACATCGTTGAGGGTATACAGCCATTTCTTCTCGGGCGGCCACTCCCTGGTGCGGGCGTTGACGTCGGCACCTGCATCAATAAGCCGCTGGATCATGCCCAGTATGGGCTCTCTGTCGACACGATTATCCTGGGGGTCGTCCTCGATATCACTATTCATGTCCAGGTTACGGTAATCGACTGCAGCGAACAGTGGGGAGCGTCCGTAAAAATCCTCCACATTCACCTGGGCACCGAAATCCAGCAGCATATCGGCAACCTCCAGCTGGTTGTTCAGCAGAGCCATCAACAGCGGCGTAATTCCATTGGCTTCGCTGACTTCCAGATCGGCACCGTTTTCCAGCAGCAATCGGGCAGCCATCACCTGTCCATCACGGGCAGCATACAACAGGGAAGTCATGCCACCCTTGGCATCAAAGCGTTCTCCCCGGTGCGGTACACCACTGCGATTGATGCCAACACCTTCAGAGCCGCATCCCGTGCCCTTGCAGGGAGGCAGATAAACAGGCGTGTCACCCACACGGGTTCGGGCATCCACAGAAGCCCCGTATCGGAGCAGCGTATGAACCACGTCGGCATGTCCTTCACGGACAGCCACCATCAGGGCGGTTTGCCTGAAATCAGGATCACGGGCATCCACAAGGGCACCATGCTCGAGCAGCAATTCAACAACATCGGTCTTGCCGGTTCGGGCTGCCGTCATCAGGATGGTCTCACCACTTTCCGACAGTGTGTTGGGATCGGCACCAGCAGAAAGCAAAAGCTGCACGACATCCCTGCTGCCATTCTGGGCAGCCAGAAACAGAGGGGAAATGCCATTGCGATTGAGCAGCAGCGGGTCAGCGCCGGCATCCATCAGCAGGCGAACAACCTTGTCCTGATCCCGCATAACGGCCCAGTGCAGGGCAGTGCTGCCATCGTTGCGCCGAACGTCCACATCAACGCCCTGCGCCAGCATGGACCTCAGTTTATCAACCTGTCCCTTTTCCGCTGCCCGAAAAAATTCATCACTGCCCATGGCCGACATGGCAAAACAGGCCAGCGGAATCAGAAAAAATCTGCTCAGGATATTGGCGGTAAATGGCTTCTTCATATTGTTTACCAATTTCTCCCCCCGGGAAAACCAGTAACACTCAGTATCTATGGATGGAATTTATCCAGGCCGGAAAAATACAGAAAAAAACGTCACATTTCCTGCACTTTAGTCCATAAAAACCGGCACATGGCGCCTTTGCACTATATAACAAGGGCCGTTAACATCACAAGAAAGTTGCAAAAGAAGACCTATCCACACACATCGAATATGGTTAATCTGAACAGACCATTGCAGGATTTCCTTATGTCTAAAGTCGGCCTCATTTTTTTTGTACTGCTTGCCAGTTTTGCTCTGGATGCCGTTGCCCAGCCAAGGGACTCCGTCGAAGGTATTCACTACCAGGCATTACCATCACCCGTGCCGACTGAAACCAACGAAGATGTCATCGAGGTGCGGGAAATGTTCTGGTATGGCTGCCCGGAATGTTTCACCCTGGAACCCATGACCACCACCTATCGCGATGGCGTAAGGGGGGATGTAAAAATGCTGCGCACACCGGCCATCTGGAATGACCTGATGGCTTTGCATGCCCGCATCTATTACACCGGTCAGCTGTTAAAACAGGAAGACAGAATTCACCGTGCGGCCTTCCATGCCATACATGAAGAAAACAATCCTTTGAGGACAGAGGGACAAGTCAGAGATTTTTTCAGCGCATTGGGAATTTCAGCCAATGATTTTGACAAGGCCTGGCAGGATGAATCTGTCACCAGTGCCGTCGAGCAGGCCCGTTTGCGCACCCGGGATTACCACCTCGACAAACTGCCTACCCTGATTGTCGGCGGTCGTTATAAAGTGGCCGAGAACGACAAGGTGTTCAACCATGTGGAATTGAACATCGCCGTGAACAACGTCATCCGACGTCTGCGGGATGAACGCCGCAGCGATTTCTAGTCAGAGTTTTTACACCTTCGTCACTCAGGCGCCAGTTCAAAGGCAAACAGCGCGTTGCCGGGTCGGCCGACTATGCAGCAGTTGCCTGACATGAAATAGACCATACCATCCACAACCACTGGTCCCGGACCGTCAAAGGAACCTCCGGCAGCCGGTACACCATTGATGGTTTCAAAGGCCGGGTTGCTGTTGAAGGTCCAGAGCACCTTGCCATCTTCAGCGCGGTAGACGCGCATACCCCCGTCAGCAGAACCGGAAAACACGGCACCGGGTATCGCCGTGACTGCAGCAGATTGCGTTGCCCTGCAACCGCGGCCAGGTTCACACAAAAGATCTGCCGGCGGTGCTGCCCAGACGCCACTTCCGGAATCCAGATCAATGCCATGCACCCCACCAGAATCCGGATTGGCATAGCCGCCCACACCCACATAGGCCATGCCATCCGCAACGGACATCCCCCACCAGCCACCGGCAGCGCTGGGCTTGCCGGCCTGGTACTGCCAGACGATTTCGCCGGCGTTATTCGGGTCAAGCGCATGGACCCAACCTGATTTTTGCGGAATCACCAGTAGCTCCTGCCCCGTCGAAGTGAATGTCAGAATGGGAGATGCTGAAAAATCCACATCCGGACCTACATCGACCGGGCAGTTGGGATTCTCATCATCACTGTTGCGCGGACAGCCACTGATAAAGGCATCATTTGGCGTGGTCTGGTTGACCCAGACGATCTCGCCTGTAGCCAGACTCATGGCAATCACCGCATCGGAGGTTATCGGGGCCGGATCACCATAGGCATTACCGGTGGCGGTATATAAAAGTCCCCGGTCCGGATCAATAGTCGGGGCATTCCAGATGCCAGCGCCAGCCGGTCCGTACAGCTGAACACCTTCACTGCTCAATCCCCGGGGCTGGGCTTCCGGCATGGTGTAGGTTTTCCAGATTATCTCGCCGGTACCGGCATTTACCTTGGTGATACTGCCGCGGAAAGTGCAGCAGGGATACTGTGAACCTGCTGAATTGGTTTCTTCCACCACCCCCGCAGTCGGTACGTACAGGTTGCCTTCAAACAGCGTAACCGAACCGGTTCCCCTGACACCGGGATGATCCTCCACTTTGGTCACCCAGATTTCCTCGCCTGTCTGGGCATTCACGGCATAGACACTGCCGCGTAAATCCTGGAAATACACGGCATATCCATCACCGTCTGGCAGACTTATGGGACCCACCGACAGGGCACTGCGAACACCGCTTCGCGGCAGGTAGGTCCAGTAACTGCACCCCGACTTCGCATCCAGGGAATAAATGGCACCTGCCTTGTTCCCGACATACAGACGCCCTGACACGATGGCTGGTTGCGCTCTGGGCTGATCCTCACCCGGCAGGCCGAATACCCACTTCAGGCGCAGGCGACTGACATTATCCGCATCAATACCGGCATCAAGGGCAGCCCGAGCATTGCGGTGATCACGCCCCCAACCGCTCCAGGCTGGTGAAAGCAAGGGATTGCCCATGGGAGGGTTGTCCGAGCACTGGTTGGTCGTCATAACCAGACCCAGATCGGACATGGTTCGGCCAGTGAGATATTCAGCCACTGACTGCAGCTGGCTGTTGCTCAAACCCGATGCCTGGATTCTCATGACGCCCTGGGTCAGAACCTGGTAAATACTTTCCGGGGCCAGCTCAGCCAGATCGGCATGGGCAGGCGCCCTGACCGCTTCGTTGACGGGCGGTTCATGACAGGCGGCGCAACGTGCTTCATACAGGTCTTCCCCATCCTGGGCGAATATCCCCCAGGACAAGATCATCATCACGAACATTAGAATCCTGCCGGAACCCGGATTTCTCATTGTCTTCCCCCGATAAATAAGCCGCATGTCACACATAGAAATTGGCGAAAAGCTTAACAGAGCCCTTTCCCTATTAGTTGTCTTTTTTGCGATTTGCACAATCTGGCCTTCATGCTATCCTCGTTTGCTCGATCCGGAACAGTTTTATTTAGAGACTTTTGAACGACCTTTTGAGAGAGACGCCCCACATGAGAAAACTGATCACCTGCCTGGCCGGTGCCATGGTTATGGCAATCACGGCATTCCCTGCCCTGGCCCATCATTCCTTTGCCATGTTCGACCAGACCACCAAGGTGGAAGTCACCGGCATCGTTGGAGAGGTGCAGTGGACCAATCCCCATGTCTGGATCATGGTCGATGTGCCGCAGGATGATGGTACCGCAGTGCGTTGGGGCGTGGAATTCACCAGCAAGGTTCATCTGACCCGTCGAGGTTTCTCTCCCGACATGTTCAATCTCGGTGATGAAGTAACCTTCTCTGTCAGCCCCTATGCGGATGGCAGCCCGGGTGGACGCTTCTTTTGGGTGCAGCTGGCCAGCGGTAAATACTACTGCGATGTAGGTGCCGCCCAGCGCATCTGCCAGGAAAGAAACTGATCACCACAGGAGCAGCCCCATGAAAAAACATGTCTTTACTACAACCCTGCTTGCTGCCTCCCTGCTGACCAGTATCCAGGCCAACGCCCAGGACGATGTGGTCTACCCTGCCAACGCAGCAAGGGTCAGTTATGCCGAGCTGGACAAGCTGCCTGACTTTCGCGGTCTGTGGTTTCCGGCTTTTGGCCAGGTCGGGGGCGATGAACCCGTACTGATCGGCGAGGCCAAGGCCACCTGGGACATGCACCAGGCAAAAATGGCCGCCGACTCCCATTACGAAGTGCCGGAAACCACCAACAACTGCGAACCGGATGGTTTCCCCTACATCATGAACTTCCCCTATTCCCTGGAATTCCTGTTCACACCGGGCAAGATCACTGTCATCCAGGAAGCCCTGATGCAGGTGCGCCGTATTTACACTGACGGCCGCCCCATGCCGTCCCGTGATGAACTGGACCCCAATTATTTCGGCTATTCCCGTGGCCACTGGGAAGGGGACACCCTGGTGGTGACCACCATCGGCACCCAGCCAGGCCAACGTCTTGGTCGTGCCGGCATTACCAACAGCGACATGCTCACCACCACCGAGCGCATTTACCTGGACCCTGACAATCCAGACCAGCTGCATCTGGATTTCACCTTCGAAGATCCCAAGGTTCTGGCTCAGCCCTGGCACATGACCCACACCTTCCGTCGTGATCGCACCTGGGAACAGCTGGAATATGTCTGTGCCCAGAACAATCGCCATGAGATTGATGCGGACGGGCAGACCATACCACCGGAAGAACTACGCAACTGATCCACGCAGGCACTGACCACAATCAAAAAGCCCGGCCAAGCCGGGCTTTTTTTTGCGCGTGAAACATTGCTACCATCAAAGCCTGAAAAAACCTGCCGAGACCGGAGCATCACCATGACAACAACCCCCACTCTTCGCCGGCTTGCCCTGGCCATTTCGCTGGCGGCAGCCCTGCCCGTTACTGTCCAGGCCGACGAAATTCGCGACGACATCAATCGCGAATACGACAACCACCTGGAAGACCTGTTCCTGCATTTCCATACCCATCCGGAACTGTCCATGCAGGAACACCAGACTGCGGCCCGCATGGCGAGCGAATTACGGGAGGCCGGGTTTACGGTCACTGAAGGCGTCGGAGAAACCGGCCTTGTCGCCATTCTTGAAAATGGGCCCGGCCCGATGGTTGCCATGCGTGCCGACATGGATGGCTTGCCGGTAGAAGAAAAATCCGGTGTTTCCTATCCGTCGACAGCAAAGCAGCTGAACCCGGCCACCGGCCAGGAAGACTTTGTCATGCATGCCTGCGGTCATGACATGCACATGACCAGTCTTGTCGGGACTGCACGACAGCTGGCCAAACGTCGGGATCAGTGGTCCGGCACAGCCATGCTGCTCGTACAGCCCGGTGAAGAAGTGGGCCTGGGCGCGGAAGCCATGCGTAATGATGGTTTGTGGGAACGTTTTGGCACACCGGACTTTGTCCTGGGCCTGCATGTGGATTCCGGGGTTCCTGCCGGCAAGGTGGATTTGCTGGAAACCGTCAGCCCCTTCGCCGGTATCGATTCCGTCGACATCATCATCCACGGAGTAGGCTCGCATGGTGCATTCCCGCATCGGTCAAAGGATCCTGTGGTGCTGGGCAGTGAGATCGTACTGGCCCTGCAGACCATCATCGCCCGTGAGCTGCCGCCTTATGAAGCGGGCGTCATCACCGTGGGATCATTTCATTCGGGCACCAAGCACAATGTGATTTCCGATGAGGCAAAGCTTCAACTCACGGTGCGCTACACCAATGAGAAAACGCGTCAGCAGTTGCTCAGTGCCATAGAAAGAATTGCCGTAAACATGGGCCGGGTTGCGGGCCTGCCTGAAGACATGTTGCCGGAAGTGAATGTTCTTGATGGCGCATCCCCTCCCCTGATCAATGACCAGAGCCTGTCCTCAAGACTCAATGGCATGTGGAAAGAACGGATGGGCGCTGAATACCTGCACCTGCAGGCACCCGATGGCATGTGGGGCGAAGACTATGTCTTCTTCATCAACGAGCCATTGATTCCCAGCGCCTACTGGCTGATCGGCGGCACGCCGCAGGATGTAATTGATGCCGCCAATGCCGGCGGCGCCCCTGTGCCACCGCATCACTCCCCCCTGTTCCGTATAGCCCCGGAACCGGCAGTCAAATCCGGCGTGGAATCCACCGTCCGCGCCATGATGGAACTGATGCCGGCCAGGTAAGCTTTTTCCAACAGGCACAAAAAAGCCCGGCAATGCCGGGCTTTTTTTATATGGTCTTTATGGCGGATATTGCCCTGCGGGCGGCTTCCGCCCTACGGTGGGCCGAAAGTGGTGTAGGGCGGAAGAAGGGCGAAGCCCGATATCCGCCGTCCTGATCAACGGTCCACGCAGCTGAAATTTTCTGCGCTGTTGATATCACCACGGCCGTTATAACGCGGCCATGCGGGGTAATGACACACAGGGCGGGTACGTCCAGCCGTTGACTGGTTTTCATCAATAGCTGTCAGCGTACCGGGTTCCTCACCCCGTTCCACCCAGGCTTCAAGGGAATCCAGAGTCGAAATGCGACCATTGAACACACCAGTCACATGACCCATCCCGGGCACGGTATAGAACTTCACG
>Ga0181593_10004216_pt1 | contig 13083 bp, 11 predicted proteins | sample 071ome_19_FD_133756 | JGI IMG/M metagenome (GOLD analysis project Ga0181593, IMG submission 133756) | Coastal salt marsh microbial communities from the Groves Creek Marsh, Skidaway Island, Georgia - 071413AT metaG (megahit assembly) | ecosystem: Environmental > Aquatic > Marine > Intertidal...
ATTGATCAACACATACCCGCTGACCGCCCTGCCCGTATGCCCATCGAATGAGCAAAGAATAGCGCTTGTCGCCCTTCTCCCCCTTCTGTATCATAGGTGTGATACAGATAGCGGAAAACCTCTATGAAACTGACCCTTGAAAACGACTCATCCACACCGGTTTTTCAACAAATCATTGATCAAATCCATTTTCAGATAAATACCGGCGAACTCAAGTCGGGGGAAAAACTCCCCAGTATTCGTGCCCTTGCGACCGAATATGATTTGGCCACCAATACAGTGGCAAAGGCCATGCGCCAACTCGAATTCAGGGGACTGATCATTGCCCAGGATCGCAGCGGCTATCATGTGGCCGGCGTTGCCGACAACGCCAGTCGCTACCAGGCCCGGGGGGTCTCTTCCGATAAAACCGAGGTCCATAATGTCGTGGACAACCTCGACCATGGGTTGTTCAGCAATGCCTTTTGCAAAATCACGGAAGACTTCCTGACCGGCAATCCCGAGCAGTGCAACGTGATTCATGCTGACGGCAGCGGCACCAAGTCCATCATTGCCTACCTGGCCTACAAGGAAACTGGAGATACCAGCGTTTTTCACGGCATTTCCCAGGACTCGATCGTGATGAACCTGGATGACCTGCTTTGTGTGGGGGTCAACGGTCGCATTCTGATATCCAATACCGTTAACCGCAATGCCCTGAATTGCCCAGGCGAAGTGGTTGGCGCTCTGATAGCCGGCAGTGAAAACTTTCTGTCCCAGTTGCGTGAATTCGGCGTCAACATCTATTCCGGTGGGGGTGAAACAGCAGACGTAGGCGACCTTACCGGCACCATCGTGGTGGATTCCGTGGCGGTTTCGGTAATGAAGAAAAAGGATGTCATCACCGGAGAAGGCATCAGGCCAGGTCTGGCGATAGTTGGCCTTTCATCCACCGGCCAGGCCAGTTATGAAGACCGGGAAAACAGCGGCATTGGCAGTAACGGCCTGACCAGCGCGCGGCACGATATGCTCAGCCACTACTATGCTGAAAACTACCCGGAATCCTTTGATGCCAACGTGGACAAAAGCCTGATGTATTGCGGCCCCTATAAACTGGAGGATCCTCTGCCCGAGTCTTCACTGACGGTTGGCGAAGCGATTCTCAGTCCTACCCGCACCTATGCCCCGGTCATATACAAACTGCTGGATGATCATCCCGGCCTGATCCAGGGACTGATTCACTGCTCCGGTGGCGCCCAGACCAAGTGTATGAAATTTGGCAAAGGGGTCCATTTCATCAAGGACAACCTGTTCCCCACACCTCCAGTGTTCAAGGCGATACAGGCCGCCTCCCAGACCGACTGGAAAGAAATGTACAAGGTGTTCAACATGGGCCACCGTATGGAAGTTTACTGTGACCCAGCTGATGCCCAACAGGTTATCGACGTCGCAGCCGGTTTCAATATTGATGCCCGAATCGTCGGCCGCACCGTGGCCAGTGACGGCCCACCCAGGCTGAGCCTGAGCCACGGTCAGGACGTCTTTGAGTACCAGGGATAACGATGAAATCCCCAAAGCGGCCGATCAACCTGTCCGATGAGGTTAAAGCCCTCATCGACCAGGGCCGCGAGGGAGAAGCCGGCAACCTGCTGAAGCAGACCCATCCATGGATGGACAGGAAAGAGGTTCTGCGGGCGGTGTTTGACTACCGGTTCGGTAATCGTAAACCCTGCTTTCAGGACGAGCTTGATCACAATGCTGAATCTGAGTCTGCCAGGGCCCCCCGAGAAGTCTGGACTGTGCCTTATGCATTGGTCAACCTGGGAGGTATCCTTGCCTTCATGTGGGCCCTGATCAATATCTTTATCCTGATCGCCAGCCTGATAATCCTGATCAATATTGAAGTTTATCGAGAGGCTGAATTCAGGGTGAACCGCACTTACTATGTATCTGATAGTGAGGATGGCGACAGCTGGGGAATTCGGGGTGAAATCGCTGGTCGTGAGCACGTATTAGCAGACCCTGCCCTGCTCCCCGCTGAAGAGCAAAACACCGGTTATTATCTGAAACAGCAATATCCGGCAGGTGCAGTCATCCGGGTTCTTTACAACCCTGATGTCACTGGAGATGCCTTCCAGAACAGATCCGTCAATGTGATTGCCTACAGTGCAGATCCAGCGGCGGCGGAAAAGCAACGGATATCTCACTGGTTTGTACGTTGTATGCTGCCATTTGTTGCCTTTGTGATAGCCTCCTGGATGATGCGCAAAACCACCACCGTTTACACCATCAAAAATTATGAAAAAAGCCACCATCAAAACTGACAGGGACTGGGAAAACGCCTGGTACGACACCAGCGCCACTGGTGGCCGTTTTGTGCGCCATGACTCGCTTTTTCGCAACTGGGTAACGCATGATGGCCAACCAGGCATTTCCGGCATCGGGGGATTCAAGGCAGAGCCCTGCCGCTACCATCTGTTTATCTCCCTGGCCTGCCCCTGGGCACATCGCACCCTGATGGTACGCACCCTGAAGCAGCTGGAGCATGTGATTTCCATCTCTAATACCCGGCCATATATGGGACCGGACAGCTGGTCTTTTGAACCTGAGCAGGGACGGGTTTTTTCCGCTGAAGGCGAAGACGATGAATATGTAGAGTATCTCTTTGAACTCTATCGCCTGGTGGATCCGGACTATGATGGTCGAGCCACAGTGCCAGTACTATGGGACAAGCACCGGCAGACTATCGTCAGCAATGAGTCTGCCGAAATTATGCGTATGCTCAATGGTGAATTCAACAATCTTATTCAGGATCCAGCCATCCGCGAACGCAACTTTTGTCCTGACCATTTACTGGAAGAGATCAACGCGCTGAACGACTGGATCTATCCCAATGTGAACAACGGGGTTTATCGTTCCGGGTTTGCCACCACCCAGGAAGCCTATGAAGAAGCTGTCATCCCTCTGTTCGACACTCTCGAACAACTGGAAGCCCGGCTCAGTGATCAGCGTTTTCTGCTGGGCGACAAACTGACAGAGGCCGATATCCGACTCTTTCCGACCCTGGTGCGCTTTGATTCCGTTTATGTCTCCCACTTCAAGTGCGCCTTGAAACGTATCGTCGACTTCCCCAGCCTCTGGGCCTACACCCGTGACATTTACCAGTTGCCCGGCATCAGTGATACCGTTGACCTGGATTACAACAAAGCCCACTACTATGGCAGCCATGACACGGTGAATCCGCACCTGATCGTTCCCATAGGCCCTCACCTGGATTTCAATGCCCCCCATAACAGGGAAAAGCTGGCCGACAATCCGGATCCATTCTGACAGGCGGCAGCACCAGGCGAGTCACTTGCCCCGCCTCACCTGTCACACTAAAATCCCGCCTCTTTCCGGTATAACCAACCTCCAGCGAAACGCTGCTTCATCAGACAAGCGATAAGATGTTCAAAGACTGGCACTACAACGCAGAAACTGCGATGACCCTGCTGCGCATGGCCGGTCCCATGGTGATATCCCAGGGTGCTTTCGCCCTGATGATTTTCACTGATCGGTGGTTCATGGCTCAGATCAGCCCAATGCACATGGCGGCTGCCATGGGGGGTGGTGTTGCCTGGTATTTCACTCTTTCGCTGTTCAACGGCATCCTGTCCTATGCCACTGCGCTCGTCGCCCAGTATTTCGGGGCCCATGAGTATGGCAAATGCGCCAGGGTGGTTACCCAGGGAACCATTATTTCCTTTGCCCTGCTGCCGTTGTTCATTGGTCTGACCTTTCTTGGCCGGGAAATGTTTGCTGCCATGGGGCATGAACAAGCCCAGGCACAGGAAGAAGTCACCTACTACACGATCATGACGTTGTTCAGCAGCCTGATGCTTGTGCGGACCTGTCTGTCGTGTTTCTTTTCCGGCATCGGCAAAACCCGCGTGGTCATGGTCTGTGATGTGGCCGGAGTGCTGTTCAACATACCATTAACCTGGATGCTGGTATTCGGCAAATTCGGCCTTCCGGCCATGGGAATTGCGGGCGCCGCCTGGGGCTCTATCCTCAGCATGATATTTTCCAGCGGCCTGTATCTGTACTGGTACCTGCGTCCCGGTTCACGAAGAAACTACGAGATTGCCAACTCCCTGGTTTTTGACCGGGGTATCTGCCGGCGATACCTGCGTCTGGGCTTCCCCTCGGGCATGGAGATGTTTCTCAACATTGCGGCATTCAATCTGTTCCTGCTCATGTTCCAGTCTTATGGCATCGCGGAAGCAGCATCGGCCACGATAGTGTTCAACTGGGACATTCTGTCCTTTGTCCCCCTGCTTGGGCTGAACATCGCCGTGATGAGCATGATTGGCCGCCACATCGGTGCCCGCGACATGAGTCGTACCAATGAAGTGACAACAGCTGGCACTATTCTGGGCGTCGGTTATTCCCTGGTCCTTGCCATCATTTTCGTGCTGATGCGCGAGCCCATGGTTGAGATTTTCATTTTTCACGAAGAACAGGCTGAAGAGATACGTACACTTTCCCGTTTCATGATGCTGGGTTTGTCGTGCTATGTGCTCACCGAAGGAATACTGCAGGTGGCTGCAGGCGTGTTGCGAGGCGCGGGTGATACCCGTTGGATCATGTATGCCTCGGTTTCTCTGCACTGGGCCATGCTTGTTGCCCAGTATTTTGTCATCAAGGTGCTTGATTATGGTCCCAGGGTGTCCTGGATAGGCTTTGTCCTGATGGTGCTTGGCATTGGCGTTGTGTTCGTAGCCAGGCTCTGGAGCAACAAATGGCGCGACGAAACCAGGCTTGCATCAGTGATGGCTGAATAATCCCGGTCATCACATGAGCGGAATCCTCAGGACCACTATCACGCCTTCTTCCTCAATCAGGTTATCCGCCATAATAAAACCACCGTGAAAATCGGCAATCATTCGAGCGATATGCAACCCCATGCCCAGATGGGGCTGGCGTTTTTTTGATTCTGGTCGAACCGAGATCATGGAGTCGAAAATCCGGTCTTTCATGGTGTGATCCAGGTACGGCCCGGAATTGGCGACACTGACCACAGCTTCCCCATGATCCTCGTAGCAGGCCACTCTCACCGGCTTGTCAGGAAGGGAAAAATCAACTGCGTTCGCCACCACTTTGTCCATGAGCTGTGCAATGTAATCTGCATTGCCCATGACAGTCACCGGCGTCAGGGAGATTCTGCTTTCAATCACTACCTGTGGGTAAATCTGCTGATATTCCTGCACACAGGCATCAATCACCTTGGTGATATCCGTTTCCTCCTTGTCAGACGACTGGAGAATCTGCTCCAGCCTTGCCGCTTCACTCATATTTGTCAGGATCAGGTTCAGGCGGGTGATTCCTTCCTCGGCCCGCTGAATGTAGATTTTTGCATCATCTTCCTGGTTGACCATGTTGAGATTTTCCAGGGACGAGCGCACAACGGTTACCGGGGTTCGCAACTCATGAGAAAGTCTGGATGACATATTTTCCAGATAATTCGTGTATTGACTCAGCCGCTCCACGATACCGGCGAATGAGCGCGACAAGTCACCAATTTCATCGGCACTGCGGGACGGGACAATGGTGTTGGTGATATGCCCTGCCTCGTCGATGATTTTTTCCGCCTGGTTTCTCAATCCCAGAATCCGGCTCGACAAACCTGTGGCAAACAGGAACAGGGCTGCCATGGTAAGAATCAGGGTGGCCAGCATGGTATCAAACAGGGTTTCCAGCGCCTGGTTACGGAAAGTGCGAACCCCATTCATATTCTGGTCCACGATCACGGCTCCCAGGACTTCTCCGCCAGCCATAACCGGATAGGCAGCTTCAAGAATGCGGGTTTTACCATCAGCACCATCATTGGTCAGCGTGCGATAGCGGGTTGTTGCCTTTCCGGTCAGGGAAGGAATCAGGTGCTCGCTGTCTACCACCCCGCCCTGGTAAAGCTCATCTACAAAATCAGTGGTGGGCCTGGAAAGCAGGCGGTAATACATGGGATGGAGAATATTCTCCTCAAGCCAGGAAAGCAGCCCGCTGGAATCGGGTTCCTCTTCCGTCAAAATCAGTCCGGTTGCCGTCTGGATATCACCGACACTCAGCAGTACCCGCTGCCCCCGGTCCACCACCTGCACCCTGGAATTTGAGTGCCCCATGCCAGCCACAATCCGGTCAATTTCCGGTGTCGGCCTTCTCAGGCTGCCAAGTTCCTGGGGAAGGTCCAGTCCGGAGGTGGCCACGATAGCAGACACCTGACGCTCGACAGGATCATCCACGTCATAAACCGCCAGCCCCAGGTTGGACCCAACCATATCCAGCGGCAGGCGCAATTCCACCTCGTAGCCTTCAGTGATACGGCTCCATCGACCTGTAATGCGCGGCTCGTATTCAAGACTGGAGAAATCCTCGATGTCGTAACCGATGCGGTAAGGATAAATAATCCGGTCATCGTAGGGCGCAATGACATAACGCTGAAAAATGCCGTCACGATTCACCAGCGAAAGCCGCAGCGAGTCACTGCGATCCACCCGCAGCCCATTACGATCCCGGTAGACGACCTGCTGATCCAGCACACGAAAATACAGGTAAAGCGATCGGTTATGCTCACCAAGCATCAAGCGGAAACTCAGAGGGTCGCCCTGGCCAGCCGCCTCTGGCCTCCCATAATTGGGTGCTGCCGGATTGGGAAGAAGACTGGACTCACGATAGTGCTGTTCATACTGCTGGTAGTCCCGCCAGTCCGATAATGTGCCGTCATCGACCTCCAAAGGATAGAAAACGGGATAGACGTACAGGTCCTCAGCACTCTCCCCGCCCCCGGCACGACTGTAGCTGCTGTCATTGAACAGTTCCGGGCGCTCGCTCAGTGCAGTCGCCAGCGCCCTGGCAGTCCCAAGAACCGTTTGTTCCTGGCCACGGCTCAGGTATTGCTCCATTTCCAGGATGTACTTGTAGCCAAGCCAGGGAATCACCAGAAGCAGGCTGGAAAGCAGCACCAGCTTGAAGCGAATACTGAACAGAAATTTGAGAAAACCGGACATGGGCAAGCGTCAAAGATTCCAGCGGTAGCCCATGCCGTACACGGTATCGATGCTGTCGAAATCCGGGTCACTGTCGATGAATTTCTTGCGCATGCGCTTTACATGGGAGGTTATGGTGCTGTTATCCACAAAAATCTTCGACTCCTGCATCAAGGCATCACGGCTTTTTACATGCCCGGGAAATTTGACCAGGGCATGCAGCATCCAGAATTCCGTCACGGTCAACGGGATGGTTTGCTGTTTCCAGTGGACGGTCAGCCGGCTCAGGTCCATGACCAGATCGCCCCGTTCCAGCTGGTTTTCCGGTGATGCCGGCTGCCGCAGGGCATCCTGCCGGCGAAACAGGGTTGCTATTCGGGCTGTGAGGTGCGGGAGACTGATGTCCTTGGTCAGGTAATCATCGGCCCCCATACGCAGGCCGCTGACGGTATCGAAGTCATTGTCCCGGGCCGTCAGGAAAATGATGGGAAGTGTTGCCGACATACCACGCAGGGTTTGACACAGCAGAAAGCCGCCATCGATTTCATTCTCAAGACCAATGTCGATGATGGCCAGGTCGGGCAGTCGTGTGGCGAAAGCATCCTGCGCCTTGCGCCTGTTGGGATAGGTCAGGACCTCATAGCCCTGTTTGCGAAGGACATCAGCGTAATTCTCCCTGATGGCGGCCTCATCCTCCACGATGGCAATTCGTTTACTCATTCACGTTTCCCGGAGTTCATTCAGGCGTTCCTCTAACTGCCTGATTTTGATTGAGGATACCTGATTCATACGCTGGATAGCAGGGCTGCACCCCCGCAAAAAGCCGTTTGTCATTTTCTTGCCATAATTGATCAGCACCACGCCCTGATTGGCGCCCGTTAAAGGTAGAGAATAGCCGTTAAATAAGTGACCAGGTTAGACCAACCCCGTTACTTATTTTCAGGAGCGAGCAATGAGCAAGACCAGAAACCGTTTTTCCATCGTCACCACCACCATTCTGCTAGCAACCACTTTGACAGCAACAGGGACTGAAAATCCCCTTTCAGTGGCCGGTGAAGTGAATCACCAGGAATATGAAAGCGCCGGCGTGCTCGGTGGCGTGGTAGCAGGCGCCCTGCTTGCTGGCCCCATCGGTGCCGTTACCGCCGCTGCCTTTGGCGGTTGGGTAGGCAATCAGGCTGCCAGTGGCAGGGAAAATGTCCTGCTGACACAAGCATTGACGGAACAGCGCAGTGAATTATTGGCACTTCAGGCTGAATACCGGTCTCTTGAGGCCCGCTACCAGACAGCATCCAGGGAAACCGAAGCAGCCAGGGTCAGACAGGCCAGTTTTTCCTCCAAACCCGCCATCGCTGCTTGCTGCAGCGACAGTGAAATGTCCCTGCATTTCAAAACCAATTCAGCGGACCTCGAAACCCTTTATGACGCCAAACTGAAGACCTTCGCAGAACTTGTCAGGACGTTTCCTGACGCGGTGATCAGTGTCACTGGACATGCTGATCGCAGGGGTGAATCCGGCAGCAACCTGGCGCTGTCCCAGCGACGGGTGGATGCCGTCAAGAACCGGCTGAAGGGGCTGGGCGTCACGAATGCTTTTGTACAAAGCAGTGCCTTTGGCGAAAGCATGCCGCAAAGCGATGCTGACAGCCTGGAAAACAATTTCTTCGATCGCCGAGTTGTGGTCAAGGTGATTGCCTCCGGCAACAGCTACCTGACTCACACCAACGATTGATCCGTTAGGAGGGCATCATGCAAAACCTGCAACTGATTACAGGCAACAAGAATTACTCGCACTCGTCGCTCAGACCCTGGCTGCTCTTGCAGGAGTTTGGCATCCCCTTTACGGAAATTGCCATTGACCTGTTTCGTTCAGACGCCACGCAAAAACTCGGCCTGTATTCCCCCTCTCTGAAGGTTCCTGTGCTGATCCATGACCACATAAAGGTCTGGGATTCATTGCCAATCTGCGAATATATCTCTGAAACCTTTCTGGAAAATCGCGGCTGGCCAGCACACCAGAAAAAGAAAGCGGCGGCGCGATCGGTAGTGGCAGAAATTCACAGCGATTTCCAGCGCTTCAAGCAGGAATGGCCCATGAACTGCCACCTCAGGACCAGCATGCCGGTGGATGAAAAACTGGAGCAGGAAATTGCCCGCCTGGATGCCATTATGTATTGCTGCCGTCGCCATTATGGTGATGGCGGCGACTACCTGTTCGGCCAGTTCTCCATCGCAGATTGCTTCATGGCGCCAGTGGCCATCAGTCTCAGGACCTATGGTGCTGAGCTTAACTGGAAGAGCAATATGTACATGGACACCCTCTTTGACAACCCTGATCTCCAATGGTGGCTGGAACAGGCGCGCAGCGAAATGGACGCCATCCCTCTGGATAAAACGGGCTAGCAAACAGAATCTCACGAAGACCTTGAGCTGAGAAGCTTGGCCAGAACTGAAAATTCTGGCCTTTTTTTTGCCCCGGATTAATGCCGGGCAGCAATGGTGAACCCTGGACCGGTTTCATTCCACAGGCTGGGTTTCTCAATCGGGGTGAGGACTTGCTGAACCCTGATCCCGGGCTCCAGGAGCGGTGCAAACCTCTCGATCTGGTGAAAAGACGGGGCAAGCCACTGGTTGATGAGCGTAGGGTCATCCATTGGCAGCATCAGTGGCATGGATTTGGGGTGTATAGCCTCCCATTCCGGCACAGGCGGCAGGGTAATAATGGATGCACTGTGTATGATCTCACCTGTGGCCTTGCAAACCGTTTCCCGGTGCAAACCGCCAAAGGCAATAGCCTGATCCTCCAGCTCGATTTTATGGTAGGTTTTTTTATCGCCCTTCCCCTCAATAAAGGCAGTGGCCGGGATGATGCAGCGGGATTCCCGAAAGGGTTCATAGCCAACAGATCGGGGTATGTCGAGCTTGTCAGAGCGGGTGTTGAAGGTGGCGTATTTATAGTTGGGTTTACCGGTTTCTGCATCAATCAGCAGCCACCATGTGGCCGGAGTAACAACATTACGGTCCTTATCCCGATGTATGATCGAGATCCGGCTTCCGGGGGCCTTGTCACGGGCAAAGAGAATGTCGGCTTCATCCACATCGAGCTGCTCCAGCAGCTTCCTGGATTTCTTGTTTTTGAGAATCTGGAAACGCCCACACATGTGGCAAGTGTATGCCCAAACCCGGATACTGACTACAGGTAAAAAATCAGTCCACTTATCTTGATGTGGAACAATTGTGCAAAAGATGGTTTATTTACAGGGGGGCTCTTATACTCCGCAGCAGTCTCTTAAAGAGACAGATTTTTTCACAGATACCAGCCGTCCCGAAAACAACCGGGTCTGTGGCGACACAACAAGAGTGAGAACTTTATGCGTGTAAGTTTTAGCAAATTATCCCTGCTTGCAGCCTGCAGCCTTGCCTGGTGCGGTACAGGTGCATACGCCGCAACTGATAATATTCCTGACCTTGATGGTGTCTGGACCTTCGGCAACTGCGGTGGCGGCGGCGCTTTTAACATCCGCTGCATGGTGCTTGAGGAAAATGATGAATTGCTGACCGACAGGGCCATTGCCTACCGGGATGCCATTGATGAAATTGCCCAGCCCAAGTATGACTGTGCCCCCATGCCAATTCCGCACATGTATACAGACCCTTACTCCTACAAGATTGAGCAACTGGATGACCGGGTGCTTATCTATTACGGCAAGGATGATGTGGTTCGCACCATATGGCTCGAAGGGCACGGCCATCGCACGCCCAAAATGAATGAGTTTTTCTATTTTGGCTACGCCAGCGGCCGCTATGAAGATGGCGCCCTTGTCGTCACGACCGACCGCTTTACATTTGATCCCCAGGGCCTGAATGCAGACTTCCGCATCCCTTCTTCCACGCAGAAACAGGTTACCGAACGTTTTTCAAAGGATGGCGATACCCTGGTGCTGGAAGTCTCAACCATAGACACCTTCTTTCTGAAAGAGCCCTGGACATTCCGGGTCACCTCCCAGCCTGATAGCCGGGCCTGGGAAGGTTCCTGGGAATGCGACCTGGAAGCCTCACGCCAGATCCTCAAACTGATGCCACCCATGTATCCGAATGACCCGGCGGTCAAACGGGTAGACTACCGATGAATTGCAGGAGCATTCACATGAAATCCATCAAACTGGTTCCAGCCCTACTGTCCTTTGTTGCCTTGGTGAGCACAACAGTTTATGCCCACCACAGCACCCGTGGGATATACCATGACGACCAGATCAAGGAAGTCACCGGTGTGGTCAAGGCCTGGCGCTTCATCAACCCCCATCCCTATCTGACCATTGATGTGGAAGAGGATGGTGAAATACGTGAATATGATGTGAGTTTTGGCGGTGCTGCCGTTGTGCATCTTCAGCGCCGCGGTTATACCGATGCCACATTCAGCGTTGGTGAAACCATTATCGTGGCGGGCCACCCTGCAAGAGCAGCCGGCGTATACGGCTTGCTGATCGAAGGCCAGGTTGGCGATCCCAAACGGGAAGATGGCTCACCGGTGGTACAGGCTGGTGGCTCGATGTTCTGAGTCTTTCCAGGAAACACAAGAAACCCGACATAACGTCGGGTTTTTTGTTGGTGACAGAAAAAAGGGCTGCATGCAGCACCCGGAGTGATGGTTGGACGCTGCAGCACAAGTCTCGCGAATACATGGCATACGGCAATCACTGCTGATTGCCCCCGGTACAACCCATGTAATCAAGTCATTTACAAGACCCTTTATGGATTTGGTGATCCCCTCCTTTATCCGGTCACAACCACCCCCTCCCGGTACATTTTTTAATCATTTTTGTGACTGTTAATCACTCATGAATATCCTTAATTTTCAATCGGTTAACAGCTTTCATGGGATTTCAATCCTCTTCAGAAGCATTCAGTACAGTTTTTCGTGAATAAAATACTATCCATGGCATTGCCCTTACGGTCCTAAGATGCGATTATTTCGTAGAAGAGTTGCAAAAAAAGACTGATTTTTTATAACCCGAAAATAAGGAGGGGAAAAAGCAAGGGCATTATCCTTATCAAAATAATATCTTTATAAATCAATTAGATATCAACAAAAAGTAGAGGCAAGCAAATGGGGTATTCTCAATCCTATAAACTCAAAACCAGATCCAAGCTGGCTATTTCGATAGCAGCAGCCGTAGGGATGGCTGCTGGTTTCGGCAATGCCGCCCTGGCTCAGGACGAATCCATTGAAGAAGTGGTCGTCACAGGTTCCCGTATCGTGCGACGCGACTTCGAATCCAACAGCCCAATCCGCACCATCGACGCGGCCCAGTTCGAGGAGCAAAGCGGTCTTAACATCGAGTCATATCTGAACCAGCTGCCGGATTACAACCCGGCCAACTCGCCCGTAACCACGGAAAAAGAAATCAATGCCACACCAGTGAATACGCTGGGTATTGCCTCTGTCTCCATGCGTGGTTTCGGTCCCAACAGAAACCTGGTACTGATTGATGGCAAACGTATGGTGCCAACCAACGCGCTGATGGTGACCGACATCAATGCCATCCCGTCAGCCTTGATCCAGCGTGTTGAAACCATTACCGGTGGTGCATCAGCAGTATACGGTGCCGATGCGGTGGGTGGTGTGACCAACTTTATTATGCGTAAGGATTTCGAGGGTCTGGAATTCGACACCCAGTACGGCATCACCGACGCTGGTGGCGGTGAAGAGGCCCGTATATCGGGCATCATGGGCACCGATGTTTTCGACGGCCGCGGCAATATCACGGTGGGGTTCGAATATTACGATCGCAAGGAAGCCCTTGAAATCGATCGTAGCTTCTATACTGATTCCTGGAGCGACCCTACTGTCCCTGGCGAGCTGTTCCAGCAGGGATTCAATGGTATGACCGTAGCCTTCAACCGGGCTAACGATGTTACCATGGATGCCCTCTTCTCTGACCGGCCTGCCGGCACCGGCTTCCGCAACGTGGGGTCGGGTTTTGTCGCTCGCTACCGGTTCAATCCGGATGGCACCTTATGGCCCGTAGTCGGCGACAATCTCAGCTTAACCAATGGCGTAGTCGATGGTGTGGAATATGCC
>Ga0181593_10004224_pt1 | contig 13073 bp, 13 predicted proteins | sample 071ome_19_FD_133756 | JGI IMG/M metagenome (GOLD analysis project Ga0181593, IMG submission 133756) | Coastal salt marsh microbial communities from the Groves Creek Marsh, Skidaway Island, Georgia - 071413AT metaG (megahit assembly) | ecosystem: Environmental > Aquatic > Marine > Intertidal...
AAAGCAAAGAAGAACCATTGATATCAGAAGCAATATCATCAAGACTTACCACTTGTTTACCACTTTCAAGTGCCTTTTGGTGCAAAAATGTGATGCGATCCAATTCAATTTGACGAGACAAATCAGATAATGTCTCTCTGAATTCTGCGACCGATCCATTTGCACTATTTTGATTCAAAGATTCGCTCTTTTCGGGACTGGGTTCAGAAATGTTCTCATTCTTGAAATGCTCATCTTCCACGCTGGGTTTATTGCTTTCCTCAAAATCATCCAAACCAAATTTTTCGTCATTAGGGTCGGATTCTTCGCTTTCGCTATTAAGTGGTGGAGGAACGCCTGCTTCAACTATTCCATCATCACTATCTACCGCAGCATCAGGGGCATCTGCGTCGATGATTTCAGACAATTCTTCGTCAGAAGGATCAGTTTGGGGTGATTCCATGTTCAAAAATTATTTAAAGTCAGTTTGTATTTGATTCACCTGACCGAATCAAGAAAAGTTTTCTATTTAATTGCATTATTTCACTTTTTTTTAGCTTTTTTGGTTCCAGGAATTCAAAAAAAGTAAGATTTTCCTGAACCAACCTTGTGGTGATCTCAAACAAAGGAGAATCAATTTCCCTAGTGGCAGAGCAAAGAAAAGACATGCCTTCCCTAAACCCCTCATTTATGCCAACATTACTAAAGAAACCCGCACCAGATGGAACAATATTATCAATTGAGACTTCAATTGTATCTCCATAATAAATGCTTTGTGGCACTTGAATTTCCTTAAGTAATTTCTCTCTTTCTGACTTGTAAATCTCTTCAGCAACTTCTCTTTTTTTATCAAGTACAGCAAAATCAGAATCGATGGATTTTTTAGCACTATTAACAACTTCTAACTCCTTATTTAATTCCTGAAGTTCTTTTTTCAGTGCGGACTCTTTTTCAACTAATGGTAGTGAATCAGCAGTTTCTTTTTCTAGTTTTCTCTTTTCGCTTTCAAGTTGTTTTGAAACTGCCTCATATTCGGCTGTTAATTTTGATTTAATTTCTTCCAGGTTTTTTTGCTTTGGTTGAAGAAGAGATACTTCTTCTTTAATAGATTCGGACTTGGTCAACGCCTCTTCTCTTTCAAGCCGGATTTTTCCGCGTTCTCTGAGAAGACTATTAAGCAAGTTGACTGATTGATTCTTGTCTTTTTCAAATGTTAATAGAGCGAGATTTCTATTCTTGAGGACTTTATTCAGTTCGATGTGCTTAGAATCAAGAGAATCAGAGTTAAAGTAGTAGAAGGCAATTGTAGTGATGACCGCTACAGCAGCCGACACCCTAAAGATGATAAAGAGCAAATTCATCTAAATTCATTAGTTTGGATGGATCCCCAATCAGAGGAATTATAGAAGCAACAGATTTATTAATTTCAGAATGAGTAATACGTAACTTACATATTTCTTTATCTAATTTGTAGATAGCGAAAAGTTTGTCTTTAAACACCCCTTGTTCCTTTCCGACAGGCAAACCAATGAGACCATTTTTCAGGTCGATAGAAATAGCCTTGATTGTTATGTATTCGCCTTTCTCAAACCAGTTTCTCTCATTTCGGTCTTTGATTAAGGTTTGTATCACACTGTCGTAATGTAACTTTAATGATTCAGTTACTTTTGCGTAATTTGCTAATTTATCTTTTAAGGACTCAGAGTTTATTTTGATATTTTCAATTTCAGACAACACATCTTTTTTGTTTTGCTCAATTAAAGGAATGGATACTGCGAATGAAGATCTTTGCTCCACTATATTTTTTGTATCTTTTTGAACTTTTAAAATACTTAATTTAGCCTCTTCTATTTTTGATGAGAGTACATCATTATCTTCTTCAATTCTGTCAATCTCAGTTCTAATATTTTCAAGTTCAAAGGTTGCATTTTGAAGTTCCCTATCAACTTCCAATTTCCTGACCTCAAGATCTTGATTTTTGGCTCTTTCGCTTGAATAACGCCCAGAATGCTCAGTGTTCAAAACCTTTGTTTTATCTTCCGTTAATATTATTTCTTTCTTGTATGCTTCTATCTTTGATAACTGTTCGTCAGTTAGCGATTTTTTCTGATAAATTACTATAAAAGAGTAAACAGAAGCTCCCAAAGTTAAAAATGAAAGAACTAGTGAAATCTTTCCAATCATGGCAGGGGTGGAAAAGATTCACTACCATTATCAACATTATCCGTGGCAGGAGACAACGGAAGAAAAGGGCTTGCTTGATTCGGGGTGCCATCATCAACATTCGTTGGTTCTAGAGAGAAATTGTCTGGTATCGGCAAAAATGCATCTTGGGAATCTTCAGGTGATTCCCCATCCATTTTTGCGTCTTCTGCAACTTCATTATTGGACTTGTTAGAGTCTAAAAACTCCAATTGTTCCCGGACTTGAGAGATTCGGGCTTCACGCTCGCCTTCCCACTGTGAGTCTCTCTTTCTATTCAATGTTGCTTTGTAATCATCTAAAAGATTTTCGTCATTCTGTTCATTTTGTGACCCTGAATAGAAGTGAAGGAAATCAACCCTTCCCTTTGCATCTCTTGACCAACTAAGACCAACCTCCTCACCCTGTGAAACTGAGTACATTTTTCTGGTTATGGGATCATATTTATAGCGAGCATCCCATGCATTATATATTGAAGGGTGGGTACTTTTATTATTTTGCCAACATCCTAAAACACTTAAAGAAGTGATAAGGCAAAAACATCTAATTAAAAACAAAAGAGGCACAAATACTAATTAAGCACCAGATTTAGGTTTTGAAAACCAAAATCTGTAAGGTTTTTCAGCCCAGTATTTACCTGCAAAATCAACTCCGATTCGAGGCCCTTTCTGAACAACTATTTTTTCATATTTATTTTTTTCGAACCATAATCCGTTGTTGTAAGAAGCTGTCTTTCGGTTCAGTTCGCCATTTATTCCCAATTTTTTTGTTAATCGGCCCGGTCCCGAGACATCAAGTGTGCCTCGTATTAGAACCGCAGCCGGGTATCCTTCTTCACGACAAACAATATTTAACAACCAATGCATGCCGTAACATAAATACAGATAGATAACTCCAGCAGATCCGTACATTACTTCATTTCTTGAAGTTTTGCCCTTCGAAGCATGGCAAGCGAGGTCTTTTTCACCATCGTATGCTTCCGTTTCATTTATGATCATTCTCGTAATTTGGCCTCCTGCATCTTTTTTACACAGACATAGACCCAACATATCTCTTGCAACATCCAGAACCGAGCGATTAAAAAAATCTTTACCGAGCTCATTGCTCTTCATTTTTCAGTAACTTTTGTTTTTGGAGTCCAACCAAATGGTTACCGGCCCGTCTTCCTGAAGTGCTATATTCATATGGGCTCCAAATTTACCAGTTTGTATCAATCCAGCGAAAGACTCTTCTAACATTTCGACGAATTTATCATAATAAGAGGAGGCAGTAGCAGGAACCGCTGCCCGATTGAAAGAAGGTCGATAACCTTTTTTTAAATTTCCGTGAAGAGTAAATTGACTGATAACTAAGATCCCCATGTTGATATCAATGGGAAGGTTCATCCTTCCTTCGTTGTCATCAAAAATTCGTAAACCAGTTATTTTCTTAATACCCCACTCCAAATCGGTATCATCATCATTTTTTTCAATCCCAACATAAACCGCCAAGCCCTGATTTATTTTACCAACAACAGAGCCCTCTACCTGAACGCTTGCCGAACTTACCCGTCTGACAAGAATTCTCACGAGATTCAGTCCACTCCTAATATAGAGAGGAAAGAAAACCTAAATTAATCCTCTTCAGCTACTGCATCCATTACTTCCGCAGCTGCCTTAGCTGCGAGAGGAGTGGATAGGTATCTTTCGCCACAACTTGCACCAATTACCACAATTTTCTTACCTGCCATCTCAGGCCTTGACGCAATTCGAAGGGCAGCTGTGACTGTGGCTCCAGTTGAAATCCCACCCAAGACCCCTTCTTCCAGGCTCAATTTACGAGCCATTTCGAAAGCATCTTCACTGGTTACTTGCTCCACATCGTCCACGATATCTAAATTCAAGTTCTTAGGAACAAAACCAGCTCCAATGCCCTGTATTTTGTGTGGACCGGGTTTCACTTCTTCGCCATTACGAGTCTGCGTAATGACCGGACTTTCAGCTGGCTCAACTGCAATTGCTTTCATCTCTGGGTTTCTCTGTTTGATCACTTCAGATACTCCAGTAATGGTACCACCTGTACCTACTCCAGAGACTAAGCAGTCCACTTGTCCTTCCATCCCCGACCAGATCTCTTCTGCCGTTGTTCTACGGTGAATTTCAGGATTAGCAGGGTTGTTAAATTGTTGAGGCATAAATGCCTTGTCTCCGTGTTTTTCAATCAACTGAGAAGCTTTTGAAATAGCACCCCCCATACCTTTGGGACCTGGAGTAAGTACAATTTCCGCACCCAAAAGTCGCAAGAGGAGGCGCCTTTCCTTGGACATGGTTTCTGGCATGGTAAGGATACATTTGTATCCTTTGGCGGCACATACAAATGCCAATGCTATACCGGTATTTCCCGAAGTTGGCTCGATTACCACACTATCCGCTGATAGGGAACCGTCTTTTTCAGCGGCCTCAATCATGGCCGCTCCTATTCTGTCTTTAACACTAGCCAGAGGATTAAAAAATTCAGATTTCAAAAAGATTTGAGCATCCAACCCTTGAGTCACTTTTTGTAATTCAACTAAAGGGGTTTTACCAATTGATTCTATAATATTCATGATCTTATTTACCTTTGCTTTTCGGACCGTAGCTACGGATAGGTGCGTTTCGGTTCACTTCCGCATTTTTGAGACGATAGACAATACGAGCCTTTTCGAGATCTTGTGGACTCATCTCCATCTTTACGATATCTCCGACCGTAATTTTGATAAAGTGCTTTCTCAGCTTTCCTGAAATGTGAGCAAGCACTTGGTGTCCATTTTCTAGCTCGGCTCGAAACATTGTACTTGGTAGTACTGCTGTAATCTTACCCTCTACTTCTACGATATCTTCTTCTGACATAAATTAAATAAACCCACCATCACACCATGTTGTTCGAGCAAGTCAAGATTCCTTCCTCAAATTCGATCATGCAAACTTACCGAAATGAAAACATCTATTGAATGCCCTTTCCCAAGGCTTTTTCCTTCCCAATTGGAGAAAGATGATAAATTTTACATGCAGATGGCATATAATGAGTCAATTACAGCCTGGGAAAATGATGAAGTCCCCGTGGGTGCAGTAATTGTCGACAATCAGGGAGAAATAATTGCATCTGCACATAACCAGACAAGAAAATGCAAAGATCCCACAGCCCATGCTGAAATGCTGGCAATCACGATGGCGGCAAAAAAAGTTGGTGATTGGAGATTAAATGATTGTAAATTGTTTGTAACAAAAGAGCCATGTCCCATGTGCGCCGGAGCTACCATCGTGGGTCGAATCAAGGAAATTTACTATGCGTTTGATGATCCCAAAATGGGGGCCATGGGGGGAGCAACTTCCCTGCATGAGCTCCCAAGATCTAATCACAAACCAAAAGTTTTTAGTGGAATCCTTAAAAATGAATGTCTCCAATTAACTCAGGCTTTCTTTCAACTCAGGAGGAAAGATCAAAGCTCAAAACCTGAGTAATGATTGAATCGTCACTCTACCAAGCTTGACCTTTATCGATAGGTGGTTTGAATGGAGAATTTTCAATACAACCAATTATTATGTCTCATCAGTTACCTAACCTTTCCTACTCAGTAGATGCACTTGAACCGCATATTGATGCTCGCACCATGGAAATCCATCACGGCAAGCACCATCAAACCTACATCAATAATTTAAACGCCGCATTGGAATCAAATCCCGACTTATCATCCAAATCAGTGGACGACTTGATTTCCGATCTATCTCAAGTACCAGAAGATATTCGTGGTGCCGTGCGCAACAATGGAGGCGGGCATTCAAATCACTCCTTTTTCTGGCAAGTTATTTCTCCTTCTGGAGGAGGTATCCCGGTCGGTTCACTTAACGATGCCATCACCTCTGCGTTCGGATCTTTTGATGCTTTTAAAGACGCTTTTACCAAAGCTGCTCTCACGCGATTCGGTTCAGGGTGGGCTTGGCTTATAAAATCTGGTGATTCAGTTGCAGTTACCTCCACGCCGAATCAAGACTCTCCATTGATGGAAGGTATTGCAGATGCAACAGGCACACCGCTCATTGGTTTGGATGTTTGGGAGCATGCATACTATCTAAATTACCAAAACCGTAGACCTGATTACATATCTGCATTTTGGAATGTTGTCGATTGGGACCGTGCAAACTCTCTCTTTGAGAAGTAACCTTCGTTTATTTTTCGTCGACGGAAATAAATTCCAATATCAAAAGCTTTTAATCCTTCTTTTTCAGGCTTGGTATGCTATGTGCCTTGCCTGTTTTTTGTTGTGGGTGTAAAGCTTGGATGAGTAGATGGACAAATCTTACAAGTATCGGGCATTTATCACTTATGCTCACAAGGATGAGAATCAAGCAAGGTGGCTACGGAAAAAACTTGAGAAATTTTCAGTACCCAAAAACCTAGTCGGAAAAAAAGGTAAATTCGGAAAAATCCCTTCCCGCCTTTACCCAATCTTTCGAGATCGTGATGAACTCCCTGGTTCCGCACAACTCGGATCAGTTATAGAAGAAGCCTTACATGATTCTTCTCACTTGATTGTTTTATGCTCACCCAATGCAGTAAAATCAAGATGGGTAAACGAGGAAATTCGTCTTTTCAAAAAGATGGGCAAAGGAGATCGTATCCTTTGCCTCCTGATTGACGGAGAGCCCATGGCAGATGATCTTGCTCATTCCAAGGGAAAAGAATGCCTTCCTCTTGCCGTTCGAAGAAAAATCGATGACAACGGTGAACTCATTGATGAAATCGACGAACCAGGAGCTGCTGATTTGCGTGAAAGTGGTGACGGCGAAAAGAATGCACTTCTCAAGATAGTTGCGGGTTTATTGGGACTTGGCCTAGATGAGATCAAACAGAGACATATGATAGCAAAGCAGCGGAAACTGGCCGTTATTGCTTCATTTTCTGTTTTACTCGCTTTTACTGGAATCGGACTTGCCGCCTATGCTTTCAATCAAAAACAAAATGCAAATGAAGCTGAGCAAAGTGCGAATGAAGAGAGAATAACAGCTCAGGAAAACCTTAAGAAGACCCAGATTGTTAATCAATTTGTGCAGAGCCTGTTCTTCTCACTTGACCCACAAAATACCTCCGGAATGGATACGAAGTTGCTCAAAACAATGCTGGACCAAGGAGTTAAGCGTGCAGACGAATTGTCTTCAGAACCGCAAATGGAAGCCAATATTCGAAGTTATCTCGGTAGGACATATCGATCGATACGTGCTTATGATCAAGCTCAAAAACAACTCGAAAGAGCCATAGAACTTTTTGAAGGTGAGTCAGAAACCAGAAGCGAGGCAGAAACCGAACTCGCTTTGGTCCATGAAGCATTGGGCAATTATCTTCAGGCAGAACCCATGCTTGCTGTATTATTGGATCGTAAAACTAAAGAATTGGGTGAAAGTCATGATGAAGTGATTGATGCAAAAATTGATCTCTCAACAGTCTATCGCCGAATCGGTAAAGTTGAGAAAGCAGAAGATTTGTGCGTATCAGCCCTAACTATAATTCGAGATCAAAATCGCAGTTCTGAGGATTCAAGCATGCTTAAATGTATGAACGAACTTGCTAAGATCTTTCTCGCCCGAGAGAAAATTGCCCAAGCGGAAAGCATGAGCCGTAATGTCTTTGAGCGCTCAAGACTCAGTTTGGGAGAGAAGAATTCTGTTAGTTTGATAAGAGGACAAGTTCTTGTAGAAGCATTAAGAAAAGGTGGTAAATTAGATGAAGCATACGAGCTTTCAATGAATCTTGTGTCTGCGATGGGAGAAGTACTTGGTCAAACTCACCCTGATACTCTTGGGGCAATGGATGCCCTTGCTGAAATCGTGGTATCAAGGGAAGAACTTGATCTTGGTTTAGATTTATACGAGCAAATCCTTGATTCAAAAGAAAGAATGCTGGGAGAACAACACCCTGAAACCCTTTCCACACTTAAAGCGATCGCTCGAATTTTGAGAATTCAGGAAAAACCTGAAGAGGCGGAGGAAATTCAATTTTCAGTATTCACAAGACTAAAAAAGAAACATGGTCTGGAACATCCTGAAACCTTAAGAGCAATGAACGAATTAGCTGATTTGTATGTGGATGCCGGTAAAGAAATTGACGCCTTTCAGTTGAGCAATGAGACCCTAATCATTGAATTAAGGATAATGGGTGAGCTTGACCCTATGACTCTACAGACTCGTTATCGAATTGGTAAACTGCATTACCTTTCTGACAGAAAAGAGGAAGCCATGGAAGAACTTGGTGATGTCTTGGCTAAACAAGAGAAGTTACTTGGCTTTGATCATGCAGAAGTTACTAAGACCAGGGATCTCCTGAATGAAATTCTTTCTGAGCGTGCGACTCCCCAAATTTTTCTAGATCAAAACGATACATTTGAAACACCTCTTGTAAATGATACCAAAACACCGTTATTTTTGGAAAGTTTTGCCGACTCCAATGGATCAATTGATAGGAATTCAACAATTACAGCGTCAGATATAAATTCCTCAGTAAAAAATGATGATTTTATCCCAAACTCTTTTCTCGATTCAGCACTCGAAATAAAACAAACCTCTAAAGACTTAAACCAAACTTCAGTTTACCGCATTGAAGATTCAAACAATTCAGTCCTTCCAGAAAAAATTGACCACAATGGTTCTGGCAAAGAAAGTTTCTTGCACAAATTTAACCAACTGATTCCGGGAAATCAGAACCCTTAAGTCTGCAGATTCATATCCCACTAAATTCATTTAATGCTTGGAGTAATTTTTGATTGGGATGGGGTAGTTATAAATTCTGCTAATTTGCATGAAAAAAGTTGGGAAATCCTTGCTGATGAACTTGGATACACACTTCCTGAGGATCACTTTGAAAAAGGTTTTGGAAAAAGAAATGAAACGATTATAGGCAAAATGCTTTGCTGGAGTGAGAATCGTGCAGAAATCCTAAAATTAGGAAACCGAAAAGAGGAAATCTATCGAGAGCTTGGTGCTGAGCATGGTATTTCATTGGTTCCAGGCAGCAGAGAATTCATCAACATGCTCCATAAAAATTCAATTCCTATGTCAATTGGCACATCCACCGAAAGAAAAAACATTGATCTTGCCATTGAACAAAATCACTTGAGAGGACTTTTTGCTGGGTCCGTATGCTCAGAGGATGTGAGCAAGGGAAAACCAGACCCGGAAGTTTTTCTCAAAGCAGCAGAATTAATTAGTGTAGAAGCCATGAATTGCATTGTTTTGGAAGATAGTATCCATGGGATCGAAGCTGCTTTTGCCGCACATATGATCCCTGTGGGAATCACCACAACTAACCCTAAAGAGAAACTTTTAGATAAAGGTGCTAAATTGGTCGTTGATAGACTGGATGAAATCAACCTTTCCATTTTATATGAACTAATCAAGAGTGGGTAGTAATGAAATTACACTGGAAAATTCTCATTTCACTAATCCTATCTTTTACAATCGGACTTTGGGCAAACCTGAGTATTGATAATCAGTCAACATCTCCAGCATGGTTTAATGGACTTAAGGAAACCTGTCTCTTCGTTGGCAAATTGTTTCTAAACGGTCTCAAGATGGTGGTAATTCCCTTGGTGGTAACCTCCATTATTTGCGGAGTTTCCAAAATAGGTTCTGAATCCGGTTTTGGTCGACTGGGTCTTAAGACTATTGGGTTTTATTCTCTGACCGGATTATTGGCTGTGTGCACTGGACTTCTTTGCGTCAATGTAACTAGTCCAGGTATCGTTGATGCTGAAATTAAGGAAAAAATGCTGAATAGCTCTTCAAGCGGTCAAACTGATAAAGTAAATGGAGCGATCGATCAGGCTGATAAGGGATTACAGGGATTAATTGAAATTTTTCATCGCATGGTACCCCCAAATTTGTTTGAGGCTGCTTCAGATGGTCAACTGTTGGGACTAATCTTCTTTGGCTTGTTGTTTGGTTTCTTCATTTCCCGACTCAAACCTGAAGCAAGGAAAACTCAAACCGCATTTTGGGAGAGTCTCAATGCAGTAATCCTTGCTATTACAAAGTGGATTATTTCCTTTGCTCCAATTGGCGTTTTCGGACTTGTAACCCCAACACTCATGCAAGTCGGACTTGATACTCTTAGCGTGATGGGAAATTTTGCTCTCACCGTCTTATTAGGTTTAGCCATCCATGCCCTTGTCGTGCTCCCTTTTCTGTTATGGGTTTTAGCCAAAATAAATTTTAAAAATCATTACAAAGCCATGGCACCTGCCCTGCTCACTGCCTTTTCAACGGCTTCTTCTTCGGCCACCCTACCCTTAACTATGGATTGCATACGAAAGCGAGCCGGTGTATCTAATAAAATTACAAGTTTCACTCTGCCTCTCGGTGCAACAATAAATATGGATGGCACCGCTTTATTCGAATGTGTAGTTGTAGTATTTCTAGCACAACTCTTTGGTGTCGAAATGAGTTTCATTACTCAATTCACGGTAGTAGTCATGGCATTACTAACTTCTATTGGTGTAGCGGGCATACCATCAGCAAGTCTAGTGGCAATTATTGTGATTCTTCAAGCAGTTGGTTTTTCTCCCGAAAATATCGCCACTGGAGTTGGCATTGTCTATGTAGTTGATAGAATTTTAGACATGACCCGTACTGCAATCAATGTCTTCGGAGACAGTTGTGCTGCTGTGATCATTGGTAAATCTGAAGGTGAATCAGGATATTACAAAGACCTCACTTCCAGTAAGTAGCTTGCTCTTTTGATTTTCATTGGAATTTCAACTACAATCTGATTATCAACCTCAGGGTGACCAGCCTGATGCAATACGTGCATTAGTAGATTCCGTTCGTAAAGGGAATAAAAAGCAAACTCTACTCGGAGTGACCGGTTCAGGGAAAACCTTCACCATGGCGAATATGATTCAGGAACTACAAAGGCCGTCTCTGATAATATCTCATAACAAGACTTTGGCAGCTCAGTTATATTCGGAATTCAAAACTTTTTTTCCTGAAAATGCTGTTGAATATTTTGTTAGTTATTATGACTATTATCAACCCGAAGCTTATGTGCCATCAACGGATACTTTCATTGAAAAAGACTCCTCGATCAACGAAGAGATTGAAAGATTAAGACTGGCTGCTACAGGTTCTCTAATTAGCCGAAATGATGTAATTGTAATTGCGAGTGTTTCCTGCATTTACGGTTTGGGCTCTCCGGATGATTTTAGGGCTCTTTCGATTGAGGTGAAGGTCGGACAGGAGCTTGAACGGGACATTCTTTTAGAAAGCCTAATTGATAGCCTGTATAATCGAAACGATGTTGAGCTAAAAGCCGGGAAATTCCGTGTGCGTGGTGATGTGGTCGACATCTTTCCTGCATATGCAAACCAACCCATAAGAATAGAGTTTTGGGGAGACGAAGTAGAGGCGATTCGGGAGATTGATCCCATTACTGGAGAAACTTTACAAACCTTTGAAAATTACCGAATTTATCCTGCAAATCAGTATGTAACCACAAAGGATAAACTGGGCGGAGCATGTAAAGCAATTGAATCAGAATTGGAAGAACGAGTTAAATGGTTTGAAAGAGAAGCTCTTCTACTGGAAGCTCAACGTATCCGAATGCGAACTGAATATGATTTGGAGATGTTGCGTGAAATTGGATTCTGTAACGGAATTGAAAATTATTTTGGCCACCTTTCTAAATGGAAACAAGTACAAAGACCCTGGTGTCTTATATATTTTTTCCAAAATGATTTCCTCCTCTTTGTAGATGAAAGCCATGTTACAATCCCGCAGGTTGGGGGAATGTACAATGGTGATTACTCCAGAAAAAAGCGTCTCGTTGACTTTGGATTCCGATTACCCTCCGCACTTGATAACCGACCACTCAAGCCTGATGAATTTGAAGAGGTAACGAAGCAAACCATCTATGTTTCAGCCACTCCGGCAGCTTTTGAAATGGAAAATTCTTCGATTATTGTTGAGCAACTTATCAGACCAACTGGTCTTCTTGATCCTGAAATGGAAAGGCGTCCAATTAAAGGACAGGTAGAGGATTCAATTAATGAAATTAAAAAAACTGTTAAGGAAGGTTATCGCGTGTTGGTTACTACCCTTACAAAAAGAATGTCCGAGGATTTGACAGACTTTCTTCGTGATCATGATGTACGGGTTGAATATCTTCACTCTGACATTGATGCGATTGAAAGGGTGGAAATTCTCAGAAATCTAAGAGCTGGAGAGTTTGATGTACTAGTTGGTGTCAATTTGCTAAGAGAAGGACTGGATCTTCCAGAAGTAGCACTTGTTTTAGTTCTCGATGCCGATAAAGAGGGCTTTCTACGAAGTGAGACCAGTTTAATTCAAACAGCAGGTCGTGCAGCCAGACATGAAAAAGGAAGGGTAATTTTCTATGCTGACATCATGACTCAATCCCTGAGGAAAGCATGGGATACCTGTCAGTATCGTAGAGAAAAGCAAATTGCTTATAACAAGAAAAACGGAATTACTCCGCGTAGTGTAATTCGTCCAGTCCAAGAAAGTCTACGTGTTAAAAAAGAAGAAAATGATGAACTTGCTGTTGCTGAAGATGTTTCTTCAAAAGATGCAAAGAAATTGGCAAAACAACTTGAGAAAGAAATGATTGAAGCAGTTAGAAAACTGGAGTTTGAAAAAGCAGCACTTCTTCGTGATCAAATCGCTTTTCTGCGTGGTGAAGGGAGTGAAAAGAGGCTTCAAAGCAAATCGGTCGGTGGTTATAACAAAAAAAAATATGGCAAGAATCGGAAATATAACATTAAGAAATAGCCTTTTCGTAACTCCTATACTGATTTTTCTTTTTCTTGGGTTTAACCAACTGTTTTCCGGTCTGACAAAAAAACGGCAACTTTTGTTTTTCTTCGATAA
>Ga0181593_10004233_pt1 | contig 13060 bp, 11 predicted proteins | sample 071ome_19_FD_133756 | JGI IMG/M metagenome (GOLD analysis project Ga0181593, IMG submission 133756) | Coastal salt marsh microbial communities from the Groves Creek Marsh, Skidaway Island, Georgia - 071413AT metaG (megahit assembly) | ecosystem: Environmental > Aquatic > Marine > Intertidal...
GGAATGACGGAGACCTTTGCCCATGTATCAAACGGTGATGCTAATGAATTAGACTCTATTCAAAAATTTAGTGTTTCTACACCCCTTCCTGTTGGTCGTTTAGATCATTCGCTTTCCTTAGATTTGCGCTCCGATGGTCGGGATTCTATTATCTGGTTAAAAGGAGATCAAATTGCACGCCCTGATTCGCGAACTGCTCCACTACATGATCGATTTGATGAAGAAGGATGGTTCTGCACAGGTGATATTGGCGAACTAGATAAAAACGGAAATTTAGTGATCCATGCCCGACGTAGCGATCGTATTGTAAGCGGTGGAGAAAATGTAGCCCCGAAACAAGTTCAAGATGTACTACTAAAAAGCCCTAGTGTTAAAGATGTTCATATTTTTGGAAAGGATGATCCCGTTTGGGGACAAAAAGTAGTTGCTGTTATACAACTGCATGAAGAAAAAGGAAGCCAACTTACCACTAATACAAAACAAGTGATTCAATCACTAACGGATTATTGTAAAAAAGAACTCCCTACTTCTCATGTACCCAAAGAAATCCAAATCGTTTCAACTATTCCAAGGACTACCTTAGGTAAAATACGATGGGTAGAACTTCAAAATATCTTAAACAAGGCTTAGCCTAATCCAACTCGCTCAAAAATTTTGTCTACTTGATGGGTATGATGATTAAGATCAAACAGCTCGTCAATCTCATCCGAACTCAGATGGCCTCGGATAAAACTATCTTGCTCTACAAGTGGTTTGAAGGGTATTTGATTTTCCCATGACTGCATAGCCAACGGTTGAACCGAATCATAGGCATCCTCTCGTACTACGCCTTTGTCGATGAGTTTATTTAAAACACGTTGTGAAAATACCAATCCATGTGTTTTCCAAATATTAGCTTCCATATTGTCTTTAAAAACGACGAGTTGATCAACAACACGGGTAAATCGATGTATCATATAATCCAATAACATGGTGGCATCGGGAAGGATAATTCGTTCGGCGGATGAATGAGATATATCCCGCTCATGCCACAAGGGTATATTCTCAAAAGCTGTGACCATATAGCCTCTTAATACTCTTGCGCAACCCGTGATGTTCTCAGAACTAATGGGATTCCGCTTATGAGGCATCGAAGAAGACCCTTTTTGCCCCTTTAGAAATGCTTCTTCCACCTCCCTAACCTCACTTCTTTGTAAATGTCTAATCTCGACGGCCATCTTTTCCATGCTAGAACCTATTAATGCTATTGTAGATAGATAATAGGCGTGACGATCTCGTTGCAAGGTTTGGGTAGAAATGGGGGCCGGTGTAAGGCCCAACTTTTCACAGGTATAGGATTCCACTTCTGGCGGTATATTTGCAAATGTTCCAACCGAACCAGAAAGCTTGCCAAACTCAACACCCTTAGCCGCTTCATGAAAACGTTCTAGATTTCGATTCATCTCGGCATACCATAAAGCACATTTAAGACCAAAAGTTGTAGGTTCGGCATGAATTCCATGTGTACGTCCCATCATTACGGTGTATTTATGCTCTTTGGCTTTTTTTGAAAGTACTTCTATAAAGACTTTCAGTCCACTCAAGATAAGTTCATTAGCTTTTTTTAAACGCACACCCCATGCCGTATCAACCACATCTGTTGAGGTTAAGCCATAGTGTATCCATTTTTTTTCTTCTCCAAGTGATTCTGAAACCGCTCGTGTAAAAGCTACTACATCATGCCTTGTTTGCTCCTCAATTTCTTTAATCCTATCCAATGAGAAGGTTGCATTTTTATAGAGTGTATCTACATCCTCTGAGGGTATAACACCCATTTTAGACCAAGCCCAACAAGCGGCAAGCTCCACCTCTAACCATGCTTCAAATTGAGACTGCTCTGTCCATATAGCAATCATTTCTTCTCTGGAGTACCGTTCTATCATAGTCGTTAATCTAGTGAGTTGAGTAAAAGATTACATAAGATAAGGCTTAAACTATTGTAATGGAGCATAGAAAAAAAATTCGCAATCACAATTGTAATATTTAAAGTAAAAAAGCGCTTACATATAAATTTTAAAGATATAAATGATTTATAGACTAATTTTTTTATTTGTTTTTACTTTTTAGCTAATTAAATTTAGAGAGTAAACACTCACTAACTCATTTATTCATGAAAACAAAGCTAACACTAGCTCTATTTTTATTCGGTGGTATAACACCGCTCTTCGCTCAAGAACTTACAGCTGAAGTGGTACAAGACAATTTAAACTATGTCTGGACCATCATTGCGGCATGCTTGGTATTTTTTATGCAGGCTGGTTTTGCACTGGTTGAAACTGGATTTACCAGAGCAAAAAATGCCATTAATATCATTATGAAGAACGTAATGGACGTTTCGGCGGGTAGCCTTGCCTTCTTCCTAGTAGGATTTGGACTTATGTTTGGCACATCGGCAGGTGGCTGGATTGGTACCGATGGCTTCCTACTTGGTGAAATAGGAGATTATTCTGTCGAATGGTCGTATACCTTCTTCTTTTTCCAAGCAGTATTTGCAGCTACTGCGGCTACTATCGTATCAGGTGCTGTTGCTGAACGAACGGCTTTTAATTCCTACCTCATATTTTCCGTGATCATAACAGCTTTTATCTATCCAGTTTTCGGATCATGGGCTTGGGGTAGTTTATTTAATGGCGACGGTTGGTTAGAAGGACTTGGGTTCATTGATTTTGCTGGCTCGACGGTGGTACACTCCGTGGGGGGATGGGCAGCTCTTGCAGGAGCATTGGTCGTTGGACCTAGAACAGGTAAATATATTGATGGTAAACCACAACTGATCAAAGGACATAGTATGCCTTTGGCCGCTTTAGGGGTCTTTATATTGTGGTTAGGCTGGTTTGGCTTCAACGCTGGGTCAACAACCACTGGGGATACCTCAATAGCCCTCATTGCTCTAAACACCTTTCTTGCGGCTGGAGCAGGTGCCACTGCTGCCATGTTTACAACTTGGTTGACCAACGGTAAGCCCGATGGTGCCGTGACTCTAAATGGAGTCTTAGCTGGATTGGTCGGTATAACAGCTGGTTGTGCTAATCTAAGTCCTGGATTCGCCCTTCTAACTGGTGTAATAGCAGGTATCTTGGTTCACTTCTCTATGAAATTTCTTGAAAAGAAAGTTGATGATGCCGTAGGTGCGGTCTCCGTACATGGAGTATGTGGCGCTTGGGGAACATTAGCTGCTGGCCTTTTTGATATGGGTGGATTTTCTCTATCAGTGGTTGGAGTCCAACTTATTGGGATTGCAGCAGCCTTTTTATGGACATTTCCTGTTTCCTACCTTCTATTTAAACTCATTAATGCCGTATTACCACTACGAGTAGATGAGAAGCTTGAAGAAGTAGGTTTGGATATACATGAACATGATGCTGAAGCCTACCCAGAGTTCCAAGCATCAGCCGGAATTGGATAAAAAAAAACAGATTGGAACCCAGAGACTCACACTAGTAGAAATCTGGGTTCTCAATTCCCTTTCAAGACGAACAAATTATAAATCACTCACTACAAAAAATCATGAAATCATATACATCTAAAATTACTCAAACACTCTCTATACTGGCTTTAACACTAGGCTTAACCTTTTCAGCAAATAAAACAGCTTTAGCTCAAGTCGAAGTAGGTACTGGTGTAGACTTAGTAAGCACCTATGTTTGGAGAGGCGTCGCCTATTCTGGCCCTTCTTGGCAACCATATGTAGAAGCGAGTGCAGGTTCATTCAGCATTGGCGCCTGGGGTTCTCAAGGTTATGATGGATTCCAAGAAATGGATCTATACGCATCGTACAGTATTGGTGATTTAAGCGTCGGCTTTACAGATTATTACTATCCAGGCTCTGACTATTTATCTGGGGACAGCCACGCCTTTGAAATCAATGTTGGATATGGAATCGGAAGCATTTCAATTGCAGCAAATTATATTCTAAATGAAGCCGCAGATGCCGGATCGGCAGGTGGTGACATGTATTTTGAACTAGGCTACTCGGGCTCAGCAGCAGATCTGTTCATCGGAGCTGGAGATGGATGGCATTCTAGTACCGGTGATTTTGGGTTGGTCAACATTGGCATTACAAAGTCGAAAGAGATCAAAATTACTGAGCACTTTAGCCTTCCTGTAAGCGGTGCTGTTATTTTCAATCCAGATTCTGAACAACTATATATTTTAGCTGGAATATCACTCTAAATACTCACTTACTACTCCAATAGTTGAATTACGCTATATAGTTAGAACACATACTATGTTATATCGACTGACTAAATCAAAGGCAAGGGGTTTGAGTACTCCTTGCCTTTTTTTAGCATTCAATAAATCGAAGATAACTAGACCAATTGAACCTCAGCTTCTAACTGGAGATGGAATTTTTGAAGTACCTTCAAGCGAATTTCTTCAACAAACGCTTGAACATCGCGAGAACTTCCTCCACCATGGTGAACCACTACCAGAGCCTGATGTTCATAAGTACCCATTACCCCTTTCCTGTAACCTTTCCCTACTGCCTGATCAATTAGCCAACCTGCAGCTAGCTTGAACAAGCCATTACCTAATGGGTATGCCTTGATTTCTGGATTCTCTTTTTTTAAGCTTTCAAATGTTTCGGCTCTAACGACCGGGTTTTTAAAAAAACTACCACAATTACCTAGCACATTAGGGTCTGGCAATCGTGACTTGCGAACGGCTACAACAGCATCAAACACTTGCTTTTGAGTTGGATTCACTATGCCTTTATCTTCTAAATAAGCCTTTAAAGATTCGTATTCTGCTTTAATCTCTCCCTTTTTTTGTAATTCGAACTCAACGGCTACAATTATGACCTTTTCTCTTAATTGTTGTTTAAAGATACTGTCTCTATAGCCAAATAAGCACTCCTCTTTTGATATCCAGTGAGTGGTCAAACTTTGCTTATCTAGATACTGAACCCTTAGAATGGCATCTTTTACCTCTACTCCATATGCTCCAATGTTTTGTATAGGAGCTGCACCAACCAAACCTGGTATTAACGCTAGATTTTCCAACCCATACCACTGGTTTTCTACCGTCCATGAAACCATGGAATGCCAACCTTCACCAGCCCCAACCCGAAGTATCACCCTATCATGCTTGAGGCGGTCTAATTGCCTACCCATAATACGATTAGCTATTACCAAACCCTGCAGATGCTCTGGCATCACTACATTAGATCCACCACCCAAAATGAATGTAGAAAATTCAAGCTCTTTGGCCCATTTTAAAGCCTCAATGAGCTCTTCAACCGTAGATACCTCAATGAAATTCTCTGCAATTGAATGAACCCCCATTGTCGTATAGGATTTTAAATCGATCTTTTTTTGAACGACTAATGACATAGTCAGGAGCTTTTATTCGAGAGTACTTTCACTCTTACTTTTTTGATGCGATTTTTCTGTACGGAATGAACGGTTAACTCAAGATCTTTAAAAATGACTCGTTCACCAACGGTAGGCAAACTTTCCGTTAAACTATAAATAAGGCCACCAAGTGTTTCAAAATCATCCTCTTCACTGGTAAGTTCACATTCTAAAACTTCCTCCATATCATCTAAATCAATTTGTGCATCAAACACATAGATACCGTTTTTAAATCTTTTAAATAAGTTTTCCTCTTCATCACTTTCGTCCACCATCTCACCCACTAGCTCTTCCAAAATATCGTCCATAGTAACCACACCTTCGGTCCCCCCGTACTCATCGACTACAACCGCCATATGGGTTTTTTCCTGTTGAAAATCTCGCAGCAAATCATCCAATTTCTTGGTTATGGGAATAAATAATGCTTTTCTAGAGATAGTTTTCCAATTTATGATCGTTTCCTCACCTTCTGCCTGTATAAAAGGGAGAATATCTTTTGCATAAATAACACCATGAATGGTATCCAAATCATTCCCATAAAGAGGCATTCTAGACAAACTATGCTTTCTAATTCGCTCCAAAACATCGGTAAGAGAATCTTCTAACGACACACCAATGATATTTACACGAGATGTCATGATTTCTCTAACGGTAATTGATCCAAACTCTATCACGTTTTCGATAATTTCACGTTCATCCTCCTTGATTGATCCCTCTTGTTCACTCACTTCTGCCATCATCTTGATATCATCTGAACTAAAGGTCTGGGCAGATTTTGGAATGACTCTCTCTAGGGTATTCGTGCTCTGTGCTATGAGTCTAGATAGCGGCTTTAAGAAGATGAAAAAAACATAAATAAACCCACTTAATTTCCGGGAAATACGGAGCGGATTGTTTATAGAAATAACTTTTGGAGTTATTTCACTTAGAATAAGAATAACAAAGGTTAGAACGATAACTTCTAAGGTATAGACCAATAATTCTGGAGCCTCTATAAAAGTCAAAAGGCTGCCTGTAATTACGGCAGCCATTACTGAGGCAACTATATTCGCAAAGGTATTGCCAATAAGTACCGTCGCCAAAAGCCTTCTGGGTTGGTCCAACATAAAACTCAGCCGTTTATCATGTAGTGAAAACTGTTCCTCTTTGTTGAGCAATTCTTGACGGTTTGCTAAAGAAAAAAAGGCAACTTCCGACCCAGAGAATAACGCTGAAAACAGTAAACCAACCAACATGATGAAAAGTTGGATGGATAAAGCCGTAATGGTAAAATCACCGCCTTGAACCCATCCAAAAACCATCCACCAATTAGAAAGGTAAATCGTCATCTATATCATCTAAATTAACGGTTTTATTCACTCCACTCTCCGAGCTTGGAGCGGATGAAGCGGCATTAGACGCAGGTGCAGAAGGTGCGTTACCCATTCCACCGCTGTTTCCTCCACGGCTATCGAGCATGGTCATTTGCAAGGCCTTTACCTCGGTTGTATACCTTTTTTGGCCTTGATTATCTTCCCATTCCCTAGTTTGCAATGGCCCTTCAACATAAATTAAAGACCCTTTAGTAAGATACTGTTGACAAACCTCAGCAGTACGTCCCCAAGCCACTACTCGGTGCCATTCTGTTCGGTCTTGGTACTCGCCGTTACTATCGCGGTACCGTTCGTTGGTAGCTAAATTAAGCGTAGCTACGGCTGTATTAGATTGGGTATAGCGAACTTCTGGGTCTTGGCCCAAACGTCCAATTAACATTACTTTATTTAATGAACTCATGTAAATCTATTTTATTTAATCTTGATATAAGGTAAGACCCTTCTATCAATCATTCCTTACGAATTTGTCTATTTTTATTTACTTATAAAAATTAATCCTTACTTCTAACATACATTAGGCTCATAAAAGACCCCATAGATCTTTTCTATTGACCAAATAAATGTGGAGCATCGATCATACCATTCATATGCACATTGGATTGAAGTGCGTAGTTAAAACCCGGATGAACAGCACTTCCTCCCACACTACCATCTTTTGAAAGTGCAATGACACCGACTTGAAGAGATTCCGGATCTTTTTCTTTACGGATAATACGAGCGATCACTTCGTCACATGCTTCTTGCGGACTATAACCCTGTCGCATTAGTTCCACAGCAACAGATGCTCCTGCCGATCGTATCACAGCTTCCCCAAGACCAGTCGCTACCGCGCCTCCCACTTCATTATCTAAATAAAGCCCTGCTCCGATGATGGGAGAATCACCTACTCTGCCGTGCATTTTGTAGGCCGCTCCACTCGTGGTACATGCTCCGGACAAATTTCCTTCCTGGTCAAGTGCCAACATGCCAATGGTATCGTGATTTTCAACATTAATTACGGGAGCATATTTTGAGTCCTCTAACCATTTTTTCCACGCTTTTTCAGAGGCTTCCGTTAGTAAATTTTGGCGTTCAAAGCCCTGAGATTCAGCAAATTGTAAAGCTCCTGCCCCCACCAACATCACATGTGGTGTATCTTCCATCACTTTCCTTGCTACGGAAATGGGGTGCACAATATGTTCCAAAAAAGCAACCGAACCGCATTGCTGTTCATGATTCATGATGCAAGCGTCCAATGTCACCCGACCTTCACGATCAGGAAATCCACCAAGTCCAACAGATTGATTTTCAGGGTCGGCTTCGGCTGTTTTGACACCAAATTCAACCGCATCTAGTGCACTTCCTCCTTCCGATAAAACCTTCCAGGCTACTTCATTGGCTTTGATGCCGTGAATCCAAGTAGAAACAACCACAGGTTTTTGAGTTTGATTAGACCCAAGCCCACCCTTTTTTGGGCCACTTTGCGCTAGACTTTTAATACCCAGTCCACCAAATCCTGCAAGACCTGCTAAACTTTTTTGTAAGAATTGTTTTCTGTTTTGAGGCATTTCTAAGCTTTAATTAATTAACGGTCAGATAAGTGAGAGACGCCCGGTAATATTTTACCTTCCAAATATTCCAAACTTGCCCCACCACCTGTTGATACATGCGATACCTTTTCACTTAGGCCCGCTTGTTTGATGGCAGAAGCAGAATCTCCGCCACCTATGATGGTCGTAGCCCCATGTTCGGTAGCTTCAACCAGTGCTTTTGCAACAGCTTGAGTACCAACCGCAAAGTTGGGCATTTCAAACACGCCCATGGGACCATTCCATAAAACAGTTTTCGCTTGCACGATAACATCACTAAATAATTCAACAGTTTTAGGGCCTATATCTAGAGACTCCCATCCATCTAATATGCCGCTCGCATCTACTACCTTACGATTGGCATCGTTATTGAAATCATCAGCAATCACAAGATCAATAGGTAAAAGTAAATTCACTCCGTTGGCAAGGGCTTGATCCATCAACTCCTTAGCCATTGGGATTTTATCTTCTTCAAGGAGTGAGTTACCAACCGAGTATCCTTTGGTAGCTAAAAATGTATACGCCATGCCGCCACCAATTATAATGGTATCAACCTTGGTGAGTAAACGCTGAATCACAGGGATTTTATCCGAAACCTTCGCTCCACCTAGTATCGCAACAAATGGACGCTTGGGGTCATTCACGCTATCATTCAAATAGGTAATTTCTTTCTCTAACAGAAAGCCAGAAACCGATGGATTCAAAAACTCAGTGACACCAGAAACCGAAGCATGGGCTCGGTGAGAACTTCCAAATGCGTCATTCACAAACACATCGGCATGTGCAGCCAAGGCTTGAGCAAAAGCAGGATCATTATCCGTCTCTGCATTGTGAAAACGAACATTCTCTAGTACCACAATTTCTCCATGAGATGCGGAATCTATGGCCTCTTTTGCTTCTCTTCCTATACAATCTTTTGCAAAATGAACCTTAGCGGAAACTAAGGTAGATAAATGTTGAGCCACGGGTTCTAGTGAAAATTCAGCAGCAAAGGCACCTTTAGGTCGACCTAGGTGAGAACATAAGATTAATTTAGCACCTTGATCCAATATATAATTTATGGAAGGCAGCGCCTGTACTATTCTATTATCGTCGGTAATTTCACCATTAATGATGGGGACATTAAAGTCTACGCGCATTAACACGGTCTTTTCTGTAAGGCTTATATCTTTGAGAGTGAGTTTAGACATGATGAAAAAATAAGTAATGTGTTATGATAGAAAATGAGTTTAAACGGGCCTATAAGCCACATATAGTTAAGCCTAAAGGTACATAAGACTTTGCCCATATAAAACTGTAATGAATGGGCAATTCCTAGGGCTTATTAGCTAAAATACCCTATATTTAGAGCAATTTAAAGAACGTTGATATGACCCAAGATTCCACTCTTTATTTTGATTTTGCGGCAACTACTCCACTAGACCCAGAAGTTTTAGAGGCAATGATGCCTTATTTGACCAGTCAGTATGGAAATGCAAATTCCGCCCATCATTTAGGGCAAAGAGCAAAAGTAGTCGTAGAAGATGCGCGTGAACAAATTGCCGAACTTATCGGTGCTGAGCCCTCTGAAATCATTTTCACATCAGGAGGTACCGAAAGTGACAATGCGGTTATCCAAGGGGCGATGTCATTGGCGGGCGAAAAAAATGAACTCGTATGCTCTCCGGCCGAACATCATGCTGTATTACACCCCATTGAGCTATCCAAACTCAAGGGATTTGTACCCGTTCTTGTGCCTATCAATGACGAGGGTACGGTAACTCCAACAGACCTAAACAAGGTGCTCTCGGATCGAACAGCGTTGGTGAGTCTGATGCATGTAAACAATGAAATCGGGTCCATCAATGATGTAAAACAACTAGCGGATGTTTGTCATGCCCAAGGGGTTCTTTTTCATACCGATGCGGTTCAAAGTCTAGGAAAAATACCTGTCAATGTTCAAGATCTTGGCATCGATTTCCTCAGTGGTAGTGCACATAAAATTTATGGTCCTAAAGGAATTGGCCTAATGTACGTTCGTAATGGCAGCCGTTGGATGCCTTGGCTCACGGGTGGGTCTCAGGAAAGACGACGACGTGGCGGCACTACCAATGTACCAGGGGTGGTTGGTTTCGCGAAGGCATTGGAAATTGCCACTAATAAAATGGACGCTCAGCAAGCTCATTTCAAGTTATTGAAGCAACACTTACTTCAGGAATTAGACCAGCATCTATCTGTCTGTAACTTTCACATCAATGGGAATCCAGGAGTCGACCATATCATAAATCTTTGCTTTCATAATGAAGAAAACAAAGGCATCGACGGCGAAATGCTACTACTAAACTTAGACATTGAAGGAATTTGTGTTTCCAATGGTTCGGCATGCACCTCCGGTGCCGTTGAGCCATCTCATGTTCTTATGGCTCTTGGTTGTGCACCAGAACAAGCAAAATCTAGCATCCGCATTAGTTTTGGAAAGCATACCACAAAAGATCAGGTTAGTACATTAGTACGGAGTCTTGAAAAAGTTTTAGGTCGAATGTTCCCTCTAGTCTCGTAATACCTGTAATACCCATCACTAAAAGTAAAGACCCAAGTTATGATGAGAATCTGTGTGTACTGTGGTTCTAGGACTTCCAAAAATACCCACTTCTCGGAAGCCGCTAACGAGCTAGGCAAAAAAATAGCCCAACGAAATTGGGGGATTGTTTACGGGGGAGGTAAAATAGGAATGATGGGGCTGGTAGCTGATTCGGCTCTGGCGCATAATGGAGAAGTTATTGGGATCATTCCCACAGCCTTAAAAACCAAAGAAGTGGCGCATTATGGGGTATCCAAACTTATTGAAACACCCGATATGCATTCCAGAAAAGCGAAGATGGAAGAGCTCTCGAATGCATTTTTAGTTTTACCAGGGGGCTTTGGAACCTTGGACGAGTTTTTTGAAATTCTTACTTGGCGCCAACTTGGTTTCCACCAAAAACCCATTATAATTGTGAATATTGATGGATATTTTGACGGAATAGCCCAGTTCGTTCATCGTGCCATAGAAGAAGATTATATTCGCGCTTCTAATCAAGATTTGTTCACATGGACTCAAAGTATTGAGGAGTCTTTGGAACAACTTGATCTTGAATTTTCTTAACTAATCACACCCAATCGAATTATCTATGCAAAACTTAACTTTATCACTTGGCATATTACTCTTAATCCTTGGCGGTGCTTCGTATTTAGGCACTGGGCAGGAAAGTATCACCGCACTTATACCCTCATTTTTTGGGATTTTATTTATCCTATTTGGGGTACTAAGCAAGCAAGAAAAGCTTCGAAAGCATATGATTCATACTGCTGCTGGTCTAGCTTTACTTGGTATATTAGGTACCGCACGAGCCATTCCAGGATTCATTGACGTCATTTCTGGCACACCTGTTGAGCGTCCCTTAGCCATCTATGCACAAACCGCCATGTTGGTTATGTGCGCTGGTTATATGATAAGAGCCGTACAGTCATTTATCGCTGCTCGTAAAGCAAAATAATTAGCGAAAGTACCCTACGAATCTAGGCCGCCTTATCATCTTTGAATATATCGTTGATAAGGTGGCTGTATTTTTCGGAAATAACTCTTCGCTTTACTTTCATAGTAGGGGTAATTTCCCCGGTTTCAACAGTAAATTCACTCGCAATAAGTCGGAAATCTCTGATCTTTTCATGAGATGCCAATTCTTTGGAGAAGCTTGCCATTTCTTTTTTGTAAATGGTTTGAACTTCTGTGAGTGCTAGCATAGACTCCACATCTGAGTACGAGAGCCCCAATTCGTCCACATGCTTTTTTAGCACTTCAAAATCAGGGACAATAAGGGCTGCCATAAAATTCTGAGCTTCACCAACTACCACCAGTTGATCAATCCACTTACTTGATTTAAACATATCCTCAATGGGACCAGGATAGATGTTTTTACCTCCTGCATTCACAATCATATGTTTGATTCGGTCGGTAATTTTAAGGTTACCTCCTACAAATCGTCCTACATCACCGGTATGAAGCCAACCTTTATCATCTATCATTTCCTTTGTGGCATCATCATTTCTCCAATAACCTTTCATAACGTTAGGTCCTTTACACAAAATTTCACCCGCCTCTGAACTTAGTTCCGTGGGATAATCCTCTCCACTAACCTGTGCAATGATTTCACCTGTTTCTAGATTTTGTATCCCTACGGTAACCCCTTGTATCACACTACCAACGACCCCAACCACTTCATCTCCTGGTCTGTTGGCCGTCATAACGGGTGAGGTTTCGGTTAAACCATATCCTTGAAGAATGGAAAGACCCGCACATTTAAAAAATGTATCAATATCGGGAGGTAATGCCGCGCCACCAGAAACAAAAAGACGCACTCGACCACCGGTTTTCTCTTTTAATTTGTCAAAGACTAATTTATCGGCTATCGACTTTTGAAGTGATACTAGGCCGCGTTTGCCATCCACATATTTTTGGCCCGTATTCAACGCCCACTTAAAAATCTGCTGTTTTATAGCACTGCCCTCTTCCACATTTTTATTAATAACATTAAAAATTTTCTCAAATAGTCGAGGCACACTAATGACTACCGTAGGTTTCACTTCGGGTAGATTTTTGGATACGGTATCTACACTCTCGGCATAATAGATTTCAGCTCCACACGCAATAATGGCATAGTATCCAGCCGTACGTTCAAACGAATGGCATAGAGGCAAAAAGGATAAA
>Ga0181593_10004237_pt1 | contig 13051 bp, 16 predicted proteins | sample 071ome_19_FD_133756 | JGI IMG/M metagenome (GOLD analysis project Ga0181593, IMG submission 133756) | Coastal salt marsh microbial communities from the Groves Creek Marsh, Skidaway Island, Georgia - 071413AT metaG (megahit assembly) | ecosystem: Environmental > Aquatic > Marine > Intertidal...
CGATGAAGAAAAAGTTTGCGTATAAGTGAGTCGTGCTCATCATCTTCTTTTGCGAGTGCGGCGAGCGCCATGCGCACATCCCCCACAGGAAGGTACCCAAATTCATCACGAAGCTTCCCTGTCGCGCCACCTGAGTCAGCCATAGTCACCACGGCAGTCACCTCAATTAGACCTCGATACTGTTTGAGGCCTGTAAGGAGTGTGTGGGTACCAGTGCCTCCACCCACCACCACGACTTTTTTCTTATCTAAACCACTCATGTATATCTCTTTATAACTGCATTAATGGTGAAAGGATACACTACGTTCTTCGTGTATAAAATAAAAAGAATGCAAGAACAACAATAATCCCAAACACTCCATACACTTGAGAAGTAGAGTTGTTCCCCCTAACAAACTCACCCTCTGATGCTTCAGCTTTGCCTATTTGTATCACGTTAGGGATTTCATTTTCAGTATCCGCAAATTCATGCACAATTTCAGTCTGTACATGTGGTGCTTCTATTTGTGAAACATTCGTAGGTTCTTGTGAAAGCACTGCTAGAGGTGTATCAGCGGTTTGGGGGGATTCTTGTTTCTCTATCTTTGCTAGCAAAAAACGCTCACCATCATATAAAGCCAGGTTACCATCTACGCCTTCGACACGTTCTATTGGGACAATAATTGAGCCGTGCTTCATGAGAATAGTATTTTTAGGAAATACAAAGTCCTGCCTCCCAGAAAGCATATAACCTCCAATATCTACCTCGTACGGTGAATTATTGTGTATCAAAATATCTCCACTTGTTGTTGTCGATACAGATATCAAAACTGGCAAAACGGTAATTGTACTGTACGTTGCTGCGTGCTGTTCACCAAACTCACCTTCAAGTACGACGATGTACTCACCTGGGTATGCGTAACTATGCACCGGCTCCTTTTGGTCACTTATATAGGTGTCACCAAAGTTCCAATAGAGATTGAGTGAATTCATTAATGTTTTACCAGCACCTGACGCCGTATAACCAAAATCAACAGGTTGATTTACATACGCGATATCAGGTGCCTCTATGTCGAGCTCAAGCGCATGGTTAATAGAAGAGAGATTAATATCCTGTTCCACCACTCGTTTTGCAGGACCACCTCCACCACCTCGCGATATGGATTCCTTGTTGTTTTCTTCGTTTAAATCGGGAGCGTTTTCTTCAATATTTTGGGACCCAGGAGTCGGTTCTCCTGTTACCCAGTTACCGGAAGTATTCCTCTGTGCTGTGTATTTACGATTATTATCACCTCCAATGTTTTCCCAGTTTTCCCCTCCAACTACTGTTTCAATTGTTACTCCATTATCATCTTTGATAGTAAGAGTTGCGCCGGTGTTACTCAATGCTCCAGTATAAATAATAGATGCTGGTACATCTGGAACGGTATCGTCATCAGTTCGTTCAAGCAAGAACACACTATGAGGTGACATGGTGCCTGAAAGAGTAATATTGAGAGAATTGCCGTCAGTTATAGTCCAGCCTGTAACATCTTCTGGCTCTGAACTGAGGTTGTACAATTCAATCCACTCATCATTTGCACTATCTACTGAACCCATCCATGCAATTTCACTAAAAATAACTTCGGCGTTACTAACTGGAGGCAAAAAGAATATGGAAGCAATTATCAATCGACGAAGCATACGTACTACACAGGAGGTTTGTCACTTGTGGTAACGCGCATCATACGTTCAAGCTCTTTTGGTGATGTACCATTCTTTTTCTCCTCAACTTGTTGTGGTGCGGATTGCGCTGTTGCCTCTTCTTTTTGTGGCGTAGGCGCAACTTGAGGTTCAGGTTCTTGCTTTGGTTCCTGCTTAGCTACTGACGCAAGCGCGTCTTTGAGTCCATTACTATTGTTGTTCTCAGGTTTCTTCTTTGATTCTTCCATTTGCTCTTTAGCAACCATTCCTCGAAGAATACTTTTTAGGTCCTCGGACGACTTATTATTGTTTTGATTATTTCCGTTTTTGTTGCCTCCGTTATGGTTATTGTTTTTCTTTGGTGGTTTATTATTAACTCCTTGATGATTGTTGCCATTTCCAAACTCTTCACGTGGCGGTCGTTCTTGTCGCATCGTATCTCGTGGTGGTCTTTGTGAATTGTTGTTCTGATGACCTCCTTCCCTATTTCCATTCTGATGATTGTTTTGTTCTTTTAGATTCTTTGCTTTATTGTTTGGGTTTTTCTTTTGTCCTGGCCAGTACTCATTTGGAATATCTGGAGAAACAACAACTGGTTTATGGAACTCATCTATTGCTTTTTCAACCTCCGCTCGCGTACCAGCAAACTGAGCACGACTTGCCGCGATAGCAAGCTCTCTATTGGAATTCAGTGGTGGATCAAGCGGTGGAAGTGTTGAGGCTGAGAATGGTTGTGAACCAACTCCATCAATCATCAACGTAAGATATATTTGAGTGAAACTAAGATTGACCAAGTCTTCAGCAGTAAATTGTGGAGTAAAGATTGGCTCGAGTACTTCTGCGTCAAAAGGACCTACACGAAACGTAATCGTAGTACCGACGTTTCCGAACACAGCATCTCTCACCTCTTCTTCCATTTGTGCGATGTATTGGTGGGCAATCGTGAGATTGAGGTGGTACTTACGTGCCTCAGAGAGAATGTTTGCAAACGTTGCGTTTGCAAACGATTGAAACTCGTCCACAAAGAAATAAAAGTTCGGCATTTCTTTCATCTGCTCTGGAGGGAGGTCAGCTCGACTCATTGCAGCAAGATAGATACGCGTCGTAAGCATCGAGCCAAGCAAGTTTGCGTTACTCTCTCCAATAAGGCCTTTTGAGAGGTTCATGATGAGAATTTTTTTATTATCCATCATTTCTCTGATATCAAAACTCGAATGCGGTTGCCCAACAATATTTCGAATAATGGGATTTGAGGCGAATTGACCAATCTTGTTTTTAATTGCGTCCCCAGCCTCCTGCATGTATCGTTCGTTGTACTTAAGAAACTCATCAGTCCAAAATGCCTTAACTGCTGGGTCCTTAACACTGTGTATGACAGTTGCTCGGTAATCATCATCTGAAAGCATCCTGTTGACTCCAAGAAGCGTTGAGCCAGGATGCTCCAAAAGCGCAAGGAGTGTATTTGCGAGAATGTACTCCATTCGAGCAGACCACGCATCTACCCAAATTTTCTTGAAAACTGACATGAGTCCCGAAACCACAAGGTGTCGCTTGTCTGCGCCCACATCCTCCATAATGTTGAATGACACAGGATGGTCAGTATCAAACGGTGCAAAGTAGAGTACATCGTTGATGCGGTGCTCAGGAATATAATTAAGGAGCGTTTCGGCTGTTGAACCGTGCGGATCAATAAAGGCCATACCCTCACCATTCATAAGGTCTTGGGCTGCCATATTCTCAAGCAGGGTCGACTTACCCATTCCAGTCTTTCCAATGACGTATACGTGTCGTTGTCTGTCTTTCGCTTTGATGCCAAACTGCACGTTTTGACCGCGCGCATCGGTACGGCCAAAGACAGTCACCTTTTCAGGATCAAATTTCATACGTTAAGTATAACAAAGAAAAACTCCCAACAAATCTACAGTTGGGAGTTTGATTCGCCACGATGAGACTACCTTGTTAGACACCTTTAAAATTGTCTACAAAATTTTTTAGGCTACCAGATTCATACTCAGCTTCCATAAACTGATTGACTTGATTGCGCTCATCGTTTAGCTGTTTATTCGCTTCCTTAATTTGAAGATATAGTTCACGAGCTCGCTTCATTTTAGGACTTCTTTGATCATCTTCAGTAAGTTCACCGTTGATGATTCGCTGTTCATCCGAAAAACTAAGCTCTCTCGTTACTTCCTTATACAACTTTTTAAGTTCTGCGATGTTCATGTGACACCTCCTAGTACCGACTTGCCACACTATACTCAATAACAAGCATGTTCACAACTATATATCTGAAGCTATAGGTGCGCTTTGAAGTGCACCACGAGTGTAGATATTGCTTGGTGCCCATATCATCCACGAATGTACACCTGCATCGACACTCGCTTGGAATTGATTCTGTACATCAACCGCATCATAATCTCCCCCATAATCAAAATCTTGTATCCAGGTACGAAGCTTATCTGCTGTCCATACTGGTTTTTTATAGACTGCCGGAGTCGTCGTACCAATACGCTCGTGAAGAAATCCATTTACATACGTTGTTGATGCAGTCATGCGGTCAACACCGCTACTCATAGCGTAGTTCACCACCTTGTATGGGTAATCGTTTGGATTCCCAAGCCCGAGGAAGCTATTGGGGTAGTGCGATGGATACACCATTGGCGCTATGAAATCAAAATACGGCGCTGCTCGCTCAATCACTTGCCCTATTGAAAGATCATCATAGTTTGTGGTCGTCATCCCAAATAGGTCGACTGACGTCCACGGTGTACTTGAGGCACGTCCGGTGTTTTCATGGCGATAATCAGCAAAGAATGATTCGTCATCCATTCGCTCATTGAGGTATTTAAAGAATGCTTCGAGGTTTGCCTGTTTATCAGCACCATATTCTGTCTTCATACTGTTTGGGAAGGCGATATCTTGCATGTTCCCATCAGATGGATACCGCACGTAATCAAAGTTGAGTTCATCAAAGCCTATATTGTATGAATCACGTGCAAGAAGACTGATGTAGTCCCAATACTCTTTTGCGCCTACGTCAATAAATGAAAGCCCTTTGTGGTCATGCCACACAGAACCATCTGACGCTTTGGCAACCGCAAGATGTGGGTTTCGCTCCGCATAGAACGGGTCTTGAAAGACGGTCACGCGCCCAATCACAAATACTCCGTTTTCATGAAGCCTTGCAATAAACGCTTTCATATCACGCGCGCCACATCGAGCGTTCGCCCATGCCGGCTTCCACTCTTCAGCAATAGGATTGAATGAGATAGTTCCTGAATAATCTTTGATGTCGATGACTACTGAATTGATTTCAGTTTCATCTATAAGGCTAACGAGCTTTTCTCTAAAACTTGGTGTACCAGCAACACATGAGGTCATGTAAATTGCTTTTACTGGAACAGGAAGTGGCACATGTGTTACCGCTTCTCTATTATCCTCTTTTATCTTTTCTTTGATTACCTCCTCTGTATTGTCTTCTTTTGCAATAACATCACTTGTAGCCATTTTGTACTCAACCGAAGTAAGCTCGGGGAGCGCAACATAGGAAAGCGCAATAAATCCAACGCTCATTATTCCTACTGTCGCAAAATATTTCATACATGTAGGTGTTGCTCTGTTGTTTCGTTTTTCTCTTCTTCATTATCTTGTTCTTCCTGAGCAATAGTTTCTACGAACGAATCTCCTTTTCGCTCACCGCTACCGTCTTCCAGCGAACGGAGAAATTCAAGTCGTCTTAGGCGATACCCTAAAAACATGAGTATCAGTCCAGCACCAATTAAAAACCATTCTTTGTATTCTCTTGGGAAACCCAAAAATGGACTGAAAAATACCAGCGCTCCTAGTATGAAAACAAGTGATTCTTTCGACATATGAGTAGATTATAGCGTAAATAGTGCACTTAGGCGAAATCCATATGACAAAGACCCTAAAGATTGCTCTTTAGGGTCTTGGCTATTGAAATAGGTTCTAGAGCGAATTTAAAACATGTTCCACTTCATATCCCCATTCTTCTAGGATACTGCAAAGTTTTTTATGTTCTTTTTTCGTTGTAAGTAACCCTGGCCTAAATATTTTTGCGTAACGTATATTTGGAAAGATAAGTCCGACATCAAGTCTTGAGTGGCTTGACTCAACCAAAAATCCAAATAACCGTACGTTTCTTCTTACTTCTCTGGTAAGCTTGAATGTTTTTTCACATTGCGTGAAAGTATTTGTAGGATGGGTGATATCGAATCCATGCCCGACTTCTTTTATTTTTTCTAAAAGTGCAGTCGCCTCGTTGTCCTCTTCAACAAGACTTCCTTCGGGTTCCGGGTCCTCTATTTCAAGCATATCGAGCATAAAACCTCCTTAGGTTGCTCTATTGGTTAACGAACGTGCCCACTAGAACAATATCACGGTTCTGAACTACTGGGAAGTGTTGATAATTAAGGGTTTTTCACAAGAACCACAAACTCCCCTCTCACCTTATCACTGTGTTCTTCATAATATTTCATAACTTCTTCTGGTGAACCTTTCACGACCTCTTCATGCATTTTAGTAAGTTCTCGGGCAACTACTATATATGCCCCTGCTGAGAGATGCTCAGTAAGTGACTCTAGTGTCTTCATAATTCGGTGTACTGATTCATAAAAAATAACCGGTATTTCATATGAAGGTAGTGACTTAAAAAACGTTTCCCTTCCCTTCTTCTGTGGCACAAAGCCAAGAAACGCAAATTGATTGCCTTCAAGTCCTGCAATTGAAACTGCTGCAGTGAGCGCAGACGCGCCTGGGATGGCGTCGATGCGCGGGCCTAGGGCGCGCGCCATATTTACTAAGAGCACCCCAGGATCGCTCACACCTGGTGTTCCAGCGTCTGAGACGAGGGCTATGTGCTTTCCTTCCTCTATGTCCCTTAGTATTTCTGCATGAGTCTTTTCACTCGCATGTGCGTCGTATCGTTTAAGCTTTGCATCGATATTGTGATACTTCATTAGTTTCCCAGTCACCCGGGTGTCCTCACAGAGCACATAATCAGCTTCAGAAAGCACACGAATGGCTCGAAGTGTGATATCTTCCATATTCCCGATTGGTGTTGCTACTATTGATAGTCTTCCATTCATGATACAAGTTTGGTTGCAAGATTTGTAATGTCCCCTGCCCCCATCACCAAAATCACGTACTCATCACTTGCAACCTTTTGTACATACTCAGTAATAGTGTCGAAATCTACCATGTATTTTGTATGTGGATGTTTTGCTGAGATGAGCTCTGCAAGTTTCTTAGTGGTGTCATGTGAGGTGCTATCGGCTCGCGCTACATAAGCTGGATACAAAATAAGTTCATCAACACCCTGCAGCGCGTCGGCAAATTCATTAAAAAGCCCCTCTGTTCGTGAATCGAGATGTGGCTGGTAAATAAGGAATATCTTTTTCTCTGGATACAGCTCACGAGCGCCAGCTACGGTCGCGGTAATGGCTGTGGGATGATGTCCATAATCATCGTAGACTTTAGCGCCATGTACCTCTCCTTTGTACTCAAACCGCCTCCACGTACCTGCAAAACCAGCGAGCGCGCACTCCGCATCTTCGACAGCAATCCCCTCGTTTGAAGCTGTAGCGACTGCTGCTGCTGCGTTCATTTGATTATGCACACCTGGTACTTTGAGTTTCCGCAATGGCTTAAAAAACTTTGCATAATCAACAATCAAAGGTGTAGCTCCTTCAAGCACCTCTGAAACATTACTTTCTCCTAGATTTGCTATTACCGTTCCCCCTTCGCGCACCTGCCCGACAAGCTCTTTAAATGCCTTTTGTACCTCATCAAGTGTCTTGTAGTAGTCGACATGATCATGCTCAATATTGGTAATCACGAGCACATCTGGCGTAAGCGAAAGAAAGTCTCGCTTATACTCACACGCTTCAACAATGAAGTATTTGCTCTTCCCCGCTCGGTAATTACTTTTCGTCTTTGCTCGTAGAGACCCCACAATTGCTGACGGGTCAAAACCTGCACTTTCAAAGATATCAATGAGCATTGCTGTCGTGGTGGTCTTTCCGTGTGTACCTGCAACTGCAATAAGATGGTATTCGTTAGCAACCATCCCAAGCGCCTCAAAATAGCTCATGGTTTTAATGCCAAGTTTTTCAGCGCGAAGGAGTTCTTCATGATCACTTGGCATCGCAGCAGTGTATACTACCAAGTCCAAATCCTCTGTGAGGTTTTCAGCAACTTGTGTGTTAAAAAATGTAATACCTTCATCCTGAAGAGCTCTGGTAATCTCTGACGCTTCTCTGTCGGAGCCACTCACTTCTTTCCCTTCCGCAAGAAAAAGTCGCGCAAGGCCTGACATACCTATCCCCCCGATTCCTATGAAGTGGATTTTCTTAATTGTTTCCATACGTACGCGTATAATACTGTCACAAAAAAGAGATTGTAGCCAATAAAATAGGTCAAAATTATGCCAAACCCAAGCACAAACTCTTGTGACAGATTGCTTTTAATGAGAAGTAGTACTAGAACAAGTAATGCTGAAAAAACCAACCATGCTCTCTTAAACTCTTTCACAAAAAGTGATGTTTCAATATTTTTTCTCATTACCAGTAACGGAAAGGTGTACAAGAGAGTATGGTATGAAATCATCGAAAATTGACTCATGACATTTGCAGTTTCTGGATTCGCTAAGCTATTTCCAACTAGTATCCATTCGTTTAAAAAGAGACCTATAGCCAAACCAAAACAAAGCATGTATATAATAGTGCGCTTAAAAGTATATACATTTATCCGCCTCCAAACGTGGTAGGCAAAGCTCAATATAACGCTATAGAAAACCATAGCAAAAAGAAAATTTCCGAGCGGATGTACTCCTTCAATTATAATAATGAAGTTGTTGACGAATTCACCCAGAGCTGCAATAAACAAACCACTAAGCAGAAATTTTACATACTCACTCATCACCTTGATAATTTTTAATTAAATCTACAAACATATCGTTTCGTTCATACTCGTTTTGAAACATGCCATGCGAAGTAAATCCTGGTGAAAAAAGAATAATGTCTCCATCATCGCTTGCCGCAACTGCTTTAGCGACGGCATCACCGAGACTTCCTACCACCTCACATTCGACTTTATCTTTTAATAAATCAGTTCCAGTCCCTTCGAGTAAAATTACTTTCTTGCAATACTTTTCTATTGGACTAATCATTGCGTCAGGAGCAACTCCTTTATATGTGCCACCTGCGATGAGAATGACATTCTTCCCTTTTGCAACTGATTCAATACCCTTTGCGGTTGCCGAAGGTGTTGTCGAGTTGTTGTCATTAAAAACCCCAACAGTGTCCTTCACGATTCCAAGATACTCAAGTCTTCCTGGCACTCCGGGGAAACTCGCAAGCCCTTCAAACATCTCTTCATCCGTCATACCAACCGCGCGGAGCGTTTCAAGTGCGAGTGCGGCATTAGTGCGGTTGTGCTCTCCTGGCATTGAGAGGAGGCACTCTTCAGGGAGAATCGAGCTGTCGACGAGACGTACATCTTGATGCAACTCTTCGCCAATTGATTTCATATAGTTCTGTGCTTGTTCAAACACTTCTTTTGTGGTCACCAATACATCTCCCTGTTCTTGATACGCAAAGATTTGAGCCTTGTCTTTAAAGTATGCGCCCATATCATTTTTGTAGTAGTTCATATGGTCCTCCATGAAGTTGGTGAAGACCGCAATCTGTGGACTCATCTTGTATTCACCAAACCCTTGCAGTTGCCATGAATCAAGCTCCATAACAGCAATCGATTCTTCTTTGACACTACTCAGCAACTCCAAGTTGGAAACACCACGAACGTTTCCCCCAAGAAGCGCGCCTTCTCCTTCTGTCATTTGAGTGAGTACGTGGTACACCATATGAGTTACTGTCGACTTGCCACGTGTGCCGGTAATACCAATTATTGGAATACCTGAAAGTTTTGAAAACAACGCTCCACTCATGGCAATCTCTGCGCCATCTTTCCGTGCGAGTTCTATATATGGAGAATCAAGTGGCACACCCGCTGCTTTAAGGATCATATCTCTCCCTAGAAAATCTTCTTTTTTGTGTTCTCCAAGTCTGTACGTAATGTTTGAAAATTCCCTTAGTTTTTCAAGAGATGGTCCAAGCTGATCTTCTGACTTCAAATCGGTGACTATGACCTCAGCTCCAGCTTTTGCAAGATATGCCGTATCTCCTACTCCACGACCAAGAAGCCCGAGGCCCATAACGGTTATTTTCTTATCTTTGAAGAAATCAGGGTGATTATGCACGTTCGCATCATAGCAGGGATAATTTCCTATGTCACCTTGATATTATTTTCCCCACACTCAATCACGCAAGTGAAAAAATGAGCTATACTTATATATATGAAAAACACACTTGAATCATCAAAAGCGTTTCCAGTTGTGGCGTGGACACTGATTATTGGCTTTGCACTCTTTACATGGACGCTAACACTCCATCTCCAGAGTGAACTATCAGATATCTCTTCAGGCATTGACAGGGTTGAGGATCGGCTTCTACAACTTGAACTACAAAAAGCTCGTGAAGACGTAACACTTGAAGACTAAACAAAGCCTCACAAAAAATATTTGTGAGGCTTTTAGGTTTTAAACGCACAGGATTTTTGAGTCAGGTATCTCCCTGTCTCTTTATCATAGACATCGACACACATTTCTTTTGCGTTTTGGGTGACACCCATAGCGAAGGTAATGGTGAGATTGCCATTTTTAAGATCTCTTACACGTTCCTGAAGAAACTCCTCTAAGAGGTGTTTCTCAACTGCGTTGTTAAAGAGCAAAATTCCTGCACAGTACCCTTTTACGGTATACACATATTCCTCCTTTTAGACCAATGTTAGATTATGTCCTTGAAGTTCCTCTGGAAACCACTCATCAGGAAACTCGTGAATTTTCATTCCATTTTCTTTCGCAACTTCATGTTCCCATTTAGCTCCATTTGAAAACTCCCATCGTGGAAGGAAAAATGCCTCTGTAAGATACCCAGATTCCATAATAGGTCTGTGATAATACTCCATCACCTCATCCCATGGTACATTGAGTGCTTTGATAACATCTTCGTCATTGTGTCCCTCAAAGTAATCAAAGACGGTATATCCTTTCTCTCGAAGTATTTCCTGACCTTTGAGGAACCTCTTGAGGTTGTCATCATACCCGTATGCGCTTGTAGTAAGTGGTCCGCTTAGGCGCACCACCGGTTGTGGAAGCTCCTTCAGTCGTTCAACGGCTTTAAGGGCTAATTCATGTAATGTTTTTTGAGCTTCTGTCATATATTATCTCCTTTCTTGCATTACTTAACCATAGAATTCTTTAAAGTTCAATCACAGCAAGAATTTGCATTTTTATTGCTTAAATGTAGAGTTTTTGGTAGTATCGTGTGACATTTGCGAAAGCATCTTATAGAAACCCCTGTCCGCGCTTAGCTCAGTTGGCTAGAGCATTCGACTGATACTCGAAAGGCCCTTGGTTCAAATCCAAGAGCGCGGACAGGGGTTTTTATTATATATTTGAGCAACAAAAAACCGGTGATGAGTTTTCACTCACACACCGGTTCATTTTCAGTCAATTGACTACTGTGTGTAGTCCTCGACATATGCGTCATCAATATACGAATAGTCAAAGCCTTCGTAATCATATTGATAACTATAACTGTGTATGCCGTAGTTGTAACCATGCCAGATAAGCATTACTTCATCATTGGCATACCGACGGAACACTTCTGTGAGTGCGTCGAGATTGTTCTCGTATGACTGCCACCCAAAATCGCAAGGAAATTGAATGGTCCAGGCATCGATGATAATCCCATGCCATTGGCACGTAGTCTCAGTCACCTGAGAATACTCACCAAAGATGTCGTACTTGTATTCGGCTGCATCACTTCCTGTGGGTAATGCTGCCATGAGGATCAAAGTAAAAAAGATATTCTTCATTTCTTTCTCCCCGACACTCGAACTCGAGCATACGCATTTCGATAGAAGTTAGAACCCCCATACAGCATACCAATGCCACAGAGAGCCATGACCACAATCACCCAAAGTGGTGCTTGTTCAGTAGCACTTGATGCAGTATACACTGCAACGGTGCCCAGTAATACAAGTACTGCTCCGAACCATTTCGTAAACGCTTGCATAATCATCTCCTTAGAAAATGAATGTTAAGGTACTAAATCAATGGTTTATATTATACATTTTTTATCAATATATGTCAATATGTACATAAAATCCCCTATTTTGGGGGTTTTCGGGGTATGATTATGTATATGAACAGCCTACAATTAATGCTCGCTGATATTTTAGTCTTTATTGATGACTACATTGTACCGCTTCTAATATCTATTGCTGTTCTTGTATTTCTCTGGAATCTTTTCCGTTTTGCTATTCTCCAAGGACTTACCGATGAAGGTCGTGAGCGCGCACGAAGACATATGCTATGGGGTATTATTGCTTTTGTAATAATCTTAGGCATTTGGAGTATTACTGGCATACTTGTCGAAGTACTCAATGTAGATACTAATTATGTTGAATTCGACTATCTTCTTGAACGCTGTAATGACCCAGCTCATGAAGGTCAGGGTATCTGCCAATAGTTTTTAAAAACAAAGACCCGCAAGCGAAGCTTGCGGGTCTTTGTTTTTAATATTCATATTGTTCATCAACACTCTCTTTTGCCTTATCCTTTCGCTACGTCTTTCCGTAGAGTACAGATACTATCTTCTAGGTTGCGTATCATCCCTGTGTTTGTGTAGTCAATTGAGCTACACAAATCGACCAATTAGCCGTTTGAGCCACTTTGTTACCAAAGTGAAACAGCGTGTCCAATTGGAATTAATCCACGACCAGCTTCCGCTAGCCGTGCCTTGTTACGACTTAGTCCTTGTTATCGAGTTTACCGTAGGTCGTGACAAGCACGAACTTCGGGCACTCCCGACTCCCCTGACTTGACGGGCGGTGAGTACAAGGCTCGGGAACGTATTCACCGCAACGTTGCTGATTTGCGATTACTAGCGATTCCGACTTCAAGAGGTCGAGTTGCAGACCTCTATCCGAATTGAGGATAGCTTTATAAAGATTTGCTCCGCGTTACCGCATTGCGTCTCGTTGTACTACCCATTGTATCACGGGTGCAGCCCGAGGCATCGAGGGACATGCTGACCTGGCGTCATCCTCACCTTCCTCTCCCGTGAGGGAGCAGTCTCGCCTGACACTTGTAACAGGCAACGAGGGTTGCGTTCGTTTCCCCACTTAAGGGAACAGCTCAAGCCACGAACTGACGACGGCCATGCATCACCTGTCCTACACCCTCGAAGGCTTACTGGGTTTCCCCAGTCGTGCAGTAGGATTTCTAGCCTCGGTAAGGTTCCTC
>Ga0181593_10004239_pt1 | contig 13050 bp, 9 predicted proteins | sample 071ome_19_FD_133756 | JGI IMG/M metagenome (GOLD analysis project Ga0181593, IMG submission 133756) | Coastal salt marsh microbial communities from the Groves Creek Marsh, Skidaway Island, Georgia - 071413AT metaG (megahit assembly) | ecosystem: Environmental > Aquatic > Marine > Intertidal zone...
GACTCCAGGAGCTCACACACCACCTACGCAAATGCATGGTCACGGCCCGCCACATGGCGCGTGGTCTTTCCACCTTGGAGCTGGGGCAATCAGGCTTGTCGGCTTCCATTGCCCATTGGCTGGGAAGCCTGAATCATTTGATGCCCTTTCAGGTACGCTATGAGAGCCCTCAAGGATGGGGTTTAGAAGAACCTGGCATGGCCATTCATATTTATCGCATCATTCAAGAGGCGGTTCAAAATGCCATCAAGCATTCTCATGGAGACCAGATTACCGTGCGCCTGATCCCGAGGGATCACGAGTTGTGGCTGTCGATTGAAGATAATGGGGTTGGGATGGCCGAGGGGGCGGCGACTCATTCCAGGGGGCTTGGGATGAAAACCATGCGTTACCGGAGCAGTTTGCTACATGCCCAACTTTTATTTGAAGCCAATGCTCACGGCGGCTTGACTGTCTCGTGTAAGATTCCTTTCAGTATTCAACTGGAAAGCCCGGAGCCTGATTCATGAAGACGCATTTATCGAAGACACCTGCAGCCACAAAAAAATCCTTCCAAAAATCCGTATTCGTGCTGGACGACCATCCCATGACACGATTCGGGATCAAGGAGCTGATTGCTTCGGAGCCCTCGCTGTGTCTGGCTGGTGAATCAGACAATGCGGAAGATACGCTGGCCAAGGTGCAGAAACTCCCGCCCGATATCCTCCTGGTCGATTTGACCCTCAACGGGAGAAGTGGTTTGGAACTGATCAAGGATTTAAGAAAAGTACAGCCTGAGGTGGATATTTTGGTCTTTTCCATGCATGAGGAAGCCTTCTATGCCGAGCGTGCTTTAAGAGCGGGTGCGCGAGGTTACGTTCAGAAGTCTGAAGGTGCCGTATTGTTGATCCAGGCAATTCAAACGGTATTGGAAGGGAAGGTCTTTGTCAGCGAGTCGGTCAAAAACCAGTTTTTTGATAAGATGACCGGTCGAGACTCTGATGAAAAAAGCTCACCGATAGACCGACTCTCCGATCGTGAATTGGAAGTGCTGGCGCTGGTTGGAAAGGCCTATGAGAGCAAGGACATTGCTGAAGAGCTCAAGATGAGTGTCAAGACGGTGGAGGCCCATCGAACCAGCATTCGGCAGAAACTGGACATCCGTAACCGGGCCGAGCTGGTTCGTTTTGCCGTCCTGTGGACCACCGAACATGCAGCCGATGAGGTTTCGGGGATGCGGTGACAGGGCCACGCGAAGTCAATCAGGTGGGCTATAGTGGTAACACGATACTGTAAATGGGGTTACCTCTAATTGATGAACGAGACTGCTTTTTGCATGATTTCCGACGAGCAACCCAATGATTCGTAAATCATCAACCAATCCTAAAGTATGAACCAACGTTTGAAAAAAACGAAAATAGGCGCTTTCACGCTCATCGAGCTGCTGGTCGTGATCGCCATCATCGCCATTTTGGCGGGTATGCTGCTGCCGGCGCTGGCGAAAGCCAAGGCCAAGGCACAGAAAATCAAGTGTACAAGCAACCTCAAGAACATTGGTCTTGGGTTCCGCATCTTCGCGACCGACAATGGGGATCTCTACCCCATGGCGGTGCCCGATGCTCAAGGCGGATCTGCTAGTGCGGCGGACTTGCGTCGAGGAGCTACACTGGTCTATCGACACTTCCTTTCACTTTCTAACGAGTTGCAGACTCCCAAGATCGTGCTCTGCCCTAGCGATGGTCTGGGTCGTGTGGAAGCCGTTAACTGGAGCACCAACCGTACGCGCGGTCGGGATGCTGCCCAGTATTTTGCCGGGAACTCCAGCGTGAGTTATTTCGTCGGCTTCGAAGCGGATGAAACCTTGCCTCAGAGTTTGCTCTCAGGGGATCGTAACATCACCAATTCGGACCGAACCGACATCAGCAAGGGAATCGTTTTCCGTTTCCGCATGCGTGCTCGGCGTAACGATCCCCCCCCCCTGCCCACTCCTCAGCCAGGCTGGGATAAAAACATTCACGACACCGCTGGCAATGTGGCTCTCGGTGATGGATCTGTCCAAGCTTTCAGTAGCTCCAAGCTGCGCGAAGGTATTCGTGACATGGGCATTCAGGAAGTCCAACTCGCCGTTCCTGGTGACGAGGACGAGCGTGGCCGTTGATTCAGGCCTCTGGCACTGATTTGACAACTTTGGCCTTTTGACGATTGAGGTCATTGTTCATTTAATCAAGGCGTCCGGGTTTTCCGGGCGCCTTTTTCCGTTCATGAGCCTTGTTTCCTTTCGTTCACGCAAGCATTCAACGTTGCGGATAAGGAGGCATGACGAAAGATAAAACCATGATCCATGAGGCGCTGGGGTAGGACGCGGCAGCTACTCAACAGCACCGCCTGTCCCATCTCACCAAAGAGGAGGCGCACTCCCATGGATGGGATGCGCATCCATACCGGCCGATGAAGCACGCCACCAAGGGTGTGAGCGAAGGTTTTGAAAGTGACCGGGTCGGGGGCAGTAACATTGATGGGGCCCCTCAGCCGAGGTTGTTCCAGCAGGAAGTGAACACAGCCAACGACATCTTCCAAAGACACCCAGCTGACATATTGATTCCCAGATCCCAAAATGGCTCCCAGTCCCCATCGAAAGGCGGGTAGCATGGTTGCCAATGCGCCTCCATGGGAAGAGAGCACCATCCCCAGTCGGAGAGCCACCACGCGAACGCCATCCTGCTCCATGACGCCGCTGGCTTTCTCCCAATCCTGTCCAAGGGTGCCCAGAAAATCATCGGCTGCAGGGTGCGTTTCCACGACCTCGCGATCTGATTGGTCTCCGTAAATCCCAATGGCTGAGGCCGTGAAAAAGAAATCTGGACGGGTCGAGGTCTTTCGCAGTGCCTCAATCAAAAAGGTGGTGGCTTCCACCCTGCTGGATCTAAGCTGTTGTTTCCTGCGAGAGGTCCATCGGCCTTGGGCAATGTTGGCTCCCGCAAGATGAATCACTCCATCCAGTCCCTCCAGGGCGTCTGGGTCGATTTTTCCCCTGTCAGGGTCCCAGGCATAATCCTGGCTTTGGGGTGGGGGGGCAACCCGGTGCAGGCGAGGCCGACGAACAAGGCAGTTTACCTGATGACCCTCAGCTGTGAGGGAACGCTCAAGAGCTTGGCCAACCATACCGTTGGCTCCAGTAATCAGCACTCGCATGTCCTACCTTACAGTGGCACGGCTCGTTGGCAAGGTAGCAGGGGGCCAGGAATTTTGAAAGGAATGCCCTGAATGTCTATCGGTGAGAGGCCAGCGCTCGGGCGACCTCCAAGGTCGAGTGTGCCTTGTTCAGGCAGTAAAAATGGAGCCCGGCCACTCCTTCCTTGAGAAGTTCCTCACATTGGCCAACGGCATACTCGATGCCAAAGGCAGCGGCAGCCGCATCATCCTCGGTGAGGTCTTCCAGGCGTTGCATCATGGGAGTCGGTATGGAGGCACCGCAAAGCTCGGTAAAACGCTGGATTTGTCGGGTGGAGAGGACTGGCAAAATGCCGGGGATGAGGGTCTGATGCATCCCCAGTTTTTTGACCATGTGATCTCGGAATCGCAGGAAATCCTCATTATCGAAGAAAAGCTGCGTGACCACAAAATCGGCACCCGCATCCACTTTTTCCTTCAGTCGCCCCCAGTCGACCTCTTTCCCTTCTTTACAGGCGATGTGACCCTCAGGAAAGCCAGCGACACCGATGGACATATCATGATGGGAGCGTATGAAGGCTACCAGATCCTTGGAGTAGGCAAAACCACCCTCGGTGGCCTCAAAGGGACCCACGCCTCCCGGAGGATCTCCTCTCAGAGCGAGAATATTGCGAATGTTGCGTTTTTCGGCATCCTGCAGAACTTGAGCAATTTGTTCTTTCGTTGCCTGCACGCAAGTCAAATGGCTCATGCAAACAAGACCAAAATCCTTCTGGATGCGCTCGACCATATCCAGGGTCTTATCCCTCGTGCTTCCGCCAGCTCCATAGGTGACAGAGCAGTAGTCGGGTGCCATGGTCTGGAGCTCAGGAAGTACGGACCCAAAGAGGGCTTCTTCCCCTTTCTCGGTCTTGGGTGGGAAGAACTCAAAGGAGAAGGCAGGTTTGCCCTCTGATTTTTTCTGCTGATGAATGTCCTTGATCTGACGCATGCGCGATCAAAACTTAGGTGAGTTGTCGGGGGATCGCAAGTGGGATATCGGATTTCAAGCCAAACACAGCTGCAGACCCCATGGAAAAAAGTTGATGCTCGGCTCTCTACAGGATCAAGATGAAGGTCTTTATGGGGCAGCACTCTGAATCCTATTCTGCAGTCCAACTAGCCGATGGATCCTATTCGGTCCGGTCGGAAGTCCATCAGGAAACCTTTCATCCGGTTGTCGGATCCAAGGTGGAGGCCCGGTGTGTTTATTTCGATCCCATGCGATTGGAGCAACGCTGGGGACCGCACTGCGACGAGCTGTGTGTCTGGGATGTGGGTCTTGGCAGTGCTGGAAATGCCCTCCATTTGATGCGCGCTCACGAAAAGACCCCACGCAAACTGCGTCTCCATAGTTTTGACAAAACGTTGGGAGGACTTCGCTTTGCACTGGATCACGCGGAGAAATTTTCCTACCTCCATGGTTTTGAGCGCCCCCTTGAGACCCTGATGCAGGAAAGTGAGGTGCACTTTCAATGGCAGCATCTCGAGGTGCACTGGAAGTTGCATCTGGGCGATCTCAGTCAAAAGGGTTTTATGGCTCCTGCCCATGCCAGTGCCCGCCCTGATGCCATTCTCTACGATCCCTATTCTCCGGCCAAGAATCCCGAAATGTGGTCGCTTGGTATGTTTCAATCTCTCGCCACATGCCTTCCCACATCTGCGACGCTCGCTACATACTCTCGAAGCACCAGCGTGCGGGTCACCCTGTTGCTGGCGGGCTTCTTTGTCGGGAAGGGGGGGCAGGTTGGCGAGAAGGAGGAAACCACGGTGGCTGCGACCACCGCCACCCTGATATCCCCCTTGCTTGGTGCTCAATGGTTGAGCCGAGCTAGTCGATCCACCAATGCGGAGCCGATTCGGACCCTTCCTCATCAGCGCTCTTCCATGACCCACACGACATGGCAAGCACTGTTGGAGCATCCCCAATTTCAGGACATCAATTTAGATCCTCGTTTGCTCAGACCCTCCTGATATGGCATCTTCCACAAGCACCATGTCGGACCCCTGGGTAAGTTTCATCATTCCTGCCTACAACGAAGCCAAGCTTCTACCAGCTACACTGGAGGGTATTGCCGTGGCCCTTGACCCTTGGGATGAGCCATGGGAGCTGATTGTCTGTGACAATGATTCGACCGATGGAACAGGTGAACTGGCTCAATCCCATGGAGCACGGGTGGTGCATGAGCCCATGCGCCAGATTGCCCGTTCCCGCAATACCGGGGCCTCTATCGCCAAAGGCCAATGGCTCGTCTTCATTGATGCTGATTCCATCCCATCCGAAGCATTATTGCTGGATTTGAAAGAAACCCTGAAAGCCGATCGAGTAGTGGGTGGAGGGGCGACTCTTTGTCTGGATCGCGAGCTTCCGGCCTTCTGGATGATGTGGGTGCACGCGTGGAATGGCATCAGCCGTTGCTTTCGACTGGCTGCCGGTTCCTTTGTTTATTGTCGTGCAGAGGCTTTTCGCGACACTGGGGGATTCCCGCAGGACTGCTACACAGGTGAAGAAATTTGGTTTAGCCGAAAACTCAAGGCCTGGGGGAGAAAGAAGGGCATGCCATTCAAGGTGCTCTATAGGCACCCGCTCATGACCTCAGCTCGAAAGGTGTCCCTCTACTCAAGAGGTGAATTGTTGAAGACCCTGATCTTTTCGATGTTTCTCTACCCCTTCGTGCGTCAGCGAAAGGGAGCTTGGTTCATGTGGTATGACGGGCGCCGATGACTTAGGCGACGGAGCAAGGGGCGATAATGGCATCGGACATGCCATGAATGATTTTTTTGTCATCCGGGCAAATAGTTGCCAGGATACCCTTCAGTGAAGCCCTGGCTTGGTCTCCCTCCCCATGGACAAAATAATAAGGGCAAAGCCGAACTCTTCCGTTCATGGAAACGGTTTTTCCTGTCTTAAAATCGACATACTGCGCAGGCACCGAACGGGGTTTATGGTATTCCTGGAGAATATGATTCTCCTGGCCAAAACCACGAATGGCATGATCCACGACCTCCGACCAGGCTTCACCCGATAAATCACTCCCCAGATGCACGCCCCGAGCGCCCCATGCTTTTTCGGAAAACCCTGAGACTTTGATGATGAGCTGACGCTCCTTTTGGGACAGGTTTTTGAGTTGATGCCAGTCGGTGCAGTTCAGACGCGGAATGGCTCCCTGAGGCGGCATGGGGCTTGGATCCATCATCCAGGTGTAGGGGACATGGGCCTTCATGGTCTTGAAGAAAGCACCGCCAAGGTGCTGGTGCCAGAACGTGGTCAGGTTGTGATTGTGCAGGAGAGCGAAGGCGCTTTTCTCCTCCAGGTGGGACTTGGGTGGAGGAGTCAGGGTCAAGGATCCATCCATGGCGCCTTGGAGAATGGCGCTGGCGCTGGGTATGTTTGTCAGATCAAAGAGTTCGAAAAAGCGATATACGGCTTCTCCCGGTTTAAAATCATCAAACCTCTCGTTTTCGCAGGTCATGTCCCGATCGTCGATTTGCTCACACAGCCAGCGCATCTCGGGACGGTAGGTTGCCGATTCTTCTGAAACGACGATTCGAACTTTTTGTTCTGGAGCGAACATCCCGGAGAAACCCTCCAGCATGTCCCTTTCCCCTCCAATGATCGAGCTGTCCTGATCCAGTCGGGCATAAGTTTTGTTCAGCCAGGCAGTCAATCCAATCCCACCAGGAACGCTGTCCAACTCACTCATGATGAATCCGTCCTCAGTGAGCAGGATATCTGGTCGAATCACTTTTGGTAGAGAATGGCGGAAGGGCTTGGAGAGAGCCTGATCGATCAGGGCACGCGGCTTCCCTGCGTCCAACCATTGCGCGACCCATGCAGGGGCCCGGCCCTGATGACTCTGGCGATACAAATGATCCAGAGCGCGGTAAAATTGTAGAAGCGTTCGCCCCAGTTTTTCCAAAGTGCGAACTAGCTTGGCCTCCAAGGGAAAGGGTGCGGGGGACGTGCGCCAGGAAAGGCCCTGAAAAAGCCCTTCGATTGGAAGCGCTGAACGTACGGCCTCGGCTCGGTGACTGTCTGAACTGCTCTGCTCTGCGCTCAAGAAAGAATCTTTGTCAACGGGTTACAATTCCCTCAGCGGATCTGGCCCTTGCCAAAGCATCGCCACTTGTAGCTGGTCAGTTCGTCCAGCCCCATGGGACCTCGGGCTCCCACCTTGTCGGTACTGATACCGATTTCGGCTCCCATGCCAAATTCTGCTCCATCGGTGAACCGGGTCGAAGCGTTCCAGTAAACGGCCGATGCGTCGACATCGCGCATGAAGCGCTCGGCGCTGGCAGGGTCCTCGGTCACGATCGCATCGGAATGACCCGATCCGTGTCGGTTGATATGAGCCATGGCTTCTTCAAGATTGGCAACGACCTTGAGGGCTAGAATCAGATCCAGATACTCCGCTCCCCAATCCTCCTCCTGGGCCAATTTGAATGAGAGCTCTCCTTGGTCGATCAAGGGCGTGAGCCATTTTCTCGAAATCTCATCTCCTCGAACCTCGACCTTGTGACGTGCCAGGGCCTCTCCCAACTCGGGAAGGATCTTTTCTGCGATGGCCGCATCCACCAAAAGGGTTTCCATGGCATTGCATACTCCGGGCCGCTGGGTTTTGGCATTGATGGCAATGTCGATGGCCATTTTGGCATTTGCCTGGCCATGTATATAGACATGACACACCCCTTTGTAGTGCTTGATGACAGGTACCTTCGAGCATTCAGCCACTGCTCGGATCAGACCTTCGCCTCCTCTTGGCATGCATAGATCCACCTCATCGGTCAGGGAAAGGAGGGCTGGAATGGCAGCTCGATCAGTGGTGGTTACGACTTGGATGGCGTCGGCAGGAAAGTGTGGTTCACACCTCTGTGCTGCCTGAACCATCAGCTCGGCAATGATTTGGTTGGAATGAATGGCTTCTTTCCCGCCTCGCAGGATGGTGGCATTCCCGGACTTGAAGCAGAGCCCGGCAGCATCGGCCGTGACATTGGGGCGTGATTCATAGATGATGACGACGACTCCGATCGGGGTGGTGATTTTCTGGAGCAAGAGCCCATTGGGCCGCTCTCGCTCGTCCAGGATGCGACCAATGGGGTCGGGCAATGCTGCGACCTCGCGCAGCCCCTGGGCCATGGCCTCGATACGTGCCTCATTGAGTACTAGGCGATCGATCATGGCCTGTGAGAGGCCCATGCCTCGAGCTGTCTCCAGATCTTGCTCATTTGCCTTGCCAATCGATGCCTTGTTCTCGCAAAGCGCCTGGGCCATGGCGTGCAGACACCGGTTTTTCTGTTCGGTGTCCAACCCGGTGAGTTGCAGCGCTGCCGCCTTGGAGCGACTGGCAAGTTCCTTCATTTGTGCATCCAAACTCATAGAAGCACTTACCCTAAAAACATCCCACTGGGCTTGCAATGCTCTAAGTGGCGCCCCTTCAACTCAGCTGGATCAGTAGATCCTTGATCTCCACATGATCTCCAAACTGAACAGCCAGTGCACTGATCGTTCCATCGGCAGGAGCATTGATGGAGGTCTGCATTTTCATCGCCTCCATCATGATCAGGCGCTCTCCCTTTTGGACTTTTTGACCAACACTGACATGCACCTCGGCAATCAGGCCGGGAATCGGGGCTCCAATTTGTGAAGGATCGGATTCATCGGCTTTAGCTCGCTGAGCCTCTTTGGGGGCGATCTGCAGATCGGTGATCATCGTATCTCGCGCCATACCGTTCAATTCGTAGGTGATGGCGCGCTGGCCATGCTCATCAGGAGAACCGATGGTGATCAGTCGAATGAACAAATCTTTGCCTTCTTCGATACTGACCTGAATTTCTTCACCAGCCTGTAGACCATAGAGGAAGTTCAGAGTCGGCAGGGCACCGACTTTTCCATGAGCCTTGTGGTGCTGTTGGAAATCCAGAAACACTTTGGGATACATCAAATAAGCATACAGATCATCGTCGGTGACTTTCCGTTTGATTTTCTGTGTGATTTCCTTACGTGTCTTTTCCAGATCCAGCTTGGGTGCTGGCTTGGGTCGGCCGCGGCGGGAGTCTTCCTGGTAGCGCTTCCTGGCCTTCTGATAAGATGGTTTGGGCAGAATGGCTTTCCACACTTTTTCAGGCCACCCTCCCTCCGGCCATCCGAGGCCCCCTTGGAACATGTCGATGACCGACTCCGGCCAACTGTGCTCTTCGGGGCTCAGGTTCACCACATCTTCAGGGCGAATGCCGTGAGTGAAGAGGTAGAGAGCCATGTCCCCCACAACCTTGCTCGAGGGAGTGACCTTGACGATGTCTCCAAACAACAAATTGACCTCCGCATAGGTGCGGGCGATTTCATTCCAGCGATGGGCCACTCCCATGCTGGCTGCCTGTGCCTTCAAGTTGGTGTATTGCCCTCCGGGCATTTCATGAAGATAGACCTCGGCGCTGCCTGTTTTGGGCGCGGTATCAAAAGGTTGATAGACTTCACGCACTTGTTCCCAGTAATCGGATAGTCGATTGAGAGCACCTAGATCGACGTGGGTGCGTCGGGGCGAGCTTTCCAGCGACGCCACCAGGGAATTCATGTTGGGTTGCGAGGTGCTTCCTGACATGGATGCAACCGCCAGATCCACCACATCCACGCCTGCTTGAGATGCCTCAAGAATGGCTGCCGATTGGACCCCCGCTGTTTCATGCGTGTGGAAGTGAATGGGAATGCCGATCTCCTGCTTGAGTGCTTTGACCAGTTTGCGTGCGGCGGCCGGGCGGCATAGCCCGGCCATGTCCTTGATGGCCAGCATGTGCGCCCCCATTTTTTCCAGTTCTTTCGCCAGCTTAACATAATAGGCCAAATTGAACTTATCGCGGCGATCATCGAGGATGTTTCCGGTGTAACACAGAGCGGCTTCGCAAATGCCATGGGTCTGCTGGACTGCTTCCATGGCCGTTTTGAGATTGGGTAGGTAATTGAGACTGTCAAACACCCTGAAAATATCCATTCCGGCATCCGCAGCATGTCGCACGAAACCATCGACCACGTTATCCGGGTAGTTGGAGTAGCCGACGGCGTTACTGCCACGAAAAAGCATTTGGAAACAGATGTTTGGAATCTGTTTGCGCAAGACCCGGAGGCGTTCCCAGGGGTCCTCACGAAGGAAGCGCATGGCAGTATCAAAGGTGGCGCCTCCCCACATTTCCATCGAAAACAATCCCCTCTGCGCATCTCCCAAATGGTGCGCTATGAAATCCGAGCACCCCAGCATGTCATGAGTGCGCATGCGAGTGGCCATGAGCGACTGGTGGGCATCGCGGAAGGTAGTGTCGGTGATCAGGAGGCGCTTTTGTTTCAATACCCATTGTGAGAAACCCTTCGGCCCCAGCTCGAGCAGCAGGTCTCGGGTGCCTTTTTGCATAGGACCTTCGCATTCATGCGACATGGGTTGCGGGGAGACCACTTCCACTTCAGGGCGCCTTGCTTTGACATGAGGGTTGCCGTTGACTGTGACATCGGCAAGGAACTTGAGAAGCCTCGAGGCGCGATCCCGTCGAGGCTTGAAATCAAAAAGTTCCGGCGTGGTGTCAATCAGTCGCGTGGTTGCCTGGCCTGATCGGAACTCTTGATGGTCGATGACGTTTTCAATGAAAGGGATGTTGGTTTTGACCCCTCGAATTCGAAATTCCGCCAAGGCACGATGCATCCGATCCATGGCATTTTCATAGGTGCCACCACAGGTGATTAACTTCACCAGCATCGAATCATAAAATGGGGTGACCACCGCTCCAGAATATCCCATGCCTCCGTCCAGTCGTATCCCAAGGCCTCCTGGTGAGCGATAGGCCAGCAGCTTACCATAATCGGGAGTAAAATGATTCTCAGGATCCTCTGTGGTGACTCTCGCTTGGATGGCAAACCCGTTCCTCGGAATGGCTTCTTGAGCAGGGATGCCGATCACCGCATCATGCAAGGTGTGGTTTTCGGCAATCAGAATTTGGCTTCGTACCAGATCGATCCCGGTGATTTCTTCTGTGACCGTATGCTCGACCTGAATGCGAGGATTCATCTCAATGAAGTAGGCCTGGTGTTGGTCCAGATCATAGAGGAACTCGACGGTTCCGGCGTTCTCATACCGGATTTCCTTGGCGAGTTTGACCGCATCCTGACACATCTGGTCAATGAGCTCTTTGGGGAGCCCAAAGCTGGGGGCTACTTCGATGACCTTTTGATGTCTGCGTTGAACGGAACAATCGCGTTCGTGTAGATGAACGACGTTGCCATGTCGATCTGCCAGAATCTGAACCTCAATGTGCTTGGCCTTTGGGATGAACTTCTCGAGGAAAACGGCCGGATTGCCGAAAGCACGATCAGCCTCGCTCTGGGCTTCATCCAGAAGAGATTGCAGCTCGCTGGCTTGCTTGACAATACGCATCCCTCGCCCTCCACCGCCAAACGCAGCCTTGATGATGAGTGGAAAGCCGATTTCCTTGGCTTTGGCAATGGCCTCCTTGCGCTCGGTGATGGGTTCGTCGGTTCCTGCTAGGGTAGGAATGCCGATGCGCTGGGCGACGGCGCGCGCCGCAGTCTTGTCACCCATCATGTCCAATAATTCAGCACGTGGCCCGATGAAGGTGATTCCGGCCTTTTGGCAGGCTCGGGCCAGATTGGGGTTTTCACTCAAAAACCCGTAACCCGGGTGGATGGCCTCGACCCCCTTGGCCTTGGCAATCTCCACAATGTTATCGATGTCGAGATAGGCGGCTACCGGGCCTTTGCTTTGCCCGACCTGGTAGGCTTCATCCGCCTTGAAACGGTGCATGCAAAAGCGATCCTCCTGGGCATAAATGGCTACGGTTTTCTTGCGTAGCTCGGTGGCTGCCCGAAATACGCGGATGGCGATTTCGGAGCGGTTGGCAGCCATGATCTTATCAAAGGATCGGGTCAGCTTGTCCGAACGCGACACCGATTTACTTGAAGATTGTTTCTTGGAAACCATGAGGTTCCATTGCCGAAAATTCCCCGTCATCCGTCAAGAAATATCGCCTCTTTTACCTGTGTTTTTCATCAGTGAAGCCATAGGCAAGGGTTGTGGCGTGAAGCTTGCCCTTCCGTGGGGTCCTTACAAGCAGGTAAGCTGATCAAGGTGAACGGGAAGGGTGCGCCAATACCATAAGTCGCTTTTTAAGATGCTCTTGGGTCAAAGCAATGATCTCGGAGATGCCTCCTGGCCAGTGGATCTCCAGTTCCCGTGGCTCTTTGGCCATACCCAAAATGGGGCGGGTAGAGGATTGAGACCAGTAGCCTTCTCCCAGGTGGATCTCGCGCATGGGGCCCTTGGACCCATCGCCGTAGATCCACCGCACGCGGGTACCGATGGCCTGAAGGTTTCCATCGGTGCCGGTCAACTTCAGCGTGATGCCGGGTTTCCCTCCTTGGTTTTCCCACACCCGGGTTTGGGACAATCGCTGAATGGCAACGAAGTCCGGACGATGATCTTTGTTGAAATCAGCGACTGCCAAGCCGCGCCCTTCCCCCGGGAGATCGATGCCCGATAGGATCGAATCCACCCATTCGAAGGTGCCATCTCCCTTTCCAAGTAGCAGAAAACCTTCTCCAGCATCCTGTCGACTGTCTCGCTCGGAAACCCCATAGAAATTCTGACTGCCAACCAAGTCTTCATGGCCATCGCCGTTGAAATCGCTGACCCCCACCCCAAAGAGCGGGCTCCATTGAACGGGGGTGGGCAGTGGACGCATAAGGAAGTGATCTCCTCGATTCAGGAGCAACACGGATTCAAAATAGGAGACTGCCAAAGACTCCATCGCCGTTGGGCTCGAACTCAGAATCTGAGTCATGTTGGCCAGGGAGAATTCGGTGAA
>Ga0181593_10004240_pt1 | contig 13044 bp, 7 predicted proteins | sample 071ome_19_FD_133756 | JGI IMG/M metagenome (GOLD analysis project Ga0181593, IMG submission 133756) | Coastal salt marsh microbial communities from the Groves Creek Marsh, Skidaway Island, Georgia - 071413AT metaG (megahit assembly) | ecosystem: Environmental > Aquatic > Marine > Intertidal zone...
TAGAGCAGCACGCAGAAGCTCTGCTCGGCGCCACGGCCGACGCGACCGCGCAGCTGGTGCAGCTGGGCCAGGCCGAGGCGCTCGGCGTTGTCGATGATCATCAGCGTCGCGTTGGGCACGTCGACGCCCACCTCGATGACCGTCGTGGCCACCAGCAGGTCGATCTCGCCGGCCTTGAAGGCGCGCATCACCGCCTCCTTGGCGTCGCTCTTCAGGCGCCCGTGGACCAGGCCCACGCGCAGCTCCGGCAGCGCCTCGGCGAGCCCGGCCGCGGTCGCCTCCGCCGCCTCGGCCTCGAGCGCCTCGCTCTCCTCGATCAGCGTACAGACCCAGTACGCCTGGCGTCCTTCGGCGCAGGCGTCGCGCACCCTGGCCACGACCTCGTCGCGGCGTCGGGCCGGCAGCGCCACGGTGGTGACCGGCTTGCGCCCGGGCGGCAGCTCGTCGATCACCGACAGGTCGAGGTCGGCGTAGGCGGCCATCGCCAGCGTGCGCGGGATCGGCGTCGCGGTCATGATCAGCTGGTGCGGGCGACGGTCGCCGTCGGCTCCCTTGTCGCGCATCGCCAGCCGCTGGTGGACGCCGAAACGGTGCTGCTCGTCGACCACCACCAGGCCGAGTTCGCCGAACGCGGGCGCCTCCTGGAACAGGGCGTGGGTGCCGACCGCGATCCGGGCGCTGCCGTCGGCCAGGGCGTCGAGGGTGGCGCGGCGTGCCGCGCGCGGACCGCGCCCGCCGAGCCAGACCATGTTGACGCCGAGTGGCTCGAGCCAGTGGCGGAAGTTGCGCGCATGCTGTTCGGCGAGCAGCTCGGTCGGTGCGACCACGGCGGCCTGCCAGCCGGCCTCGACCGCCCGCAGCACCGCGGCGGCGGCGACCACGGTCTTGCCCGAACCGACGTCGCCCTGCAGCAGGCGCAGCATCGGTTGCGGCCGCGCGAGATCGGCATGGATCTCGTCGATGACGCGCGACTGGGCCGCGGTCAGCGTGAACGGCAGGCTCGCCCGCAGCGCGTCGAACAGTTCGCCGGGCGGGTCCAGCGGCGGTGCGGCGTAGCGCTGCAGGCGCTCGCGCAGCTGGCGCAGGCTGAGCTGGTGGGCGAGCAGCTCCTCGAAGGCCAGGCGGCGCTGCAGCGGGTGCCCGGTGACCTGTTGTGCCTGTTCCAGCGGGGGCGCGTGGATGCGCTGCACCGCGTCGCGCAGCGACGGCAGCCCGTAGCGTGCGCGCAACTCCGCCGGCAACCACTCGTGCAGTTGCAGGCGGCCGTCGTCGAGCAGCGTCAGCGCCTGGGCGACCAGCTGGCGCATGGTCGGCTGCCGGACCCCTTCGGTGACCGGGTAGACCGGGGTCAGGGTGGCGCTGGTGGGCGCATCCTGGAAGGCGCCGAGACGGTATTCGGGGTGCACCATCTCCAGGCCGCTCGGGCCCGGCCGCGCCTCGCCGAAACACTCGATCGGCGTGCCCCGCTGGAAGCCCTGCTGCTGTTGGCGGCTGAAGTGGAAGAAGCGCAGCGTCAGCATGCCGCTGCCGTCGCCGATGCGCACCAGCAGCGCACGGCGGCGGCCGAACTGCACCTGGGCCAGTTCGACCTCGCCCTGCACGCGGGCCGCCTGTCCGGGGCGCAGGGCCCCGAGCTGGACGCGCGTGGTGCGGTCCTCGTAGCGCAGTGGCAGGTGGAACAGCAGGTCCTGAACGCTGCCGAGGCCGATGCGTGCGAGGCGCTCGGCGAGTCGCGGTCCGACGCGGTGCAGCGCGGTCAGCGGCAACGCCTCGGCAGGCGGCGGCGTGCGGTCTTCCACGCGTGCCGGGCGGCGACCCGTTAGAGGCCCTGCTCGGCGAGCTGCTCGAGCAGCGCAGCCTGGGCGTTGATCGCCTTGCGCCGCCCGGGCGTGGCGCGCCGGTAACTGCCGTCGGGCTGCTGCTCCCAGGCCTGGGTGTTGTCGGTGAGGTAGAGCTCGAGCGATTCGTTGAGCACGCGCCGGCGCAGCTTCGGGTCCTCGACCGGGTAGCAGCTCTCGACGCGGCGGAAGAAGTTGCGGTCCATCCAGTCGGCGCTCGAGCAGTAGACCAGCGGGTCGCCGTCGTTCAGGAAGCAGAACACGCGCGAGTGCTCGAGGAATCGGCCGACCACCGAGCGCACGCGGATGTGGTCGGAGACCCCGGGGATGCCGGCGCGCAGGCAGCAGATGCCGCGCACCACCAGGTCGATTTTCACCCCGGCCTGGGAGGCGCGGTACATCGCCTGGATGATCTTCGGCTCGACCAGCGAGTTCATGCGCGCCAGCACCCGTGCCGGGCGTCCGGAAGCGGCGATCTCGGCCTCGCGCTCGATCAGCTCGACCATGCGCTTGTGCAGCGTGAACGGCGACTGCAGCAGCTTCTTGAGTCGCGTGATGCGGCCGAGCCCGGTCAGCTGCTGGAACAGCTTGTGCACGTCCTCGCCGATCGCCTTGTCGCAGGTCAGCAGGCCGTAGTCGGTGTACAGGCGGGCGGTCGCGGCATGGTAGTTGCCGGTGCCGAGGTGCACGTAGCGGCGCAGCTTGCGTCCCTCGCGGCGCACGATCATCAGCAGCTTGGCGTGGGTCTTGTAGCCGACCACGCCGTAGACCACGTGCGCGCCGGCCTCCTGCAGGCGCGTGGCGAGGCCGATGTTGGCCTCCTCGTCGAAGCGCGCGCGCAGCTCGATCACCGCGGTGACCTCCTTGCCGGCGCGAGCCGCGTCGACCAGCGCCTCGACCAGCGTCGAGTCGGTGTCGGTGCGGTAGATGGTCTGCTTGATGGCCAGCACCGCCGGGTCGACGGCCGCCTGGCGCACCAGGTCCTGCACCGGCGAGAACGCCTCGTAGGGGTGGTGCATCAGCAGGTCGCCCTCGGCGATCGCCTCGAACATGCTCTGCTTGTGCGCGAGGCGTGCCGGGCGGCTCGGCGTGAACGGCTGGAACTTGAGGTCGGGGCGGTCGACCATGTCGGGAATGGTCATCAGCCGGTTCAGGTTGACCGGCCCGTTGACCAGGTAGAGGTCCTCGTCCTCGAGCTCGAATTTCTCGAGCAGGAACCGGGCCAGGTGGCGCGGGCAGTTGTCGGCCACCTCGAGACGCACCGCGTCGCCGTAGCGTCGCCCGGGCAGCTCGCCCTGCAGCGCGCGCAGCAGGTCGTCGACCTCCTCCTCGTCGACGAACAGGTCGCTGTTGCGGGTCACGCGGAACTGGTGGCAGCCGGTGACCGTCATGCCCGGGAACAGCTCGTCGATATGGGCGTGGATCACCGACGACAGGAACACCAGGCCGATGGCGTTGCCCGAGTAGCTCTTCGGCACCTGGATCACGCGCGGCAGCGAGCGCGGCGCCTGCAGCACCGCGAGACCGCTGTCGCGGCCGAACACGTCCTTGCCCTCGAGCGCGATGATGAAGTTCAGCGACTTGTTCAGCACGCGCGGGAACGGGTGGGCGAGGTCGAGACCGATCGGCGTCAGCACCGGCAGCACCTCGTTCTCGAAGTGGCGCTTGACCCAGCCGGTCAGCTTGGCGTCCCACTGCGAGCGCTTGAGGACGTGGATGCCCTGCTGTGCCATCAGCGGCAGCAGCACGTCGTTGAGCACGCGGTACTGCTCCTCGACCAGCTCGTGGCTGATGGTGCTGATGCGTGCGAGCTGCTCGTGCGGCGTCAGGCCGTCGGGGCCGGTGGTCAGCACGCCGAGGTCGATCTGCTGCTTGATGCCGGAGGCGCGCACCTCGAAGAACTCGTCGAGGTTGCGGCTCGAGATGCACAGGAAGCGCAGCCGTTCGAGCAGCGGCGTGGCGTCGTCCTTGGCCTGTTCCAGCACCCGGCGGTTGAACTCGAGCAGGCTGAGTTCGCGGTTGACGAACAGTTCGGGATTGGTGAGGTCGATGTCCTTCATGGCGTGGCGTCCCGTGCCGGCGGTTCGTTGTCGCGCCCGTCGTGGGGGTTGGCAGGCGCGGCTCAGCCCTCCCTGAGCCAGCCGGCCACGCGCTTGGCGAAGTAGGTGAGGATGCCGTCGGCGCCGGCGCGCTTGAACGACAGCAGGCTCTCGAGGATCACCGCGCGCTCGTCGAGCCAGCCGTTCTGCGCCGCGGCCATCAGCATCGCGTACTCGCCACTCACCTGGTAGGCGTAGGTCGGCACGCCGAAGCTTTCCTTGCAGCGGCGCACGATGTCGAGGTACGGCATGCCCGGCTTGACCATGACCATGTCGGCCCCCTCCTCGAGGTCGAGGGCGATCTCGCGCAGCGCCTCGTCACCGTTGGCCGGGTCCATCTGGTAGCTGTACTTGTTGCCGCCACCGAGGTTCGAGGCCGAGCCGACGGCATCGCGGAACGGCCCGTAGAAGGCCGAGGCGTACTTCGCCGAGTAGGCGAGGATGCGCGTCAGTTGGTGGTTCGACGCCTCGAGGGCGTTGCGGATCGCGCCGATGCGGCCGTCCATCATGTCCGACGGGGCGACGACGTCGGCGCCGGCCGCGGCGTGCGACAGCGCCTGGCGCACCAGCACCTCGACGGTCTCGTCGTTCATCACGTAGCCGGCGTCGTCGATCAGGCCGTCCTGGCCGTGGGTCGTGAACGGGTCGAGGGCGACGTCGGTGATCACGCCGAGCTCCGGCTGCGAGGCCTTGAGCGCCCGGACCGCGCGCTGGGCGAGGCCGTCGGGGTTGTAGGCCTCGCGCGCGTCGAGGCTCTTGAGCTCGGTCGGCGTGACCGGGAACAGCGCCACCGCCGGCACGCCGAGGGTGGCCAGTTCGGCGGCCTCCTCGAGCAGCAGGTCGATCGACAACCGCTCGATGCCCGGCATCGACGCCACCTGCTCGCGGCGGCCGTCCCCGGGGAGCACGAAGACCGGGTAGATCAGGTCGTCCACCGTGAGGCGGTGCTCGCGCATCAGGCGGCGCGTGAAGTCGTCGCGCCGCATGCGCCGCATGCGGGTGCGCGGGTAGCCGATGGCTTGGTTTCGCGGGCTCAACGCCTCTCTCCTCCGCTGGCGGCCGGCGTTCCTACATGGCCGGCCCTGATCCGGGCGAGGATACCACCGGCCACGGCCGGCGGCATGTTCACTGCCGCCAGAACGTCGGGGTCAACAGCACCAGCAGCGTGAAGATCTCGAGACGGCCGAGCAGCATCGCCAGCGCCAGCACCCACTTCGCGAAGTCGTTGATGCCGGCGTAGTTGAGGCCGACCTCGCCGAGTCCGGGGCCGAGGTTGTTGAGGCAGGCGGCGACCGCCGAGAACGCGGTGATCTGGTCCAGGCCGGTGGCCATCAGCACCAGCATCATGACGCTGAAGCTGGCGACGTAGACCGCGAAGAAGCCCCACACCGCCTGGATGACCCGCTCCGGCAGCACCTTGTTGCCGATCTTGACCGGGATCTGCGCGTTCGGGTGGACCAGGCGCTGGATCTCGCGCACGCCCTGCTTGACCAGCAGCAGGAAGCGGATGACCTTGAGCCCACCGCCGGTCGAGCCGGCGCAGCCGCCGACGAAGCTCGAGAAGATCAACAGCACCGGCAGGAAGATCGGCCAGGCGTAGTACTCGGCCGTGGTGAACCCGGTCGTGGTGCCGATCGATACCGCCTGGAAGATGCCGTGGTGCAGCGCGCTGCCGAAGTGCTCGAAGGTGCTGGTCAGGTACAGCGACGCGGTGGTCAGCACGGCCACGATGGCCAGGCCGACGAAGTAGGCGCGAAACTCGGGGTCGCCGAGGTAGGGGTTCGTCGACATGCGCCGCCAGGCCAGGAAGTGCAGCGCGAAGTTGGCCCCGGAGAGGAACATGAACACCACCGCGACCGCCTCGATCAGCGCGCTGTCGAAGTAGCCCATGCTCGCGTCGTGGGTCGAGAAGCCGCCGATGGCGACGGTCGAGAAGCTGTGCGTGATGGCATCGAACCCGGACATCCCTGCCAGCCAGTAGCCCGCCGCACAGGCGATGGTCAGGCCCAGGTAGATGTACCAGAGCGCCTTCGCCGTCTCGGTGATGCGCGGGGTCATCTTGCTGTCCTTCATCGGACCCGGCGTCTCGGCGCGGTACAGCTGCATGCCACCGATGCCGAGCATCGGCAGGATCGCGACGGCCAGCACGATGATGCCCATGCCGCCGAGCCACTGCAGCTGCTGGCGGTACCAGAGGATCGACACCGGCAGGTCGTCGATGCCGACCAGCACCGTCGCCCCGGTGGTGGTCAGCCCGGAGATCGACTCGAACAGCGCGTCGGTGATCGACAGCTGCGGTTCGTGGGCGAGCACGAGCGGAACCGCACCCGAGGTGCCGAGCACCGCCCAGAACAGCGCGACGATGATGAAGCCGTCACGCAGGCGCAGCTCGCGTCGCTTGTGGCGGACCGGGAACCAGCACAGCAGGCCCACCACCAGCAGCATCCCGAACGCCCAGGCGAACGCCGGGTGGGCGCCGTCGCCGGAGACCAGCGACACCGCGAGTGGCGGCAGCATCGTCGAGCTGAAGGTCGCCAGGAGCAGGCCGAGGATGCGCTGGATGGCGGTTGGGTGCATGGCGCGCTGGGGTCGGCGGGCTCGGGACCGGGGAGGGTCAGAGGAACGTGACCCCGACCTGGAACATCCGCTCCACATCGGGCACCTTGTTCTTGTCGGTCAGGAACATGATCACGTGATCCTCGGGCTCGATGACGGTGTCGTGGTGGGCGATCACCACCTGGTCGCCGCGCACGATGGCGCCGATGGTCGCGCCGGCCGGCAACTTGAGCTCCTCGATGCGCCGGCCGACCACCTTCGAGCTGCGCATGTCGCCGTGGGCGACTGCCTCGATCGCCTCGGCGGCGCCGCGGCGCAGCGAGTGGGCGACCACCACGTCGCCGCGGCGCACGTGGGTCAGCAGCCCGCTGATGGTCGCCTGCTGCGGTGAGATGGCGATGTCGATCGAGCCGCTCTCGACCAGGTCGACGTAGGAGAGGCGGTTGATCAGCGCCATCACGCGGCGCGCACCGAGTCGCTTGGCGAGCATCGCCGAGAGGATGTTGGCCTCGTCCTCGTTGGTCAGGGCGCAGAACACGTCGGTGTTCTCGATGTTCTCGTCGAGCAGCAGCTCGCCGTCGGCCGCGTCGCCGCGCAGCACGATGGTCTTGTCGAGCTCCTCGGAGACCTGGCGTGCACGCGCCTCGCTGCGCTCGATGATCTTGACCTGGTAGTGGCGCTCCAGGCTCTGCGCGAGGCGCTTGCCGATGTTGCCGCCGCCGGCCAGGATCACGCTCTTGATCGGCCGGTCGAGCTTGCGCAGCTCGCCCATCACGGTGCGGATGTGCTGCTTGGCGGCGATGAAGAAGACCTCGTCGTCGGCCTCGATCACCGTGTCGCCCTTGGGCAGCAGCGCGCCGCCCTTGCGGTAGATGGCCGCGACCCGCGTCTCCACCCCGGGCATGTGCTCGCGCAGCGTCGACAGCTCGTGGCCGACCAGCTGGCCGCCGTAGTAGGCCTTGACGCCGACCAGGGACACCAGGCCGTTGGCGAAGTCGAGCACCTGCAGTGCGCCCGGGTGCTCGATCAGCCGCTCGATGTACTCGGTGACCAGCTGTTCGGGGCTGATCAGCACGTCGACCGGCAACGCGTCCTGGGCGAAGATCTCCGGGCGCGACGAGTACTCCTGCGAGCGGATGCGCGCGATCTTGGTCGGGGTGCGGAACAGCGTGTAGGCGATCTGGCACGCGACCATGTTGGTCTCGTCGCTGTTGGTGAACGCCAGCACCATGTCGGCGTCCTCGGCGCCGGCCCGTGCCAGGGTGCGCGGATGGGACGCGTGACCGAATACGGTGCGCAGGTCGAGGCGGTCCTGCAGGTCCTGCAGGAGCGCGGTCTGGGTGTCGACCACGGTGATGTCGTTCGCCTCGCTGGCGAGGATCTCCGCGACCGACGTGCCGACCTGGCCTGCGCCGAGGATGATGATCTTCATGCCACCGGCCTCACCCGGATGTTGCAGTGCACAATACTAGACCCTCGGCCGGCTACTTGCCAGTCCGCTTCGTCTCGATGCCGAGCGCACGAAGCTTGCGGTAGAGGTGGGTGCGCTCCATGCCGACCCGCTCGGCGAGGCGGCTGACGTTGCCCTCGCACTCGCGCAGCTGGTGCTGCAGGTAGACGCGCTCGAACTGCTCGCGCGCCTCGCGCAGCGGCAGGTCGAGCGGCAGGCCGATGTCGCTGGGCACACTGGCCTGGGCCGCGGCGGTGGTCAGCGTGGCCTCCACCTCGTCGCTGCTGATCTCCTCTTCCTGGCCCAGGATCAGCAGCCGCTGCACCAGGTTCTTGAGCTCGCGCACGTTGCCCGGCCAGTCGTAGTGCAGCAGCCGGTTCTGTGCGCCGACCGCGAAGTGGCGGTAGGTGAGCCCCTCGCGTTCGACGAAGTGATCGACGTAGAACGAGAGCAGGTCGGGCACGTCCTCGCGGTGCTCGCGCAGCGGCGGCACGTACACCGGCACCACGTTGAGGTGGTAATAGAGGTCCTCGCGGAACAGGCCGTCCTTGACCAGCTGCTCGAGGTTGGCGTGGCTCGCGGCGATGATGCGCACATCGATCGGCACCGGCTGGCTGCCACCGATGCGGGTCACGGCGCGGGTCTCGAAAGCGCTGAGCAGGCGGGTCTGGGTCTCCGTGGCCATGTCCGCGACCTCGTCGAGGAACAGCGTGCCGCCGTTGGCCTGCTCGAGGCGGCCGTAGTGGATGGTGCCGTCGGGGTCCTCGCTGCCGAACAGCTCCACCGCGGCGTTCTCGCCGGCGATCGCGCCAACACCCACGTCGACGAAAGGTCCTTCGCGGCGGCCGCTGCAGTCGTGCAGGTAGCGGGCGAACGCCTCCTTGCCGCTGCCGGCCTCGCCGGTGATCAGCACCCAGCTGTCGTGTTCGGCGATGCGCTTGACCTGCTGGCGGAGGCGCTGCATGGCCGTGCTGCGCCCGATCGGTGCCGGCAGTGCCGGTTCGTGGTGACGCAGGTCGAGGTTCTCACGCTGCAGCTTGTCGGCCTCGAGCGCGCGCTCGACGGTGACCAGCAGCTTGGCCATCGACAGCGGTTTCTCGATGAAGTCGTACGCGCCGAGACGGGTCGCCTCGACCGCGGTCTCGACCGTGCCGTGTCCGGAGATCATGATCACCGGGCACGGCAGGCCGCCGTCCCGGGACCACTCCTTGAGCAGCGAGATGCCGTCGAGATCGGGCATCCAGATGTCGAGCAGCGCGAGGTCCGGGCGCCGGTTGCGCATCGCCTGGCGTGCCGCGTCACCACCGTCCGCGGTGGCCACCTCGTAGCCCTCGTCGTCGAGGATCTCCTTGACCAGGTCGCGGATCGCGGGTTCGTCGTCGACGACCAGGATGTGGGGCTTCGACATCGGTGGCTGCAGTTCAGGCGCGGCGTGCGCCGGGTGGTTGCACAGGCGCCCCGTCGGCGGGGGCGTGTTCGGGTCTGGTGGCCGTGGGCAGGCGGATTACGATCGACACGCCACCGCTGCGCGGCTCCTTGATATCGATCATACCACCGTGTTCCTCGACGATTTTCTTGACGATGGCCAGCCCGAGACCGGTGCCGCGCGGCTTGGTGGTCATGTACGGCTCGAACAGCCGTTCGCTCACCTGCTGCGGGATTCCGGGGCCGTTGTCGCTGATGCGCAGCTCGGCGAGCGTGCCACCGAGGCTGCCGCGTTCGCGGGTGCGTAGCTGGATGCGTCCGGCGTCGCGCTCGGCCAGTGCCTCGACGGCGTTTTTGAGCAGGTTGTGCAGCAACTGCCGCATGCGCCCTGCGTCGGCCATGATCTCGGGCAGGCGCGGGTCCAGGTCGACGTCGATGCGTATCCCGGTCGCGGTGCCGCGGTACAGCTCGGCCAGCTCCTCGACCAGTGGGTTCAGGGCCAGTGGGGCGCGCTCGAGACGCGGTGGACGTGCGTAATCGCTGAACGCGTTGACCATGCCCTTCATCAGCTCGACCTGCTGGACGATGGTCTCGGTATGGCGTTCCAGCAGCTCGCGATCGGCCTCCGGCATCGATCCCGAGCACTTGTGTCGCAGGCGCTCGGCGGAGAGCTGGATCGGGGTCAGCGGGTTCTTGATCTCGTGCGCCAGGCGACGCGCCACCTCGCCCCACGCGGCGTCACGCTGGGCCTGGATCAGGGTCGTGATGTCGTCGAACACCAGGACCTGACCCGCGTGCTCGGCGTCGTGCAGGCCGAGCGTGGAGCCGCGGCAGATCAGCATCTGCCGTCCACGCGCCCCGAACAGCGTCAGCTCCTGCTGCCAGGCGAGATCGACACCCAGCCGTGCGCGTTCCTGGACGGCCTGGCGCAGCGGTTGCAGGTGTTCGTGCTCGGTGGCGATCTCGTCGAGTGTCAGCCCGATGCAGAGCGCGAGCGGCACGTCGAGGATCTGCTCGGCGGCACGGTTCGCGGTGCGCAGCGTGAGGTCGTGATCGAGACTGAGCACGCCGCTGGAGAGGTTGCCGAGCACCACTTCGAGGTAGGCTTTCTGCTGCTCGACCTCGAGCTGGCTGCGCTGCGTCTCGTCGCGCGACTGGGCGATGCGCCGGGTCATTTCGTTGAACGAGCGCACCAGCATGCCGAGATCGTCGTTGCCGGGCTGGGGCAGCCGCTGACCGTAGTCGCCCGCGGCGACCGCGCGTGTGCCCATGACCAGGTCGCGGATCGGCGCGGTCAGCCGGCGCGCCGAGACGAAGGCGAGCCAGAACGCGGCGAGCAGCGCGAACAGCAGCACCAGCGACAGGGTCAGCGTGAAGCTGAATTTCAGCGGCGTGCGCAGGTAGGCGAGCTCGCGGTACTGCGTGAACGCCTCCTCGACCGAGGTGGCCAGCTCGCGCATGCTGCTCGGGACCGGATAGAGCCCCTGCAGTATGCGCAGGTCGGTCTCCCCGGCCAGTGGGATCGGGACCACCACCCGCACGTAGAGGCCCAGGTCGCGGAGGGTGTCGAGACCGACGTAGGGTTGGCGCTGGCGCACCAGCAGCAGGATCTCCTCGCCGGGCTGGCTCGGCACCAGCGCGGTCGGGTCGGTGCTGCTCGAGGCGATGATGCGGCCGTTGGAGGCGAGCAGGGTCAGCTCCGAGGCGGCGCTGCCCGGCAGCAGGTCGTCGAGAATGAAGGTCGCCTGGCCCTCGGTGATGTCGAGCAGCTGCTCGGCGAGGCTCTGCTGCCAGCGCAGCACCGTGCGCATGTTGAGATCGAGCGACGAGCGGCCGAGCTCGAGGCCGTCGGTCAGCGCCTGCTCGACGCGGACGTCGAACCAGCTGTCGATGCCGCGGTGCAGGAACTGCAGCGAGAAGTAGTAGAGCAGGCTGACCGGGGCCAGCGCGAGCACGCTGAAGATCAGCACCAGGCGCAGGCTGAGCCGGGCGCCGGCGGTCTGGTGGCGCACCTGCCGGGCGAGGCGCAGCAGGTTGGCCAGGATCAGGCCGACCAGCACCACCAGGCCGGCGATGTTGAAACCGAGCAGCCAGACGTAGAGGCGGCCGAACTGCGCCGAGTTCTGCGTCGACTCGCTCATCATGAACAGCGACACCAGCAGCAACACCACCAGCGTGATCGCGGGCAGCGGGCCGGAGGCGAGGCGCCTCAGGGCGTGAGTAGCCAGTCGTGCCATTCGCTGGTCAGGTCCCAGGCGCTGCTCAGGTAGGCCACCGGCCGCAGCGGCAGCGGCAACGCCTCGACGTCGAGGCCCGCACGCAGGCGCGCGCCGTAACGCACGCCGACGCGCAGCAGGCGTCGATCGAGCATCGGGAAGTCGCGTACCCGGCCGAGGGCCGTCAGGGCCGAGGCCAGGCTGGTGTGGTTGCCGAGTTCGCCGGTGTTGAGGTTGGTCAGCAGGTAGCGGTCGGCCAGGGCGCGGTACTCGATGCGATGACGCTGGTAGAGCTTCGCGACGCTGCTGTCCCAGAGCATGTCGCGCGGTTCGTAGACCTCGATCTGCAGCTCGACCACCAGCGGCACCCCGCTCTCGAGTGCCTCGATCGCCTCGGGCGTGAAGTCGAAGGCGACCCGCGCATTGAGCAGGTAGACCTCATCGACCAGCCGGGTGCTCGCCTCGAGAATCCTGAAGCGCGACTCCACCGCCTCGCTTTGTGCAAGCACGGACGGGATCTGCCAGGCCAGGACCAGCACGAGCGCGGCGACTGCTAGCAGGCCGCGCGCGTCACGGAGTGCGGTGGCAAGGCTCATGGACGGCACGCTGGGGGCGGGGATTCAGCCCCGGTGTCGCAGCCGGGCGTAGTAGAAGCCATCCATGCCGTCCTCCCCCGGCAGGATCTGTCGGCCGTGGCGGCAGGGGTGGCCCCATTCGGCGTCGATCTCGTGCTCTTGGGCATCCGCGTGTGCTGCAAGGAAGTTGCTGATCTGCTTGTCGTTCTCGTCAGGCAGCACCGAGCAGGTAGCATACAGCAGGGACCCGCCGGGCGCGACCAGCGGCCACAGCGACGCAAGCAGCCGGGCCTGCTCCGCGGCCAGCTTCGGCAGGTCGTCGCAACGTCGCAGCAGCTTGATGTCGGGGTGGCGACGGATCACCCCGCTGCCGGAGCACGGGGCGTCGAGCAGTACCGCGTCGAATGGTGCGCCGTCCCACCAGCTTTCAGGGGCGCCCGCATCTGCGGCCAGCACCGTTGCCCGGCAGCCGGTGCGCTGCAGGGTCTCGTGCAGCCGGACCAGGCGCGTCTCCGAGCGGTCGATCGCGACCAGTTCCGCGGGCGCCGGCCGCCGTTCGAGCAGCGCGGCGCTCTTGCCGCCGGGTGCGGCACAGGCGTCGAGGACGCGCGCACCGGCCGGCGGTGCGAGCAGCGGTGCGGCAAGCTGTGCCGCACCGTCCTGAACGGACACGTCACCGTCGGCGAAGCCCGGCAGCCGCCCGACATCGCACGGCTCGGCGAGCTGCAGCCCGGTATCGGTGTGCGGAATGGGCGTCGCTGTCAGCCCGGCCTCGTCCAGTCTGGCCTGGTAGGCGTCGCGTTCGACACGCGACAGGTTGACCCGCAGCGCCATCGGTGCGCGGTCGTTGTTGGCCATGGCGATGGCCTGCCACTGCCCGGGCCA